>Ga0164298_10000102_pt1 | contig 36939 bp, 34 predicted proteins | sample Whisoiple_216_MG_FD_109713 | JGI IMG/M metagenome (GOLD analysis project Ga0164298, IMG submission 109713) | Unamended control soil microbial communities from upstate New York, USA - Whitman soil sample_216_MG | ecosystem: Environmental > Terrestrial > Soil > Agricultural land ...
CGAGCGTCCCCACGTGCAGCCGGAGCCGCTGCGGGCCGAGCGACCCCACGTGCAGCCGGAGCCGCTGCGTGCCGAGCCGCTGCGGTCGGAGTCCCTGCGGGCCGAGTCGCCACGCATGTCGGTCGTGCGTGACCTGCCGCCGGCCGTCGACGCGCCGCGGATCGACGCGTCGGAGATCCCGCTGCGCAAGGACCTCCCGTTCAACCACGACGTGCACGACGCGCACGTCGACCCCGCACCCGCCCCGTCGCGCGGCGACGCGCCGACGGCGCTGATGCCGGCCGTGCCGCCGGCCGGAGAGCTGGTCGGCACGGGCGGCCTGATCGGCGGTGCCACTCCCGAGGAGGAGTTCCCGGTGGAGTCGGCGCCGCGGGTCGAAGCCGTGCGCACCGACCCGTTCCAGGCCGAGCCGGGGGTCCACGCCGTCGAGCCGCCCGCCGAGGAGCACGCGGTTCAGGAGGAGCCCCGTCCGTCGCCTTCGCCGTCGCCACGCCGTCGCCGGGAGGAGCCGCAGGATCCGCCGTCACGGCCGCGGCTGGCCCCGGCGCCGGTCCCGGTGCCGGACCCGGCGGGCGTGGACAAGCACTCGCAGGCCTTCGTCGACGACATCCTGAACACGCAGGAGCGGAACCTGCTGAAGGAGCTGCAGGACGAGCTCGCGCGACGGGAGCAGGACCCGCCGCAGGCGCAGAACTCCGGCTCCTGGCGGCCGGACCGGTCCGGCCGACACGGCAAACCGGCCGCGGGTCCGTTCGATCAGCCGAACCAGAACGGCCCGGTGATCATCAACGGCGTGCCGCCGCACGAGCGGGGCTACCCGGCCAACTGATCGGTGACCCGGCCGAGTATTCGCTGGATGTGCAGGCCCCGTCGCACGTCGAGCGGGTGCTCGGCCGTGTTGGTCGCCACGAGGCCGGTGAAGTCGTCCAGCAGGGTGGCGTAGCGCTCGGGTGCCTCGCCGCTGGCGTTGAACGGCAGGAACCCCTTCGGCCCGTGCACGGCGAAGTCCGTGACGGCCGGCTGGACCGGCGTGTGCATGGACATCGTCGCGGTGCTCAGCCTGCCGCCGTCGTGGCCGAACATGACGTGCCACAGGCCGGGTTTCGTGAGCCGAGCCTGCTCGACGCTGGTGACGGTGCCCAGCGCGGCGTCCAGCAGGTCGAAGACGTGCGGGCCGATGTCCGCGAGCGCGCCGCCGTCGTGCCGCCACCGCGAGCCGTCGTACCTGGCCTCGAGCAGGGTGCCGGAGAACCAGCGGGCCTCGCCGCCCACCCAGTCGTCCACGGCGTGCACCGCCTCGAGCCATCTCCGGGTGGCCGCGGCGTACCGGAAGGTCAGCACCAGCATGGACGCGACGCCGGCCCGCTCGACGGCGTCGACCAGCTGTTGTGCGTCGCTCGTGTTCCCGGCGAGCGGCTTCTCGAGGACGAGGTGCTTGCCGGCGCGAGCGGCTCTGGTGGCTAGTGGCGCCTGCACGGCGGGCGGCACCGCGAAGGCGACGGCGTCGACCTGGGCGAGCAGCTCGTCGAAGTCGTTCGTGGGGACGGCGCCGTGTGGTTCGGCCACCTCGGCCGCCGCCCCGGCGCGCCGGGCCCAGACCGCGGCGAGGCTCGTCCGCGGATGAGCGGCGATACCCGGCGCATGCAGCCTGCTCGCCCACGGTCCCGCCCCGACCAGTCCCATCCGCAGCACGTTCATGGACTCATCCTGCCCTCTGAAACCGCTGTGAAGGCGCGGCGAAACCGGGTGGCCGCAGCTTTGTCGCCATGACCTCAGACACCGTCTCCGCTCTGCCGATGACCCGTCCGGCGGGCTGTCCCTTCGACCCGCCCGAGGAGCTGGGTCGCCTGCGCGAGCAGGGTGGCCTGCACCGGCTGGCCTTCCCGGACGGGCATGTCGGCTGGCTCGTGACCGGCTACGCGCTGGCCCGTGCCGTGGCGGCCGACACCCGGTTCAGCTCCCGGTACGAGCTGATGCACCTGCCCTACCCCGGCGTGGGCATGACCGAGCTGCCGCCGGCCGCGCCCGGCGACCTCACCGGGATCGACCCGCCGGGGCACACCCGCTACCGGAAGCTGCTGACTGGCAAGTTCACCGTCCGCCGGATGCGGCTGCTGACCGAACGCGTTGAGCGGATCACCGCCGAGCACCTGGACGCGATGGCGGAGCAGGGCCCGCCGGTGGATCTGATGGAGGCGTTCGCGCATCCCGTGCCCGCCATGACGATCTGCGAGCTGCTCGGCGTGCCGTACAGCGACCGGGAGTTCTTCAACCGGCACGTGGCGGCGTCGAACGCGCCCGGTGCGACGGCGGAGGAGCAGATCGCCGCGTTCAGCGCGATCGGGGAGTACGTGCACAAGCTCGTGGTGGCCAAGCGCGCCAACCCCACGGACGACCTGCTCAGCGACCTGACCACGACCGACCTGACCGAGGCCGAGCTTGCCGGCCTGGGGACGTTCCTGCTGGGCGCCGGCCTGGAAACGACCGCGAACATGCTGGCGCTGGGGACGTTCGCCCTGCTGCGGAACCCCGCTCAGTTCGAGGCCCTGCGTGCCGACCCCGGCATCGCGGAGGGAGCCGTCGAGGAGCTGATGCGGTACCTGTCGATCGCGCACACCGGCCTGCGGGTGGCGCTGGTGGACATCGAGCTGGGCGGCGAGGTGGTCAGGGCCGGGGAGAACGTGGTGGTCTCGGTCCAGGCCGCGAACCGCGACCCGGCGCGGTTCGCCGACCCCGACAGCCTCGACGTGCGCCGGCACGCGACCGGTCACCTGTCGTTCGGCCACGGCATCCACCAGTGTCTGGGCCAGCAACTGGCCCGCGTCGAGATGCGCGTGGCCTTCCCGGCCCTGGTGACCCGTTTCCCGACCCTCCGCCTGGCCGTCCCACCGGAGGAGGTCCCGATGCGCTCCTCGATCAACATCGACGGCGTGTACGGGCTTCCGGTGGCCTGGTAGCCCACGCCGGATCGCGGCACACCGTGTCAGGTGGCTTACTCGGCCATCCGGGAGCTCCGCGCCGAAGTAGGCTCCTAGCGTGCGTGAGCTGCCGAAGGAGTTGACCCTGCCCTCCGGGATGGTGCCGCCCGCCCCGCCGGACCCACCCGTGACCCCCAAGGACGCGGCCACCGTCATGCTCGTGCGGGACTCCCCGGACGGCCTGGAGGTGTTCCTCCAGCGGCGGGTCATGGGCATGGCGTTCGCCGGTGGGATGACCGTCTTTCCTGGTGGTGGCGTCGACCGGCGTGACGCGGACACCTCCGTCGCCTGGCACGGGCCCTCGCCTGCCTGGTGGGGCTCGAGGTTCTCCTGTGACCTCGCGCTGGCGCGCGCACTGGTGTGCGCCGCCGTGCGCGAGACGTTCGAGGAGTCCGGGGTGCTGCTCGCCGGGCCCGACGAGACCAGCGTGGTCGCCGATGTGCGGCCCTACGCCGAGGCGCGTGCCCAGCTCGTGAACCGGGACCTCTCGCTGGCCGGGTTCCTCGCCGAGGCCGGGTTGGTGCTGCGCGCCGACCTGCTGCGGCCATGGGCGGACTGGGTGACGCCGGTCGAGGAGAGCCGCCGCTTCGACGCCAAGTTCTTCCTGGCGCGGCTGCCCGAGGGCCAACGTGCCGACGGCGCCACCTCCGAGGCACAGGACGCCCGGTGGCAGCGCCCCGGCGACGCGCTCGACGACTGGAAGGCCGGCCGCAGCGGGCTGCTGCCTCCGACCTGGACGACCCTCGCCGAGCTGGAGGAGTGCCCGACGGTGGCCGACGCGATGGCACGGGAACGCGTGATCACCAAGCTCATGCCCCGAGTGGCCCGCGAGGGGGACACCCTGCGCATCGTCCTGCCCGGCGACCCCCTGTACGACGACGCGCCGAACCACCTCGACGCCCGACCGGACGACAAGCTGTGACCGCCCACCCGGCCTACGGCGAGCTGCGGCAGGTCACCCCGTCCGCGGGCGTGGTCCTGGAGGACAACCCCGGCGCGATGACGCTCGAGGGCACCAACACGTGGCTCCTGCGTGCCCCCGGCGCCACGACGTGCGTGATCGTCGACCCCGGCTACGAGGACGTGCCGCATTTGACCCGGGTCGCCGAGGCGGCGGGGGAGGTCGAGCTGATCCTCGTCACCCACCAGCACCCGGACCACGTGCAGGGCGCGCCGTGGCTCGCGGCGCGGGTGGACGCGCCGGTCCGCACCTTCGACCCGGCCCTGTGCGTGGACGCGCCACCACTGACCGACGGCGAGGTCGTCGTCGCGGCCGGCCTGTCGATCGAGGTCCTGCACACGCCCGGGCACACCGAGGACTCCGTCTGCCTGGCGGCGGACGGCGCCGTGCTGACCGGCGACTCGATGCTCGGCCGCGGCACGACCGTGATCTCGGACCTCGGCGCCTACCTCGGCTCGCTGCGCAGGCTCACGTCGGTACCGCCGGGCACGCCCGCACTGCCCGGCCACGGCCCGGAACTGCCGGACGTCGCCGCGACGGCCCGCGAGTACCTCGCCCACCGCGAGGAGCGGCTGAACCAGGTACGCGCGGCACTGCGCGAACTCGGCCCCGGCGCCACCCCGCGCCAGGTGGTGGAGGTCGTCTACCGAGACGTGGACCAGTCACTCTGGGCACCGGCCGAGTGGTCGGTCCGCGCACAGCTCGACTACCTCCGCACCACAGGCGAGGCCAGCTAGCGCGGGCGGCCACACTCCCGCCAAGGTAAGGCAAGGCAAGGCACGCGAAGCAAAGGCAAGACACGCAACGCAAAGGCAAGACACGCAACGCAAGGCAAGCCGTGCCCCGTCCACCGCCGCGCCGCCAGCCCTGGACCGCGACGAACGCTCCCGTCCGGCTCGCGGCACGCCCGCGGCCCCAGCATGGGCCGTCGTGCCTTGGTGGGCCGTAGTGCCGTTTTTGGTTATTTCGGCGGGAGCATGGGCATCACCACGTAGCGGACGGCCGGTTCGGTCTTCTCCACCGCCGAGAAGACCGTCGCGCGCATTCCTGGTTGGATCTCCATTCGGACCTGTTGGCCGGTGAAGCAGCGGAGTGCGTCGGTCAGGAAGCGCGACTGGTACGCCTGGCCGGTCCGCCCGCCGTCCGCGGTCGCCTTGACCGACTCCTCCGCCTCGCCGGCTCGCTGGTCCGCCGCCCGGACGCGGAGCTCACCGTCGCCGACCTCGATCAGGAGCACGCCGCGGGCATCGGTGTACAGGCCCACCCGCCGGACCGCGCCGGCCAGCGCGTCGGCGTCCAGCGTCAGCACCGTGTCCACGTCGGACAGGTGGATCTTGGACTCGTGCAGGAACGAGCCGTCCAGGACGGCCGTCGTCGCCAGGGTGGCGCCCCAGCCGAGGCCGAAGCGGTCGCGTTCCGCGTACACCGTCACCTCGCCCGGCGGGAGCTGCTTCGCCAGCTCGCTCAGCAGGCTTGCCGGCACCAGTGCGTCCACAGACGAACCCGACCACGGCAGGGACGCCAGCGCCATCTGGTACCGGTCCGTCGCGACCATGATCAGCCGGTCCGCCTCCGAACGGATGCGGACGCCGGTGAACATGGGTAACGCGTCGTCCCGCGACGCCGCCAGCACCGTCGTCGCCAGCGCCGAGGCGAACTGGCCGCCGTCCACCGTGCCCGCCACCGGCGGGGCCGCACCCACACCCGGGTGGACGTCGGCGTCCAGCATCGGTAGCGCGTAGCGCGCGCCCGGCGCGCGGATCGCCAGCTTCGTGCCCTCCACCACCAGCCGGACCTGCTCCTGCTCCAGCGCACGTAACGTGTCCGCCAGCGGCTTGGCCGGCACGAGCACCCGCCCCTCCGTGTGCACGACCGCGTCCCGCGTGACTCGCGCCGCGCGCTCGCGGTCGTTGGCGGCCAGCGCCACGTCGGTGGCCGACGCGGTGAGCAGCAAACCGGCGAGCACCGGGTCGATGAGCTTGCCCGGTACCAGCTTGACCAGCGCCGATGCGGCGCCGGCCAGCTCTGTTGTGGTGACGGTGACGTCCATGGCGAACAAGCTAGACCCGGGCACCGACAATCTCGATCTCGTCGCGTGGCGAGGGCTGTTCGGCGAGCGTCCGGCGGCGCGCGAACACCGCCAGCGCGATCAGCAGCCCCGCCACGCTCGACACCACGAAGGACGACCACACGCCGACGTGCTCGACGAGGTACCCGCTGGTCGACTGCCCCGCGGCCAGCCCGATCGTCACCGACGTGACGACCCAGCCGAACGCCTCCGTCGCGGAGCCCGCCGGCGCGACCAGGTCGATCGACGTCGAGTGGGTCGTCGACTGCGGAGTGATCCACATGCCCGCCACCAGCGACAGCAGCGCCAGCCCCCACAGGCTCGACGGGATGGCCAGCGGGGCGATCAGCAGCGCGAACACGCCGAGCAGGAACGGCAGCCGCATGCTCATCCGCCGGGGCCACGGGTGCGCGGCGTACCACACGCCGAAGATCACCGAGGTCAGCGACCACGCGGCCAGCATCACGCCGCCCAGCGGCGCGTGCCCGGCCTTCGTGGCCGCGGCCGGCACCGCCACCTCGACGAACCCGACCGTCACGCCGAAGCCGAGCGCCGCCAGTGCCACCGTGCGCATGCCCGGGGTCGACAGGGCGCCGAGCAGCGAGCCGCCGGCCGACGGCGCCGGGCGGACCGCACGCACGACGCTGGTCAGCGCGAACCCGACCGCGCCAACGGCCATGCATGCCGAGCTGAACACGAGCGCGGTCCCCGCCCACGGCGCCGCGACCATGACGCCGGCCAGCGCCGGGCCCAGGATGAAGAACACCTCCAGGCTGATCGCCTCGTACGCGAACGCCGCGTGGCGGATCGGGCCGGGTGGCAGCAGGTGTGTCCACAGCGCCCGCGAGGCCGAGCCGATCATGGGCTGGGTCACGCCGATGAGCCACCCGAGCCCGACCAGGACCGGGCCCGGCCGGTCGGTCTCGATCGCCGTGATCTCGGCGACGACGGCCGCGGCGAACAGGGCGGTCATGACCAGGAGCGGCCTGGTGGGGCCGTTGCGGTCCATGATCCGGCCCTGTGCGACCGCGCCGATCGCGACGCCGATGAGCGTGCCCGCCGAGACGAACCCCGCGATCGTGAACGAGCCGGTCCTCCGCTGCACGTACAGCAGCACGGCGAGACCGACCATGGCGATCGGCATCCGTGCCAGCAGGGACATGAGGACGGGGGTGCGCGCGCCGGGCGTGGTCAGCGCGGCGCGGAAGTCGGCGATGCCGGCGGAGTCGGACACGCGGGCCAGTGTGGCAGATTTTGGTACGCAAGTACCAATTAAAATAACTCTGGTCACGTTTTGGTAACGACCGGTTGGAACCGCACAACGACCGGGTACTCGGTCGAGTCCTCATGACAAGAAAAGTTCAGCTGCCGGGTAACGAACCGCGGCAGCGGGACGTTCAACACAACAAGCTCCCTCCGGCAGACATGGGTCGGGGCCTAATGGTTCGGAGGGCGGGGAGCGTGAGCCGTCGGGGGATGGCTCACGCAAGCGAGGAGCCGGAGCGCCGCGTCGGGGGCGGCGTCCGGTTCCTTTGCTTTACACAGACCTGAAAGTCGATCCGAGGAGGTCCGTCCACAGCTCGCGGAGTTGTCCACAGGTTGTCCACAAGTGGATGCAGCTCGGTGACATCAAGGACGGTGACACCAACGAAGAAGGCCCGCGAGCCGACGGCTCGCGGGCCTTTCTGGACAGTCGACTACCGGGCGCGGCGCGCCAGGCGCTCGGGGTCGAGGATCAGCACGCTCTTGCCCTCGAGCCGCAGCCAGCCGCGGTGTGCGAAGTCGGCCAGTGCCTTGTTGACCGTCTCCCGCGAGGCGCCGACGTACTGCGCGATCTCCTCCTGCGTGAGGTCGTGCATCACCCGCAGCAGGCCGGCCTCCTGGCTGCCGAACCGCTGGGCGAACTGCAGCAGCGCCTTCGCCACCCGCCCGGGCACGTCGGTGAAGATCAGGTCCGCGAGCATGCCGTTCGTCCGCCGCAGCCGGCGGGCGATGACCCGCAGCAGCTGTTCGGCGATCTCCGGGCGAGTGGCTATCCACTGCCGCAACGCCGGCCGGTCCATCGTCCTGGCGACGACCTCCGTGACGGTCGTGGCGGTGGAGGTCCTCGGCCCCGGATCGAAGATGGACAGCTCGCCGAACATGTCCGCCGGCCCGAAGATCCCGAGCAGGTTCTCCCGGCCGTCAGGAGACTTGCGGCCTAACTTCACCTTGCCCGACTGGATGATGTACAGACGGTCGCCAGGTTCGCCTTCCGCGAAGATCACGTGCCCACGCGGGAACTCCACGGTTTCCAGCGTCTGAGCGAGCGCTTCAGCGGCGGCCGGTTCGACACCCTGGAAGATGCCGGCCCTGGCAAGGGTCTCGTCCACCTGCGTCCCTCCCAATCAGAATGAGCAGCGACCAGCGGCAACGGCGCCCTGATCACTCCTGGGAGTGTAGAGCGTGTGCGGTGGATCACCTCGCAGGGCGTACTCCCGGTATGTCGACCCGGCGCGTTCGGCCCGTCATGCCGGGCTCAGCGAGGCTGCTGCCGCTTGAGTGAGGGCGGCACCGGGATCACGACGGTCTGCGCGTTCATGACCTTGCGTGCCCGGGCCCGGCCACGGCGCCTGCGGACCCGGAACAGCTCCAGCGCCCGGCCGATCCCGTGCCCGTACAGCGCCCGCACCTCGTCGGGGCTCGGGTTGTCCAGGAACGCCTCGACCTCGTCCTCACGGACGGAGCCTGGCCGGAGCCGGGCCTCCACCCGCTCCATGAACAGGGCGAAGAACATCACCAGGACGGGAACGACGAAAACCAACCAGACACCTGCTGTAGTCATCTGTGTGATCCTCGCTCAGGTCAGCGGGACGAACGGGTCCTCGATGGGTAGACGTCCAGGGTGGCGATGAGGTTGTACGGCGGCCCGTAGGCTAGCGGGGTGCCGCCTGCTACCCGACAGCTACCCCGAGCTGAGTCTGTCAAAACGCCGCCGACCGCGCTCGTTCGACGGGCTCGCCGAATGACCCGGGTGCTGGCCGAGGCGTTCCCGGACGCGCACTGCGAGCTGGACTTCACCAACCCGCTCGAGCTGACGGTCGCCACGATCCTGTCCGCGCAGAGCACCGACGCGCGGGTCAACCTGACCACACCCGCGCTGTTCAGGCGGTACAGGACGGCCGCCGACTACGCGGGCGCGGACCGCACGGAGATGGAGGAGCTGATCCGGCCGACCGGCTTCTACCGCAACAAGACCTCCTCGCTGATCGGCCTCGGCACCGCGCTCGTCGAACGCTTCGGCGGCGAGGTGCCGAACAGGCTGGACGACCTCGTCACACTGCCCGGCGTGGGCCGCAAGACCGCGAACGTCATCCTGGGCAACGCCTTCGGCGTCCCGGGCATCACGGTCGACACGCACTTCGGCCGCCTGGTCCGGCGCTGGGAGTGGACCGAGCAGGACGATCCCGTGAAGGTCGAGCACGAGATCGGTGCGCTGATCCCCAAGAAGGACTGGACGATGCTGTCCCACTGGGTGATCTTCCACGGCCGCCGGGTGTGCCACGCCCGCAAGCCGGCCTGCGGCGCGTGCGTGCTCGCCAAGGACTGCCCGTCCTTCGGCACCGGCCCGACCGAGTTCGAGGTCGCCGAGAAGCTCGTGAAGGGACCGGAGGCGCCGCACCTGCTCGAGCTGGCCGAGAAGGTGCGCGGCGGGTACAAGGCGGGGCACGCGAGGTGAGCGGAGCTTTCCGGTGCCGCGCGGCGGGCGAGGAGTCGGCGTGAACGGAGTGCGTTGGGCCGTCGCGGTGGTGATCCTGATGATCGCCGGCGTGGTGGCCATCTGGCCGCGCTCCGATCCCGCCCCCACGCCGGTGGAGGCCGCGCAGAGCGGCCAGGACCTGCGCCAGGCCCGTGCCGAGGCCGGGCTGCCGTCCTGCGAGCGGGGGTCCGATGGGCCCGCCGACCTGAGCGGGATCACCGCGGAGTGCCTCGCGGACGGGGATCCGGTCGACGTGGCGGCCGCGCTGAACGGACCCGTGCTGGTCAACGTGTGGGCCACCTGGTGCGAGCCGTGCCGGACCGAGCTGCCGGTCCTGTCCCAGTACGCGCGGGAGCCGGGCGCCATGCGGGTCGTCACGCTCGGGGTCGAGTCGCGGCCGGCCGACGCGCTGGAGCTGTTCACCGCGCTGAAGGTGCGGCTGCCGGGCCTGCTGGACGAGTCCGGGAAGGTCAAGCGGAAGCTGCACCCGGCCGCCCTGCCGTCGTCCTACCTGGTCGCGGCCGACGGCAGCCTCACGCTGATCAGGAACCCGCCGGTGTTCCGCTCGGTCGACGAGGTCCGGCAGGCAGTGGCGCGTGGCTGAGCAGGGACCACTCGTCGACCCCGCGACCGTGCCCGGCTGGCTGCGGCCGGTCGTCGAGGCCACCCGTGACCTGGACCCGGAGATCTTCCGCCGCGTGTCCGGGCCGTCGGTGAACCCGCGCGACGCGGCCGTGCTGATCCTGTTCGGCGAGCACGAGAACCACGGCCCGGACGTGCTGTTGCAGCTGCGTGCGAACAGCGGCGGCGCGCACTCCGGCCAGGTCGCGTTCCCCGGCGGGTCCAGCGAGCCGGATGACGACGGCCCGGTCGCGACCGCGCTGCGGGAGGCCGTCGAGGAGACCGGCCTCGACCCGGCCGGCGTGCGCCCGCTGGCGGTGCTGCCCGCGCTGGGCATCCCCGTGTCCGGCTTCCACGTCACGCCCGTGATCGCGCACTGGGAGGTGCCGAGTCGCGTGTGGGCGGTCGACCCGGCGGAGAGCGCGGCAGTGGCGCGGGTGCCCCTGACTGAACTGGCCGACCCGGCGAACCGTTTCACCTGTAGGCATCCGTCGGGGTTCCTGGGACCCGCGTTCGCGCTGCCGGGCATGCTTGTGTGGGGATTCACCGCGGCCCTGCTGACGCTGTTGCTGAGGCTCGGCGGGTGGGAACGGCCCTGGGACGGGTCGGTCGTACGGGACCTTGACGCCGCGTGGCGTTCAGTTGGCTAACGGCGTCGGGAAGGTATGAACGGGTGAACTGGGTCGACCTGGTCGTGGTGCTGCTCGCGATCCTCGCCGCGATCTCGGGGGCGCAGCAGGGCGTGATCACCGCGCTGCCCGCGTTCATCGGGGTGCTGCTCGGCGCCATCGCGGGCATCAAGATCGCGCCGCTCGTGGTCAAGTACATCGAGTCGACGCCGACCAGGGTCGCGTTCGCCGTGGCGATCTTCGTGCTGCTGGTGGCGCTGGGGGAGACGCTCGGGGTGTGGCTCGGCCGCAGCCTCCGCCAGCGGATCAAGTCGCCGAAGCTCGTCAGCGTGGACAAGGCGCTCGGCGCGATCGTGCAGGGCGCCGTGGTGTTCGTGGTGGCGTGGCTGATCGCGTTGCCGCTGGTCACCGTGGGCAACCTGCCCGACCTCGCGTCGGCCATCCGCAACTCGACCATCCTCGGCGGCGTCGACAAGGTCATGCCGCAGGCCGCGCAGGACCTGCCGGACGAGCTGCGCAGGCTGCTGGACGTGTCCGGCTTCCCCGAGGTCGTCGACCCGTTCGACCACACGCCCAACCGCGAGGTCGCGCCGCCGGACCCGGCACTGCAGAACAGCGCGGTCGTGCAGAACGTGCGGCAGAGCGTGCTGAAGATCCACGCTCGGGCGCCGTCGTGCTCGCGGGCACTGGAGGGCTCGGGGTTCGTCATCGCGCCCGAGCGGGTGATGACCAACGCCCACGTCGTGGCCGGCACCAACGAGGCCGCGGTGGAGACCGACCAGGGCGAACTGGAGGCGCGGGTCGTCCTGTACGACCCGGAGACCGACGTCGCCGTCCTGGCCGTGCCGGGCCTGTCCGCGCCGGTGCTGCGGTTCGCGGGCCAGGCGGCGGTGTCCGGCCAGGACGGGATCGTGCTGGGCTACCCGCTTGACGGGCCGTACCGGGCCGCGGCGGCGCGGGTCCGGGACCAGATCAACCTCCGCGGCCCGGACATCTACGACACGAACCAGGTGGAGCGCGAGGTGTTCACGCTGCGCGCGCTGGTGCAGAGCGGCAACTCGGGCGGTCCGCTGGTCGACACCCAGGGCCATGTGATCGGCGTGATCTTCGGTGCCGCGACGGACCGGTCCGAGACCGGCTTCGCCCTCACCGCCGCCGAGGTCTCCGACGAGGTCAAGGCCGCGCCGGGCCTGTCCCGCGAGGTGTCGACCGGCAACTGCGCCGCCTGAGGCCGGCGGCCGGGTGCCCGGCCGCCGGCCGCTCTCAGGCCGCTGCGCAGTGCGTGCCCGGCCGCGGGGTCCTGCCGTTCTGCACGTAGTCGGTGAAGACGGCCCTCGTGCAGTCGGTGCGGTCCGTGACGCCGTGGCCCCAGCCGTCGTAGGTCAGCAGCACGCTGCGGTCGAGCTGCCGGTTGACGCTCAACGCCCACTCGTAGCCGGTCGCCGGGTCGTGCAGCGAGTTCAGGATCAGCACCGGCGGTGCGGACCGGTCGACGTGCGTCCGGTGCTGCGGGTTCGGCGTCTCCGCCGGCCACGCCGAGCACAGCGTCAGCGCGGCGAACGCGAAGTGCGTCCGCATGGTCGGCGCGACCGCGCTCTGCTTGCGCCACATCGCCTCCCACTGCCCCTGCGATGAGATGCGCACCCGGTGGTCGGTGCAGAACGAGGCCAGCGGGAACGGCTCCGGCTCCGCGGCCGCCCGCATGGCCTGGGTGGACAGGCCCTGCAGCAGGGTCGCCGTGTCGGCCCAGCGCGGACCGTAGAGAGTGTTCAGCACGCCCTGGACCAGCCCGAAGGCCGGGACCGGCAGCTCCCCGCGGACCGCGCGGTCGAACAGGTCCCCGTACACCTGACCGACATCCTGACCGTGCAGCACACAGGACGCGTCGGTGGCACACCACTTCGCGAACTCGCCGAACGCGTCCTCGCCGGTCCTGGCCTCGGTGACGGCGAACCGCGTCGGGTCGAGGCTGTGGTCGAACACGCTGTCCAGCACCAGCCCACGAACCCGCTGCGGGAAGTTCTCGACGTACATCTGCCCGGCGAGCGTGCCGTAGGACCGGCCGTACAGGGTGATCTTCCGCTCGCCGAGCGCGGCGCGGACGGAGTCGATGTCCCTTGCGACGCTGACGTTGTCGACGTGGTCGACCAGCGGGCCGGTGTGCTGGCGGCAGCTGTTGCCCAGGTCGCGGGCGTACTCCTGGACGTCCGCGAGCCGCGTGCCGGCCTCGGGCGTGAACTCCGGCATGTTCTCGACCAGCGTCGCGTCGCAGACGACCGGGTTGCTGCGGTTGGTGCCGCGCGGGTCGTAGCTGACGACGTCGAACCGCGCCGCGACGGCCGGTGGCACGACGTTCCCCCGCAGCAGCCGGTTCACGCCGGAGTCGCCAGGCCCACCGGGCATGTAGACGAGCGTGCCCTCCTTCTCGCCGGTCGCCCTGATGCGGGCGATGGCGAGGTCGATCGTGCCGGTCGCCGGGTGTGCGTAGTCGATCGGCACGGTGATCGTCGCGCAGTCGACCGGCGACTCCGGCGCACACGGCGTCCAGCCGACAGCCGGTGCGGCCGCGGCGGTGGTGGTGGCGGTCGCGAAACCGCTGATCAACAAGGCGGCGAGCAGCACTGAGCCACGTTTCATGAATGAGCCTTCCCCAGTGGACTTCCCCAGGCCTCGAGTATGTCCGCCTGATCGACATCGCCGACTCGGGGAAGACCCTGAGATGTCCCCTACCGGGCGAAGAACTCCGTGAGGAGGCGGTTGGTCGCGACCGGCGCCTCCTGCTGCGGGAAGTGGCCGACGCCATCGAGCGTGCGGGTGCGCACCGGCCCGGTGACCCACCGCTCGGCCGCCTTGCGGGTGCGGGGAAGCACGCACGGGTCGAGCGTCCCGGCGATCTGCAGCACCGGCACGGTGATCCGCCGCTGCATGGCCTCGCTGAACCGGCGGCCCTCGCCACGAAGCTGGGCGCGGCCCACCCAGCGGTAGTACTCCAGCGCGCTGTGCGCGACGCCGCGCACCATCATGGCGGAGCGGTGCCGGGCGACGGCGTTGACGAAGTCCGCCGTCTCCGTCCACTCCGGACCGGAGCGGTGTCGCATGAACGTCTCGACCGTCGCCGCGCCGTCGCGGGTGAGCCAGCGTTCCGGCGCGACGGGCGCCTGCGCGCGGAAGACGTACCCGAGCGCGCGGGCCTGGTTGTTCGCCTTGCCGCGCAAGGCGGTCCGGAAGATCTCCCGGCGCAGTGCCATCGGGTGCGCGCCGCCGATGCTGGTCACCGAGCTGACCAGTCGCGGGTGGAACGCGGCGACGGTCCACGCCAGCATGCCGCCCCGCCCGTGGCCGACCAGGTGCGCGCGGGACTCGCCGAGCGCCTTGATGAGCCCGCCGATGTCGCCGGCGAGGGTCCAGGCGTCGTAGCCGCGGGGTGGCTTGTCGGAGTCGCCGTAGCCGCGCAGGTCGACGGCGACCGTGCGGTAGCCGGCGTCGGCCAGCGCGCCGAGCTGGTGGCGCCACGTCCACCAGAAGCCGGTGAAGCCGTGCAGGAGCAGGACCAGCGGACCCTCACCGGACTCGGCGACGTGCAGGCGGATGCCGTTCGCGTGGACGTCACGGTGCACCCAGGGGCCGTCGAGCCGGACGGTCGACGGGTCGGGGCGCACGATGGTGGTCAGGGTCGTGCCGTTCAGGGGCGTTCGAGCCGGCCGGGCTCGTCGTCGCCCCGGTGGCGGAGCGCGGCAACGGTGCTCTTGGCCGAGTCGATCGTGCGTTGCGGCGCGCGGATCCGCTTCAACTTGCGGATGCCGCGCCACACGAGCAGCCCGACCACGAGGATGAACAGCCCGAAGGTGATGAGGAAGCCCACCCAGGGGTGGTTCTCCCAGTCGAACGTGTCGTTGAGGCCCAGCGCGAGCGCGACGAACGCGAACGGCAGTGCCAGCAGGAACACGACGAGCGCGACGATCAGGGAGACGCTGCCGGTGAGGCCCTTCTTGACCTCGCCCGCGATCTCGGTCCTGGCCAGCTCCAGCTCGCCCCTGACCAGGGTCGACAGGTGCGTGGTCGCGTCCCTGACCAGCCCGCCGATCGACTGGTCGGCCGCCGCGCTCGCGTCGTCCGAGAGCGGGATCGACGGAACCCTCGGCAGTTCCGCGCCGTTTCCGTGGCTGTTCTCGCGCGCACTGGTCACCGCGACATCGTGCCATGTGCGTGTCAAAGAAGCTGGCCGGGCGGGGTCAACCCGCCGGACGGGCCTTCGACCGGCGCACCAGGAGCACGGCGGCGAGCAGCGAGGCGACCAGTGACGAGACGAGCACCGCCCCCTTCGCGAGCGCCATGTCCGGCCCGTCGAGCGAGAGGTCGGCGATCAGCAGGCTCACCGTGAACCCCACCCCGCCGAGCATCGCGACCGCGACCAGGTCCTTCGGCGTGACGTCGGCCGGCAGGCGGGCCGCGCCGATCCGGACCGCGAGCAGCGCGGACCCCGTGATGCCGACGAGCTTGCCGACCACCAGCCCGACCATGATCGCCAGCGCGAGCCGGTCGGTGAACAGGTCGCCGAACACGCCCGCGTTGATCGGGATGCCGGCCGCGAACAGCGCGAACACCGGCACGGCGAGCCCGGCGGACCACGGCTGCAGCCGGTGCTCCAGGCGCACGCACGGCGACTCACCCTCGCCGGGGTCGGCCCGCACGCGGGTCAGCAGGGCGAGCGCGACGCCCGCGACCGTGGCGTGCACCCCCGACGCGTGCACGGCCACCCAGGTGGCCACGGCGACGGGCACGTACAGCCAGGGCGTGCGGACGCGCCGGTCCTGGAGCAGGGCGTACAGCCCGAGCAGCGCGACCGCGGTGGCCGCCGCGAGCAGGTTGAACGAGCCGGTGAAGAGGATCGCGATCAGCAGGATCGCGCCGAGGTCGTCCACGACCGCGAGGCTCAGCAGGAACACCCGGGCGCCGCCCGGCAGCCCGGACGCGACCAGCGCGAGCACCCCGAGCGCGAACGCGATGTCCGTGGCCACCGGGACCGCCCACGCCTGTGCCATGCGCGGGTCGCCCCAGCCGACGGCCGTCGCGAGCAGGGCGGGCACGACCATGCCGCCGAGTGCCGCGATCACCGGGAGCAGGGCGCTCCTGAGGCTGGACAGCTCGCCGACGACCAGCTCGCGCTTGAGCTCCAGCCCCGCGACGAAGAAGAACAGGGCGAGGAGCCCGTCCTTGGCCCAGTCACCGACCGTGAGATCGAGGTGCAGGACGTGCGGGCCGAGCCGGGTGTCCCGCAGTGTCTGGTAGGCCTCCGCCCACGGGCCGTTCGCGGCGAGCAGGGCCACCGCGGTGGCCGCGAGCAGGATCGACCCACCGACGGTCTCCATCCGGAGGTAGCGGCCGAAGTCGGTCAACGGATCTCCTCTCCGCCGACCAGACTTCCCGGCACACCGCACGGAATCCTAACCGGTGGTGACCCCGAACAGCACGCCGACGAGGTACGTGACCAGCATCGTCAGCGCGCCGACCCCCACGTTGCGGGTGACCGCCCGGCGGACGTCCGCGTTGCCGAGCCGCGCGCTGACCACCCCGGTGAGCACCAGTCCGACCAGGACGGCCGCCGCGCACGACCAGACGCGCACGCTGACCCCCGGCAGGGCGATGGCCAGCAGCGGCAGCAGCGCGCCGACGACGAACGCGGCGAGCGAGGCCCATGCCGCGTGCCACGGACTGGTGAGCTGGTCCGGGTCGATGCCCAGCTCCGCCTCGGCGTGTGCCTCGAGCGCGTCGTTCTGGGTCAGCTCGTGCGCGACCTCGGCCGCCAGCCCGGGGGAGAGGCCCTTCTCCTCGTAGATCCCGGCGAGTTCCTTCTCCTCCGCCTCCGGCATCGTCTCCAGCTCGTACTTCTCCAGCCGGAGGGCGGCCTGCTCGGTGTCCCGCTGTGTGGAGACGGAGACGTACTCGCCCCCGGCCATGGACAGCGCCCCGGCGACCAGCGCCGCGACCCCGGCGACGACGATCGCGGCCCGGTCGGGGGTGGCGCCTGCCACGCCCACCGCCACACCCGCGACGGAGACGATGCCGTCGTTCGCGCCGAGCACGCCGGCACGCAACCAGTTCAACCGCTGCCCGAGACTCGCTTGGTGGGGCTCACCAGGGTGGGATACAGACACCCGCGTATTGAACCGCGTCTGCCAGCAGCCAGCAGCCCTTAGTGTTCGTCCCCATGAAGCTGCGCTTCCCGCTGCCCGACGGTTGGCACGAGTACTGCGCCGGCTGCCAGGCCGAGACGGTCGAGAAGGTGGCGGCGAACGGCAGGGAGTACTTCGACTGCCGCACCTGCGGCCGCCGCCACGAGCGGCGGATCATCATCGACCCGGCGGTGACCTGGTGGGTCGCGGACGACGGCGAGTACTGGCACGAGACCGCGGGCGTGTTCGTGCGCGACGGCGACCGGTTCCTGTTCTTCGAGCGGACGATGTTCCCGGTTGCCGCGCTGACCGTGCCGGCGGGCCACGTCGACGCGGGGGAGCCACCCGAGCGGGCCGCGCTGCGTGAGCTGAACGAGGAGGCCGGCTGGCGGGCGCCCGGCGTCCGGCACATCGTGACCGAGGACGTCCCCGGCGACTCGTGCCGGCGCGGCTCCGACGCCCACCGCTGGCACGCCTACCTGACCGACTTCGACCCGGCGGCCCGGGTACGGCTGAACGAGGAGGGCGTCAACCCGCGGTGGCTGACGCTCGACGAGGCACTGACGGGGGACCTGACGGTCCCCGTGCGGCGCCTCGTCGAGCGGTACCGGGCGTTACTCCTCTGAGCCGGAGCCCTTCAGGCCGGAGGAGATCAGGTCCATCACCGACGAGTCGGCCAGCGTGGTCACGTCGCCGATCTCGCGGTTCTCCGCCACGTCACGCAGCAGGCGGCGCATGATCTTGCCGGACCGGGTCTTCGGCAGCTCCGGCACGACCATGATCTGCCGCGGCTTGGCGATCGGGCCGATCTCCTTCGCGACGTGGTCACGCAGGGCCTTGATGGCCGCCTCGCCCCTGGCCTCGTCCTCGGCCACGCCGCCACGCAGGATCACGAACGCGACGATGCCCTGGCCGGTGGTCTCGTCCGTCGCGCCGACGACCGCCGCCTCCGCGACCGTCGGGTGCGACACCAGCGCCGACTCGACCTCGGTGGTCGAGATGCGGTGGCCGGACACGTTCATCACGTCGTCGACCCGGCCGAGCAGCCAGATGTCGCCGTCCTTGTCGTACTTCGCGCCATCGCCGGCGAAGTAGAAGCCCTGGTCGGCGAAGCGCGACCAGTACGTCTCCTTGTACCGCTCCTCGTCGCCCCAGATGCCGCGCAGCATCGACGGCCACGGCTTGTCGAGGACCAGGTACCCGCCACCGAGCGCGGCGACCTCGTTGCCCTGGTCGTCGACGACCTTCGCCGAGATGCCCGGGAGCGCACGCTGCGCGGAGCCCGGCTTCGCGGCCGTCACGCCGGGCAGCGGGGAGATCATGATCGCGCCGGTCTCCGTCTGCCACCACGTGTCGACCACCGGCGTGCTGCTGCCGCCGATGGTCTCGCGGTACCAGATCCAGGCCTCGGGGTTGATCGGCTCGCCGACCGAGCCGAGCACCCGCAGCGACGACAGGTCGAACTTGGCCGGGATGTCCGCGCCCCACTTCATGAACGTCCGGATCAGCGTCGGCGCCGTGTAGTACACGGTCACGCCGTACTTCTGGACGATCTCCCAGTGCCGGCCCTCGTGCGGGGTGTTGGGCGTGCCCTCGTAGACCACCTCGGTCACGCCGTTCGCCAACGGTCCGTAGACGATGTAGCTGTGGCCGGTCACCCAGCCGATGTCGGCGGTGCACCAGTAGACGTCACTCTCCGGCTTCACGTCGAAGACGTTCCGGTGCGTGTACGCGGCCTGGGTCAGGTAGCCGCCGGAGGTGTGCAGGATGCCCTTCGGCTTACCCGTGGTGCCCGAGGTGTACAGGATGTAGAGCGGGTGCTCGGCGTCGAAGGCCTCCGGGGTGTGCCGGTCGGACTGGTCGTCCACGACGTCGTGCCACCACAGGTCGCGGCCGTCGGTCCACTCGACGTCGGTGTCCGTGCGCCTGACGACCAGCACGTGCTCGATCGACGGCGTCTGCGCGACGGCCTCGTCCACGGCGGCCTTCAGTGGCGCGGGCTTGCCGCGCCGGTACTGGCCGTCCGAGGTGATCACGAGCTTGGCCTGCGCGTCGTCGATCCGGGAGCGCAGGGCCTCGGCGGAGAACCCGCCGAACACGACGCTGTGGGTCAGGCCGAGACGTGCGCACGCGAGCATCGAGAAGATCGCCTCGGGCAGCATCGGCAGGTAGATCGCGACCCGGTCGCCGGTCTTGAGGCCAAGCGAGAGCAGGGCGTTCGCGGTCTTGGAGACCTCGCGCTGCAGCTCGGCGTAGGTGATCGTGCGGCCGTCGCCCGGCTCGCCCTCCCAGTGGATCGCGACCCGGTCGCCGTTGCCGGCCTCGACGTGACGGTCGACACAGTTGTAGGCGACGTTGAGCTTCCCGCCGACGAACCACTTCGCGAACGGCGGGTTGGTCCAGTCGAGGATCTGGTCCCACGGGGTGTCCCAGCTCAGCTGGCCGGCCTGCTCCGCCCAGAACGCCTCGCGGTCGGCATCAGCCTGCTCGTACAGTTCGGCCTTCGCGTTGGCCTGCCGCGCGAACTCGTCGCTCGGTGGGAACGTCCTGCTCTCGGTGAGCAGGTTGTCCAGCGTCTGGCCCTGGCCGGACTGCTCGGTCATGATGCGGATCCTCCTCGACCCAGTACGGGCGTCTTCTGCCATGACCGTAGTGCTCTATCACGCCCGGGGACAGCAAGTACAGAGGTCTGGACCAATGACTGGCGCTTCACGGACGGATGTCACCCGGTATGGTCCGCTTTCGTGACAGACCCCCTGGCGCCACTGCTCGAGCTCCCCGGCGTCGAAGAGGCGGTGGCCGCCGCACGCGAGGCGGTCGACGCCGTCCACGGCCATCCGGCGAACCGGCGCGGCTGGCCGGCGACCGCGGCCGAGGCATCGGTCCGGGCCGCCCGCGCGTCGGCCGCACTGGACGGCGGCGACGCCGAGATCCCCGCGACCGGCGAGGTGGCCGAGCCGCACCTGGCGGGCGCACTGCGGATAGGCGAGTCGATCGGCCCGCTGCTGCCGGTCTGGCAGCGCGCCCCGATGCAGGCGCTGGCCAGACTCCATGTGCTCGCGGCGGCGGACCTGGCCGACGACGACTCCCTGGGCAGACCACGTGGCGTACGCGCGGTGTCCCGCCGCCTGGACATCCTGGCCGACATAGTCGCGGGCGGGACGTCGGCGCCGGGCCCGGTCCTGATGGCGATAGTGCACGGCGAGTTGCTGGCGCTGTCGCCGTTCGTGTCGGCGAACGGCGTGGTCGCCCGCGCGGCGGCCCGCATCACGATGATCTCGACGGGCCTGGACCCGAAGGGCCTCAGCGTGCCCGAGGTGTTCTACCTGCGCAGGTCAGAGCGCTACCGAGAGGCGCTGGCGGCGTTCAAGAAGGGCGGCCCGGACGGGATGGCCGAGTGGCTGCTGTTCAGCTGCGAGGCCATCGAGGCGGGCGCCAGAGAGGCGACGAGCATCGCCGAGGCGGCCCTTCCCGCCTGAGGCTCCAGCCGGAGTCCAGCACGCCACTGGCGGCGTCGCCCACCCTGGAGACCGGCGAGTTCCCCCCTTCCTCGCCGAACGGGATCCCCCTCCCCGGGTGGGCCGAGAAACCCTAGCGTCTCGGCCCACCTTTTTCTTTGCCCATGGCAAAGGCGGAGATCGGCGGGACGAACCGGGTCACATGGCGGCGGCGGCCAACGTGGTGAGCGCCTGGCGGACATGCCCATCGTTGGCGGCGAGGGCCGCGGCGGCCGTCGGAGCGTCCGCACCCGACAGCAGGTGCACGAGCGCCACCTTCAGATCTCCGTGCGCGTCGTCCAGCGCGTGCGCGCACTCCTGCTGCGACAGTCCCGTCGCCTCGCGGAGGATGCGCAGCGTCCGCCCGCGAAGCTTCGCGTTCGTCGCCCGCATGCTGACCATCAGGTTCGAGTAGGTCCGGCCTAGCTTCACCATCACCGCGGTCGAGAACGCGGTCAGCACCAGCTTCTGCGCCGTCCCCGCCTTCATGCGGGTCGAGCCGGCCACGACCTCCGGTCCTGTGTCGACCTCGATCAGGACATCGATGTCAAGCAGGCCAGTGGCATGCGGGTTGGAGAACGCGAGCCCCGTCCGCGCCCCCCGCTCCCGCGCGGCGCGCAGTGCGCCGAGCACGTACGGCGTCCGCCCCGACGCGGTCAGGCCCAGCACGAAGTCACCGGGCGAGGCGGACGCCGCGAGCTCCGCGGCGCCTGCCTCGTCGTTGTCCTCGGCGTCCTCGACCGCGCTCTGCAGCGCGAGGGAGCCGCCCGCGTGGTGCACGACGAACCACTCGGCCGGCGCGTTGTACGTCGGCGCCAGCTCGGCCCTGTCCACGGTGGCCAGGCGGCCGGACGTGCCGGCGCCCACGTAGTGCACGCGGCCCCCGCCCCGCAGCGCCTCGACGGCGAAGTCGACCGCCGCGGCGATCGACGGCAGCGCGGCGGCCACCGCGTCCGGCACGAGGCGGTCCTCGGCGTTGATGGCTCGCAGGAGGTCGAGCGTCGACAGCTGGTCCAGGTCCGTCGTGCGCGGATTACGCCGTTCTGTCGGCGAGTCGACGTGTACGGCCTGGCGCGGCACAGTCATCAGCGGCCTCCCCCAACCATCATTTACCGGTCTCCCGCGCCTTGCGGCGACCGTCGTGGCGGGTCTCGAGACGGTGCGAGCCCACCGCGTCCCTGGTGTCGTCGAGGGCCTTCATCGTGTCGGCCAGATGGCGCTGGGCGATCCCGATGAACAGGCAGTCGACGACGGTCAGCTGCGCGATCCGGCTTGCCGTGGCGCCGGACCGGAACGTCGTCTCCCGTGCCGCCGTGGTCAGCACGAGGTCGGAGACCTCGCTGATGGGGGCGGTGGGGAAGTTGGTCAGGGCGACCGTGGTGGCCCCGGCCCTCCTCGCCTCACGCAGGGCCTCGACGGTGTCGGCCGTCGCGCCCGTGTGGGAGATGCCGACCGCCACGTCGCCGCGGCCGAGCACGGCGGCGGAGGTCAGCATGATGTGGGTGTCGCTCCACGCGAAGCACACCCGGCCGATGCGGTGCAGCTTCTGCTGCAGGTCGGCGGCGACGAACGCGCTGGCCCCGACGCCGTAGACGTCGACCCGGCCGGCCGACGCCAGCGCCTCGACGACCTTCTCCAGCACCTCGGTGTCGAGCTGCGCGGCGGTCTCCTCGACCGCACGCGCGTCGGCGAAGGTCACCTTGCCGACGACGGTCGCGATGTCGTCGTCAGGGGAGATCTCGCCGCCGAGGTCACGCTCGGCGCGTGCCTCTGATCGGGCGGTGTCCGCGGCCAGGGCGATGCGCAGCTCGGGGTAACCGCCGACGCCGATGGCCTTGCAGAACCGGGTGACGGTCGTCTCGCTGGTACCCGCCGCCTCGGCCACCTCGGTGATGCTGCGGCGCGCGACGGTCGACGGGCTGTCGAGGACAACCTTCGCGACTCGCTGTTCGGCGCGGGCCAGACCGGGCAGCAAAGACCGGATTCGGACCAGCGGACTTGACTCAGTGTGTTGTGTGGTCATGGCACTCGCGCTCACGTGGGAAACTTACTAACAGGCATATAAAACGACAAGGTGGCAGGCGTCATCTGTGGACAACGCTACCCAAGTCCGGGCAAAACTTCAGGATGCGGTTATGTTGGGTGCAACATCGGAATCGACGATGTACCACACCTTGTTAGCGCTCCTGTCCGAACTTCACCCTCATCGTGATCTACGCTGCCAGCCTTCTGGATGCAGTTTGTAAGGTTCTTTCTCACCGTTGAGGAGCGTCCGACCACGTTCCGTGACCACTATCTCGTCCAGGTTCACTCCACGCCCGGTGTAGCGGGCGTCGGTAACGAACCGCCAGCGCAGCGTGATCTCCGCTGCATAAGGTAGCCGAGCCTCGACTCGCCACCATGCCCGGTGTCCGTTGCCGGCGAGCGAATTGACCGCTTCGTCCGGTGCGTCGCGGCCCCGGACCGACAGCGGCACTTCCGCCCAACTCACTCCGTCGGTGGTTACCTCGAATACCAGCCGATCGGTGCGCTCTGTGTCCACAAAGACGCTGAAGTTCACCCGAACGGGTCCGGATGGGTGAACCTGAACGGACGTCAGCGACGCTGAGGAGGCGTCGCCGATCCCTGAGTACCACGAGTCCCTGCCACGCACTGGTCTGACCGCGAGTGCCTTGGCCAGCCCGCTGGACAGCGTCTCGCGAGCGATGTTGATCGATCCCCGGTTCCGGGTCGGGTGCACGCGGTTGGTCAGCAGGATCGCGAACGACCGGGACGCCGGGTCGATGACGACGTCCGTGCCCGTGAAGCCGGTGTGCCCGGCCGTGCGCGGCCCGGCCAGGCCGCCCATGTACCACAGCTGGTTCAGCTCGAACCCGAACCCGTGGTCCTGGCCGGGGAAGCTCGCGTTGTGGTTGGTCAGCATCGCGGTGACCGTCTCCGGCCGCAGGATGCGGTGTCCCCGGTAGGTGCCGCCGTTCAGGACCGTCTGGGCGAGGATGGCCATGTCGCCGGCGGTCGAGAACACGCCGGCGTGCCCCGCGACCCCGCCGAGCGACCAGGCGTTCTCGTCGTGCACCGAGCCGCGGACCATCCCGCGTGGCGGCGCCGCCTCGTACTCGGTGGCCGCGATCCGGCCCAGCTTCGACGCCGGCGGGTTGTAGCCCGTGTCGACCATGCCGAGGGGCCTGGTGATGCGCTCGGCGACCACCTTGTCGAGCGTCTTGCCGGTCAGGTGTTCGACGAGCACGCCGAGCGTGATCAGGTTCAGGTCGGAGTACTCGTAGACCGTGCCGGGCGGGTTGTGCGGCGCGAGATCCATCACGGCCTTGATCCGCGACGGGACGTCCGGGTACGCCGACCACAGCGGGATCCACGACACCAGCCCCGAGGTGTGCGTGAGCAGCTGCGCGACGGTGATCGACTCCTTGCCGTTCACCCCGAACTCGGGCAGGTACGTCGCCACCGGCTTGCTCGTGTCGACCTTGCCCTCCTCGACCAGCTGCATCACCGTGATCGAGGTGAACAGCTTCGACACCGAAGCCATGTCGAAGATCGTGTCGTTCCGCATCGGGACCTTCTGGTCCTCGGGCAGCTCCGTGCCGGCGGCGTCGGCGTACCGGACGGCGAACCCGGCCGTGTGCCGGCTGACCACGACGCCGTCATGCGCGAGCAGCGTCACCGCGCCCGAGTACAGCGGCACGTTCAGCGCCGGGTTGTAGTTCTGGGTGGTCCACCCGTCGATCTTGCCGAGCGCCGCGTCGATGGGCGCCCGGTCGAGACCGGCGGACTCCGGCGAGCCGTCCCGCAGGACGGCTCGCATGTACCCGGTCTGTGGCTGGTCGAACCGGCCGCGGTCCGAGCCGTGCGGCTCGGCCGCGCTCAAACTCGCCCCGGCGGTCATGACCAGCACCGACGCCAACACCGCGACCCGCACGACTCTGGACATGGCCCCCTCTTCACCGGTAGATCAGGTACTTCTCCCGCAGCTTCGCGAAGGCGCCCAACTCGGCCCGCCACGCGCCGGTCACCTCGTCGACGCTCGCGCCGGCGTCCACCATCGTGCGTAACCGGGCCGAGCCGGAGAGCTTGTCGATGTAGTTGTCCGACCGCCAGGCGAACACGTCCGGGTGAACTTGCTTGGCGGTGACGAGCATCGTGACCGCGGTGCGTATCGGCTGGAACCGGCGCTCGTCGGTGATGTGCACCTGCACGCCGCCGCACGTCTGGTTGACCCACTTGTTGAACGTCGGCACGAAGTACGCCTCGCGGAACCGCACGCCGGGGAGTTTCGCCTGGTTGAGCGCCTCGGCCCAGCGCCAGTCCATCCCTGGTGCACCGATGATCTCGAACGGCCGGGTGGTGCCGCGGCCCTCGGACAGGACCGTCCCCTCGAACAGGCACAGACCCGGGTAGACGAGCGCGGTCTGCGGGGTCGGCACGTTCGGGCTCGGCATGACCCACTCGAGCCCGGTGTCGGAGAACAGGTCGTCGCGGCGCCAGCCCCTGACCTTGACCACCTCGAGGTTCCGCACCTTCCCGCCGGCTTCCGCCGGCAGGTACTCGCCGTTGTACAGCCTGGCCAGCTCGCCCATGGTCATGCCGTGCTGCTGCGCGATCGGCTTGCGCCCCACCCCGGAGGAGAAGGCCGGGTCCAGCACGGGCCCGTACGGCTTGCCGCCGACCGGGTTGGGCCGGTCGAGCACCGCGACGTCGATGCCGGTCAGCACCGCGGCGTGCATGGCGTTGTACAGCGACCAGATGTAGGTGTAGAAGCGCGCGCCGGCGTCCGCGATGTCGAACACCAGCAGGTCGATGCCTGCCTTGGTGAACTGGTCGGCGATCCGCGCCGCGGTCAGGGTGTAGGTGTCGTACACCGGCACCTGCGAGCGGGGGTCGAGGTAGTTGCCCTCGGAGCCGCCCGCCTGCGCCGTGCCGCGGAACCCGTGCTCGGGCCCGAACACCGCGGTCGGCTTCACTCCGGCCGCCACCATCGAGTCGACGATGTGCGTCTGGTCGCGCAGCACGCCGGTCGGGTTGGTCAGGACGCCGACCTTGCGGCCCTTGAACCTGGCCCACCCGGCCGCGGCCAGCTGGTCGGCGCCCGGGGTCGTGCCGCCCCCGTGGTGACCGTCCCCGCCGCGTGTCTCCGCGGCGGCGGCGCCCGCCGTGACGAACGGGGCGGCCATCGCCGAGGCCATCAGGAAGTTGCGGCGGTCCATGCCGCGGCGGTCGTCGCTCACCAGGTCAACCCCGTGTCGAAGGGATACAGGATGGTCGACGTGCCGCCGACCGGGACGTCCACCGGCAGCCGGCCGGCCGGCGAGACCTCGCCGAACAGGACCTTGGCCAGTGACTCCATGGACACCGCGCGCCAGCTGTACGTGGCGAGCCAGGTCGGCGCGTCGACGTAGCCGGCGTCGTACGGGATCTGCGAGGCGACCGCGATGACCGGCTTGCCCGTGGCGAGCAGTGAGTTCACCAGGTTCCGCTGGTTGACCCGGTCCTTGAGGTTGTTTGTCAGCACGACGACCACGTCGGACGTGTTGGCCGCCGCGACCGCGCCGCTGATCGTCGCCGCGCTGGGGTTCGTGCCGGTGGGCAACGCGGTGGCCGTCGCGCCGCGCCGGTTGAGGCTGTCCGCGAGCCACTGCGGGCTGCGGGCCGTGACCACCGTGTCGCCGACGCCCGTGACCAGCACCTTGCCCGGGTTGCCGCGGAACGGCAGGAGTCCGGCGTTGTTGCGCAGCACCGTCGTGGTGCGGTCGCTGACCTGCTGGACGGTCGCGAGGTGGTTCGGCGTGCCGACCCGCTGGGAAAGCCTGCCCTCGTCGCAGAACGGCGCGACGATGATGGCGCGCTTGATCTTGAGCGCGAGGATTCGTATCACGCTCTGGTCGATGCGCCGCTCGGTCAGCCGCCCGCTGTGCACGGCCGACTTGACGGAGTCGAGCGCGACCTGCAGGTGCGGCGGCATGAGGAGCTGGTCGACGCCCGCCTCCAGCGCCATCACCGGGATCTCCGCCTCCGGGAAGACGTTGGCGCCGCCCATGCCGAGCGAGTCCGTGACGATCACGCCCCGGAACTTCAGCTCGTTGCGCAGCAGGTCGGTCATGATGTGCCTGGACAGCGTGGCCGGCACCCCGGACGAGTCGAGGCTGGGCATCTCGATGTGCGCGGTCATGATCGAGTCGATGCCGGCGGCGATCGCGGCCTTGAACGGCGGGAGGTCGGTGGTCCGCCACTCGGCCTCGGAGCGGTTGATGATCGGCAGCGAGGTGTGGCTGTCGGTCGCCGCGTCGCCGTGGCCGGGGAAGTGCTTGGCCGACGAGGAGACCGTCTCGTTCGGACGGCCGCCCTTCTGGTAACCCTGGATCTCGGCCCTGACGAGCTGGCCGGTGAGGTCGGGGTGCGAGGAGAACGAGCGCGCGCCGATGACCGGGTTGTCCGGGTTGGAGTTGACGTCCGCGACCGGCGCGAAGTTCTGGTTGATGCCCATGGCCCGCAGCTCGTTGCCGTTGATCGTGGCCAGGGTCCTGGCGTCCTGCGAGCTGCGACCCGCGCCGATGGCCATGTTCGCCGGGAACTCGGTGGCCGGCGACTCCAGCCGGGTGACGTTGCCACCCTCCTGGTCGATGGCGATTATCAGCGGGATGCGCGTGTTCGAGCCGGTCGCGGCCCGCTGCAGGCCGTTGGACAGCGCCCCCACCTGGGCCGGGTTGTCCACGTTGTCGGTGCCGCTGTTGTTGAAGTAGATGACCCCGCCGACGCCGTACTTCTGGACCACCTGGGCGGGGGTGTCGACGCCGTAGTTCGTCTGGTTGGTGGGGTTGACCTCGTTGGCGCTCTTGCCCCACACGGAGACCACGAACAGCTGGGCGATCTTCTGGTCGAGCGACATGCCGCGCATCTCGGTCTTCGCGAGGGCCTCGTACGCCGTGTCGGGGTTGACCTTGGGGGTCGCCGTGCCGGCCACCGCCGTAGCCGGATGGACGCCGCTAACCACGGCGGCGGTCGCGACCACCGCGACCGCGGCGGACAGGGAACGACGGGCGGACGATCTGGACAGAGACACAGCGGCCTCCTTGGCCGGCCAAGCGGGACAATCCGTAACCTCTTAACCGAGAGCTAGCAGCACTCGTAAGTTACCCACGAGATCGCCTCGTGGACAAGCAGGTGTTCGGACTAACCTAACCCGCCGCACCGACAGAGGCGCGAACCGTGACTTTGCCAGTAGGAACTGCCCCCAGAATGGAACTGGGCGGCCCCTGCTCGCCTGTTACAGCGAGTTGGGGCCGCCCAATCGGCCGCACGAGCACTTCGGGTTACCAAGCGTGCAACGGTGTCGTACCTACCTGGCCTCGGCGTCCGGCGTCCCGGTACGCAGTCCTTGACGACATGCCTCCCGCGGCTTGCTGCGCGTGGGTGCCCGGTGCTCGTGCACGGAGCTCCATCGGGGTGGACCAGGCTTCTCTTCGACTGGCCCCTGGCCGGCTGGAAGTCCGCATCTCCTTTGTACCCAGTGGTCAAGGTCACTTCAAGACCACAGATGGGTGCACCGTTACAGACTCCATCGGTGGTTGATGGCAACCCATCGTGAGCGTACTGTGATCTGCTCGGTATACGAATTGTCCGACCGACAATTCCTTGAAATGTTTCAACGTTTCCGTAACCGTTGGATGCCGTACCAGGTGGCTCCGGCGGTGGCAATGGCCCCGAGACCGATGGCGGTTACGGCGACGGCCGTGCCGGACGGCTGGAAGCGGGAGCGCAGCGACACCGGCTTGGTGAACTCGAGGACCGGCCATCCGCGCTCGGCCGCCAACGTCCGCAGTCCCCGGTCCGGATTGACGACGGTCGGGTGGCCGACGGCCTCCAGCATCGGCAGATCCGTGATGGAGTCGGAGTAGGCATAGCTGGCGGCGAGGTCGTAGCCGTTGGCCGCGGCGAGCTCCTTCATCGCGGTGGCCTTGTTGTCGCCGTAGCAGTAGAACTCGATCTCTCCGGTGTACTTGCCGTTCGCCTCGACCATGCGCGTGCCGAGGCTGTGCGTCGCGCCGATCATGTCGGAGATGGGCTTGACGATCTCCGCCCCGGACGCCGAGACGATGATGACGTCCCGGTTCTCCTTGTCGTGCTCCGCCACCAGTTCGGCGGCCTCGGCGTAGACGAGCGGGTCGACGATGTCGTGCAGCGTCTCGTCGACGATGGCCCGAACCTGCTGGACGTCCCAGCCCGTGCACAGTGCGGTGAGGTGGGCGCGGATCCGCTCGACCTGGTCGGCGTCGGCGCCGGAGGCGGCGAACACGAACTGGGCGTAGGCGCCCTTGAGCACGGCCCGCCGGTTGATCAGACCATTGCGGAAGAACGGCCGGCTGAAGGCCAGTGTGCTGGACTTGGCGATGACCGTTTTGTCCAGATCGAAGAAGGCGGCGGCGCGGAGGCCGTTGCGGTCGCTCACCCGGCCCAGCATAGGAGTGACGAACTCCTTGTCGGGGATTTCGCGCAGGTAGGGCGCGTTGGGGTCGCCTTGTTGCGTCACTTCGAGCAACTTGCAACCAAGAGTAGGACGTAACGGGATACAGTGGTGCCATCCGGCGTCAAGCCGGACCGGTTCAGTCCGACCCCCCGGGGCTGAACCTCTGACGACCCCCGTCCCTCCCCCCTGGCGGGGGTCGTCCCTTTTTTCTCTCGTCTCCGCGCCGCCTTTCCGCCGCGCCGTCCGGAGTTATCCACAACCGCACCACTTGTCCACATGTGGATCTTGACGCGTTGTCCACTCGCCGCGCCCGGTCGATGGTGTGACCAGACGCCAGGCACCCCGCCCGGCGCTGGACCCCAGGGGGCATGTGGTGAACGCGAACCGGCCGATGGCCTTCGTGGCGGACGAGTCGCTGCTGGACGACCTGCTGAAGCTCGCCGTAGCCGCGGCCTGCGAGCTGGAACGCGTCCCTGACGTCACCGCCGCACGACAACGCTGGTCCACGGCCCCGTTGGTCCTGCTGGACCAGAAGGGCGTGGCCGAGTGCATGGCCGAGTCCATGCCGCCCAGAGGCGCGATCGTCGTGGTGGCAACCGATCCAGAACCGCCGGAGCTGTGGAAACAGTCCATGGAGATCGGCGCCGAACGGGTGGTGACCCTGCCCGGCGCCGAGCCCTGGCTGGTGAACGCACTGGCCGACGCGATGGAGGGACCGGCAAGCAACGCGGGCAAGGTCCTGACAGTGCTGGGCGCGAGAGGCGGCGCGGGCGCGTCGGTGTTCGCCGTGGCAGTAGGCCTGACCGCCCTGAAGGCAGGCGACAACACCCTCCTGATCGACTGCGACCCGAAGGGCGGCGGCCTGGACCTGGTGCTGGGCGCGGAGGAAGAGAAGGGCATGCGCTGGCCCGACATGCAGCTGAGCGCGGGCAGGGTGGCCGCGTCGTCCCTACACATGTCACTACCAGCAAGAAGAAGCGGCGACGCCCAGCTGACCCTGTTGTCCGGCGCACGAAAGGGCGAAGGCCCCGCCCCGGACGCGGTGGCGGCCGTCATCGAAGCGGGCCGCCGCGCCGGTGAGGTGGTGATCTGCGACCTGCCAAGACAACTGGAAGCGGCGGCATGGTCAGCGATAGACCGCGCGGATCTGGCGGTGATCGTGACCCCGGCAGAGGTCCGAGCGGCGGTGACGGCCAAACAACTCGCGAGAGAACTGTCGGACCGAGGCGCCAGTCCCCAACTCGTAGTACGAGGCCCGTCCCCGGGCGGCCTACGCGCTGACGAGATCGCGGCCTCGGCCGGCATCCCGCTGCTGGCAACGATGCGCCCAGAACCCCAACTGGCCCAGTCCTTGGAACGCGGCATGTTCCACCCAAGGCCGAGGGGCCCACTGACCCACGCCGCAAAGACAACCCTGAACGAGCTGGCGACGGTCTCCTCGAGGACCCACCGAGGCCACACGCTGAGGACAGCCTCATGACCACCATCGCCCCGGATCGATTCCTCTCGCCCAACTCCACGGTTCGGCGCTCCGACGGCAACCATTCACGAGCAGCCGCAGCCCCCAGGACGTCCGGGCCGAATGCTCTGCCGCGACCACGACCAGCGCGGCGAACAGATCCCTGTTCCTCAACACCCTGGCTCTTGCTCTCAGCCAAACAAACCCGTCAGGCGACCGCGAACCTCGTTTCGAGGAGCACGCGCCACTCGCGCGACTTCCCCAATCGTCCTCGCGCCCGCACCCTCTCCCGCGCGCCGAGGACACCCGGTCGTCGGATCGAGCATTCCAACCAGCCACTCGATCCGACGACCAACCAAGACGTCCCGTGCCGCAGCGCAAGAGCACTCCCGCCGCGGCAGGGCGGCAGGCGTCGGACCGAGTACACACAGTCCGCGGTCCGGTGCCGGGCAGCAAGTCCCGCCGGCCCGTCCTCGTTGCATCTGCCGGCGCGCCCAGCAGCGCGCCCGCCGCAACCGTCCCAACCCGCCCGTCGACTCGCGACACCGCCTGGACCAGGACGCCACGCCCCCCGACCCAGGCCAAAACCCCAGAACTCCCCACCGACCACTCGCACGGTGGGGACGGCCGGCGCCGTGCATCCCTCAACCAGCCCCCGACGGAGTACGGCGCCGGCCACCAACAACACCGGCCACCAACAACACGGCGCAGCAAGAAACAAAGGAGCACAAGTGAGCACCCCTGAGCTTGTCGAGCGCGTGCGCAGCCGGCTCGCCACGAGCGGGACCGCTGTCACCCGCGCCGAGGTGGCCCGTGCCGTTCGCGAAGAAAGCGGTATCGCCGGCCATGACGACATCCTCATCGCCACCGACCGGATGACGCAGGAGTTCGTCGGTGCCGGTCCGCTGGAGCCACTGCTCCGCACCCCCGGCACCACCGACGTCCTCGTCACCGCCCCGGACCAGGTCTGGTGCGACGGCGACGGCGGTCTCCGGCGCACGGATGTCACGTTTCCCAACGAGGACGCCGTCCGCCGCCTCGCGCAGCGGCTCGCACTGGCCTGCGGCCGCCGTCTCGACGACGCCCAACCGTTCGTCGACGCCTGGCTTCCCGGCCGAGTACGGCTCCACGCCGTCCTCCCACCCATCGCCGCGGCGGGCACCTGCATCTCCCTGCGGGTGCTCCGCCCGGCCGGCCACGATCTCGACTCACTCCGCGCACTCGGCACGTTCGACGACACCGTCCACCACCCCCTGCGCGCCATCGTCAAGGCCCGCATGGCATTCGTCGTCACCGGGGGCACCGGCGCCGGCAAGACCTCACTCCTCAACGCACTTCTCGGCGAGGTCTCCCCGGACGAACGCATCGTGAGCGTGGAGGACGCGGCCGAACTGTCCCCGAACCACCCGCAGTTCGTCCGGCTCATAGCCCGCCCCCCGAACGTCGAGGGCGCCGGTGAGGTCACCCTGGCCGACCTCGTCCGCGAAGGGCTGCGCATGCGGCCGGACCGGCTCGTCGTCGGCGAGGTCCGCGGTGCCGAGGTCTGCCAACTCCTCACCGCGCTCAACACCGGCCACGACGGCGGTGCGGGCACGGTCCATGCCAACTCGCCGGCCGAGGTGCCGGCCCGCATGGAGGCACTGGCCGCCCTCGGCGGCCTACCCAGGGCGGCACTGCACAGCCAACTGTCCGCCGCGTTCCACGTGGTCCTCCACATGCGCCGCGAGCGGGACGGCTCCCGTCGCCTGACCGACGTCGGTGTGTTCGACCGGGACGGCGACACCGTCAAGGTCGTCCACGACCGCATCCGTCTCAAGGCCCTCCTCGCCGAGCGCGGGGTGACGGCACCATGGTGAGCCTCCTCCTGACCAGCCTCGGCCTACTCTGCTGGCCAGACACCCGTGCCACGGCCCGACTCCGTACCATCGCTGGTCACCAGGCCCGCAAGCGCTTGCGGACAACACGTCCGAGTGCGGTTACGGCGATGTTCGCCGCGGTCGTCACCGGCTGGCTGGTTGCCGGACCAGGCGGTGCGACAGCGGCGGCGCTGCTGGCGGCAACGGCCCGCCGGCAACTCCGTGCCCGCGCCGAGAGCAGGCAGTCGCTGGCGGCGGTCGACGGTCTCGCCGAGGCAGTGCGTGCACTCGTGGCCGGCCTGCGCGCCGGCGCGCATCCGGCCACTGCCGCGGAGCTGGCCGCCGAGGACGTCCATCCACAGACGGCCGCCACCATGCGTGCCATCGCCGCGGCTGCTCGGCTGGACGGGGACATGACGGCCGTCGTCGACACCGCTGGAACCACGGCACTGGCCACCACGCTCCGACGGGTCGTGCGTGCCTGGCAGCTGGCACACCGCCACGGCCTCCCGCTGGCCGACGTGCTCGACGCCGTACGCCGCGACCTGGAGCAACGAGCCCGTTTCACACGTCAGGTCCTCGCCAGGATGACGGGACCGAGATCGAGCGCGATGGCCCTGTCGGTGCTACCGCTGGTCGGTATCGCCCTCGGCGTGTCCGTCGGGGCGGACCCGTTGGCGGTCCTCACCGGCACCGTCCTCGGACAGTGCCTACTGGTGCTGGGCGTGGGCCTGCTGTGCGTCGGCGTCGCGTGGTCGGCTCGCATCACGAACCAGGTGGTGGCCGGATGAACCTCAGCATCGCGCTCGTGCTGCTGGCCGCGGCCGTCCCGCTGTGGTCCGGGGCGGGGACGCCACGCCTCCGTCTCGCCGGGCTGAACGGCCGGCCAGCACCCGGCACGCGTCTCCGGCGTCGCCTCGCCGGTCGAAGACCGAGCGGCACACCACCCGCACGGCTGTTCGCCGCCGTGGCCGGTGTGCTCACGGCCGTGGTGGTCGGTGGACCGGGCGGTGCGGTCGCGGGAGCCATGGCCGCCGCGGCGGTGTGGTGGTTCCTCCGCCGTGCGCGGCGACCGCCCCGCGCCGACCCCATGACCGTCGCCGCGGCCTGGGACCTGCTCTCCGCCTGCCTGCGTGCCGGCTTGCCAGTGCCGACGGCGGTCACGGCGGTGGCCGGTGAGCTGCCGGCCGAGGCGTCCCGAGCGCTGAAGGAGTCCGCGGACCTGCTCGCGCTGGGCGCCGCACCGGACGCGGCGTGGGCCCCGGCGACCAGCTGCCCGGACACAGCGGCACTCGCGAGAGGTGCGCGTCGTGCGGCCCAGTCGGGCACGGCGCTGGCCGAGCTCGCCGCCGAGTTGGCGGCGGACGTCCGGGCGAACGTCGTCGACGCGGCGGAGGCAAAGGCTCAGCGCGCGAGCGTGCTGATCACCGCACCGCTCGGACTGTGCTTCCTGCCCGCGTTCGTCTGCCTCGGTCTCGTGCCGGTCATCGCCGGTCTGGCACGGCAGATCGCCCTGTGAGCTCCAAAGAAACGAAGAGAAGGGAAGAAACCATGTTCAACCTGTCCCGCGAGGTCTTCCTTGACGACACGGGCTCGACCACCGAGGCCGGGATCATCATGGTCGCGCTCGCGTCGTTCGCGGCCATGTTCCTCATGGTCGTCACGAGTGACCCGGTCAAGGCAGCGCTTGCCGCACTGGTTCAACGCGCGGTCCACTCCGGCGGGTGACGTCGCATGTCCAGCCATCACCGCCGAAAACGGCGGCCGCCGGGCGACCGCGGCGCGGTCACGGTGGAGACGGCCATCGCGTTGTCGGCGTTCGTCGTGGTCCTCGGCCTGATGATGTACGGCCTGATGGCCGTGCTGGACCAGGTCCGCTGTGTCGACGCGGCGCGGGAGGCGGCACGGCTGACCGCTCGCGGCGAGATCGACCAGGCCAAGGACGCGGCGTCGCGGATAGCGCCGGCCGGCGCGTCGATCCAGGTCGACGTCGAGGGTGAGCACATCCAGGTCGACGTTCGTGCGTCCCCGCCCGGCGACGTGGTCCCCGGTGTCGAGTTGCACGCCGTGGCCTTCGCCGTCCGGGAGCCGGGCGGATGAGCCGGACCGTGGGCCGCCACCGGAAACCAGGTGGCCGCGACGGTGGCCGCGCCCGACGAGGCAGCCGGGCTCGTGGTGAGCGATACCGACGCGTGAGTTCTCGGAAAGGTTGGCGTTGGCTGTCACTCATTCGGGCGAGCGGCTGGTGGGCGTCGGTGAGCGGCGCGACCAACCGCGGCCGGCTGCCGTTCGCGGGCTCGGGGGTGGTCGGCCGCCGCTGGTCGTGGGGCGTCGCCTGGCCGGGTCGCCGGACCGGCGGTGGGTTGGGGCCGTTCGACCGCTCGCCGTTACTAAGTTGCGATGAGCGGTTTGCAGATCGTGGCTTGGTGACCGTCTGGGCGGCTGGCGCCGTCGCGGCGATGACCGTCGTGTCGGTCTGGCTGCTCTGGTTCGGCTCGGCCGTGGTCGCCCGGCACAGGGCGGAGAGCGCCGCCGACCTCGCCGCGCTCGCGGCCGCGAGCAGGGCTGTCGCTGGTGAGCGGCGTGCCTGCGACGAGGCGCGGTGGGTGACCGGACGGATGGGCGTCCAGCTGCGGTCGTGCCGGCTGTCGGGCTGGGATGCCCTGGTGGAGGTGGTCGCGACGGCATCCGGTGTGCCGCCCGGCTTCCGCCCGGCGGGGGCGAGGGCCCGTGCGGGACCGGTCGAACTGGACCGCTGAGCCAAGTTCAGCGGTTGTCCACGAACGGTGAATGGCACGGCAGATGGACCGTCAATGGTCTGGACCGCCGTTGACCGCAGGCGGGGGGTTCAGTCCGCCGTTACCCGACGTTCTCTTCACCGTTCGTGGACGACCAGTTGTCGACTGCGAGTTCCGGCAGGTGGACACATTGCAGTTAATTAATGCGTAGGGCCCCCGCCGCACAGGGTGCCCGAAGAACTAGGAGGCAAGAGCTCGACATGTTGGACATGGATTCGTCGGATAGCTGGCGCAGAGCCTTCCGCGTCGAACTTCGGGCACAGGCCATCGGCCTTGCCTGGCGCGGGTGGCCGGTGCTTCCAGGTACCTATCCGGCGGGCCCGCAGTGGGCGGGCCGCGACGGCGTTGAGGACACCGGCCCGGTGCCGGTGCACGCTGACTGGCAGGAGCGGATCGGCACGAAGCCGGAGCAGGTCGCCACATGGTGGACCGGCCGGCCGTACAGCCTGCTGCTCGCCACCGGCGTGGTGCTCGACGCCATCGAGGTTCCCGGTCACCTGGGCCGTGGCGCCGCACGCGTTCTGCGTGCGGTGGGACTGCCGGTGCCGATCCTCGCGACGCCGGACGACCGCTGGACGTTCCTCGTCCGGTCCGGACAGAAGCTCGCCAGTCCACTCGTCGAGCACGGCGACGTGGTGCTGCATCAGGCAGGTAGCTGGGTGCCGCTCCCACCGACGCCCGTCGAGCACGGTGTCGTGCACTGGCGTGTCCGTCCCGAGGTCTGCGGTTGGCAGATGCCGACGCCGAACCTCGTGCAGGACGCGCTGATGGACGCCATCGCCAGTGAGTCGACCTCCGTTCGCGGCGGTCGGCTGGTCACCGCGGACTGACGGTCCGCGGTCGAGGTCCCAACCCTCGAAAGACCATTTGCCGGAAACCGCACCCATCCGGCAATTCGGCGGTGAACATCCGCGATCCGCGGTACCACCGCACCAACCCGTCCCGGAACAGGCGCTGCTCCCGCACCTATCAGTGGCCTACCGGGACGGGCAGCATGCCGGACGCTCGCTGAGGAGAAGGTCTCCCGCGTCGCGGCCGACAGGGACCAGGCGGCCACGCCGCCGACGGCGAAAACTGGCCGGTGACCGCCAGTTTCGTGGAGGGGTCTGCCTCCCATACCTCCGCGAAACCGGGGGAAACCAAGCCGAGGTCCCAGAAACGCGACACCCGAGAGCGGTCGTAGATCGTTCCTCGCGCGTCCGGCGAACTCAGAGCGCCGGGGCAGGTCCACAGCCGCCCCGGCGCTCTGTGTGTTCCAGGGCACCGTTTCCAGCGATGGACCGCGGCCGGTGAGGCGTTTGCGGACTGGACAAATCATTGTCGCTCCAAGCAAAAGGCCGAGGTCCGGACACCGGGCGCTGCCAGACTGGCGCGGTGAACCACTACCAGTCCGAAGAAGAACCGACGCCAGGGCCGCACACACCGGAGGCCGGCAACGTGCCGACCCCGACGGGCGAGGAGCCACGCTCGGTGTGGTCAGGCACGTCGGCGGAGCCGGGTTCGTTGTCGCCGGGCGGAATGCCGGGGGCCGGCGATGCACGGCCGGCGATGAGCGCGAGGATTCGACCGCGGCCGCCGTGGTGGTTGGTGGCCGTGCTGGTCGTGGTCGGCGTCGGTGTGGGAGTTGGTGCTGGCGCGTTGATCTGGGCCGGCCAGGTCAAGAACGTGTACCCGCCGGGGTTCC
>Ga0164298_10000103_pt1 | contig 36231 bp, 30 predicted proteins | sample Whisoiple_216_MG_FD_109713 | JGI IMG/M metagenome (GOLD analysis project Ga0164298, IMG submission 109713) | Unamended control soil microbial communities from upstate New York, USA - Whitman soil sample_216_MG | ecosystem: Environmental > Terrestrial > Soil > Agricultural land ...
GTGACGGCGTGAGCGGAGCTTGCGGAGTGATTCATGGATATTCGGGCCGGCAGGGAGCCCGCGGAGGGCGTCGGTGTAGCGGAGCTTGCGGAGCGTTCCGGCGCCGTGGAGCGGGGGAGCTGACGGCATGACTACTCCCACTGCAACTCGTCGTCCGATGCCGGCCGGTCCCATCGGCAGGGGTTTTCCCGGCATGCAAGGGCCGCCCAGCAAGGCGGACGACTTCGGCACGTCCGCGAAACGGCTGCTCGCCAGGATGCGTCCCGAGCGTGCCCCGATCGCGGCCGTCGTCGCGCTCGGCGCGCTCGCCGTCGGGTTCAACGTCGCGGGGCCGAAGGTCCTCGGGCACGCGACGGACATCATCTTCAACGGCATCATCGCGCGGTTCCGCGGCGTTCCCGGCGCCGGCATCGACTTCGGCGCGCTCGGCTCGGTGCTCGCCTGGGTGCTGGGGCTGTACCTGACGTCGTCGCTGTTCTCGCTGGCGCAGGGGTGGCTGCTGAACAACGTGGTGCAGCGCCTGGTGCTCACGCTGCGCGAGGACGTCGAGGCCAAGCTGCACCGGCTGCCGCTGCGGTACTTCGACGGCCAGCCGCGTGGTGAGTTGCTTTCCCGGGTCACCAACGACATCGACAACATCTCGACGACGTTGCAGCAGACGATGAGCCAGCTGCTGACCTCCGTGCTCACCGTGGTCGGCGTCATGATCATGATGTTCACGATCTCGCCGCTGCTCGCGGTGATCGCGCTGCTGATCATCCCGGCGTCGGTGTTCGTGACGAGGGCGGTCGGCAAGCGGGCGCAGAAGCTGTTCATCGCGCAGTGGAAGCACACCGGCGCGTTGAACGCGCACATCGAGGAGTCGTTCACCGGGCACCAGCTGGTGAAGGTGTTCGGCCGGCAGCAGGAGTCGGAGGAGGAGTTCCGCAAGCGCAACGAGGAGCTGTACCAGGCCTCGTCGGGTGCGCAGTTCGTGTCCGGCCTGATCATGCCGTCGATGATGTTCCTGTCGAACATCAGCTACGTGCTGGTCGCGGTGGTCGGCGGCCTGCGGATCACGTCCGGCACGATGACGCTGGGCGAGGTGACGGCGTTCATCCAGTACTCGCGGCAGTTCACCCAGCCGCTGACGCAGGTGGCGTCGATGGCGAACCTGCTGCAGTCCGGCGTGGCGTCGGCGGAGCGCGTGTTCGAGCTGCTCGACGCCGAGGAGCAGGAGCCCGACCCGGCCGACGCGTCGCTGCCGGCGGAGCGCCGCGGCCGCGTGGCGTTCGAGGGCGTGTCGTTCTCGTACCGGCCGGAGCAGCCGCTGATCGAGGACCTGTCGCTGGTGGCGGAACCGGGCCAGACGGTCGCGATCGTGGGCCCGACCGGTGCGGGGAAGACGACGCTGGTCAACCTGATCATGCGCTTCTACGAGCTGGACGCCGGCCGGATCACCCTGGACGGTGTGGACATCACGGCGCTCCGCCGCGAGGACCTTCGCTCCCAGGTGGGCATGGTCCTCCAGGACACCTGGCTGTTCGGCGGCACGATCCGCGACAACATCGCCTACGGCAAGCCGGGGGCGACCGAAGAGGAGATCATCAACGCCGCCCAGGCGACGTACGTGGACCGTTTCGTCCGCACCCTTCCCGACGGCTACGACACGGTCATCGACGAGGAGGCGTCGAACGTGTCGGCGGGCGAGAAGCAGCTGCTGACGATCGCGAGGGCCTTCCTGGCCAGCCCGTCACTGCTGATCCTCGACGAGGCGACCAGCTCGGTCGACACCCGCACGGAGTCACTGGTACAGCACGCGATGGCGGCACTGCGTTCGTCCAGGACGAGCTTCGTGATCGCCCACCGGCTGTCCACGATCCGCGACGCGGACCTGATCCTGGTGATGGAGTCCGGCCGCATCGTGGAACAGGGCAACCACGAGGAACTACTGGAACAGCGCGGCGCCTACCACCGCCTGTACGCGGCCCAGTTCGCGGCGCCGGTCGAGTAGCCGCCCGCCCTCGCCCTGCCGGCCGCTGGCCGGCGGGGGCAGGGCAGGGCAACGCAGGGCAGGGCAGGGCAGGGCAACGCAGGGCAACGCAGGGCAACGCAGGACAAGGCGAGGCCGGGCAGGGCGAGGCAAGGCAGGGCCGAGCGGGGCGAGGCGGGGCGGGGAGGGCAAGGCAAGGTCGGGGCCGGGCAAGGCAGGGCCGGGCAAGGGCGCAGGCGGGCGAGGGCAGGCGCAGGCGGAGGCGAGGTGGGCGAAAGGCGGGCGCAGGCGCAGGCCGGGCGGAGGAACGCTTCGTGGCGGTCGTCGCCGAGCGTTCCGGTGGACGCGTGGGTCGGGAGTGTTCAGTCTCCGGCCATGAACTCGGCGCCGGCGGCCAGTGCCACCTCAGGGCCGAAGAGCCTGGCCGGGGTGAACGTGCCCGGACGGCCTTCGCCCCTGGCCAGGCGCTGGGCGACCTCGGTGACGGCGTCGACGGTGAACGTCATGCCTTCACCGGTGCGCAGCCAGCCCTCGCGCACGCGACCGGACTCCCATTCGACTCGGGCGCGGCCCCAGGACGATCGGCGCGGGCGTTCCTTGGCCGTGGTCGTGGTGATGCGGGCGAGCCGCCGGGTGGCGAAGCCGGCCAGGCCAGGTAGCCGCAACACGCCACCGATCACCGGCAGGGCCGCTCGGACGACCGGGTTTGCCGGGGCGAGAGCCGAGGCGCCGATCACCGACGGGGCTCCGCTGGCCCGCCATGCCGCGAAGAGTTCGCCGCTGCCCAGGGCGGCGGTGGTGACGACGTCGCCGTCGGGGGTGGTCAGTCGCTCGGCGGCACCCCCTGCCCGGGCACGGGTCAGCCGGCCTTGACGCACCTCGCGGCCACCATCGAGCAGCGCGTGCACGATGGTGGCCGCCAGGGCTTCGCCGAGGGCGCCGGGTTCGATCGCGACGGACGCGATGGCGTCGACGCGTACTCGCGAGGGCTTCTCCTCGCCCGCCAGCAGGTGCAGCAGGATGCTCTCGGTCGCGAGCACGCCGAAGCCCGCGCCGCAGACCAGTGTGCGGCCGGTCGCCGCCGCCTCCCGGTCCATGTCGTGGAGCAGTTCGAAGGCGCTCAGCTCGGCGCCGACGTCGACGTAGTGGGTGCCTGGCGGGCAGGCCCGCGCGACCCGCGGCGCGGTGACCGTGAACGGGCCCACCGTGTTGATCACGACGGCCGGCGCCTCGGTGGTCAGACGCGCGCAGACCTCGTCGAGCGAGCCGGTCACCGCCCGTGCGTCCGGACTCACCTGGGCCAGCCGCTCCCGGCTGCGGCCGGCGACCACCACCTCGGCCCCGGCCTTCCGCAGCCGTGCCACCGCCTCCTGGCCGACCCGTCCGGTCGCGCCGAGTACCCAGATCTCACCCGTCATGGTCGCCTCCATCGGTCATGGCACGTCGTGTCATCACTATGGCATATTACGACACGACGTGTCATCACCTAGGATCTGGGACATGGGTCGATGGCAGCCGGGTGCGCGTGAGCGGCTCGAACAGGCCGCGCTCGATCTCTTCATCGAGCAGGGCTTCACCGAGACGACCGTGCCGCAGATCACGGCGCGGGCCGGGCTCACGACCCGTACGTTCTTCCGGCATTTCGCCGACAAGCGCGAGGTGCTGTTCGCCGGCGAGGAGCTGGTGCCCGAGCGGGTGGCCCGCTTCATGGCCGAGGCCCCACCGGCGCTCGGCCCGATGGAACTGATCGCCGAGGGCCTCGCCCCCGCCGCGGCCGAGATCTTCACCGGCCGCGGCCTCGACTACCTGCTCCGCCGGCGGGCCGCGATCGACGCCGAACCCGCCCTGCGCGAGCGCGAGCTGCGCAAGTTCTCGCTGCTGTCGCAGGCCCTGGAGCAGGGCTTCCGCGACCGCGGCGTCGACGCCCTGACCGCCGTGTTGGCCGCCGAGCTCGCCGTGACCACGTTCCGGATAGCGGTGACCCGCTGGCTCGACCAGCACGGCGACCCCGACCTCCCGGCCACCGTCGACCAGACCCTCGCGGCGATGAGGCACCTGACGAACACGCCACCGGCATAGGTGGTCGCGCGGATCGGGGTGGCGATCCCGCCGGCGTGACCAGCACCGTTGCCTCTTCGGCTTCCGAAGGGGAAGGTTTCCGCGCTGAGCGGTGCACACCCGCCGACGGTGGTCATACTCTGGCACTAAGCCAGGGGAGGCCGCATGCCCGTCACCAGCACGGTTTCCCGCGTCCAGGCGCTCGCCGCGTCCTGGCGCGCGGACGACTTCACGCTCGAGCCCGTCACCGCGGAGATCGGCGCCGGGCGGCTCATCGCGATCATCGGGCCGAGCGGGGCGGGAAAGACCACGTTGCTCGAACTGCTCGCCGGCGTCCGGACGCCCACCCGCGGCCAGGTCACGCAGCCGCCCGAGGTCGGGTTCGTGCCACAGGACGACATCGTGCACACGCATCTGCCCCTGCGCCGGACACTGTCCTATGCGGCCCGCCTGCGTGGCGAGTACGACGCCGCGGTCGTCGGTGAGGTGCTCGACACCCTCGGGCTCACCCCGCGCGCCGGCGCCACCGTCGCCACGCTCAGCGGTGGTGAGCGCAAGCGGGCGAGCATCGCCGTCGAGCTGCTCGCCAAGCCGGACGTGCTGTTCCTCGACGAGCCGACCAGCGGGCTCGACCCCGCGACCGGGCGGGACCTGTTGCGGCACCTGCGATCCCTCGTGGACGCCGGCAACACGGTGGTACTGACCACACACACGCCGAGCGACATCGGCCTGTGTGACGAGGTTTTCGTGCTCGCCGGCGGCCGGCTGGTGTTCGCCGGCGCGCCGGACGCCGTGCTCGAGCACTTCGGCGCCACGACCGCCGAGGAGGTCTACGACCGGCTCGCGGGCGACCTGCCGGAGTGGTCACCCGGCGCGGTCGTGTTCGAGCCGCCGCGACCGGTGCCGGAGCGGAAGCGGCCCGCCGGCCCTCGGCAGTGGTGGTTGCTGACCGCGCGGTCGGTGGAACTGCTGGCCCGCAACAGGTTGACGCTCGCGATCCTCATGGGGTCACCGGTCGTGATCGCGTTGATGTTCCTCATGCTGTTCCGTCCGGGGGCGTTCGACCCCGCGCGTCCCAGCCCCAGCACGACCGCGATGATCCTGTTCTGGATCGCGTTCGGCGGGTTCTTCTTCGGCCTCACCTACGGCCTCTCGCAGATCTGCGACGAGTTCGCCATCCTGCGCAGGGAACGCCGGGCCGGCCTTGCGCTCCTGCCCTACCTGCTGTCCAAGGTGGCCGCGCTGCTTCCCTTGCTGTGCCTGGTGGACGCGCTGCTGCTCGGCCTGCTCGCGGTGACCGACCGACTGCCGGCGCTCGACGCGGCCGGTAACGCGCGGTTGTTCGGCACGGTCGCACTGGCGTCGCTGTGTGCGTTGACGCTCGGCCTGCTGTGCGCGTCGGCGGTCAACAACCCGTCGCAGGCCGCGTTGACGCTGCCGATGCTGTGCTTCCCACAGGTCCTGTTCGTCGGCGCGTTCCTGCCGGTGCCGGTGATGGCGGACGTGGGCAGGTGGGCGAGCTACGCGATGTCCAACCGCTGGGCGTTCGAGGCGCTCGGCCACACGGCCGGCCTGCCGGGCCTGTGGCGTGACGGCGGTTCCCAGCTCGGGCCGCCGCTGCTGGCGTCCTACGGCGACAGCTTCGACCATCCACTGTGGGCCAGCTGGACCATCCTGGCCGGCTTCGCCGTGCTGTTCGCGGCGCTGGCCGTGCTCGTGCTGAGGCGCAAGGCCGGTCCGGCTCGATGAGCGAGTTCCTGGCCGAGTTCCCGGAGTACCGCGACACGGTGAAGCTCGATGCCCTGCGCGACACCGAGTACGGCTACCTCGACGAGCAGGGGCACCTGTACCTCGACTACACCGGCGCGGGATTGGCCGCGCGGGCGCAGTACCGGGCGCACACGGAACGGTTGACCGGCAAGCTCTACGGCAACCCGCACTCGGTCAACCCGACGAGCGAGGCGTCGACCGAGCTCGTGGAGCGGACCCGGGCGCGGGTGCTGGCGCACTTCAACGCCTCGCCGGACGAGTACACCGCCGTGTTCACCCCGAACGCGACCGGCGCGGCCCGGCTCGTCGGGGAGGCGTACCCGTTCACCCGGCGTACCCGGCTCGTGCTCACGTTCGACAACCACAACTCCGTCAACGGGCTTCGGGAGTTCGCGCTCCGCGGGCGCGCCAGAACCGTCTACGTGCCGACGCGGGCGCCGGAGCTGCGGGTCGACACGAGCGCGCTGACCGACGTCCTCATGCACGGCAGGCGCGGACTGTTCGCGTACCCGGCGCAGAGCAACTTCAGCGGCGTGCGGCACCCGCTGGACTGGATCGGCCTCGCACAGGGGCTGGGTTACGACGTGCTGCTGGACGCGGCCGCGTACCTGCCGACGGGCACGCTGGACCTGAGCGTGGTGCGGCCGGAGTTCGTGATGGTCAGCTGGTACAAGCTGTTCGGCTACCCGACGGGCGTCGGCTGCCTGGTCGCGCGCCGCGACGCACTGGCGAGGCTGGTGCGGCCGTGGTTCTCCGGTGGCACGATCCAGGCGGTGAGCGTCGGCATGCCGTGGCACACGATGGCACCGGACGAGTCCGCCTTCGAGGACGGGACGGTGAACTTCCTGACGATCCCCGACGTCCACTTCGGACTCGACTGGCTGACCGGCATCGGCGTGGACGTGATCGGCACCCGGGTGCGATGCCTGACGGGCTGGCTACTGGAGCGGCTGAGCCTGCTGCGGCACAGCGACGGCACGCCGATGGTCCGGGTGTACGGCCCGGTGGACACGAAGGATCGCGGCGGCACGGTGGCGTTCAACTTCCTGGACCCGAACGGCCACGTGGTCGACGAACGCCTGGTGGCGAACGAAAGCACCGCGGCGGGTATCTCCCTGCGGACAGGGTGCTTCTGCAACCCGGGGGTGGGCGAGGGCGCGTTCGACGTGGACCAGCGTGCCCTGAAACCGTTGCGTGACGCGAAGATCAGCTCGATGGACGAGTACATCCACCTGATCGGCCTGCCGACCGCCGGCGCGATCCGGGTGTCGCTGGGCCTGGTGTCCACGGTGGACGACGTGGCACGCTTCATGGCCTTCGCGGAGGAGACCTACCGCGACCGCGTCCCCGACACGACCGGCCTCCCGCCCCGCGACCGCTGCTAGTGCCCACTCCACCTGGACGGGGCACTAGTGTCCCGCGCCGGAGATCAGGCAGCTAATTCGGCGGCCCAGCTTTCTGCTGGCGGCGTTGCCGGTTCGCCCAGGTACGACCCAGTACGAGGGCGAACCGGCGTCTTGCCAGCAGAAACCCGGATCCACCGACTTGATCACCGCATTTCCGGCGCGGGACACTAGCGCGCCTCCGGGTGGCGAACGTCACGAGAAGAAGAGGAGGAACCCGACGTGACACCGCGATGTGCACGAAACCGTAACTCGGTGTGGGTGAACGCGGGACTCGGTATGTCTGAACGCGGGACTCGCGGGGTGGGGGCCGGGGCCTCAGCGGCCCCGGCCCTTCGCTCACCCGACGGGTTCGAGGACCCTCGTCTCCTCGTTCGCGTTGACCTCCCCGCGCTTGCGGAGGAAGCGGGGTGTCCACCAGTTCGCCTTGCCCAGGACGGTCATCAGGGCCGGCAGCAGCACCGCGCGGATCAGGGTCGCGTCGATGAGAATCGCGGTCGCGAGGCCGACGCCCATCTGCTTCATGTCGATCGTGCTCAGGGTCGCGAAGATCGAGAACACGCCGATCATGACCGCGGCCGCGCTCGTCACCACGCCGGCCGACCGGGTGATGCCCGCCGCCACCGCGTCGCGGGTCGGCATCACCGCCGACGCCTCGCGGATTCGGCTCACCACGAACACGTGGTAGTCCATCGACAGGCCGAACAGGGTCACGAACAGGATCACCGGTAGCCAGGCCGTGATGCCGCCGGTGGACGTGAAGCCGAGCAGCCCCTCCGCCCACGTGTGCTGGAACACCAGCACCAGCACGCCGTACGCCGCCCCCGCCGACAGCAGGTTCAGCCCGATCGCGCTCAACGCGATCACCGGCGCACGGAACGCCCACAGCATCACCAGGAACGTCAGCAGCAGCACGAACCCGATCACCCACGGCAGCGCGTCGTTCATGCTCGCGACGAAGTCGTTCTCGCCGGCGGTCTGGCCGCTCACCGCGAACTCGGCACCCCGCACCTGGCCGACGGTGGCCGGCAGCAGGGAGGTCCGCAGCTTCGCGAGCGACTCGTCGGCCTGCGGCGACGTGCCGTCGTACGGGATGCCGGCGGAGATCAGGTAGATCCGTCCGCCGGACGCGGCGGTCACCCTCGGCGGCTGGTCGTGCGCGAAACCGGGCTCCTTGGCCAGCCGTGCCAGCAGGTCGGTCACCGCGGCCTTGCCGGCGCCGGTCTGCGAAGCCGGCACCCGCACGGCGATCTGGTGGGTCGCGCCGGTGCTCGGGAACGCGTCGGTCATCCGGTCGTACGAGCGCATGATCGGGATGCTGCGCGGCAGGTCCGACGACGACGGCGAGTTCAGTGTCATGCCGAACGCCGGCACAGCCAGCGCCACGAGCACGCCACCGGAGATGATCATCGTGGTCCTCGGCGCCCGCAGGCTCGGCTTGAGCACCGCCCGCCAGAACCGCGGATTGTCCGAGTTACGCATGGAGAACCGCCACAGCACCGGGATGCGCGGCTTGTCCACGAACCGGCCCAGCTTCGCCAGCAGCGCGGGCAGCACGGTGATCGAGCCGATCATCGCGGCCAGCACCACCAGGATCGTCCCCACGGCGATCGACGAGAACACGATGTCGTCGACCACGAACATGCCCGCCATCGCGACGGTCACGGCGATGCCGGACACCACGATCGCGTGCCCCGACGTGGCCGCCGCGATCTCCACCGCGTCCACGTGCCCGGCCCCCTTCGCGCGTTCCTCCCGGTCGCGCCGCACGTAGAACAGCGAGTAGTCCACCCCGACCGCCATGCCGATCAGCAGGATCATGCTGGACGTGTTGTCCGTCGCCGGAATCAGCTGCGAGGCCACCGCGGACAGCCCGAGCGCCGCGCCCACCGCGGACATCGCCAGCAGCACCGGCACCCCCGCCGCGATCAACGCGCCGAACACCACGAGCATGATCAGCAGCGTCACCGGGATGCTGATCAGCTCCGCCTTCTGGAAGTCGTCGCCCAGGGTCGCCGAGAGCGCCTTGTCCAGCGACGCGCCGCCGACCTGCTCGATCAGCAGGTCCGGGTACTGCTTCTGCACGGCCGCGGTCGTGGCCAGGAGCTTGTCGACGCGTTCGTCCGCGGTCTCGGGGTCGCCGGCCAACTCGACGTTGACCAGCATCGCCTTGCCCTTCGGCGACGACACCGGCTCGCTGACCTTGCCGACCTCGCGCAGCGAGCCCATCCCGGTCCGCACCTCGTTGGCCGCCGCCAGCGCGTGGTCGCGGTCGAGGGCCCCGTCGCGGGCCGAGATCAGCACGTTCTCCGTGGCCGGGCGGGTGAAACCGGCCTCGTCGACGATGCTCTGGTAGGTCGCGAGCTCACCCTTCGGGTGGTCGTCGAAGTCCGCGCTCCGGGTGCCGGTGACCTGGCCGGCGCCGATGCAGACGGCCACGAACAGCAGCCACGCGCCGATCGCCCGCCACGGGTGCTCCGCGCTCCATCTCGCGATTCGCACGGTTAACATCGGCTTTCCCATCGGGAGCCCCCTTGAGCTGTCTGGGTCGGGATGACGCAGACAAGGCTCCAACAAGCCGGCCGCCGGAAACTCCGGGCTTACCCGGGAGATCCCTCAGGGTTGACCCTGAAGATGGGTCCGCCGGCGATGTCCGCGCCGACGCCGCGCCACCAGTCGATCTCCGGCTCGGTGCGCAGGTCGTCCACCGAGACCGTGGCGCCGGCCTGGTGGACCAGTGTGGTGAGGCTCACCATCGCCTGTGACACAAGGGCTTTGGCGCGCATCGAGCGGGCCTGGGCGACCAGGCGGGGCGAGAGCGACACCGTGCGCACCGGCAGGTTCGGCAGCTGCACCACCTCCGACGGCGAGCCGTGGAAGTCGTGCACCGCGACCCGCACGCCCGCCTTCACCAGCGTGGTCAGGTTGTCGAGCGCCTGCGATCGCCCGTCGAACACCTCCATCGCCGGCAGCGCGAGCCCCAACCGGTCCGGTGGCATCGACACGTCGTGCAGCGTGCCGAGGACCGACTCGACGAGGTCCGCCGCCGCGGCCTGGTTCGGCGACAGGTTCACCGACAGCGGCAGGTCCTTGCGCCAGCTGCGGACGTCCTCGCCGGCCGTCCGCAGCAGCCACCGCCCGACCCGCGGGCTCAGTCCGGTCTGCTCGGCCAGCGCGACACAGCGGTGCCCGGACAGCCCGGCCTCCTCCCACCACGGGTACGCCTCGACGGCGACGGGCTGCAGGCCGGCCAGGCCGACCCGCAGGCGGTAGCCGACCGTGAGCCGGCCGGACTCGACCGCGCCCGGCATGATCGCCGACAGCTGGGACAGCTTCCTGGCCGGCTTGTGCTCGTCCTGGCCGAGCAGCCGCCAGTGCCCCGGACCGTCCCGCTGGGCGGTCCGGAGCGCGATGTCCGCCGCCCGCAACAGCTCGACCGGGCTCGCGCCGTGCGGCGGGCTCTGCACCACGCCGATGTTGGCGGTCAGCGCGAGGCCGATGTCGTCCAGGTACTTGACCTCGGCCAGCGCCTCGGACAGGCGGCCGACGAGCTCGGCCGGCGGCGCCGACGGGCGGTGCTCATGCAACACGGCGAAGCCGGACCGGTCTAGGTGTGCGACCATCGCGTCCCGGCCGGCCGCCACGTTCCGCAGCCTGGCCGCGACGTCGATCAGCAGCGCGTCCGTGCACGGACCGCCGAGACCGTCGTTGACCGCGGCGAGCCCGTTCAGCTCGAGCCGGTACAGCGTGGTCGGGGTGCCTGAGTTGAGCACCTCCTCCAGCCGCGTCGTGAAGAACTGCCGGTTCGGCAGGCCGGTCAGCGCGTCGTGCAGCAGCTGGTGGGACAGTTGGCGGCGCAGCAGCGAAAGCTCGGTCGACACGGCGTCCCGCTCGGCCTGGTACTCCTTCGCCGCCCGCGCCGCCTTCGTGGCGACCTGCTTCACCGCGGTGATCATGGCCTCCTGCTGGCTGGTCGCGCGTTCCCGCAGCGCCTCGGCATAACCGGCGGACAACGCGCCCAACAGCCGGGCCACCCGCTCCGGCTGTGCGCCGGTGGCGAGCAGGGGCCCGGCCATCACGTCCACGGTGATCTGCAGGCTCGTGCGGTCGACGCAGTGCAGCTCGACCAGCCGGGCGCCGACCTGCGTCGCCCGGTCCGGCTGGTCGGATCGCACCGCGTCGAACAGCGCGTCGACCATCTGGCGGAGCGGCTGGTGGAGCTCCGACTGCATGAGCGGCACGTACGTCGTGGTACAGAGCAGGTACGCCCACTTCCTGGTGGCCTTGTCCCGCTCCTTGTCCCGCTTCTTGTCGTGGTTCGACGGTTGTGGCGCGGGTAGGGCGCTCGTCATCCGCCGACCTTCCGGTTGGCCCAGGCGATGACCGCGGCGTAGAGGTCCGGCGCGTTGGGCGCGAAGTTGAACGCGTGGCCGTAGCCGCGCAGGACATACGTCCGTAGCTGGGCGGCCGGGCCGTAGAACGGCGCCTCCGCGGCCTGGAAGCTCGCCGCCGAGGAGCAGTCGGTGGCGAGCGGTCCGCAGAACGTCGGGTCACCGCTCGCGATCGCGGACAGCACCGGGACGTTGATCCGCCTGGTGTACCGGGTCACGGTGCCGAGCAGCGCGGCGTCGACCAGCTCACCCGGCGCCGCGACGTCCTTCGTCGCCTCGTCCAGCGCGACCACCGCCCGCACGTTCGGGCCCGGTCGGTGCATCGAGTAACGCATGCCGGCCAGCGTGGTCAGGTAGCCGGGATCGAGTGCGCGGCCGCGGAACCTCGGGTCGAGGACGGCGGGCACGAAGGTGGCGGCGATCGGCGTGATGCCGAGCGCGTTGAGGTGGTGGCCCATGGCGGTGACTACCACGCCGTCCACGTCGTGGTAGGTGCCCGCCTCGATGACCGAGATGGCGGAGCCCAGGGAGTGCCCGGCCAGTAACACCTTCGTGAACCGTGGACGCATCGCCCGAACCACCTGGTGCACCGCGTCCGCGTCGACGACCGCGGTCGGCATGGCACTCACCGGCCGGGAGCTGGCGCCGGCGCCGAGCCGGTCGACCGCGAGGGTGGCGTACCCGGCGTCGTTCATGGCGCGGCGGTAGGAGCGGGACGGGAGCGCGATGTCCCAGTACGAGCGGTTGTAGAAGCCGCCGGGCACGAGGATCTGGAGGGTGCGGGCGCCGGCCGGGACGCAGAGCGTGCCGGCCATGGTCTGGTGGATCCTCAGGACGGTCACTCCGAAGACGACCGGGTCACAGGACGTCTCGGCCTGGGCAGGGGTCGGTGTCAGCACGCCACCGGCGACGAGTAGCGCTGCGGCGAACCGCTGGAACATGGTGTCCTTTCAGCGAAGCTCGGCCCTCATGGACAGGCGAGTCGGGTAGGCGGTCGAGGTGTAGGCCACCTTCAGGGGGCGCGCGAGCGCCAGCCGCCAGCGACTCGTGATCGTGGCCGCGGCCACGACCATCTCCAGCAGGGCGAAGGTGTTGCCGACGCACTGGCGGTTGCCGGCGCCGAAGGGGAGGTACGCACCGCGCGGGATCTCCCCGACCCTCTCCGGTGCCCAGCGGTCGGGGTCGAAGCGGGTCGGGTCGGGGAAGTAACGCGGGTCGAGATGCAGGGCGTGCGGGCTGACCGTGACCTCGGCGTTCCGCGGGAGGGGCACGCCACCCAGTTCGACGGGTTCGAGCGTGCGGCGCATGAGGATCCAGATCGGGTACAGCCGCAGGGTCTCGTTGACGACCTGTCGCAGGTAGGTCAGCTTCGGGTAGTCGTCGAACGTGACGCGGCGGCCGGCGAGGACCCGGTCGACCTCGTCGTGCACGCGGCGTTCGACGTCGGGGTGCCGGGCGATCTCGTGGAACAGCCAGGCCAGCGCGAGCGCGGTGGTCTCGATGCCGGCGCTGAGCAGGGTGACGACCTCGTCGTAGACCTGCTCGTCGGTCATCGGCGTGCCGTCCTCGTCGTGGGCGAGGAGCAGCAGGGAGAGCAGGTCGCCGCGGTCGCGGCCCTCGACGCGCCAGCCCGCGATCAGGTCGTGCACGACGGCACGCATCCGCGAGACGGCCTGGTCGAACCGGTGGTTCCCGCGCACCAGGAGCCGGCCCACCGGTTCGGGTGAAAGGGCACGGATCATGCCGTGCCGGATCACGACCGGAATCGATCTTCTGGCCTCCTCGATCGCCGATCTACCCAGCTCGGTGCCGAATAGCGCCTCGCCGACAATGGTCACCGCGAGCGCCTGCATATCCTCGTTGATCTCGCGGATCTCACCCGGCTTCCACGACTCGGACAGTGTGGTAACCGCGATTTCCATGGTCTCGGTGTAGCGCGCGACCCGTTCGGCGTGGAACGCCGGCTGGATCAACCTCCGTTGTCGCAGGTGAAACGGGCCGCCGGAATTTACGAGTCCGTTCCCGACGAATGGTCGAAACTTGTCGAACATAGCTCCTTTTTCGAAGTTCGCTGACTTGGTGACCAGGACGTGGTGGGTCAACTCGGCGCTCGTGACGAAGTACATCGGCATGCCGCCGAGGTAGGTCCGCACGAGGTCGCCGTAGTCGCGAAGTCCGTCCGTGAAGGCGAAACGGTGGCGTAAAAGGGCTGGCGTATGGCCAAGCACCGGCCACCGCCCAGGCGCTACCGGCACCGTCACAGCGGACTCCCACGTGTCGAGGGTTGGATCACAGTAGGACCAGTGCCGTTACTCCAGAAGCGCCCATTCGGGTGCGATTGGTGTGCCCGTTAGTGAATTAAGGTGTGCGGATGGACTGGGTACCGTCAATCGTTGACACGTCCGCGCCGAGTGGCGCCCGGACATATGACTACCTGTTGGGTGGCAGCCATAACTTCGAGGCTGATCGCATCATGGCTGACCAGGTGGAACGGGCCGTTCCCGGAATCCGCGCGGCGGCTCGGATTAATCGCGCCTTCCTGGCCAGGGCGGTCCGTTTCATGATCGACCAGGGCGTGCGCCAGTTTCTCGATATCGGGTCCGGCATCCCTACGGTCGGCAATGTTCACGAGATCGCCCAACTCGCGGATTCATCCTGTCGGGTGGTTTACGTGGACAAGGACCCCATTGCGGTCGCTCACAGTGAGCTGATGCTCGTCGGCGACGAGCGCACCGACGTGGTGGAGGCGGACATGCGCGAGCCGTCGACCGTCCTGGACCACCCGTCGACCCGGCGCCTGCTGAACTTCGACGAGCCCGTAGGCCTGCTGTTCCTGTTGGTCCTCCACTGGATCCCGGACGAGGACGACGTGCCGGCGCTGGTGTCCACGTACCGGGACCGGTTGGTGGCCGGCAGCCACCTGGCCATCACACACATGACGGACGACATGCAGGCCGACAAGATCGACGCCGTGGCGGGCATCGTCCGCGGGAGCCGGGGCGCCGGGCAGGTCCACCCCCGCACCCGCAAGGAGATCGCGGAGTTGTTCGGCGACTTCGGACTGCTGCCGCCGGGGGTCGTGCCGACGGGGACGTGGCGGCCGAGCGGCATCGGCGACATCGCCGAGGACCCCGAGATGAACGAGCTGTCGTTCGCGGGCATAGCAAGGAAGTAGCTCTTACCACATCGACAGGAGGGTGGCGGGTAAGCGATGATCGCGGGGTGCCCCGCCGTCCCCTGCTTGTGCTGTTGTCCCTGCTTGCCCTGACCGCCTGCCAACCGCTGGAGTTGTCCGGCCCGAGCTCTACCGCCCCACCGCCGCCGCCCCCGGCGGTGCCCGCGGGGGCGCTGGCCGACCAGCTGGCCGCGCTGCAGATAGCGCCGGAGGACACCGGTGCCCACTACAGTCGCGAGGACTGGCTGCCGGACTGGGCCCGCTCCGGCGAGTGCACGACGAGGGAGACGGTCCTGCGGCAACAGGGTAGGAACGTGGTCGTCAACGCCAAGTGCGCGGCGACATCCGGCGAGTGGGTGAGCTCGTACGACGGCGTGGCCGTGACGGACCCGAGCAAGCTGGACATCGACCACGTGGTGCCACTGGCGGAGGTGGCCCGCTCCGGCCCGGTGGTCGACGGCCGTCGTCAGCGCCCGGGGGAGTGGCCGGTGGAGCAACGTCACGCGTACGCCAACGACATCGAGGGTCTGGTGGCGGTAACGGCCTCCAGCAACAGGAGCAAGGGCGACGACGACCCGGCCAGATGGCTGCCGGACCAGAACCGCTGCCCGTACATAGCGTCATGGCTACACATGAAGAACAAGTACAAGCTGTCGATGGACCAGCTGGAACACGACGCGATCGCGTCGGTGGCGAGCACCTGCCCGGCCTGAGGCGCCGGGTCACGCCTCAGGCCGGGCAGCTCGGCCGCCGAGCACCCCTCCGGTCCGGTCCTGTCCGCGATCAGGGGTTGATCAGCGGCGAGAAGCCGGCGTGGACGTCCGGGTCGGCCGGGGTGACGTACACCTCCGACGGCGGCCCGAAGTCGGCGTAGCCGGTGGTTTGGTACTCGAGTACCGCCGGGCAGGTCGCGCCGCCGATCTCGACGCGGGTGTCGACGACGAGCTTGCCGGTCTTCACCTCGTAGACCTTCACGGGGATCGAGACCTTCTTGAAGGTGACGTCGGTGTAGCCGAGCGGGCTGAGCGTGGCCTTGTACGGGCAGGTCCGGACCGGCGCGCCCATCTCGGCGGCGCCGGCGCAGACGATGACCACGGCGTCGGCGGCGTCGGTGGCCTTCCACTCAGGCGGGAGGCGGTCGGTGTACTCGGCGTTGCCGAAGAAGAGTGCGCGGTTGGGACTGGCCGCGCCGTAGGGAACGGCGGCGCTGTAGGGGGCGGGGGTGCTGCAGTAGGCGGGCTGCCCGCCCGCGGTGGAGCTGAGGAGCTGACGGACGTTGGCCAACTCGATGGCCTGGGTGGCCAGGGTGACGCCCTTCTGTGCCCGCGGGGCGAGGTCGTGTTTCGGGTACTCGTCGATGAGCTGCTGGTAACGCTCACGGGCGAGGGTCCAGTTGTTGGCGGCCATGAGGTCGTCACCGCACTCGACGATCGCCTTGGGAGCGATGCGCGGAACGACGGCCCCGGCCCGGTCGAGAACTGTCCTGTTAGGATGGTCCCGGCCCAGCCAGTCGGTGATCACCTTGGTGTCACAGGGATCGTCGGTGGGAAGGCGGTGGAGGAACCGGTCGAGGGTGTTGCCGACCATCTTCTCGTGTCCGGGCAGGTCGTTGAGGACCGTGCGAAGGCCGGCGATACCCGCGCGGAGCTTGGCGGCGTCCCCGTCGAGCGCGGCGTCGAGGTCGGTGGTGGCCCGGCGGAGGAGATCGCAGGCACGAGCGGTGTCGTCCTGCTCGGCGGAGAGCGGCGCGTTGGCGATGCGGTGGCCGAGCCAGCGACCGTCGAGGGCGTGGGTGGCCTTGCCACAGTCGCCGTCACGGCGGGCGTCGGCGACGTCCTGCTCGATCCGGGCCGAGTCGAACCGGAGGAGGCCGACGATCAGGAGCACGGGAAGGCTGACGGCGAGCCCGAAGAGCCGCTGCTTCTTTACGGCGCCGGGAAGTGTGGGCTTGGCAAGCTTGCCGGCGAGGTACCACCCGTGCGCGACGACGGCCACCCACCAGACCAGCACGACGATCTCGAGCCAGAGTTCGCGGAAGACGGCGACAAGCAGAACGACCAGCGTCACGGTGACGACCGCCGCGGCCGCGGCGAGCAGGCGCTTGCCGAGCATCCCGTACCCGACACCGAGAATCGACCCGTTCGCGAGCGCGACGGCGGCGGGGTCGCGGGGTGGGCTGGGCTTCTTGGGTTTCTTGTGCTTGGTGAGCGGGATGGTCTGGAACTCGAAGCCCGGCGGAGGCATGACCCCATCGGCCGGCGATGCTGCCCCGTCGGGCGGCGATGCGGCCCCGTCGGGCGGCGGCGCGGCCCCGAACTGTGGAAACGGCCCGGACGGCGGCCCGGACTGGAAGTCGGGTTGATACGCGGTCTGAAACGCGGGCACCGGCTCGGAGGGGAGTCCGGCTTCGCCACCCGGCTGCGGCTCGACGGAGGTCCCGGTCGTGGGCTGCGCGGCGGGTTCGGCCGGCGGTTTCGGCTCAGCCGGGGAAGTCCCGGCCTCCGCGGAAGTCGGTGTTGGTTCTGGTTGTGTGGCCGCTTGGGCATCAGGTGGTGGCAGAGCGGATGGGTCGGTGGTGGCCTGCGCGGCGGTTTCGGCCGCCGGGTTCGGCACGGCCGGGGAAGTCTCTGCCTCTGCGGAAGTCGCTGTTGGTTCTGGTTGGCTGGCGGCGTCAGGTTGCGGCAGTTCGGATGCGTCGGTGGCGGGTTGTGGGGTGGGTTCGGCTGGAAGGCTGGGTTCCGCCGGGGATGCCTCGGCGTTCGTGGAAGTCGGTGCTGGTTCTGGTTGGGTGGCGGCGTCAGGTTGCGGCAGTTCGGATGCGTCGGTGGTTGGCTGCCCGGCGGGTTCGGCTGGAGGGTTCGGATCCGCCGGGGAAGTCTCGGCCTCTGTGGAAGCCGGTGTTGGTTGAGGCGTGGGCTCGGAGGTTGAGCCCGAGGGGAGGTCGGGCTGCGCCTCGGCAGGCGCCTCTTCCGTGCTGGGCTTGCGGCTTGGCTCCGGCGCAGCTTGTGTCGGGTCGTCCATCGGGTCCCTTTCTGAGGGAAGCTGGCGGAGGTCGGACCACATTGTCGGGTATCGCACCCGGGCGCCGTCCCCAGTTGCGGAAATATCCGCGAAAACGGGACATCCCCGGGACCATGCCCGAAGGGGCCACTACGCGCGGCCGTGGCCATGGCAGGGTGAACCACCAGCGCCCGACCGCGTCCCGATGACCACAGGCACCAGGCAAAGGAAGCACAACACCATGCGGATCGCCCTGCTGGCACCCGTCGCGCTGATCCTCGTCGCGACCGCGTGTGCGGCACAGCCCGAACAGCGGCAGAAGCAACCCCAGGTCGTCGAGATGGCCGCCGACGTCGAGATCTCCAGCAACGAGACGGTCACCTGGGTCGAGGGCAAGGTCGACGACTCCGGCGAGTTCGAGTCCGTCGTCGTGCCGGTCGCCAACGCCGAACGCACGTCCGCCAGGTTCGCCGCGGAGGTCGAGCTCCTCACCCCCCAGGGCTGCCAGGAACCGTTCGTCGACCTGAAGATCGACGACGACGCCCTCGGCCAGGTTCGCTGCACCTTCGACGGCTACCGCCGGCTTGGCGAGCACCACGCCCCCAAGATCTGGCTCGACGCCGACGGTCGTATCACGAAGATGGCCGACCGCTACCATCCCTGACCCATGGAATGGCGTGCTTCCATCGACATCGACGCCGCGCCCGACACCGTCTGGCGGGTGCTCAGCGACGTCGAGGACTGGCCGGCCTGGACGCCCTCCGTCCGCCGGATCACCCGGCTCGACCCCGGGCCGCTGCACGTCGGCCAGCGTCTGCGGATCAGCCAACCCCGGTTTCCCACCACCGTCTGGCGGCTGACCGAACTCGTCGACGGGCGCTCCGTCGTCTGGCGCGCCGGCGGGCGGGGGGCGCGGGTCACCGCCACCCACGCCCTCGAACCCCGCGCCGCCGGCACCCGCGTCACCCTCAGCCTCGCCCTGCTGGGCCCGCTCGGTCTCCTCGTCGGCGTCCTCACCGGCGGACTCACCCGCCGCTACCTCGAACTGGAGACCACCGGGCTCAAACGAGCCAGCGAAAGGTCATGAACACAACGCCGTGTCCACGGCCTTCTCGACGTGTTCCGCCGCGGGCAACGACATCGCCGGCCCGGTGACCACGACCGTCGCCACCCGGCCGTCGTCGGTGATCGCGTTGCGGGTGATGTAGCCGGGCGCGTTGCCCCCGTGGTTCCACGCCACGCCGCCGCACGACAGGTCGAACGTCGCGAGGCCGAGGCCGTAGCGCGCGGTCCCCGTCGTGTCGAAGTCCGGGGCGTCCACCAGGGTCTTCATCGCCGACATCTGGGCCCTGCGCAACAGCTTTCCGCCCAGCAGGGCCGTCATGAAGGCGTTCAGGTCACGAGGTGTGCTGATCAGCTGCCCCGCCGCCCAGCCCATCGACGGCTCCATCTCCGTCACGTCGACCGGCCTGCCCTCGGCGTCCGGCCAGTAGCCGTGCGGGTGCGCGCGCCGGATGTCCTGCGCCACCGGCCAGTACGTCTCCCGCAGCCCCAGCCGGTCGATGATCCGGCGGGTGATCTCCTCGCCTATCGGCCGGCCCGTCACCTGCTGCACGATCAGCCCGGCCAGCACGTAGTTCGTGTTGGCGTACGACCAACCCGCGCCAGGCGCGAACAGCGGCGGCCTGGTCAGCGCCGCGTCCACCAGCTGCCTCGGCTCGTAGAACGTGTGCTGCACCTTGAAGTAGTCCGTGATCAGCACGTCGTCGTAGTCCGGCAGGCCACTCGTCTGCTGCAACAGCTGCCGCACGGTGATCCCGTGGACGATCCCGGGCAGGTACTTCTCGACGGAATCGTCCAGTCCGATCTTCCCCTCGCCCACCAGCTGCAGCACCACCGTCGATGTGAACATCTTGGTGTTGCTGGCGATCCGGACCTGGCCGTTCACCGGCACGCGGGCACCGGTCGCCAGGTCGCCGACGCCCGCGGTGTAGTCGCGGGTCCGGCCGCCCGGCTCCCGCACCGCCGCCAGCGCGCCGGGGAAGTGGTCGTCGCGGACCAGGGCGTCCAGGGCCTGCTGGACCGGATCCTGCCGTTGCGTCGCGGCGTCGATCCGTTGTGGCGTGGCGGTTGCCGTGCCACACGCGGTCAACACGCCCGCCACCAGCAGTACGCTCAGCTTCTTCAACATCGGGAACTCCTTCACTGGCACAGGGCGGTGTCGAGGACGGCGTCGGCCAGCAACCGTGGCGCCTGCTCCGGTGTCGGCAGCGCGGTGACCGCGACCGTGGCCGCACGGCCGTCCTCGGTGATCGCGTCGCGGGTCTCGTAGCCGTCGATGTCGCCACCGTGGCCCCACGCGACCTCGCCGCAGCTCAGCTCAATCCGCATCAGGCCGAGCCCGTACCGGAGGTTCGGCGGGAACCCGGGCGCCGCGACGGTCCTGCGCATCTCCGCGAGCTGCGCCGGCGCCAGCAACCGGCCACCGACCAGTGCCGCCAGGAACCTGTTGAGGTCACCAGGAGTCGCGATCATCTGCCCGGCCGCCCAGCCCCACGACGGGTCCAGCTCGGTGAGGTCGAACCGCCTTCCATCCGAAGTGGACGGTGTGTAGTAGCCGTGCGCGTGCTTCTCGCGGATGGTCTGTTCGCCGACGCCCGGCCAGTACGTGTGCCGCAACCCGAGCGGCTCGACGATCCGGCGCGTGATCTCCTCACCGACCGGACGGCCGGTGACCCGCTGCACGATCAGGCCCACCAGCACGTAGTTCGTGTTGCTGTAGCGCCAGCTCGTGCCCGGCGCGAACACCGCGGGCATCGCCAGCGCCCGGTCCACCAGCTCCCGCGGTTCGACGTACCGGTGCTGAACGTCCTTGTAGTCGACGGTGAAGTACTCCGGCAGGCCGCTGGTGTGCTGGAGCAGCTGCCGAACGGTGATGTCGCGGCCGTCGATGCCCTCGCCACGCACCAGACCCGGGACGTAGGTCTCGATCGGCTCGTCCAGGCCGATCTTTCCCTCGCCGACCAGCTGCAGCACGACCGTCGACGTGAACATCTTGGTGTTGCTCGCGATCCGGACCTGCCCGTCGACGGGCACCGGCTCGCCGGTCCGCACGTCGCCGACGCCGGCGGAGTAGAAACGGCCGCGGCCGTTCGGCTCCCGCACCGACGCCATGGCGGCCGGGAAGTCGTGTTCCCTGACCAGACTGTTCAGGCCCTGTTGCACGGCGCCCGGCCCGGCCTCCGACGAAGCGGCCGGTACGGCGACGGTGAGCCCGGTCAGCACGGCCAGTGCGGCCGCACCGAACGATCGAAACATGGGATCCCCTTTGCTCAGGCGGTCTTCTCACCAGGAAGACTGCCGAAGTGAAGGGACCCGGACGATCCTGTGTGCTGGCCAACCGGGGTACAGCTGGCTCTACCGCCGGCCCTCCAGGTAGTGCAGCACCGCGGTCACCCGCCGGTCCGCGCGGTCGTCCGGCGCCAGGTCGAGCTTGGCGAAGATGCTGCGGATGTGCTTGCTCACCGCGCCTTCCGTGACGAACAGCCGCTCGGCGAGCGCGGTGTTCCCCAGTCCCTCGGCCATCAGCGCCAGCACGTCGCGCTCACGCGGGGTGAGCCGCTCCAGCTTGTTGTCCGGCCGGTTCCTGGCCAGCAGCTGCGCGACGACCTCCGGGTCGATGGCCGTGCCGCCGCCCGCCACACGCAGCAGCGCGTCCATGAACTCCTCGACCCGCCCGACGCGTTCCTTCAGCAGGTAGCCGAGTCGCGCGCCGCCGCTCGCCAGCAGGTCGGTGGCGAACGCCTGCTCCACGTACGCCGACAGCACCAGCACGGCCAGCCCGGGCTGGCGGCGCCGTGCCTCCACGGCCGCGACGATGCCCTCGTCGGTGTGCGTCGGTGGCATCCGGACGTCCACAATGGCCACCTCGGGCTCGTGCTTGCCCACGGCCGTCAGGAAGTCCGTCGGGTTGTCCGCCGTGGCCACGACGTCGAGGCCCTCCGCGCGCAGCAGCAGCGCGAGCCCCTCGCGGAGCAGGGAGTCGTCCTCGGCGATCACAATCCGCATGGCAGGGTCACCTTCAGGGTCGTCGGGCCGCCGACGGGGCTCGTCAGCGCGAAGGTTCCGTCGTGTGCCTCGACTCTGCGGCGGATCCCGGCGAGCCCGGAGCCCTTGTCCTCGCTCGCCCCGCCGCCGCCGTCGTCGGCGATCTCCACGAAGAACCGTTCCTCGTTGCGCCGCAACAGGACGAACGCCTGCCGCGCGCCACTGTGCTTGGCGATGTTGGTGAGTGTCTCGGCGACGACGAAGTAGACCGTCGCCTCCGCGGACGCGGCGGACCGCCCGGGCACGTCGGCGTCGATGCGGCAGGGCACCGGGCACGTCGTCGCCAGGGAGGCGAGCGCGTCGGGAAGGCTGCGGTCGGTCAGCACTGGCGGAAGGATAGTGCGAACCACCCCGCGTAGCTCGGTGAGAGCCTGCTCGGCGGCATCCTGCGCGTTGCCGAGGATCGCGTCGGCGGTCGCCGGGTCCCGCACCAGCGCCCGGCGCGCGGCGCCGAGCAGCACGTTGACCGCGACGAGCCGGTTCTGCGTGCCGTCGTGCAGCGACCGTTCGATCCGCCGCAGCTCGGTGGTGTGGGCGTCGAGGGCACCCGCGCGGGTCGCGGTCAGGTGCGCCACCCGCAGCGCGAGGTCGGTGCCCGCGTCCGGCGCCAGGAGCCGGCGGCCCGGCCACGCCTGCACCCACGCGGTGGCCGGGAGGAGGGCCGTGTCGATCACGAGCCAACCCAGGCCCAACAGGCTCACCAGGAGCGCGTCGCCGAGATCGCGAACCTGTACCAGGTAGAGCGAGTCCATGGCCTGCTCGGGGGGCACCAGGTACCACCACAGCGGGAAGGTCGTGTTGGTGACCGCGTAGAACGCCACCGTCAGCCCGAACCCGACGATGCCCGCGCCCACGGTCGCGTGCCATGCCACCCAGCCCAGCTCCCGTCGCACCGCCGGATCCCGGATGGCGGCACGGAAGTCCGCCGGCACCGGCTCCGCGCCGATGATCTCAGGGCCCCAGCGGGACAGCCGCCCGCGTTCCCGGTCGGCCGCCGCGCGCAGCACCCGCGGGATGGTGGGCAGCAGCGGCACGCCGACGCCGACGAGGCAGGTCAGCGCGACGGCGACCGTCCAGAGCAGCGCGGCCATCGACAGCAGAGTCGTGACCATGCCACCGACGATGTGCTCCATCGCGTCCACTGTGGCCCGCAGCCGGCCCACCAGATCCCATCGCCTCACCATCGCCGGGACGATATGGCACCGCCGGGCACCCCGGCCAGGCCCGCGGGTGAAAAGTACAGCCAGCTGTACCCCCGGTTCTCCGGCTCGCTGGATCGTGGCGGGCGGCGCCGAATCCTAGTGTTGCCGGCATGACGAACGACACTGAGACGCGTGGAACCCTTCGCCTGGTGCTGTGGCTGGTGCTGGCGGTCAGCGTGGCCGGCAACGTTGCCACGACAGCCTCGTCCGGCATCACGCTCCTGTTCAGCATCGGCCTCGGCATGGTCGCGGTGGCCAGCGGCGTGGCGCTGGTCGTGCTCCACTACCGGCACAGGTAGCCGTGCAACCTTTTCCGGGGGACCCAGCGTGACTACTCCGTGAATTCACGCGGGAAGGGGCTCCATGAACGATCGCGACAAGGAGTTCGCGGCTTACTTCGCCAGCAGGTCGGGTGCCATGCGCGGCACCGCGTACCTGCTGTGCGGTGACTGGCATCGCGCGGAAGACCTCGTGCAGAACGCGTTCGTGAAGCTGTACCGGGCCTGGAACCGGATCGCCGAGCACCACAAGCTGGACGCCTACACCCGGCGCGTCCTGGTGCGCACGTTCCTGGACGAGAACCGGCGCGGCTTCTTCCACCGCGAGCGACCGACCGCGGAGCAGACCGACCGGGCCGCACCGCCTGCCGGCGGCGTCGAGGACCGGATGGTGTTGCTGCGTGCGCTGGCCGACGTGCCACCCCGGCAGCGTGCCGCACTCGTGCTGCGCTTCTGGGAGGACCTGTCCATCGAGGAGACGGCCAAGTCCCTGGGCTGTACGGCCGGCACGGTCAAGAGCCAGGTGGCCCGCGGCCTTGCCGCGATGCGTGACGTGGTGCCCGCCAACACCTTCTGAACACGGAGAGAGCATTGAACGAGCAGGATTTCCGGACCGCGTTGCGTGACACGATGTCCGGTCAGGCGGAGCCGCCACAGATGAGCGACTCGCCGGTGCTGGAGGCCGCCCACCGAGACCTCAAGCGCCGGCGCGCGAAGTGGGCCGGCCTGGGCAGCGCGGCCGCCGTGGTGGCCGTCGCCGCGATGGTCGCGGTCCTCGCGCCGTCGGGGTCGGATGGCGGTGGCATCCAGGCCGGCACCCAGCCGTCCGTGCCCGCGAACGGCTCGGGTGGGAACAACACGGAGAAGTCCTGGCCGAACGGGCAGATCGACCGCACGGCCACCTCCGGCGCGGAACACGACCGTGCCGCCACGCTGGCCGACAAGCTGGCCGAGGTGTCGCCGGCCGGCTACGAACTGCCGGATTCCCTGCCGGGGACCGAGTACCCGGCGAAGGACTACCAGGCGCAGTACGAGGACACCGTCGGCGGCAGGGAGGTGTGGGACTATTCGGCCTACGTGTCGCCGACCAAGGGCGAGGGCGTCGGTGAGCTGCTCGTCGACGTGCTGTCCCCCGGCGGTTCGACCGGCGACGGCTGCGGGATCAAGCCGCCACTCTGGGGCATGACGGGCAACTGCGCCGAGGTCGTGGTCGGCGGCAAGCAGGTCGCCGTGGTCAACATCACCAGCGACGACCGGTTCGGCCAGTGGGCGGGCTACCGCTACGAGGACGGCACGGTGGTGTTCGTCGCGCAGTCCACCACCCACTACGGCACCGGGAAGCCGGCGCTGGAGGCACTGCCGTTCACGTCCGAGCAGCTGGCCGCACTGGCCGCCGACCCCCGGTTCAAGGTGGCCTAGTCAAGGTGGTCCAGCCCTACAGTTCGCGAAGCATGCAGGCCCGCGGCCAGCTGTCCAGGCCGTGGGCCGCTTCCGTCTCGCGGATCGCCCGCAACCCGGGGGTCGTCTCGGACCCGGCGAGGTAGCGGAAGCCGAGGCGCTCGTAGTACGGGCCGTTCCACGGGACCTCGGTGTAGGTGGTCAGGGTGACCGCCGGGAGCCGCCGGGTACGGGCCCACTCGATCATGCGGTCCAGCAGCGCCCTGCCGATGCCACGGCGTGCGTGGTCGGGGTGGACCGACACCTGCTCGAGGTGGGCGTTGCCGTCGACCACCTCGGCGATCAGGTACGCGACCGGCCGGTCGTCCACCGTGTACACCCAGGCGCGGCCGGCGCGGACGTACTTGAGCAGCGTCCGCGCCGGCAGCGGCTCGTCCTCGGCCACGAGCGCCATGCCGATGTCCGCGAAGGCCTTCCCGGCGGCCCGCTCGATGTCCCGCATCGCGGGCACGTCCTCGTCCCTGGCCGGCCTCGTCACGCTGGTCAGCCTACGTTTCTTCAGCCCACGTTCTTCAGCGCGGTGTCGAGCGGCGTCGGGGCGATGCCGAGCGTCCGCTCGGTCGTCGACGAGTCGATGGTGAACGGCCGGGCGAACTGGTACCGGGTCGTGCGCAGCTCGCGGATCATGGGGGAGAACAGGCCCACCGACCACAGCACCCCGTACGGGATCAAGGTGAGCTTCGCCGGCGGGAGGCCGTGGACCTCGGTGAACCGGGCGGCCAGGGCACGCACGGTCAGCGGCGCGTTGGTCGGCACCAGCCACGCCTCGCCCCACGCGCGCTCGTCCGTCGCCGCCGTCACCAGGGTCTGGGCCACGTCGGCGATGGACGTCCAGCTGTGCGACACGTCCAGTGGCGACGGGACGAACGCCCGCTTGCCGGCCCGCAGCGGTGCCGCGAGCGCGATGCTGAAGATCGAGTTCGCCTCGATGTAGTCGCTGGCGCGGACCTCGGTCGCACGGATGCGGCCGGCCTCGTGGCGGGACCGGGCCTCGCGCCACATGTCGGCACGCATCCGCAGCTTCGGGTGGGTCGCGGCCAGCGGCGTGTCGTGGGTGATGGGGCCGTCGACCTCGCCGTAGCCGTACAGGTTGCTGGCGGTCGTGAGCACCGCGCCGCTGCGCTCGGCGGCCGTGAGCAGTGCGGACGCCAGCGGCGGCCAGTCGGTCAGCCAGCGGTGGTACTGCGGGCTCGCGCAGTTGTACAGCGCGACCGCGCCCTCGGTCAGCTCGCTGAGCCGGTCCGCGTCGGTCGCGTCCGCGGCCACCCGCTCGATCGCCGGGTGCTCCGGGCCGCCGCCGCTGCGCGTGATGATCCGGACCCGCTCGCCACGGTCGGCGAGCAGCGAGGCGGTGGCGGAACCGACCGGGCCGGCGCCGACAAGCACGTGAACCATGATGTGACTTCCTCTCTCATTTGAGAGCACCGCTCTCTGTTGAGACCCATGCTCTACCGACAAGCGCTCTCTGTCAAGAGCAGTGCTCTCGAATGTGTGCGACACTCTCGTCCATGACGGAGCGTTCGCGAGGATCGATCAGGGCCCGCGTGCGGGCCGAGTTGGTCGAGGAGATCAAGGTGGTGGCCCGTCGCCAGCTCGCGGCGGATGGCGCGAACCTGTCGCTGCGCGCCATCGCCCGCGAGCTGGGCATGGTCTCCTCGGCCATCTACCGCTACTACGCCAGCCGCGACGACCTGCTGACCGCCCTGATCCTGGACGCCTACAACTCCCTGGGCGAGGCCGCAGAACAGGCCGACGCGATGCGGCAGACCAACGCGACACAGCAGACCGACGCCGTGCACCGGCCCTCGGACTACCGCGCCCGCTGGCTATCCGTCGCACGAAGCATCCGCGACTGGGCAGTGGCGAGCCCACACGAGTACGCCCTGATCTACGGCAGCCCGGTACCCGGTTACGTCGCGCCGCAGGACACCGTCCTGCCGTCGATCCGCCCGGTCGTCGTACTCGGCGGCATCCTCGACGAGGCCTACAAGGCCGGCTGTCTCCCGAAGGACTTCCCACAACCACGCAAGAAACTGCGCCCCCTGCTCGCCCAGGTCGCCCAAGGCGTAGCGCCAAGCGTCAACGAGGCGGTCATGGCCAGAGCGCTGATCGCCTGGACGGAACTCTTCGGCGCCCTCAGCTTCGAACTCTTCGGCCGCTTCAAGAACACCATCACCGACCTGGCAACCTGGTACGAACACCAAGCCGAAGAAATGGCCACCTTCCTAGGCCTCCCCCACTAAACCCCCCGCGAGTCCCGCGTTCGGACACACCGAACTGTCGTTTCGTGCAGATCATGGCCGGGGGCGTGTGCACGAAACCGCAACTCGCTATGGCTGAACGCGGGACTCGCGGTGTTCGAACGCGGGACTCGCGAGGTTGGTGCGGGTGGGCCTTGATGGGGGAGCTAAGCCGTTTGGACGGTCCCGGGATCCGCGAGATGGCGTAGAGGTTCTCTGAAGCCGGATTGAAGACCGGTCCGGCACGCTGTGTAGATGCGAGTGCTGATCCACGCTTCCGACCCGGTCAACCGGGCCGGCGCACGGGCGTTGTTGAGGCCGGCGCGAGAGGTCGAGCTGGTCATCGAGGGGGAGCGCGCCGAGGTCGTCGTGCTTGTCGAGAGCGAGATCACGGGGGCACACCTGGAGGAGCTGGACCGGCTGCGGGCACGGGCGCGGTGCGTCGTCGTGACCGACCGGCTGGCCGAGCGGGACATGATGAGCGCGGCCCGCTGCGGGGTGATGAGCGTGCTGAAGTACGAGACGATCACCGCCGGACGGCTGGTGTCCGCGATTCTCGGTGCGGCGCATGGACGATCGCTGCTGCCGCCGAGACTGCAGGCCGCGCTGCTTCGCCAGCTGGTCGACCTGCGCCGCGACCTGCTCGCACCGAGCGGCCTGACACTGTCCGGTTTGGACGAACGCGAGCTGGACGTCCTCGGCCTGATCGCGGAGGGCTTCCGCACCGACGAGATCGCGTCGAAACTTTCGTACTCGGAGGGAACCGTGAAGAGCGTCCTCCACGGCGCCATGACCCGGCTCGGTCTCGCCAACCGCGCGCACGCGGTCGCCTACGCCCTCCGCGCGGGCGCGCTCACCTGACCGACCGGACCCCTCCGCGAGGGGGTGTCACGACAGCAGGCGGGTCACCGTGATGCCGAACTCCGACAGGCGTTTGTCCGCCTGTTCGAGGTCCCAGCGAGCGGACATCCCCGCGTACACGCCGGTGCACTCGTCGAACGCCGCGCGTGCCTCCTCCAGCCGGCCGGCGCGTGCCAACAGCGCGGCGGCGTCCTCCAGTGCCGAGCCCAGCTCCACCACACGCCCTACCCGCCGGTAGTGCGCCGCCGCCGCCAGCACCGGCTCCGCATCCTCCGCCACCAGCCCGCGACACCACCACGACGCGACCGTCGCGCGGGCCATCACCCGTTCCTTCGCCGCCTCCTCCGCCGCGATCTCCATCGAGCGGGACAGCCGTTCGTCGTCGCCCGCGGCCAGCGCCAGCCGGACCAGCGCCGGCAGCCACTGGTGCCGCAGCATCATCGGTGCGAAGTCCGGGTCCAGCAAGGGATCCATCGTGGACAGTGACGGCAGGCCACGTTGCTCCGCCGCCAACGCCGTGGCCATCAGGAGGAAGTCGACGTTCTCCCGTTCCTCCAGTGTGGACCCGTGCCTGGCGACCGCGTCGAGGTGCGCGGCCGCCTGGATCCCGTCGCCGCGGCGGCCCGAGATCAGTGCCGCCAGACCGTGTCGCAGCAACGCCATCGCCGCCGGGTCGCGCAGTGCGAACGTCGGGTCGTCCGCGTCCAGCTCGACCAGTGCCTCGTTCCACCGGCCGACCCAGTAGTGGTGCACCGCCGCCGGCAGCTCGAAGCCACGCCCCTGTGCCGCCCGCAGTGTCGCCTCCGCCTCGTCGAGGCGGTCGAGGTTGTGACACGTGAACAGCCTGTTGTCCAACAGGTCCAGCTCCAGCTCGGTGCCCGGCTCGATCGAGTCCAGCGCGGCGTCCACATGCGCCAGTGCCGCCTCGTGGTCACGCCGGACGGTCGCCACCAGCCACAGGCTCTGCCGCGCGTGTGCCGTGAGACTCCCGTCGCCCGCCGGCTTCGCCAGTGCCGCGCGGCCGGCGGCCTCGGTGGCGTCCAGGTCGACGACGGCACGCCGGTCGAAGCCCGCGAGCAGATGTTTGTGCCGGTGCCGCCAGATCTCCGGCACCTCGGGATCGTCGGCCGGGGCGGCGAGCACCTCGGCCGCGGCATCGACGTCCCCGCGCCGGATCAGCATGGTCGCGAGCAGCTGGCGCATCTCCGCCGCGTGGTTCGGGTCCGTCGCGAGCGTCAGCGCCTCGGCCGCCTCCCGCTCCGGCTGCCGGTCGAGCCGGAACAGCACCCGCACCCGCGCCACGGCCAATGCCTCCCGGCGCGGATCGTCCGGCAGGCAGAAGGAGAACGCCCGGTCCAGCAGCTCGCCGGCGACCAGTGGCGCGCGGTTCGCGAGCATCTCGTGGTGGTCGGCCAGCCAGGTGAGTCCCCACGCGTCGAGGCCCGCCGAGGCCAGCTGGTCGGCGACCTGTGTGACCGGCGCGCCGGCCCCGGCCAGTGCCTCGGCCGCCGCCCGGTGCCGCTCGCCGCGGGCGCGGACCTCGCCGTAACAGGCCTCCCGCAGCAGCGGGTGCCGGAACGCCAGGTGGTCACCGGCGTCGACGACCACGTTCGCGGCCGCCGCCTCCTCCAGCACGGCCAGCAGGTCCGACGGCCGCTTGCCCGCGACCGCGGCGACACCGGTCACGGTGAACTCCTCGCCGAGCAGGGCCGCCGCCCGCAACGTCTCCCGCGCCTCGCCGGACAGCACGTCCAGCTGACCCCGGGCCGTGTTGATCAGCTGCGCGGGATGCACGGCGGTCGCCAGCTCCGTGATGTACCGGGGGTTGCCGGCCATCTCGAGGATCAGCTCCCGCACGTGCGGGCCGGCCGGCACACCGGACAGCCGAGCGTGCAGCGTCAGAGCCTCCTCTTCGGACAGTGGGTCGAGCGTCAGAACCCCGTCGCGCACGTTCAGCTCGTGACGCAGCCGGGTGACCGCCGGACCGCGTGGCACCGGCCGGGCCGCGGCGACGAGCAGCAGCGGGAGCTGTCGGGCCAGCGCGGTCAGCCGGTGCCACAGCTGCACGCTGGCCTCGTCCGCCCACTGCATGCCGTCCACGACCAGCACGAGAGGGCCGAGCCGGCACCGCTCGGTCACCAGGCCGAGCAGCGCGTCCGGCGAGTCCGACCGCGTGCGCAGGCACTCCCGCAGCACTCCCAGCGGGGTCGACTCCTCCTCCGCGACCGCCCAGCCGAGCTGGTAGCCGCGCTCGGACACGTCCGCGAACGCCCTGGCGAGCAGCGCGGACTTGCCGATGCCGTAGTCACCCTCGACCCAGATGGCGCCGCCGCGGCCCTCGCACACGACGTCGACCAGCGTGCGCAGCCGGCGCAGCTCCGCCTGCCGGCCGACGAACGGCTCGCGGGCCGGCGGTGGGCGCATGACCAGCCGGACGGGCGTCTCGGGGTCGTCGTCGAGGAGCCGGGCGTGCAGGTCGCGCAGTGTGGCGCCGGGCTCGACGCCCAGCTCGGCGGCGAGGACGCGGCGCCCCTCGGCGTACACCTCGAGTGCCTCGGCACGCTGGCCGCCGTGGTGGAGCGCGAGCATGAGCAGCTCACGGAACCGTTCGCGCAGCGGGTACTCCCGGACCAGGGCGGTCAGCTCGGCCCGCAGCTCGTCGTACGCGCCGGCGTCGAGCTGGGCGGACGCCCGGCGTTCGAGGGCGTCGAGCCGCAGCTCGGCGAGCCGGGACCGCTCCCGCTCGGCGAACGGTCCCGGCAGGCCGGACAGCGGGTCGCCCTGCCACATGGCGAGGGCCGTGTCCAGGGCGTCGGTGTGCCGCACGAGCCGTTCGAACTGGAAGGCGTCGACGTCCGGGACGTTCAGCCGGTAGCCGGCCGCGTCGCTCGTCAGCAGCGCGCGGTCCGGTGCGAGCGCCCGGCGCAGGCCGGAGACGTAGGTGTGGATGTTGCCGGCCACGCTCTTGGGCGCGTCCGTGCCCCAGACGGCCGAGACCAGCTCGGTACGGGTCACCGGCCGCCCGGCCCGTAACGCGAGCACGGCGAACACCGCGCGTTGCCGTGCCGGCCCCAACACCAGCTCGACCGGTCCCCGCCACGCCCGAACCGGCCCGAGCACCTCCACCCGAACATCGTTCATTCCCACACACCCCCACCAGACTCACGTCCAGGAGCCGGCAAAACGTTCACCCACGACTGCCCTTATGGCCCCTGTCAGGACGTTCAACGTCACACGGAGGTTGGTTGTAAGGCCACCACAGTCGAGAACCACCCCCAGGAGGCCACGGACCTCCCCAGAAACCCGCTGAACAGCCAAAACACCCACCCAAACACCCACAGGTGATCCTGATCACCACCCCCACCCGCGAGTCCCGCGTTCGCGCACACCGAGTCCCGCGTTCGCGCATATCGAATCCCGCGTTCGCCCACATCGAGTTGCGGTTTCGCGCACACCGAGTCGCGGTTTCGTGTCGATGGACCGGCCCGTGTGCACGAACCCGCAGTTCGGTGTGTCTGAACGCGGGACTCGCGGTGTTTGAACGCGGGACTCGCGGTTAGACCAGGGCGGGCGGGGACCATACGGCGGCTTCGGCGCGTTGGACGGCGGCTTCGGCGCCGATCGACCGGTAGGCCGCCACCGCGTCGCCGAGTGCGTCCTGGGCGTCGCGGGTCTGGCCGCGGCGGGCGAGCAGCCAGGCCACGTCGGCCAGGGCCTGGGCGCGCATGAGGTCCAGGCCGCCCTTGGTGCGGCAGTACGTGACCATGGCCCGCACCTCGTCGGGGTCCTCGGTGAGGATGCCGTGGCAGTAGGACAGGATCATCCGCGCCTCCGCCGGCAGCGACCGGTCGGCCCGGTCGACCAGCCCGCGCAGCAGGTCGGCCCGTTCCCGGTCACCCACCAGCACCGCCAGCCGGGCGATGTCGGGCAGCCACCGGTACCAGGGCGCCGGCAGCACGTCCACCGCCAGGATCGGCGCCAGCGTGTTGAGTGCCTCCTGCGACTTCCCGGCCAGCTCCGCCAGGGTCGCGCGCGCCGCCAGCATGGCCGCCAGCGGCTGGTCACCGGCCATGCGCGTGTGCCGCCGCGCGACCCGCAACCGCCGCCACGCCGTCGCCCGGTCGGCCTGGTGCGCCGCGATCAACGCGTCCGCGCTCGCCACCGCGGCCGCGACGATCGGCCTGCGCAGCACGTACGACGCCGGGTCCATCTCGTTCGCCGCGATGAGGTCCAGCTCCGCCCGCGCGGCGTCCCACCGCCCGTTCCAGAACTGGTTCATCGCGTTGGTCATGTGCAGCTCGGCCGGCATGGCCCGGTGCACCGCCAGCTGCCACGTCGTCGCCGGCACGGCCGAACCCGCGTGCTCCAGCGCGGCCCGCGTGTCCTCGTCGAGCAGCCGGAACTCGCTCAGCCCGGGCGGACCCGTCGGCGTCGTCTCGTCCAGGGCCGCCAGCAGCAGCTCGTGCCGGGTCCGCCACAGCCCGGTCGCCCCGTCCGACAGGGCCCGGCTCACCTCGTGCCGGGCGTCGCCGGTCCGGTCGTGCCGGCTGTAGCCGTACGCGAGCACCCAGCGCATCTCGGCGATCAGCTCGGGATCGGTGGTACGGGCGATCAGCGACCGCGCCTCGGCCTCGGGCTCCCGGCCCAGCCAGAACAGCAGCCGCGTGAGGATGGCCGTCAGCGTCTCGCGGGTCTCGGGCGGCGCCCAGGTGACCGCCAGCCGCAGCAGGCGCACGGCGATCTCCGGCTCCTCGGCCGCGACCGCGCCGATGTTGGCCGGCAGCCAGCTGCTCACCAGCGGCCCGGTCAGTGTCGACGCCGCCAGCTGCTCGGCCACCCGGACGGGTGGTGCGCCCGAGTCGGCCAGCGCCTCGGCCACCTGCAGGTGCAGCGCCACGCGGATCGCGTTCGGGGTCTTCTCGTACAGGGCCCGCGCCACGAGCGGGTGACGGAACCGGAATCGGTCACCCGCGGCGACGAGCACACCGCCCGTGAGCGCCTCGTCCAGCGGGTCGGCCAGCTCGGCGGGCCGCCGGCCGGCCGCCGCCGCGAGGTCGGTCAGCGTGAACTCCGTGCCCAGCAGCCGTGCCCAGCGCAGCATCGAGCGCGTCGAGCTGGACAGGAAGCCGAGGTGGTCGTCGATCCACGACACGAGCTGCGGCGGGAGGGCGCCGTTCTCGACCGTCGGCATGCCGGTGCCGCCGAGCAGCTCACCGGCCACCGTCGCGACGATCTTCCTGACGTAGTAAGGGTTTCCGGCCGCGTCGTCGAGCCAGTCGCACAGCCGGCCCTCTGGCGGCGCGCCGGTGAGCTTCTCGGCGAGCCGGTAGGAGTCCACGGTGGACAGCGGCGGCAGGGTGAGCGTGCTGCCGGCCAGGTACCGCCGGACCTTCTCGTGCGTCGGCGTGCTCGGCGCCGGGCGGGCACAGCCGATCAGCAGCAGTGGCAACCGGTCGGTGTGCCGGGTGAGCCGCCACCACACGGTCAGGCTGGCCTCGTCCGCCCACTGGAGATCGTCGGCGACCACGACCAGCGGGCCGTCCGCGCAGAGCGCCTCGACGGCGTCGACCGGGTCGCTGACACCGAAGCAGTCCTGGATGAACCGCAGCGGCAGCTCGCTGTCCAGCTCCTGCGCGCTCGCCCACCGCAGCCGCTTCATCGGGATCGGCACGCCGGACAGGGCCTCGGCCACGAGCGCGGACTTCCCGATGCCCGGCTCGCCGTGGATCCACACCACACCGCCGCGCCCGGCCAGCACACCGGACAAGGCAGCCCGCAGTACGGCCAGCTCCTCCTTGTGTCCGACGTGGACGCCCGAGCGGTGCGGCAGCCAGGCCGGGTCGGGCTGGCTCTCGCCGGACAGGAGTTGCTGGTGGAGCCTGCGCAGCTCCGGGCCCGGTTCGATGCCCGAGGCCTCGACCAGCGCCGTGCGCGCGTCGGTGAAGACGTCGAGCGCCTCGGCCGTGCGGCCGCTTCCGTGCAGGGCCCGCATCAGCAGCAACCGCAGCCGCTCGCGCAGCGGGTGCTCCCCGCACAGCGCGGTCAGCTCGGCGACGAGGTCCTCCGGACGGCCGAGGTCGAGCAGCAGCTCGGCCCGGTGCTCCACGGCGGCCAGGCGCAGCTCGGCGAGCTTCGCCCGCTGGGCCTGGGCGAACGGACCGAGGATGCCGGTGAACGCGTCGCCCTGCCAGAGGCCGAGCGCTGTGTCGAGGTCGCGCAGCGCGGCGTGCGGGTCGCGTGTGCTCGCCGCCTGGGCCCGCAGCGTGGTGAACCGATGCACGTCGACGTCCGCGCGGTCGACCCGCAGCGAGTAGCCGGAGCCGACCGAGGCCAGCACGGTGCCGCCGGAGCGCTTCGCACGGCCGGGTTCGAGTGCCTGACGCAGGCCGGAGACGTAGGTGTAGATGCTGCCGCTCGCGCTGGAGGGCGGCTCGTCGCCCCACAGGGCGTCGATCAGCTCGTCGCGGGAGACGGTGTGCCCGGCGGACATGGCGAGCACGGCCAGCACCGCGCGGCGGTGGGCGGAGCCCAGGTCGGCCTCGCGCTCGTCGACCTTGTCGCCGAGCCAGGCCCGCACCGGTCCGAGCAGCTGAAACCGCGGCCCGGTCTCCCCGGCGCCCACGCGTGCCGCTATCGCCGATCCGTCCGTCGTGCCCACCCCTCGTAAGGCCCCTGACGCCTGCGTTATAGCAGGCGGAGGGCGGTGGGAGGCGATGACGCGATGTATCGGCCGGCGCGTTCGAGGTCGGCCCCAGCCGGCGGCGGCCGGTTTCGACAGCCTTGGCTACCTGGTGTTTTTCCGCCCTTCTGTGCTCGTGACCACAGCCGTGCCCGTCTGGGTCCACTCGTGTCCGGCTGTGTTGACCAGTAGGAAATCTCAGGAAACTTTAAGGTTTCTCGGCCCTCGCCCGGACCTTCGGCGGCGCGAGATCGATGATCTGGTCGGCCGTCAGCCGGGTGACGTCCTGGCCCGCCGCGACCACGAGATAGCCCGGCAGACAGGCCGGGCCGAGCGCGGGATGCGGCACGGCGTCGACGTCGTCGGCGACCACCGCGGCCGGGCCCGCGTTGCGTAGTTGGTCGAAGGCCTCGGCGAGCCGTGCGAGCAGCCACGACCGGTCCTGCGACGAGTCGTAGGCACGCTCCGTGCACAGCTCCGCCGCGGCGACGACCGGCCTGGCGAGCGACAGGTCCCCGGTGGCTGTGTAGTACTCACGCAGCGCGTTGATCACCGCACCGGCGCCGAAGATGTCCCACGCCGGGATGTCCTCCCGGAAGCTCAGCGTGAGCACGGTGACGCCGCGTGCCCGCCACCGGTCTGCCGCGGTGGTGAGCAGCCTGGTCTTGCCGGTGCCGGGTCCACCCCGCACCGCGACCATCGTGTGTCGGCGGGCGGACGTGCCGGCCAGCGCGTTGTCCAGTGTGGACAGCTCGGCCACCCTGCCGGGAAGTGTCATGCGTTCCCCCGTCATACCGGTCATCATGCGGCAGCCCCGTGGCCCTGCTGCCCTGTGCGAGGACGCTTGGTGAGGGAAGTTGCCCGAATGTGCCCGGTGTGGAGATGTCGTAGAGACGGTGTGAAGGCGAACGCGGAAGACTCTCTGTCAACAGATCCTCACGGGGGAGGAACCGATGGAGAAGGTCAGGGTGACCGTCCGCTCGCTCGACGCGATCACGTCGGCGGGCCTGACCACCTGCCTGGACTCGTTACCTGACGTGATCGTCACGGACGGCGAGGCGGACGTGGTCATCGCCGGCTTCGACCGCCTGTCCGCGGCCGCGGTCACACTGCTACGCACGGCGGCGGCCGACGTACGCAGACCGATCGTGCTGGTGGTGAACGAGATCAGGGAGGCGGAGCTGCTGCCCGCGGTGGAGTGCCGCGTGGTCTCGATCCTGCCAAGAGCCGCGGCCGCCGACGACCGCCTGGCGAAGGCCGTCCGCACGGCGGCGACCGGCGGCGCGGAACTGCCGCCGAACCTGCTGGGCCAGCTGGTAGGCCACGCCGAGAAGCTGCACAACGAGGTACTCGCGGCACACGGCCTGACCGCGTCCGGCCTGTCCCCCCGCGAGGTGGACGTGCTCCGCCTGATGGCCGACGGTCTCGACACGAACGAGATAGCCAAGAATCTGAGCTACTCGGAACGCACCGTCAAGAACATCATCTACACGATCACCAGCCGCCTGCGCCTGCGGAACCGCCCCCACGCCGTGGCCTACGCGATGCGCGCCGGAATCATCTGAGGCAGCCTGCCCGATCAGGTGGCTGGCCGGAAGGTCGGCCCGCCCCGCCGGCAAAGGCGCCGCAAGCAGGCA
>Ga0164298_10000104_pt1 | contig 35577 bp, 37 predicted proteins | sample Whisoiple_216_MG_FD_109713 | JGI IMG/M metagenome (GOLD analysis project Ga0164298, IMG submission 109713) | Unamended control soil microbial communities from upstate New York, USA - Whitman soil sample_216_MG | ecosystem: Environmental > Terrestrial > Soil > Agricultural land ...
CCGCGCCGGAAATCAGGCAACTAATTCGGCGGCCCAGCTTCCTGCTGGCGGCGTTGCCGGTTCGCCCAAGTACGACCCAGTACGAGGACGAACCGGCGCCTTGCCAGCAGAAACCCGGATCCACCGACTTGATCACCGCATTCCCGGCGCGGGACACTAGTGGACCCGTCGGGGACGTGGGACTGGCGGGCCTGGAGCCTGGCGGTACTGGCCGCGGCGGTCGCGGGTTGGTTCCTGTTCCGGTGGCTGTCGGCGCTGGCGTTCCGCCACATGTTCGTGGGCAGGCTGGCGCGGCGGCACGGCTGGCGCGTGGACGTGCCGGCGACCGGCGGCCGGGCGGCGTTCGACGAACAGGAACGGCGACGCCGCAGGAAGGCCTGGGCCCTGCTGCGAAAGGGCCGGATCAGCGAGGGCTATCGGACAGGCGTGTTCGGCAAGACGCACACGGGCGCGTGGCACCCGGAGCTGACCGTGACGGGAACCTGGCGCGGCCACCGGTTCACGGCCACCCAGAGCCGCCGCTACGAGCTGACGAGCGGCGAGACGACGCGACGCAGGGTCCGCAGACGCGCGTCGGTGACGCTGGCGGGCACCTCGACGGAGCTGGGCCCCCGCCTGCGCAGAGGCCGTCTCATCGCCGCCCTCGACCGGCTGGCCGACGCGGCGGACCGTCAGGCATTAGTCAGCGGCCGAACAGGTCGTCGTTCGTGAAGTCGTCGTCCTCGTCCGGGCGGCGGCGGGGCGGGCGAGGTGGCGCCGGAGGCCGCGGCGGCTGGACCGGGTCACGGCCGGGCGTCGACTCCTCGGCGAACGAGTAGCTCGCGCCCTCCGGCTCCTCGTCCTCCTCCTCCGGGATGTACCCGGTGAGCATCCGCAACGCCTCGTGGTCCGGCCCGCCCAGCGGGGCGAACGCCTCCGCCACGTTCACGGCCGCCTGACGCTGTGCCTTGCGTGCCAGTCCCATGATCTTCTGGGCCAGCTCCGCGCCGTTCCCGCGCCACGCGGACTCGTCGATGCGCAGGTTCGTCAGCGAACCGTTCGGTGCGACGGACACGCTCAGCGAGCCGTCCGGTGACGTCTCGGTCGCGCCGGACCGCTCCAGGTCCTGTTCGAACGCCTCGGTCTTGGCCTTGACGTCCGCGATCTTGGCGTTGAAGTTCGCCAGCCACTCATCCGGGGTTGGAACCGTCACGGCCACGAGCATAGAGAAGCGAAGGGCTTCCGATCAGTGTAATCGAGCGTGTACTCTGCGCAATTACCTGCGTCTGCAAGTTGCAGGAAGGTGGCCGGCGTGCCCCACGTTGCGCCGGCTCTGCGGGCCGTCTCCCGGAGCGCGGCGACTGGCGGTGGACGGCCCGCGCCCTCTCAGAAGGGCAGCTTCCGGAAGATCGGCCTGGGGATGTGCCGGAAGACCGACATGACGATCCGCCACGGCGCCGGTGTCCACACCAGCTCCCTGCGTTTGGCCACCGCGGCCACGACGTCCTCGGCGACCGCCTCGGCCGTCGTCGCCAGCGGCGTCGGCTTCATGCCCTCGGTCATCTTCGTCTTCACGAAACCGGGCCGCACCACGGTGACCGAGATGCCCTCGCCCCGCAGTGCCTCGCCGAGGCCGAGGTAGAAGCCGTCCATGCCGGCCTTGGTCGAGCCGTACATGAAGTTCGCCCGCCGCACCCGCTCGCCTGCGACCGACGACAGCGCCACGATCCGCCCGTGCCCCTGCTTGCGCAGCCGCTCGGCCAGCGCGACGCCGACCGACACCGGAGCGGTGTAGTTGACCCGCGCCAGCTCGACCGCCTTCGCGTGGTCCTGCCAGACCTCCTCGGCATCGCCGAGCAGCCCGAACGCCACGACCGTCACGTCGATGTCACCGTCGCTGAAGGCCTTGTCCAGCACCGCCGGATGCGAGGCGGTGTCGAGCGCGTCGAACTCCACGGTGGACACCGTGGCACCCACGGAACGCAGGTCCGCCACGGCCTCGTCCAGCCGCGCCGACTGCCGACCCGCCAGGACGACCCGCAGCGGGCGGCGCCGGGCGTACAGACGGGCCACCGCGAGGCCGATCTCCGAGGTCCCGCCGAGCAGCAACAGCGACTGGGGATTACCGACAGCGTCAATCACAGCGACAACCTTCTCGACATGTCTGAGGCGAAAACGCCTTGTGGGTCAACGGATGCGCGGACCTTGCGCCACTCGTCCAGCCGCGGGTAGCCACGCTCGACCACCGACGGCGTCGCGCGGGACTCCTTGGCCAGGTAGTGCCGCCCACCGGCCCGTAGGACCAGCTCGTCCAGCTCCTCGCACAGCTCGTGCACGCCCTTGCGGACCGGGAAGTCCAGGCACAGCGTCCAACCCGGCATCGGGAACGACAGCGGCGCCCGGTTGCCGGGACCGAACCGCTTGAGCACGTTCAGCACGCTGACCTGCCCGGTCTCGACGGCCCGGTGCACGGTGTGCCGGATGACGTCCTCGGCGCCGAACGGCACCGCGAACTGGTACTGCAGGAAGCCGTGCGGGCCGTACCCGCGGTTCCACTCGCCGACGATGTCCAGCGGGTGCAGGAACTGCGTGATGTTCTGGACGGCACCGGCACGCGTCGGCGACTTGCGGTACCACAGCTCGCTGAAGATCCGGCCGGTCAGCTTGTTCAGCATCCCCGGCGGGAAGACGTCCGGGACGGTCAGCAGCTGCGGTGCCTCGAACCTGAGCGGGTTCCCGCGCGACCGGGCGGGAAGGTCCTCGACACGGGCGTGGTTGGCGCGGGTCAGGATGCCGCGGCCCAGGTGCGGGCCGGTGGTCACGGCGTCGAACCAGGACACGGACTCGGCGTAGGACTCGTCGCCGACGCTCTGGCGGGCCATGAGGTCGTCGAGGTTGCCGATCTGCTCGGTGTCGACGAGGAAGTACGCGGTCTCGACGTGGTTCAGCGCCAGCGTGGCGCGCAGCACGATGCCCGTGAGGCCCATGCCGCCGACCGTGGCCCAGAACAGGTCGGCGTCCGGACCGTCCGGCGTCAGCGTGGTGACCTCGCCGTCCGCGGTGAGCAGGTCGAGTGAGCGGACGTGGTTGCCGAAGCTGCCCTCGACGTGGTGGGCCTTGCCGTGGATGTCGCTGCCGATCGCGCCGCCGACCGTGACCTGGCGCGTGCCGGGCAGGACGGGCAGCCAGAGGCCGAACGGCAGGAGCGCCCGCATGAGCGTGTCGAGCGAGACGCCCGCGTCGACGTCCACGGTCGCGGCCTCGGCGTCGACCGTGTGGATCCGGCTGAGCCCGGTCATGTCGATGACCACACCGCCGGCGTTCTGGGCGGGGTCGCCGTAGCTGCGCCCGAGCCCGCGGGCGATGACCCCACGTGGACCGGCGGCGCGGACCGCCGCGGCGATCTCCCGCACGTCCGCGGTGTGGAGCACCTGCGCCGACGTGGGCGCGGTCCTTCCCCAACCGGTGAGCTTCTCTGGCTTCACCGCACCGAGGGTATCCGGGTCGTCGCCGGCTCCTACACTGGCTCCGTGACTGCCGTGGACGACAGGAGCGGGCTGGCCGGCCAGCTCGCTCGGTTCGTGTTGATCGGTGGTTTCTGCGCGCTCGTCGACTTCGGCGTGTACCAGGGGTTGCTGGCGCTCGGGCTCTGGGTGCACCTCGCGAAGGCCATCAGCTTCGTGGCCGGCACCACGACCGCTTACCTCCTGAACCGCCGGTTCACGTTCAACGCGGCCGGCGGCGCCGGCCAGCTCGGCGGGTTCGTCCTGCTCTACACGGTGACGTTCTTCGTCAACGTGGGCACCAACGCCCTGATGCTGCACTTCGGCCTGCCGATCGCGCTTGCCTGGGTGGTGGCGCAGGGCCTCGCGACGGCCATCAACTTCGTGATGCTGCGGACGGTCGTCTTCAGGGCTCGCTAGCCGGTCCCGACGCCTGGCGATCCACGGGCTGCCCGTCGGGTGGTAGCCGCTTCTCGAACCAGTGGTGGGCGTAGTACTCGTCGTTGAACGGGTCCACCTCGCGGTAGCCCGCCGCGCGGTACATCGTGACCGCCTCCGCCAGGGCCTTGTTGGTCTCCAGGCGGACCGTCGTCGCGCCCTGGGCGCCGGCGCGGCGCTCCAGCTCGGTGAGCAGCCGCCGGCCGATGCCCAGGCCGCGGTGTGCGTCGTCGACCCACATGCGCTTGAGGTAGGCGTGCTCGCCGGCCAGCTTGAGCGCCCCGCAGCCGACCGGGGTGCCGTGCAGGGTCGCGACCAGGAGCATCCCGGCGGGCAGCCGCAGCTCGTCGCCTTCCGCCGAGATGCCGAGGCCGGCGTCGAAACCGTCCTCGAAGCGCACGGCCAGCTCGGCGAAGTAGGCGGTCAGGCAGTGCCGGGCGTGCGGGTGGTCCGGGTCGGCCGGCGCGACCGTGACCAGGCCGGCGGTCAACAGGCGGTCGACCCCGCGCATGGCCTCGACCAGCCGCGCCCGCTGCCTCGCGTTCAGGGGCGCCAGGAGCGAGCTGGCGAGGTCGTCGGCCCGCTCGTCGAGGATCGCCCGCTCGCGCCGGCCGGGCGCGGTGAGGCGGGCGATCCGGACCCTGCGGTCCTGGTCGCTCGGTTCGACGGTCACCAGCCCGGCCGACTCCAGCGAGCGCAGCAGCCGGCTCAGGTAGCCGGAGTCCAGGTCGAGCCGGGCCCGCAGGTCACGTACGTCCGCGCCCTCGTCGATCTCCCACAGCAGCCGCGCCTCGCCCAGCGGGCGGTCCCGTGCCAGGTAGTGGTCGTTGAGTGCCCCCACGCGCTGGGTCACCAGCCGGGTGAACCGTCGAACCTCCGCGACAGCGTCCATTCGCTGACTTTAGTCAGAGATTCGAGGCGTACGCCAGTACTCGCGTCTCGCCGTCCCACGTACCGGTCAGCGCCGGCCGGCTCGTCCCGGTGTCGCCGATCCGCCGGAGGACGGTCAGCTCGACGGTGTCCGTGACCACGACGGTCGGGTCGCCGTCCTCGACGCGGCGAACCTGCCCGACCCCGGGTGCCCCGGCCCGTCCGCTCCCGGCGATGGCCATGGTCGGCTCGCGGTACACCCGCCTGCCGTCGTCCTCGAAGTACTCCTCGGCCTGGTCGTCGCCGGCGAGGATCGCGCGGGCCAGCGCCGCGGCGTAGACGGGGTCCCCGCACGCGTCGTACACCCAGCGCGTGCCGAGCGTGCCGTGTTCGGCGGTGGCGACGAGGAAGTCGTCGGCGCCGGGCAGCGGCGTCTCGCGGTAGGACAGCGGGACCTGGTGGACCGGCCCGCCGGCCGACCGGACCAGCATGGTCTCCATGCCGACCGCGCCGGCGGGGTCGTCGAAGCGGAACCCGGCGACCCGCTCGACCTCACCGTCCCCCTCGTACCAGCGACGGGTGGGCAGCCAGACCGACAGCAGCTCGAGCTTCGTGGGACGCAGTGTCGTGCGGTGGAGAAGTGCCATGCGGCAGATCGTAGGGACTCCTACGAGACGGCGAACCCGTGTCGGCGCGCCACCGTGCCGTACACCCGCGCGTTCGGGGGCAGCTCGTCCAGATGCGCGGTCACCACGTGGGCGAAGTTCACCGCGACCGAGGCGCCGTCCGCCAGGCCCACGGAGTCGACCTTCGCCGCCGACAACAGCTCCGGCAGTCTCGGCGCCAGCTCGCGCGCGACCTCGTCGGACAGCGCGAACACCACCGGCTCGCCACTGCCGGTCATGTGCAGCACCAGCGCGTGTTTGGGATCAGCCATACCCCAACACCACCACCGACCGGCGCGCGGGGCAACGAGAGTTCGCCGCCAGCGGATCCGCTAGAAGCGGAAGAACCTCTCCCGCCTGCCCTGCCGCACCAGCTTGAGCCACTGCATGAACGCCTTCGGGTCCCGCTTGGTGCCGAGGAAGTACAGGCCGAACCGGACCAGCTCCAGCATGCCGATCTTGCGCAGTCCCGGCTGCGACAGCAGGTACCCGCGGTTGCGGTAGGTGTAGTACCGCTTCACCTCGTTCTCCGGGTCCTGCGCGTGGAACCGGCCGCCCAGCATCGGCTTGAACTCCTCGGAGCCGTCCGGGTGCAGGTAGGCGGCGCGCAGCGAGGTGCCGAACGGCAGCCCGGACCGCACGAGCCGCCGGTGGATCTCCACCTCGTCGCCGCGGAAGAACAGGCGGTAGTCCGGCACGCCGATGACGTCCAGCGTCGCCGCGCGGAACAGGGCGCCGTTGAACAGCGAGGCGATGCCGGGCAGGAAGTCCGTGCCCAGCTCGGCCGCGCTGCGCTTCCACGTCAGGCCGCGCCGGAGCGGGAACGCCAGCTTCGCCGGGGACTCGATGTTCGACACCACCGGCGAGATCTGCGCCAGGTTGCGTGACCGAGCCTCGTCGAGCAGGATCTCCAGCACGTTCTCGTCCGCCGGGCGGCCGTCGTCGTCCGCGCACCACACCCACTCGGCGCCCATCGACAACGCGTGCAGCATGCCAAGGGCGAAGCCACCCGCCCCGCCGAGGTTGCGGTGCGAGGCGAGGTAGGTGGACGGCACCGGGCAGCTCTCGACGATGTCCGCGACCGGGTCGTCAGGGCCGTTGTCGACCACGACGAGGTGGTCCGGCGGCCGGGTCTGCGCGCCGATCATCTTCAGTGAGTCGGCGAGCAGCTCCCTGCGATGGCGGGTGACCACCACGGCGACCACCGCGTTCGACGGCAACTGCCCATCGAAGTTCATTCAGACCTCGCCGCCGTTGGTTGTGAGCGCCTTCTCGACGCCGAGACGGTCGAGAGTCTCGGTGTCCATGCCCGGGAACGGGTCCCTACCCTTGTAGCCGGTGATGACCTCGCGCAACGAGCCGTGCATCTTCACGTGCCCCTCGTCCATCCAGATGGCCGTGTTGCACAGCTCGAACAATAGGTCGTCCTGGTGCGAGGCGAACACCAACATGCCGGAGCGCTTCACCAGATCCACCAGACGGGTCCGCGCCTTCGCGAGGAACGCCGCGTCGACCGCGCCGATGCCCTCGTCAAGCAGCAGGATCTCCGGGTCGATCGAGGTGACCACGCCCAGCGCGAGGCGGACCCGCATGCCGGTCGAGTACGTCCGCAGCGGCATCTGCAGGTAGTCGCCGAGCTCGGTGAACTCCGCGATGTCGTCGACCCGCTTCTCCATCTGCTTGCGGGTCATGCCGAGGAACAGACCGCGGATCATGATGTTCTCGAGCCCGGAGATCTCCGGGTCCATGCCGACGCCGAGGTCGAAGACCGGCGCGACCTTGCCGATGGTCCTGGCAGAGCCGCGGGTCGGCTCGTAGATGCCGGCCAGCAGCCGGAGCAGTGTCGACTTGCCGGCGCCGTTGTGGCCGACCAGCCCGACCCGGTCGCCCTCCTTGAGCGACAGTGAGATGTCGTGCAGTGCCTCGATGATCGGCACCTTCTGCTCGGTGCCGATCTTGCCGCCCACCTTGCCGAGGACGAGCTTCTTCAGGGAACGGGACTTCGCGTCGAAGATCGGGAAGTCGACGGAGGCGTTCCAGACGTCGATACTGACCATTGGCTTCTCTCTCGCCTCGCTCAGACCCAGTAGGAGACTCGGGCACGGTAGTTACGCATGGCCACGAAGGCCAGCGCCCACCCCACAACGGTAAACCCGCCGACGACAGCCCAGTGATGCCAGCTCTGGGAGTTGCCGATCAGCGGTGCGCGCAGGATCTGCACGAAGTGGTACAGGGGGTTCAGCTCGGCGATCAGGATCTTCCAGTCGGCGCCGCCACCGATCCGGTTGGTCAGGATGTCGGTGGTCCACACGATCGGCGTCATGAAGAACAGCAGGTTCACCACGCTCGAGATGACCGGGGGGATGTCCCGGTAGCGCGTGGAGATGATGCCGAAGAGGATCGCGACCCAGCCGCCGTTCAGGGCCAGCAGCGCGAACGCGGGGATCGCCAGGAGGATCGTCGCGCTGATTCCCGGCTGCGGGTCCCCACCCGGCGAGATCTCGTAGCCGGACGTCGTCAGGTCGCTCCAGAAGATGACCACGATGACCACGTACACCAGCAGGTTGTGCGCGAGCATCAGGGTGAGCCGCCACACCGTGCGCAGCGCGTACACGGTCAGCGGCGCGGGCAGGTGCTTGATCAGGCCCTCGTTGCCGATGAACGTGTCGGTGCCCTCGATGAGGCAGCCGAGCATGAAGTTCCAGACGATGAACCCGACCGTGACGTACGGGAGGAACGTCGGGATGTTCGCGCTGAACAGCTGTGAGTAGAGCAGGCCGAGCCCGATGGCGGTGATCGCCATCGAGAGCGTGATCCACAGCGGGCCGATCACCGACCGGCGGTAGCGCTGCTTGATGTCCTGCCAGCCGAGATGCCCCCACAGCTCGCGCTGTTTGACGCCCTCGACGATGTCCTCCCACGCACGCGACCAGCTACGGCTGGAAGGGGGTGGAGGTGCCTGCTCCTGCTCGGCAGTGCTCGTTACTGACACGGTTATCGAGCGTACCGGCGGCCACCGTGCGTGCCGCAGGGGATGCGGTTCGCGCAGACCGTTACGTTGCGTGCAGGGAAACCGTTACGTTCCAAACAGGGCATTCGTTTCAGTGTGTAGGCCTGGTAACTTCTCCGCCCATGGTCGACGTCGTCCCTGTGCAGAGCGTCATGCGCTCGCTTGTTGACGTCTATGCCGAACACCCGGAACCACGCACCGTGGCCGTCGTCGGCAACATGCCGATGGCGGCGAACGAGGAGCGCGCCAAGGCGATCGACGCCTGTGACCTGGTCTTTCGGGTCAACGGCTTCGTGACCGACGAGCCAGGTGCGCCGCCGACGGTCGGCAGTCGTTGTCACGTCGTGGTGTTCAACCGTGCACTGCGGGCGACGAAGTACGTCTTCGAGAACTACCGCAAGCGGCTGTACCTCATGGTCGAGCCGGGCCGCCTGCACTGGGAGCCGGACATGCTGCCCGGCTGGTGGCCCGAGGACCTCGGCCTGGTGCCGGTCAACAACGCGGAGGTCACGCTGCCGTTGTCGGACGCCCTCGGCCTGCCCACTCGTGCCGAGGGCACCTGGGCGACCACCGGCACGATGGCGGCGTGGATCGCGCGAACCTGCTACCCGGAGGCTGAGCTGCTGCTGACCGGGTACTCGTTCATCGACGACCCGAACCAGACCTCCTGGATGCACGCGGCCGGCGACTCCTGCATCGTCGGACCGGAGCACCAGATCGCCGCCGAGGGGCGGCTGCTCGACTCGTGGACCAAGACCGGCCTGACCAGGCTGCTTCGCTGAGGGAATGACATTGAGCAACATTCGCAACCTGTGGGGCGCACGGCAGGTCGTGTCCGACCGCGTCAAGCGCCTGATCGACTACCGGATCAACGAGCGGGTCCCGCTCGAGGAGTTGCGGCACTACTACGACAAGATCAACCGGCTCCACGACGAGTACCACGGCACGGTCGGCGACATGCGTGGGCGCCTCGACGACCTGATCCGGCGCTTCGACGAGGTTGAGCGGTTGCAGAAGTGGAGCGCCAACGAGCTGGAGCGGATCATCCCGCAGGTGGCCGCCCAGGAGTCCCAGCTGGAGTCGCTGCGGGAGAAGATCAGCGCCGTCCCGGCCGCGGACGGCCCGCAGGTCGACGAGGCGCGCTCGCTGATCGACGAGATCCGCCGTGAGCACATGCAGATTCGCGTGCGTCTTACCGCCGTGGCGCAGTACGAGGACCGGCTGCGGAAGCTCGAAGATCGCGCTGAGTGATCGTTAGGGTTCTCGAGTCACTTTCCGTTGCCGTTCTTAACAGTTTAACGTTCAAGTGGGAAATGTTGAACTGTGTAGTCTTGGGATCAACTCTGTTGCCCGCTACTCCATTCGTGGACCCTGAATCCTGTATACAGGCGCGATAGGGGTCCGGGACATGGTTGAAGTGCAGTGGTGGCGGTCCGCTTACGACAACCGGGTGCATGCCTTCGGCAACGAGGAGGCTGGACGCGACTTCGGGGAGGCGCTGTGCGAACACTGCGTCCCCAATTCCAAGATCCAGTGCACGGACGACGGTGAACGCTGTCTGGCGTGCATGTTGATCTTCGGGGATCTGTTGGCGGACACGTATGGCGAGTCGTCCTGGCGGGCTTCCTGAGCCGGTTTTCCGGAGTTTGATAGGAGGCCTGACCAGTTCGGTTTCGGGCATCGGCCCGGGCGGTGGCGGCATGGTGGGGGCCATGTCTTTCGCCCGGGGTACGTTGCGTGTATGCGTGAAGTCCGTATCGGTAAGCACACTGTCGGCCCGGGGCACCGGCCCTTCGTCATCGCCGAGATGTCCGGGAACCACAACGGGTCGCTGGACCGTGCCCTCGCGATCGTCGACGCCGTGGCCGCGTCGGGGGCGCAGGCGCTGAAGCTCCAGACCTACCGGGCGGACACGATCACCATCGACGTCGACACGCCCGCGTTCCGCATCTCGTCCGACCACTCGCTCTGGGGCGGGGAGAACCTCTACTCCCTGTACGAGAAGGCCCACACGCCGTGGGAGTGGCACGCGCCCATCTTCGAGCGGGCGGCCGCGCAGGGGCTCACGGTCTTCTCCAGCCCCTTCGACCCGACCGCGATCGAGCTGCTGGAAAGCCTCGACGCGCCGGCATACAAGATCGCATCGGCCGAGATCGTGGACCTGCCGCTGATCGAGCTGTGTGCGCGGACCGGCAAGCCGCTGGTCATCTCGACCGGGATGGCCAACGTGGCGGAGATCCACGCCGCGGTCGCCACCGCCCGGGCCGCTGGCAACGACCAGCTCATCGTGCTCGGGTGCACGGCGTCCTACCCGGCGTCCCCCGCGGACAGCAACCTGCGAGGCATCCCGCTGATCGCCGACGCCTTCGACGTCGTGCCGGGGCTCTCGGACCACACTCCGGGCATCGGTGTGCCGGTGGCCGCGGTCGCGCTCGGGGCGTGCGCCATCGAGAAGCACGTCACGCTGGCCCGGTCGGACGGGGGAGTGGACAGCGACTTCTCGCTCGAGCCGGCGGAGCTGGCCGCGCTCGCCGTCGAGACCGAGCGGGCGTGGCAGGCGCTGGGTGTCCCCCGGATCGGGCCCAAGGAGAGTGAGCGGGAGGTCCTCCGGCTGCGGCGGTCGCTCTACGTGGTGGCCGACGTTTCGGAGGGGGACGAGGTGACCATCTCGAACGTGCGTTCGATTCGACCGGCCGGTGGGCTGCCACCCGTCGAGCTGTCCACAGTCCTGGGTCGGCGGTTCCGTGTCAGCGCGGTGAGGGGCACGCCGCTGACCTGGGATCTCATCTAGTTATCCACAGGCATGTGTATCGCAAACGCTTGCTGGCACACAGGTTGTCCACAACAGGGTCAGTTATCCACAAAATGATCCACAGGCAGGCGAGCGAGGCGGCGGCGCGCATACGTTGGCTCCATGAACCACGCATTCGCCACCTCCCAGGCGTCGACGGCCGCTCTCGCGCTTGCCGTCGCCGCTGCTGTTGACCCTGCCGCTGTCCTTGCCGTCGTCCTTGCCGTCGTCGTCGCTGTCATAGTCGCTGTTGTCGCCGGGACCTGGTGGCCGGGTAGGTCGCCCAGGTCCAGCCACGGGTGGTCCACGCGCGCCTCGTCCCAGTCCAGGAAGCCGATTCCGCCGTCGTCCTGGACGCGGATGTTCGCCGCGCAGGGGTCGCCGTGGACGACGGTCGTCGGGCCGGTCAGGGCTCGCCACGCTTTCCGGCACGTCGCCACGACGGATGCCGGCATCCTGGTGAGGTCCACGTCGCCGCCCTGATCCCGGGTCAGCAGCTCACGGGTGCCGGGGAAGTCCGGGCGCGGTGGCCAGCCGGCCATCAGGGCATGGAGCCTGCGCAGCTCGTCCGCCACGAGCGGCCAGTCGCCGTCGGCCGGCTCGCGGCCGGGCAGCCACTCCTGCACCACCACGCCGTCGACGTGGCGGCGGCCGTCCCGTGCCGGAACCACCGTCGGAACGGTGAAGTCGTTGCGGGACAGGTGATCCAGGAGGTCCAGCTCCCACTCCAGGGACGCCGGCGAGCGTCGGGAGCGTCGGGCGACCCGGTCGCCGGCCCGGTAGACCTCGTTGCGGTGACCGCCACCCAGGCGCGCACCGAGCGGTGGCGAGCCCCATGGCGACAGGTCCATCAGAAAAAGCCACGCACCAGGTCGATCACACGGTCCACGTCCGCGTCGGACAGGTCCGGGAAGAGAGGTAGGGACAACTCTTCGGCATAGAACTGCTCGGCGTTCGGGCACATGCCGCGCTGGTAGCCGAGGTCCTCGAACACCGGGTGCCAGTACACGGGAAGGTAGTTCACCTGCACGCCGATTCCGTTGGCGCGTAGGTGTTCGTAGAGATCCCGCCTGCGCCCGTCGAGCACCCGCAGCGCGTACAGGTGCCACATCGGGTCGGCGCCCGGCAGTGTCACGGGGGTGCGCACGCCGTCCACATCGGACAGGCCGGCGGTGTACCTGGCGTGGATCTCGGCGCGGCGTGCCCTGAACCGGTCCAGCCGCCGGAGCTGACTGGAGCCCAGGGCACACAACACGTCGGGCAACCGGTAGTTCAGGCCGAACTCGTGCACCTCCTGGTGCCAGCCGCCCTCGTCGGGGTAACGCAGCCGGTCGGGGTCGCGTACGAGGCCGTGGTTGCGGAACTCGGCGGCCCGCCGTGCCAGGTCCGGGATCGGCGACGCGACCGCGCCGCCCTCCGCGGTGGTGAGGTTCTTGGTCGGAAAGAAGGAGAAGGTGGTGATATCGGCCAGTGTGCCGACCGGTCGGCCCTGCCAGGCGCCACCGATCGAGTGCGCGGCGTCGTCCAGCAGCAGGGCGCCGCCGTCGTGCGCGATCTTGGCCAGCTCGTCGTGCTGGGCGGGGTGGCCGGCGTAGTCCACGGCGGACACGACACGGGTGCGCGTGGTCATCGCGGCCGCGGCGGCGTCCGGCAGCAGGTTGCCGGTCTCCGGTGACACGTCCGCGAAGACCACCGTGGCGCCGCGCAGTATCGCGGTGGCGGCGGTCGCCACGAAGGTCATGGGCGCGCAGACGACCTCGTCACCGGCGCCGATGGCCGCCGCGGCGTACGCGACGTGGAGTGCGGCGGTGCCGGACGTCACGGTCACGGTCGCCGCGCCGCCGGCCAGCGTGGACAGTTCCTCCTCGAACTGGCGTACGGCAGGCCCGGTCGTCAGCCAGTCACCGCGGAGGACCGCCGCGACCGCGTCGATGTCCTCATCGGTCACCGACTGCCGGCCGTACGGGAGTGTCGGACGGGTAGCTCCGTCCCTCGGCTCCCGAACGTCACCCATACTGCGCCACCAGCGTCCGCAGGTCGTCGTCGGACAGCCACAGGTCGTTGGTGTCCGAGCGGTACGCGAAGCCCTCCGGCACGGACTTGCCGCCCGCCGGGGGCTCGTAGCCCCAGCCGGCGATGTGCGGCATCACGACATACCGGTCGTCGAGCAGGAGGGTCCGGCGGGAGTCGTCCGGGGCGATCATCTCCTCGTGGAGCTTCTCGCCGGGGCGGACGCCGACCTCCTTGGTCGGGCTGTTCGGCGCGATCACCCTGGCCAGGTCGGTGATCCGCATGCTCGGGATGCGTGGCACGTACAGCTCGCCGCCGTGCATCTGGTCGAACGAGTTGACCACGAACTCCACGGCCTGCGGCAGCGTGATCCAGAAGCGGGTCATCCGGTAGTCGGTGATCGGCAGGGCCTCGCCACGCTCGGCCAGGGAGCGGAAGAACGGGATGACACTGCCGCGCGACCCCATGACGTTGCCGTAGCGCACGACGGAGAACCGGGTCACATGGCCGGCCGCGTAGTGGTTGCCGGAGATGAACAGGCGGTCCGCGCAGAGCTTGGTCGCGCCGTAGAGGTTGATCGGGCTCGACGCCTTGTCCGTCGACAGGGCCACGACCTTCTTGACCCCACAGTCGATGGCCGCCTCGATCACGTTCTGCGACCCCGTGACGTTCGTCTGGACGAACTCGAACGGGTTGTACTCGGCGGTGTCGACCTGCTTGAGCGCCGCGGCGTGCACCACGTAGTCCACGTCGTGCATGGCGCGCTCGAGCCGGCGCCGGTCCCGCACGTCGCCGATGAACCAACGCAGCCGTGGGTCGTCGGCGAACTGCTGGCGGGCCTCGTACTGCTTCAGCTCGTCCCGGGAGAGGATCACCAGTCGGCGCGGGTTCAGGTGCTCCAGCGCGTAGGCGATGAACGCCTTCCCGAAGGACCCCGTCCCGCCGGTGAGCAGGATGCTGGCCCCTTCCAGGAGCGCCATGGTGTTACCTCCCCGGTCGGCGTGTTTCTGCCAGTGCGCCATCATGACACCCGTGCGAGTCAACGCGGTCATCCAGGCACGGTTGTCCTCGACCCGGCTGCCCGGCAAGGTGCTGCGGCCGCTGGGCGGAAAAACCGTGCTGAGCTGGGTGATCCGCGCCGCGGCGCGGACACACAACGTGGACACCGTGATCCTGGCGACGTCCACCGACCCGGCGGACGACGCGGTCGCCGAGGAGGCACGACGCTGCGGCGCCGCCGTCGTCCGCGGCCCGCTGGACGACGTGCTGACCCGGTACATGCTGGCGGTACGCGCACACCCGTGCGACGCCGTGCTGCGCCTCACGGCCGACTGCCCCCTGCACGACCCCAGGCTGATCGCGCAGGTCGTGGGCCTGTGGCGGGCCGACCCGACGCTCGACCACGTGTCGAACATCCTGGGCCGGCACTACCCGCGCGGACTGGACGCGGAGGTGATCCGGACCGCCACGCTCGAGGAGCAGGACCAGGTCGCGACGGGCACCCACCGTGAGCACGTGACGTCGGACATCTACACCCGACCGGAGGCCTACCGCTGTGCCGGGGTGGTGTCCGCCGTGGACAACTCGGACCTGCGCGTCACCCTGGACACCCCCGAGGACGCCGAACTGCTGGACGCGGTGGTGCGGGCGCTGGGCGACGACGTGCCGCGCTGGGAGGACGTGGTCGCGTTCCTGCGCTCCCGGCCGGACGTGGTGGCACTCAACGCGGCCGTGGCACAGAAGTCCTGATGCCGTCCCTGCTGCTACGCGCCGACGCGACCGCCGAGACAGGCGTGGGACACCTGTCCCGCTGCGTGGCGGTGGCGACGGCGGCCCGAGCCCGTGGCTGGGACGCCACACTCTGCGGAACCTTCACGGCGGGCCAGTGGCTGCTGGGCGACCTCCCCGTGGTCCCGTCCCCGCAACCGGCGGACGCGGTGCTGATCGACCACTACGGACTGGGCGAGGTGTCGCTCCAGTCACTGGTGGTGTCCATCGAGGACGGACGGTTCGGCCGCCGCCGAGCGGACATCGTGGTGGACTCGAACCTGTACACGACGGACCGTCCGGCCGACGGCTCACGGTTGGTACTGCGGGGTCCGCGGTACGCCCCACTGCGAGCGGAGATCCTCGCGGCCAGGGCGGCACGCGGCGGGGGATCGACACCGCCACGAGTCGTGGTGGTGATGGGAGGCGGCGCGGCCCCGGCGGCAGTGGCGGCAGCCGTGGAGGCATTGCGAGCGACCGGCGTGCCCGTGACGGTGACGGCGATCTCGTCGGCGCCCGTGCCGGGCGTCGAGGTGGTCCCACCCACGCCGGCGCTGCCGTCCCTGCTGGCGTCCGCGGACCTGGTGGTGAGCGCGGCGGGCGTGACGCTGCTGGAACTGTGCTGCATCGGCGTCCCGGCGGCACTGGTCCGAATCGCGGACAACCAGAAGGCCGGGTACGAGGCGGCGGTCACGCAGGGCCTGGCAGCGGGCCTGGGCACCGACCCCCGCGACCACACAGCCGACCTGCGCGCCCTGCTCCTCGACCCCGAGCGACGAAAAGCCATGGCGGCCAAGGCAATGACAGCCGTGGACGGCGAGGGCGCGAACAGGATCCTCAACGCGATCGAGACCGAGACCGCCGAGGCCGAGACCGCCGAGACCGAAACCGCCGAGGCATCCCTGTCGCACCCGCCGCACGAAAGTCCCATTGGCACGCGCGGGGGCCCCCCGTTCTCAACGCTACCAGCGGGGTCCGACGAATCCGGGGCGCGCGAGGGGTTGTCCACAGCCCCGATCGGGTTGGGCTCGCACGAAAGGGACTTTCGTGCGCCCGAGGGTCCCCCGGTTTCAACGCTACCGGAGGGCACCGACAACGCCGACAACTCCGACGGCACCGACAACGCCGTCGGCACCGGCAACGCCGGCAACACCGACGGTTCTGTGGTTCTCCGGGCCGCGACCGTTGGTGACTCCGGCCTTCTTCTTGCGTGGCGCAACGATCCCGGGACCCGGGCGTGGTCCCGCACCACCGACCCCGTCGCGCCCGCCGACCACAGTGGCTGGCTCGCCCGTGTCCTCGACGATCCCGGCCGCCGGCTCCTGATCGCCGAGCACGGCCGTGAACCCGTCGGCACCGTCCGGCTGGATCGCGAGGACGACCACTGGGAGATCAGCATCACGGTCGCGCCCGCGGCTCGTGGCCGCAAGCTCGCCGTCCCCATCCTTCTCGCCGCCGAGCGTGGCCTCGGCCGAACCACCATCCGGGCGTGCGTCAACCGGGACAACGCCGCCTCCTTGGCGATCTTCCGTCGTGCCGGCTACCGGCCGCTCGGCGCCGACGGCCCATGGCTCTGGTTCCACAAGGCCGTGTGACGCCCGCCGTAGCGCAGAAGACCCCCGCCACGTGCGACGATGCGCCCATGCCTGCGAGCTTCAAAGATCTCTGTCTCGACGCGGACGACCACCAGGCCCTCGCCGACTGGTGGTGCCGGGCCATGGGCTACGTCCGCAAGGACGTCCACCAGCCGCCGAAGGACGACTGGGCGCGGCCGGCCGCGTGGCCGGTCCCGATCGTCGACCCGGCGGGCGTGGGGCCGCTGATCTGGGTCGTCCCCGTGCCGGAGAAGAAGACCGTCAAGAACCGCATGCACCTCGACGTGGTCGGGGACCGGGACGAGCTCGTGCAGCTCGGCGCCACCGTCGTGCGCCGCAAGGACGACGACATCGAATGGGACGTGCTCGCCGACCCCGAGGGCAACGAGTTCTGCGTCTTCGCTCCCCGGTGACACCGCTGGAGATCGCGATCGTGGTGGTCGCCGGCTTTCTCGCCGGCGGCATCAACACGGTCGTCGGGTCGGGGACGCTCGTCACGTTCCCGGTCCTGCTCGGGCTCGGCTACCCACCGGTCGTCGCGAACGTCTCGAACGGCCTCGGGCTCGTCCCCGGTTCCGTCACCGGCGCCATCGGCTACCGCCGGGAGCTGAAGGGACAGGGCGGGCGCCTGGTCAGGTTCGGCATCGTCACGGTGCTCGGCGCGGTCGTGGGTGCCCTGCTGCTCCTCACTCTCCCGGCCGGCGCCTTCGAAGCTGTCGTGCCGGTGCTGATCGTCGTCGCGATCGCGCTCGTCCTGTTGCAACCCCTCATCTCCAGGAAGCTCGCCGAGCGCACTCCTGACCGGCATCCGCACGGTGGGATCCCGTTGCTGCTCGGCGTGTTCGCGACCGCCGTCTACGGCGGCTACTTCGGCGCCGCGCAGGGTGTGATCCTCATCGCGCTCATGGGCATCCTCATGGAGGAGACGCTCCAGCGCCTCAACGCCGTCAAGAACGTCTTCGTCGCCACCGCCAACCTCGTGTCCGGTGTGGTCTTCGTGTTCGCCGCGGACGTGGACTGGCTGGTCGTGGCCCTGCTGGCCGGCGGATCCGTCCTCGGTGGCGTCGTCGGCGCCCGGATCGGCCGGCGGCTGCGGCCGATCTGGCTCCGAGCGGCCATTGTGGTCGTGGGGTTGGCGGCCATCGTCAAGCTGATTGTCACGTGATTACTCCGATCGGCTGGGAATCGTTGACTCCCGTTCACCTCGGCGTGGTTGGGTAGGCGGATGTCCGCAGCCACCCGCACCGAGCCTGTCCAGCTGGCCGACGGTCGTGCGCTCCGCATGACCTTCGCCCAACCGCACGGTGTCGTCAGAGGCGGCGTCGTGGTCCTGCACGAGGAACGCGGCATCACCCACACCATGCGGGCGCTGGTCTCCGGGCTGGCGGACGAGGGTTGGCTGACCATCGCCCCGCACATCTACGACGGCGACTCCACCGAGACCGATGCCGACACGGCACGGGACCGCGCCAGCACGCTGTCCGGCGACTCGGTGCTCGCCCACACCGACATCGCGTTCGGCTGGCTCGCGCAGCACGGCATCGAGGCGGACCGCATCGGCGTCGTGGGCTTCGAGCTTGGTGGCGCGGTGTCGCTCGTGGTGGCCGCGAGCCGCGACATCGGCGCGGCCGTCTCGGTCGCCGGCGGTGGCATTCTCCAGCCCGCGTCGCCCGGGCTGCCGGCGCTGGTGGACGTGGCGTCCGAGCTGCGGTGCCCGTGGCTGGGCCTGTTCGGCGACAAGGTGGCCGACGAGGTGGCGCTCCTGCGGGAAGCGGCGCGGCGCTCCGAGACGGCCAACGACGTCGTGCTCTACCCGGCCGCGGACCACAGGTTCGACATCTACCCGGACACGGCCATGGAGGCCTGGCAGCGCGTGCTGAACTGGTTCGACGCGCATCTGCGTTGAACGCCTCCCTGACCCATCAGGAGTTCGACCTCCTCTGGGAGCACCTCGGCTTCACCGAACGTCCCTACCCCCTCGACGTGGCCTCCTTCGGGCACACCGCGGCCGAACGCGCGGCGCTGCGTGCCGAGGTCCGGCAGTCCTTGCTGCACAAGGGGCTGCACGACGGCGCCGAGGTCGCGCCCGTGCTGGAGGAGCGGCTGGCGGTGCTCGGCCGGCACACGTTCAGCGTAGACGGCCGGTTGTCGGTCGGTGAGCACCTGAAGGTCCTGGCCGCGAGTGACGGCCGGCGTGGCGTGCTCGCCGCGCAGAACGACGCCGAGGTCCGCATCGCGTCCGTGCGGGACGCGCGGCTGGTGCCGGCGGTCGTCGTGTTGGTGCCGGACGAGAAGCCGGGGCCCGGCGGGGTCGCCAGGCTGCCGCGCGAGGTGTTCGACGCGGCCGTCGACGAGTACGCCAGGACCGGGTACGCGGGCCTCGAACGCACGCTGACCGGGGGCGGCCTCACCGGCCGGGAGCTGGGGGCGGTGACCACGCTCGTCGAGTCCGCCCGGCACGGCGGTGGCCAGCTCGCCGCCAACGAGGTCGACCAGCTCGGCCGCCGCACCCGCACACCCGTGCTGAACTGGTTCGACACCGCCGCCGGCCGCTACCTCGTGCACGGCGAGTTCGACCGCGACCGGGTCGAGTGGCTGACGGTGGCACCCGCGGACACCGCCCGCCTCGAACAGCGGCTCACCGCACTGGCAGCCACGTTGAACAGCACGTGAGGCTGCCTCAGCGGCCTGGTGACGCGTACGGGGTTCGAACCCGTGTCTCCGGCTTGAGAGGCCAGTGTCCATACCGCTGGACCAACGCGCCCTCGGTGAAACCGTCGGATGCCCGCGAGTCGAACGCGGTGTCTCCTGATCCCAGGTCAGGTGGGTTGCCGTCCCCCTCGCACCCGTACACACGCACCCCGCGCGCTCTGCCCACCCGAGCCACGGAGGTATATCGAATTAATGGCATGACAAACAGCAGAGCCGCCTACCGGAATTCCCGGCCGACGGCTCCCGAAAGCATCCCCGCGATGCGGGTCACGGTGGGGAGCCAGGGCGCCGTTCCCGCAGCTCACGCGGGCACGGCTCGGGCAGCACGCGGCCACGGAGGCCCTGCTCCGGTCGCCGCTCGATGCCCGTCATGACCGCTCCTTCGAAGGTTTGTCCCACCGCCAACAATGGTCACTGAATCACCTGTTCGCGTCAACGTCATTTAATTGCGCGGGTTGACACAACCGTTATCCTGATCGACGACCTGCCCGCGAACGAACATTACGGGGATGATCATGCCGCGGCTATCGTTCGAGGAGCCCAAGGGCGGCCCCCTGGCGAAGGCGGCGCGGGCCAGAGAACAGGCGGAACAGCCGGAACAGGCGGAACAGCCGGAAGAGCGGGATGGCGACGCCACCGTGCTGTTCGAGCAGTTCACCGACGAGGCGGCCGACGCCCCGGACGCCGAGACGGAGCGCCGCGGCAACCGCGACACGGTCGTCGTCGTCCTCCGGGTCGCCACGGTCGCCGTGGCCATCGCGCTGGTCGGGTTCATCGTCCTGCTCACCACGGGTGGCGGCGAGGACCCGGAGGCAAACACGCCGGGCGTGCCCAAGATCGCGACCAGCCACGAGCCGTCCACGGGACCGACCACCTCGACCCCGCCGCTCGGCGCCATCGTCGCCCCGCCGGTGTACTCCCAGACCGCCGAGATCGTGCCTCCTCCCGTCACCCAGCCGACGGTCCCGACCAACCCCCAACCCGGCGGTCCGCAGCCACAGTTCGTCCGCCCGGGTGAGCCGTGTGACACTCCCGGTGCCTACGCGTTCACGGAGAGTTTCCAACCAATGGTGTGTGACGGGGGTCGCCGCGGCGAGCAACTCACCTGGCGCCGGATGTTCCGATAGGTCCAGACCAATCCGCACGGTGACGGGTCAGCAGCGCATTGCGACGAAATGACCCGTTTGGGGGAGTGTTTCGGGTCGTTATGCACCGCCCGCTGGTCTGGCCGGTTACCAGTTTTCTCGATGTGTACTGCATACCGGTAACAACCACCGTGACAATATTTGACTCGCCGTCCGACGGTGTTTACCGTTCCCGCTCGGGTCCGGGACGGCAAGTAGCGGTGCCCTAACGACAACCAGTGGGAACGCCGGAAGGAAAGCGGACCGCGGTGAAGAATACGTCCATCCGGCGGCGCCGGGCTCTGTCAATTCGTACCCGTGTGCTCACCCTCGCACTCGTGCCGAGCATCGTATTCTTGCTCGCCGGGGCGCTCGGTGCGGGATATCTGATCTTCGACGCGGCGAAGACCAAGAATTATTACCAGATCGCGAGCTCCGCGCAGGATCGGGTGCTCCCGCTGATCGTCTCGCTCCAGGAGGAGCGCCGCCTGACGCTGCGCCGCCTGGCCAGCTACGGCACCTTCCAGTCCGACCTCATCAAGCAGCGTGCCGGTACCGACTCGGTCGCCGGCCAGGCCATCGAGGGCCTCGACGAGCTGGCCTCGGTGGCGCCGGACAACGTGGACAAGTCCATCAGCCAGTTCAAGAGGTTGATGGGCGAGCTGCCCACCATGCGGGCCCGCGTCGACGGCGGCCAGGTGCCCATCAACGAGGCGTTCGACCTCTACAACGACATCGTCGACCAGTTCGTCGCCGGCGCGAAGGGCCTCGCGCAGTTCGCGCCGGACGCCGAGATCGCGTACCGGCAGATGATCGTCGCGCCGCTGCTGCAGGGCGCGGACCTCATGCAGCGCTCCGACGCCCTCGCCGCCGCGGAGCTGGTGGGCGGCGGCCTCACCCGGGTGGACTTCAGCACCTACCAGGGCCAGGTCGGCTCCTACCACCTGGAGCTCGAGGAGACCATCCCGCTCACCGAGCCGGCCGTGCAGGCGCAGTACCGCACGCTCACCGGCAGCTCGGCCTGGCTGCGGCTGATGTCGGTCGAGGACACGCTGGTCGGCGGCAGCAACAACATCCCGATCAGCGAGGACCTCTGGCGTGGTGCGGCCGGTGACGTCGCCAAGGCGCTGACGGTCATGCTCCAGAGCCAGAACGACGCCACCAACGCGCTGGCGCTGTCGAAGGTCAACGGCACGCTCACCGAGTCGATCATCGCGGCCGTGCTGGTGCTCCTGCTGGTGAGCGCGGTCTTCATCCTCGCGCTGCGGCTGTCGCGCCGGCTCATCGAACGCCTCATCCGCCTGCGGACCGAGACCCTCGAGCTGGCCGAGACCCATCTGCCCGGACTGGTCGAGCGGGTCCGGACCGGCGCGGACGTCCAGGCCAGCGAGGTCATGCTGCGTGAGTACGGCTCCGACGAGATCGGCGAGGTCGCGGACGCGTTCAACAAGGCGCAGCAGACCGCGGTCGCGGCGGCCGTCCAGGAGGCCAAGACCCGCGAGGGCACCAACAAGGTGTTCCTCAACATCGCCCGCCGCAGCCAGGGGATCGTGCAACGCCAGCTCAAGACGCTGGACGAGGCCGAGCGCAAGCAGGAGGACCCGGAGCAGCTCGAGGTGCTGTTCCAGCTGGACCACCTGACCACCCGCCAGCGGCGCAACGCGGAGAACCTGATCATTCTCGGTGGCGGTCAGCCGGGTAGGCGCTGGCGCAACCCGGTCAGCCTCACCGAGGTCGTCCGCGGCGCGGCCGCCGAGACCGAGGACTTCGCGCGGGTCAAGACGTCCAAGCTGCCGGCGCGCAAGGTCATCGGCCCGGTCGTCGGCGACCTCGTGCACCTGCTCGCCGAGCTGATCGACAACGCCACCACCTTCTCCCCGCCCGGTTCGCGGGTCGAGGTGCGGGGCAACATCGTCGGCCGTGGAGTCGTTCTCGAAATCGAGGACCAGGGACTCGGTATCGAAGCGGACCGCATCGGCGATCTCAACAGCATGCTCGCCAACCCACCGGACTTCGGCATCATGGCGCTGTCCGCCGAGCCGCGGCTCGGGCTGTTCGTGGTCGCCCGCCTCGCGGCACGCCACGGCATCGGCGTCTCGCTGCGGGACTCCGCGTACGGCGGCACCAGGGCGATCGTGCTGGTCCGCAACGAGCTGCTCGGCCCGGACACCGAGGCTCCCACCTCGGCCGACGAGGGCATCAAGCCGGAGCGGAAGGCGCCGCCGGAGACCCCGTCCGAGCGGACCGACAACAACCTCCCGGCCGTCACCTCGGTGTCGGGACCGGCGCCCGGCACGTCGATCAGGCTGTCGATCCCCGGCGCGGTGAACCTGCCCGGCCTGCCGCCGCTGCCGATGGTGGAGTCGCGGCCGGGCGAGGACCTGTTCCGGCCGCAGCTGCCCGCCGACGGCGACCTCAAGCCGAGCCTGCCGACGCGCCGGCCGCAGAGCCCGCCGCCGGAACAGCCGCCCGAGCCACCCAGGACGGCCACGCCCGAGCCGCCTCGGGCGCCCGCGCCCATGCCGGAACCCGTCGCCGAGGAGCTCGCCGAGCCGGCCCCGCTGGACTCGGACACCCGCCAGCTGCCACCGGCACAGCCGGACGCGGCGCAGCCCCAGGCTGCACAGCCCCAGGCGGCACAGCAGTCGGCACAGCAGCAGGCGCAGCAGTTCGCGCCGCAGATGGCGGGCAGGCCGCCGCTTCCCCAGCGCCGGCGCCAGCAGAACCTGGCACCGCAGCTGCGGGAGGAGCCCGCTCCGTCGTGGCCCACGTCACAGGGCAACTCGGAGCTCGGCCGCGAGGACTCCCCGGAGCAGGCCCGGAGCAGGCTGGCCGCCTTCCAGGCGGGTAGCCGGCGGGGCCGGCACGCGCAGGGCGCCGAGGAGACGTTGAACGGGAGGAGCCCAGGCAATGGCCAACACCGCAGTGAATGAGCTGGACTGGCTGCTTGACGAGCTGGTCAAGCGAGTCGCCGGCGTCGACCGTGCCGTGGTGCTCTCTGCGGACGGCCTCCTGATCGGCCGGTCGAGCAACCTGTCCACCGGTGACGCGGAACACCTGTCGGCGGTCGCGTCCGCGTTCCAGAGCCTCGCCAGGGGCACCGGCCGCCACTTCGGCGGCGGGCACGTCCGGCAGACGCTGGTCGAGATGGACCACGCGTTCCTGTTCGTGACGGCGGCCGGGCACGGCGCGTGCCTCGCGCTGCTGGCCGACGAGCAGGCGGACGTGGGCATGATCGCGTACGAGATGAACATGATGGTCAAGCGCGTCGGCGCGGTCCTCACCGCCAAGCCGCGAGAGTTCCTGGATCGACCAGTGCCATGACAGCCAAGGACGAGGATTGGATCGACGAGGCCGACGGCTCGCTGGTTCGGCCGTACGCCATGACGGGTGGTCGCACGCGGTCGGACACCCTCGGTCTCGACCTGATCACCCTCGTCGTCGCGATGCACCCGGCCACGGAAGTCGACATCGAGCCGGAGTACGAACGGATCATGTCCGCCTGCCAGTTCCCGACCTCGGTGGTCGAGATAGCCGCCAAGGTCGACCTGCCACTGCAGGTGGTCAAGGTCCTGCTGAGCGACCTCATCAACCAGCGCCTTATTATTTTCCGCTCACCGGTCGCGCCGGCGAACGAGCGGCCAAGCCAACATGTTCTACAGGCGGTTCTCGATGGCATACGCAAGCTCTGACCCGCAAGCCAGGGCGACCAAGCTCGTGATCGCCGGCGGCTTCGGCGTCGGCAAGACCACCATGGTCGGTTCGGTGAGCGAGATCCCGCCGCTGCGCACCGAGGAGCTCATCACCGAGGCGTCGGAGGGCGTCGACGACCTGTCCGGCGTCGAGCAGAAGACCACGACGACGGTCGCGCTGGACTTCGGCCGCATCACGATCAACCCGCAGCTGATCCTGTACCTGTTCGGCACGCCCGGCCAGAACCGCTTCTGGTTCATGTGGGACGAGCTGGCCAGGGGCGCCATCGGCGCGGTCGTGCTGGCCGACACCCGTCGCCTGGACAGCTGCTTCGGCGCGGTGGACTTCTTCGAACGGCGCGGACTGCCGTTCGTGGTGGCGGTCAACTGCTTCGACAGCGCGTACCGCTACGGCACCGAGGAGGTCCGGGGCGCCCTCGACCTGGACGACAGCACCCCGATCCTGCTGTGCGACGCCCGCGACCGCGAGTCCACCAAGCAGGTCCTGATCACCCTCCTCCAACACGCGATGTCCGAGGCCCGCCTGACCGGCGCCCCCAGCTAACCCCGCGAGTCCCGCGTTCAAACACCCCGAGTCCCGCGTCGGGACACACCGAGTTGCGTTTTCGTGCACCCCGCCGGTTGACAGCGCCTGGGCCAATTCCAGATGATGACGTCATATGACAACAAAATCTGGAGCTGACATGTACGAGGTCGAGCTGACCGACCCCGCGGTGATCCGCGACCCGTTCACCGCCTACCGGCATGCCCGTGAGGCGGCACGGGTCGTGCGCCTGAAGGTCCCCGGCATGCCGATGTGGGCGCTGACCGGGCACGGCGACGCGCGGGCCATGCTGACCGACCCCCGGTTCGCGATCACGTCGAGCAGCTTCGTCGGCATCCCGGGCGTCCCGGCGGGCTACGACGAGTACCTGCGGACGATGTCCGAGCTGGACGGCCCCGACCACCTGCGCCTACGCCGCCTTGCCGCGCCCGCGTTCACCGCCCGGCGCGCCCAGGACTTCCGCGCGGACGTCGAGCCGGTGGTGGCGAAGCTCCTCGCCGCGCTGCCGCCGGCGCCCGACCTGCTGCGCGACTTCGCGAAGCCGCTCCCGATGCACGTGATCTGCGAGCTGGTGGGCATCCCGGCCGGGGAACGGCCGGCCTGGGTGGAGTGGGGCGCGATCGTCGCCGACTTCGACGCTCCGCGCCTCGGCGGGGCGATACCGGGCATCGTCGAGTCCGCGAGGTCCATCGTCGCCGCCCGCCCCCGAACGGGCCTCCTGGCGGATCTGGTGGCCGCGGAGGACCGCCTGACCGACACGGAGCTCGTCACCCTCGTCTGGCACCTGGTCCTGGCCGGCCAGACCCCGGCGAACCTGATCGCGAACGCGGTGGCCGAGCTGTGGGCCCGCCCGGACGCGCTGGCCGCACTGCGCGCCGACCCGTCCCTCCTGCCGGGCGCGGTCGACGAGCTGATGCGCTGGTGCGGCCCCCAGCTGCTGACCGTCCCGCGCCACGCGACCGAGGACGTCGACCTGTTCGGCACGGCGGTGAAGGCCGGCGAGCCGGTCACCGTCGCGATAGCGGCCGCCAACCGTGACCCACGGGCGTTCCCCGACCCCGACGACTTCGACATGACCCGCGGCGCGGCGACCCACCTGGGGTTCGGTCATGGCCCTCACTTCTGCCTCGGCGCCGCGCACGCCCGGGTGCAGACCGAGGTGGCCCTGTCCGCCCTGCTCGCCCGTGGGCTGACGCTCGCCGCCGACCCGGTGGAACTTCGCGCCCCGGACCCGGGCACCTGGCGTCTCACCGCCCTCCCGGTCCGCCTCGGCGGCTGACGATCACCCGGCGTCCGAGTTGGATCGGACTTGACGGTCGACTAAAAACACGCGTTTTCCCTTGCGGTACAAGGAATCCACAAAGGCAGTCGCCGTATGCAACTTGCAGATCCAGCGCTGATCATCACACTAATGGAGCAGCCTGACAGCTTGACTAACCGTTTTTTTCGGACAGCACTGGCAGACTTCCGGCTCACGTCTTGACAGGCAAGCTTGGTTCCGATTGTCTCCTGATCCGGCGCCCAGGTCGGGACAGCAGCAAGCAACTCGTGACGCCGGTGCAAGGGCGATCATCTTGTGCGCGTACAGCGCAGCTCGAGTTAGGCGGAATGTCAGATGGGCAGTGGGGCCCCGGAGCCAACGAAGCGGGTTTCCACCAGATGGCGCATCGACAACTGGAACCTGCGCACGAAGGTCGCGGCGGTGCTGCTGCTACCGGCCGTCATCGCGCTCGTGCTCGGTGCCATCCGTGTCGAGGGGCGACTGGACGAGGCCAACCGGCTGAGCACGATCCGCGACCAGATGGTCGTGCTCGGCGAGTCGCTGAAGCTCGCCGACCTCGTGGTCGACGAGATGATCACCGCGGTGATCAACGACCCGGCACAGCGCCCGCGGCTGCGTGCCCAGCGCGCCGCCGTGGACCAGCAGGTCATCAAGGTGCGCAACGCGGTGGACTTCGCGCAGCTGCCCCCGGAGGTCGACCGCACACTGTCCGACTCGCTCGGTCGCCTCGCCGCGGTCCGCGTGCAGACCAGCAACGACGTCGGTGACCCGGTCACGGACCTCGCCGCGTACCAGGAGGTCGTCAACGGCCTCACCGAGCTCGTGCCCGGCGTGGTCGGCGTCGCACAGAGCGACGACCTCGACGAGCTGTCCAACTCGGTCCGCGCGCTGGTGCTGCTCCGGTCGGCACTCGCCGCCGAGGAGGCGCTGATCCGGTTCGCCGGCCAGCCGCCGCAGACGCCGCAACGCATCGCCTCCGCCGCGCAGCAGTCCGCCGCGGAGGAACGGGTGCTCGGCGAGCAGCTGCAGATCGCGCTGCCCGAGTTCCAGCAGACCGACTTCTCCGCGGCGACCGAGACCGCGCCGACCCGCCGGGCCACCCTGCAGGACGCGGTCGTCACGCCGGACGCGGTCGACCTGCGCAGCCTGCTGCCGAACATCCAGACCGAGGCCTCCCGCGTCCGCGACCTGTCCACCGACCTGGTCAACTTCCTCGGCGACACGGTCACCAACCGCACCAACGACGCCCGCTCGGCCGCGCTGCGTGACACCGCGATCGTCATCGCCGCCCTGCTGATCGCCCTCGCGGTCGCGCTGGTCGTGTCCCGCTCGCTGCTCGACCCCGTCCGCCGCCTCCGCCAGGCCGCACTGACCGCCGCGCGCGAGCAGCTGCCGAGGGCGGTCGAGCGCGTGCGCGCCGGTGAGCAGATCTCCTGGAGCACCAGGCAGTCGGTGCCGGTGCGGACCACCGAGGAGATCGGCCAGCTGGCCCGCGCGTTCGACGACATGCACGAGCAGGCCATCCGCCTCGCCGCCGAGCAGGCCGAGCTGCGTCGCCAGGTCAGCGAGATGTTCATGACACTGTCCCGCCGCAGCCAGACGCTCGTCGAGTCGCAGCTGGAGGTCATCGAGGGCCTGGAGTCCGACGAGCAGGACCCGCGCCGGCTCTCCGGCCTGTTCCGCCTCGATCACCTCGCGACCCGCCTGCGCCGCAACGGCGAGAACCTCCAGGTCCTCGCCGGCGGCTCGCCCGCCCGCCGGGACAGCGCGCCGGTCACGGTCGTCGAACTGCTGCGTGCCGCCACGTCCGAGATCGACGACTACCGCCGGATCACCCTCGCGCACGCGCCGAGCGGCTCGGTCCGCGCGGTCGCCGCCGCGGACGTCGTGCACATCCTGTCCGAGCTGCTGGAGAACGCGACCCGCTACTCGCCGCCGGACCAGAAGGTGGTCCTGTCCGCCGACCGCGGCGCCGACGGCGGCCTGCTGTTCGAGGTGGTCGACGCGGGCCTCGGCATGGCGTCCGACGACATCGAGGCCGCCAACCACCGCCTCGCCGCGACCGACTACGTCGGCCCCGAGACCACCCGCCGCATGGGTCTGTTCGTGGTCTCCCGCCTCGCCGCCCGGCACGGTGTCACCGTCCGGCTGCGGCCCACGTTCGAGCGGGCGTCGCGGGCCGGCATCACGGCCAGCATCCACCTGCCCGGCGCGCTGGTGATCGCGGGGACGACCCCGGAGAACATGGTCACCGCCGTGGCCACCCGGCGTGAGCTCGTGGCCGCGACCGCGAAGCTCGAACCAACGCCCATCTGGCCGACCGCGCACCTCGACCACGGAACCGACCACCGCTTCGAGGAGTTCGCCGCGGCGCAGCCGGCCACCTCGAGCTGGTTCGTCGAGGAGACCTACCCGGACACCGGGAAGACCGGGAACGGCAACGGGGGCAACGGCGAGGGCAACCGCGCGCCGCACAACAAGTGGCTGTCGCCGACCGCGCGTCCCGCGGCCGAGCAGACGCCCGCGCGTCAGGCCGCGACCACGTCGGCCGGCCTGCCGGTCCGCACTCCCGGCGCACGAGCGGTGCCGACCGAGCGGTCGCACGCCAGCACCCCCGATACCGGTTTCCGGGATCCGGAGTCGATCCGGAACAACCTTTCGCGACACTACGACGGCGTACTCGCCGCGCGTCGCGCGCGGGAGGAGCCAGAACCGGGCGGGAATGGCAAAGGGAGTGACTGACTGATGACTGAAGGCACGACGGCGACCGAACCGTCGTTGGGCTGGTTGGTTTCCGCGTTCACCAAGGAAGTTCCAGGGGTGGCGCATGCGGTGTTGGTGTCGGCGGACGGGTTGCTGGTGGCTGCCAGCGACGCGCTGCCGCGTGACCGCGCTGACCAGATGTCCGCGCTGACCGCCGGGCTCACGAGCCTCACGGTCGGCGCCGCCGAGCTGTTCACGGCGGGCCGGGTCGTCCAGTCGGTGATCGAGATGGAACACGGCTTCCTGCTGCTGATGAGCGTCGGCGACGGCTCGCACCTCGCCGTGATCGCCGCGGCGGGCTGCGACATCGGACTGGTCGGTTACGAGATGACACTGCTCGTCGACCGCGTGGGCCGCATGGTCGACACCCCCGTCCGCGGAGGCGAAGCCGCAGAGCAGGGTTGAGGGTAGGCACACGTGAGTGACGTCCATGACAACGGGGCGCCGCCGCCGGCGTTGGCCCGCCCGTACTCGTGGACCGACGGCCGCACGGAACCGACCGTCGACGTCGCGATCGAGGCTCGGGTGGTGACGACGCGGTCCGGCCGGGACATGACCCCCCGGCTGACCAGCGCGCTGTGGACGGTCACCCAGCTGTGCTTCCAGCCGAGGTCCGTCGCCGAGATCGGCGCCTACCTCGCGGTTCCACTCGGCGTAGCAAAGGTGCTCGTCGCGGACCTCGTCGCCGAGGGACTGGTGAACGTCGAGGCGACTCTCGCCCACGACGCGGACGACGCGGAACGGCGCGAGCTGATCGAGAGGGTCCTCAGTGGACTACGGGCAACCAGGTAGGCGCAAGCGGATCACCTCCGCGAAGATCGTGATCGCCGGCGGGTTCGGCGTGGGCAAGACGACGTTCGTCGGCTCGATGTCCGAGATCACGCCGCTGCGCACCGAGGCACTCATGACCAGCGCCAGCGTGGGGATCGACGAGCTGGCACGGATCCCCGACAAGCTCGCGACCACGGTGGCCATGGACTTCGGCCGGCTCACCCTCGCCGAGGATCTCGTGCTGTACGTGTTCGGCACGCCAGGCCAGCACCGGTTCTGGTTCATGTGGGACGACATCGTCCAGGGCGCCATCGCCGCGATCGTGCTGGTCGACCCGGAACGCCTGGCCGACGGCTTCTCCGCGGTCGACTACTTCGAGTCCCGCGGCATCCCGTTCCTCGTTGCCATCAACGAGTTCGACGGCGCGCGGCGGTTCACCCCGGACCAGGTCCGCGAGGCGCTCGTGCTCGGCGACGACATCCGGATCATCCCCTGCGACGCCCGCTCGACCGAGTCCACCAAGCAGGTGCTGATCTCCGCGAGCGAGTACTCACTGTCCGCGCTGGACGCACGCGCGGGCTGAAACCCTGCTGTCACAACCCAATGAGGCGTAATGGTTCATCAATTCGAGATGGGCATCTGGCTGCTGTTCCTGGCCTACTTCGTGTCGGTGGCCGGTTCGACGATCGGCCTCGCGTGCGCGAACCAGGCCCGCACCGCGACGGGCAGTGCCCGCATCGGCTGGCTCACGCTCGCCGCGGTCTCGCTCGGCGGCGTCGGCATCTGGCTGATGCACTTCATCGGCCTGCTCGGCTTCGCGACGCCGGGACAGCCCATCCGCTACGACATCGCGCGCACGCTGCTGTCGGCCGTGCTCGCGATCGCCGCGGTGTTCGTCGGGCTGCTGCTGTTCGGTGTGCAGAAGCGCTCCGCGCTGTGGCGGCTGCTGGTGGCCGGCACGATCACCGGTCTGGCCGTGAACGTCATGCACTACACGGGCATGTGGGCGGTGAACATCAAGGGCACCATCGACTACAACCCGTTCCTGGTCGTCCTGTCGGTCCTCATCGGCATCGGCGCCGCGACGGCCGCCCTGTGGTTCACGGTGTCCGCGGAGGGCCTGTCGCAGCGGTTGATGGCCGGGCTGGTCATGGGCGTCGCGTCGACGGGCATGCACTACACGGGCATGGCCGCGGTGAACGTCACCCTGAACGCGGAGGCTCCCGACCCGGCCGGGGTGGAGGTGTTCAGCTTCCTGTTCCCGGTGTTCATCCTGTCCGCGGCGGCACTCGCGGTCCCGATCGTCGCGCTGCTGACGGCGCCGAGGGAGGACGCCGAGAACGAGCCCGCACAGGTGGGCGACAACCGCGCCCTGGGCGCGGCGCCTGCGAGGTGACCCGGGTCACGGCGCGGGCGCGACCGCCTCGATGTTGGCGACGGTGAACTCGCGGTCGGCGCCGCGCAGGTGGCAGAAGGCGGTCAGCCACCGGTCGTAGAACCGGCCGGGCCGGATCCGGCGGACGCTGTGGCTGCCGTTGTTGTCGCGATAGCCGATCACCACGTCGTCCCGGTTGTCCACCGCGTGGCTCAGCAGTGTCAGCTCCGCGTCGTCCAGCATGGGGTTCAGGCGGGCGAGCCGGTCGAAGGTGGCGCCGCCGACGGCCCGCGCACCGCCCGGGTCCGCGACGAGCCGCGCGACCAGTTCCGCCGGGGTGAGCCGGGGCCTCGGCCGCGTCTCGACGGCGGGCTCGCTCTCCGCCCGGTGTTCGTGCCGGTTCTCGACGACGACCGTCCCGGCCTCGTCCTCGGCCGTCGGCGACAGTCCGGCCGCCCGCAGCAGTTCCAGCACCCGGTCGGGCTCGGCCGGGCTGGTCAGCACCGTCGGTGCGACGCGGGCGAGCTTGAGCTTGGCCAGCGACCGGGTGTTGAGGATCTCGGTGGCCAGTGCCTCCTCCGCGACGACGCACGACCGCGTCCGCCGCACCCGCACGTGGCCGTGCTTGCGGGCGGCGTCGTTGATCAGGTAGTCGAGTGGCTGCGGCACGGGCCGGTCGGTCAGGGCGTCCAGCTCGTCCAGCAGTTCCGGCGCGGTCCAGCCCGCGTCGAGCGCGGCCCGGATGCTGGCCGGGCTGAACCGCCAGATCGTGGCCTGGCCGCGGGTCTCGGTGACCGCCGTGGCCGCCAGCAGCCGTGCCACCGCGGCACTCGGCTGCCCGGACACCACGGCCGTGAGATCGGACTGCAGGATCACGGCGCAGTCGGCCTCGGGCAGCAACACCGCACACCGTCGCGCCAGGTCGTCGGCATCGTCGCAGGCCAGCAGGTGCGCACCCAGCTCGGTCACCCGGTCGCCGGCGACGACACCCAGCAGCTCCGCCTCCCGCACGGCGGCGACGGTCTTCTCGTCCCTCGCCTGCCGTTCGTAGCCGTGCAACGGGAAGAACCAGTCGATCTCCGCGCCGGCACCCCGCACCGACAGCCCGTCGTGGGCCGCCCGCAGCGTCGCCCGCCGCATCTCGCCGGCCATCGACATCAGCGGGAGCGGTGGCGGCAGCTCCTTGTCGTCGTCGATCTCCCGCATCAGCGGGGCGTGCTCCAGTTCGTGCCATGCCCTGGCCAGGACCGCCCACTGCCGGCCAGGTTCCGCCGCACGCCACGCCGGGTAGGCGTCGGTCGGCGCGTAGCCGCCCTCGACCTCGCCCAGCAGACCGGCCGCATAGGAGACGTCGATCCACAACGTCAGGAGGTCGTCGCCGGTGGACAGCCGTTTGGCGAGCCTGCTCCGCTCCCGCGCGCCGACGCCGCCTTTCTTCAACGCGGCGATGGGGGTCCGGCCGGCCTCGTCGAGCAGCGTGGCCGTCCCGCGGACCGCCTCCCGCGCCGCGGCCTGGGCGGTCGGACGCACCGCCTCGGCCGTCGTGCCGGCGGTGGCGATCTCCGGCGGCCCGGTCAGCCCGGTCGGGTTCTGGGCCAGCCACGCCGCGACCGCCACCTCACGCGGCACCTCAGGCTGCCGGTTGGGCCGCAACAGCAGCCCGGCCCTGGCGAGCACCTCGTCCGGGTTGGTCGTCCGCCGGTCCACGAAGCCGAACATGATCCCGAACCTGCCGAGGCGCAGCTCCTCCAGGCGCACGCGGGCCGGCGCGGGCAGGTCGCCGATGACCTTGGCGATCCGTCGCGGGTCGGCCATCGCCTCGGCCAGCCCTGCGACCAGGTCGGACTTGCGCAACCCGTCGACCGCGACGCCCAGCGCCGACGCGGCCTGCCTGAGCTCGTCGACCAGCACGGTCGTCGCCATCTTCGCGACCGGCCGGCCACCGCCCAGCTCGGCGGTCCAGTGCTCGAGGAGCAGCTCGGGCAGGCGAAGCGTGTCCGACTCGGTCCACGCGAGCCCGACGCCGCACAGGTGCGCGACCTCGTCCCGCACGGCCCGCTCCGGCGAGTCGAGCAGCCGCGCCACCGTCGGCACGGTCGCCGCCTCGCCGAGGAACGCGATCGCCTGCCCGACGGCCAACGCGTCCCGGTGCAGCCCACGAATGGCGGCGCCGAGCGAGTCCGGCCCGGAAAGCCGCTGCGCGAGCTGCGCGAACCCGTGCGGCGCCGGCTCGATGCGCACGTCGGGACGCACCGTGAGCAAACCGGTCAGCGCAGCCTCGTCCAGCCTGGACAGGTAACTGGCGAACGACTCAGTCATGCCCGCATTGTGATACCGCCGCGGCTGTCGGTGACATGTGGGTCGGTGTGTGCGCGGCCACCATGGCTGCTGGCCGCGATATGGGATAGGAACAGGGGTATGACCGACACACCGTTGTGGCGCCCGGACCCCGCCAGGGTCGAGCAGAGCAGGATGGCGGAGTTCCGCAGGTGGCTCGCCGCGGAGCGGGGCGTCGAGGTGGGCGACTACCAGGCGCTGTGGGAGTGGTCGACGAGCGACCTGGAGGCGTTCTGGGGGGCGCTGACGGAGTTCATGGGCGTCCGCTTCCACACGGGTTACGACCGGGTCCTCGGCTCGGCGGAGATGCCCGGTGCGGTCTGGTTCCCCGGCGCGACCCTCAACTACGCCGAACACGCGCTGTCGGTGGGCGCTGACGACGCCCAGGCGGTCATCTTCGAGCGGGAGGACGGCCTGTCCTCGACGCTGACGTACGGCGAGCTGCGGTCCGAGGTGGCGGCCGTCCGGGCCGCACTGGTCGAGCTGGGGGTGCGGCGGGGCGACCGGGTGGTGGCGCTGGCGCCGAACATGCCCCGCACGCTGGTGGCGTTCCTGGCGGCCGCGAGCCTGGGGGCGACGTGGTCGTCGTGCTCCCCGGACTTCGGTGTCAAGGCGACAGCCGACCGTTTCACGCAGATCGAGCCGGTGGTCCTGTTCGCGGTGGACGGTTATGTCTACAACGGCCGCGCGTTCGACGTCCGGCCGACGATCGCCGCGCTGCAGGAGCAGATCCCCACCCTGCGCGCGACGGTGCTGATCGACTACCTGTCCGCCGAGGCGGTCGCGCCCGACACGGTCCGGTGGTCCGACTTCGTGCGCCCGGGTGCGGAGCTGGCCTTCGACCCGGTCCCGTTCGACCACCCGCTGTGGGTCCTGTACTCGTCGGGTACGACGGGCCTGCCGAAGGGGATCGTGCAGGGGCAGGGCGGCATAGTCGTGGAACACCTGAAGATGCTGGCCCTCCACGCCGACTTCGGCCCGGGCGACCGCTTCTTCTGGTTCACGACGACGGGCTGGATGATGTGGAACTACCTCGTCTCCGCCCTACTGGTCGGCGCGACGGTGGTGATGTACGACGGGAGTCCCGGGCATCCCGACCTGGGCACCCTGTGGCGCCTGGCGGCCCGTCACAAGGTGACCTACTTCGGCACGTCGGCCCCGTACATCCAGTCGTGCCTGAAGCAGGGCCTGACCCCGGCGAAGGACAACGACCTGACGGCGCTGAAGGCGCTGGGGTCGACGGGCGCGCCGCTGAGCCCGGAGGGCTTCCAGTGGATAGCGGACGCACTCGGGACGTCGGTCCAGATCTGCTCGGTATCGGGCGGCACGGACCTGTGCACGGCGTTCGTCGGCTCGGCCCCGGACGTGCCGGTGTGGCTGGGGGAGCTGTCCTGCCGAACACTGGGCGCCGCGGTCGAGTCGTGGTCGCCGGAGGGAAAACCCCTGGTGGACGAGGTGGGCGAGCTGGTCATCACGAAGCCGATGCCGTCGATGCCCCTGTACCTGTGGGCCGACGAGACGGGCGAGAAGATGCGGGAGTCGTACTTCGAGCCCTACCCGGGAACATGGCGCCACGGCGACTGGATCCGCATCACGAGGAGGGGCTCGGCCGTGATCTACGGCCGCTCGGACTCCACGCTGAACCGAGGCGGCGTGAGAATGGGCACAAGCGAGTTCTACCGAGTGGTGGAGGCGTTCGACGAGGTGGCGGACTCGCTGGTGATCGACACGTCATCCGACCGCGAGGGCGAACTGGTGTGCTACCTGGTTCTCGCGGACGGGGTGACACTGGAGGCGGTCGAGCCCCAGCTCCGGTCGGCGCTGCGGTCGGCCCTGTCCCCCCGCCACGTCCCGGACAGGTTCGTGGTGATCAAGGAGGTACCGAGAACCCTGAACGGCAAGAAGTGCGAGGTACCCGTGAAGAAGATCCTCGCCGGCGTCCCCCCGGAGCGGGCGGTGAGCAAGGACGCGCTGGCCAACCCGGGTGCACTGGCCGCGTTCCTGCCGAGCTAGGCCCCCAGTTTGGCCGCGCGGAGACCCGCTGTGTAAGGTAACGGCGAGCGGTCTCCGGGGAGGCTTCGCCTAGTCTGGTCTATGGCGCCGCACTGCTAATGCGGTTGGGGGCAACCCCTCCCGGGTTCAAATCCCGGAGCCTCCGCCCATCACAACTGAACATGCGCCCGTAGCTCAACGGATAGAGCATCTGACTACGGATCAGAAGGTTAGGGGTTCGAATCCCTTCGGGCGCGCTCGTTGCTATGGTTGAGGCAACCGTGGGCCCGGACTTTCGAGTCCGGGCCCACACTTTACCCACACAAAATTTGCGGA
>Ga0164298_10000105_pt1 | contig 35445 bp, 33 predicted proteins | sample Whisoiple_216_MG_FD_109713 | JGI IMG/M metagenome (GOLD analysis project Ga0164298, IMG submission 109713) | Unamended control soil microbial communities from upstate New York, USA - Whitman soil sample_216_MG | ecosystem: Environmental > Terrestrial > Soil > Agricultural land ...
CGACGCTCGAGCAGGTCGTGCTGGCGGCGCTGGCGGATGCAGCCCGTCCTGCTCGTTCGGCGATCTGCCCGGTCTGCGGTGGCACCATGCGCCGGCTGGTCGATGCCTCGTCCGCGGTGCCGGTGCCAAACGCGCTCGTCTGCGGTGAGTGCGGCAGCTCGCTCGAAGACGCGGAGCCCGTATCCGGGCAGCTGCGCCTGGTGTCCGAAGCGGCGTAGCGACGCGGCCTGCCACAATGCGGCCGTGCGTACGCGGCGAGACTTCCTGGCCTCGGCGGCTGCGCTGCTGGCCGGAGCTGGGTGCGTCGGACGCGGCGGCTCAAGCGCCGGGACTTTCCCGGCAAACATCTTCCAGGGTTCCGACCAGACCCCCGAGAAGACCATGACCCTGGTCGGGCGGCGTTCGGAGCTGCCCACGCAGGCGCTCTCCGACTTTCAGATCCGCACGGGCGTTACGGTCACCACCGAGTCTGCGGGCGGCGACGAGACGCTGCTGCTGCGGCTGGCTGCCGGGGGATACGGCGAGTTCGACGTGATCATCGTCAGCGGTGACACGCTCGCCTACCTGGTCAACTCGGGACAGGTGGAGCCGCTCGCGCGCAAGCTGATCCCGAACCTGTCTGCGCTGCGCACGCCCTTCAACGACTCGCCGGACGACAACGGGCTGCGGCACGATGTGCCCGCGTCCTACGACATCGTCGGGGTGGCCGTCAGCCCGGTCGCGCTGATCGAATCGGAGAGCTGGACCGCGCTGTTCTCGTTGGCCGAGCGCCACCCCGGCCGCGTCGTCGTCCCCGACGACGCCGACGACGTGATCGGCGCCGTTCTGGTCTCGCTCGGCCATGCCTGGGACAGCGATTCCAACAGTGATCTCGACGACGCCGCGACCAGGCTGGGCGAGCTGTTCCCGGCGCTACGCGTGCTGGGTCGTCGCCCCGGCGGACGGCGGCCGGTCTCGCCCAGTACGCCGCTGGCGCTGCTCACGCGTGCCCACAACTACCAGCGCACATCGACCGACCTGCGCTTCTTCGTTCCCACCGAGGGCTCGGCGCTGGACGTGCGAAGCTACTGCATCCCCATCTACGCCCCACACCCGGTGGCCGCACACGCGTGGCTGAACGAGTGGCTCGAACCGAGCGTCGAGGCGGGCGCCGTGGGCGAGCTGCGGCTGCCGGTTCCGCTCGAGCAGGCGCGGCCGCTGATCGATCCGAGGCTGGCTGCCAACCCGGCCATCTGCCCGCCACTGCCGGTGCTGGCCCTGAGCATCGAGCCGTCGATCTCGGAACAGGGGCAGCAGCGGCGTGACCAGATCTGGGCGGAGCTGACGGGGTGACGGCGCCGCTGGTTTGGCTGCTGCTATCGGCGCTGTCGGTGATCGCGCCTCCCGCGCCGACCGGGCCGGCCGCGTGGCAGGGAGCGCCCCCGGTGGTGGTGGCGCGGCCGTCGCAGCCGGTCTCCGGGCATGCGATGCAGGTGCTGGTGGCCCGGCTTCCCAAGAGCGCTCGCGATGTCGAGGTGGTGGCCGCCCCGCAGCGGGTGCGGGCGCGCCTCGTGAAGCCCGGCATCCGGCGTGCGCAGCTGGTGGCACCGGCCCCGGGGCCGCTCACGCTCACCGTCGAGTTCACGGTGCGCGGCCACCGCTACCAGGTCGCCGGCGGTGTGATCTTCGTGACCGTGGGTACCAGCGTCCAGTAGACTTGTGATGCCGATCAGGCAGCCGCGGCGCGCAAGCGTCGAGGAAAGTCGGGACACCACAGGGCAACGGTGCCGGGTAACTCCCGGACGGGGAAACCCGCTGGATAGCGCAACAGAGAGGAGACCGCCCACCGGCGTCGCACGTGAACGCCGAGGCAAGGGTGAAACGGTGGTGTAAGAGACCACCAGCGTCCCCGGAGACGGGGGCGGCTAGGCAAGCCCCACCGGGTGCAACGCCAATCGGAGCGATGACGCGGCCCGCCGAGCTCCAGGTAGGCGGCAACGAGCCGGCCGGAGACGGCCGGCCCAGATGGATGGCTGCCCCAGACAGAATCCCGCTTACAGATCGGCTAAAGGAAAGCCCTGTTTTGCAGGGCTTTCCCATTTCGGAGAGGGTTGGCCATGCATCACCCAGGCATCACGCCAACGGCGTGGAGCCCGCGAGTTCGGTGTCGTGAGAGCTGGTCGAGCAGGGCGGCGTCCTTCGCTCCGGTTCCTGGGAGCAGGCGGCCGTAGCGGTTGAGCGTGACGGTGATCGAGGCGTGGCCCATGTACGTCTGGAGGCTCTTGAAGCCGACCCCGGGGTAATCGGCTCGTCGGCATCGGTCCGGTCGAGAAACTCCCAGCCCGACGGGCGGCGTGGCGTGATCGGAGGCGCATCGCTCGCGATGCGCCTCGTGCTCGGGAATGTCACTCGAGGGGGTCGGCCTCAAGTTGAAGAAACTCGAGTGAGCCGGGAGTGCCGGTGTGAGGCAGGCTGGACCCTTCGTAGAGGGAAACGAGGTCGTCTCCGAGTGAAGCGAGGGCTGCGGTGGTCGAGTCGTTGAGGTTGACCGCTACGACACCGCATCCGATGAGCGGGGCGATGTCCGACATCGCGACAGTTGCAGAGGCGCTCAGATTCGATCGAACTATGAGGTCGCCGCACCACGCTGAACGTCCCTGGGTCGCGAGTGTGGCCCACGGCCAGGTCCGTTGCTCCGGCGACTCGTAGCCGTACCAGTAGATGAGCTTGAAGCCACGCGAACTGAGGAGCCCGGCCAGGCTTAGCGCTGAAAGACCAGGCTGTGTCTCGGCGGACGGCTCGAAAGGATCAATGTGGACGAGTGCGTCGCGTGGGTCGCCCTTGAAGTCGTGACTGGCGTCGCGGATGGTCGCGAGTCCGTCTTGAGATGTGAGCTGGATCCTCTCTTCGAGGCCGAGCGAGCTCACAGCGGCAGCGAGCGTTCGGATGCTCTCTTCATCCATGTCGCACAAGACGTAGTTGGCCGTGTCCCGAAGGAGGCGCATTGCGAGAAGCGCTGACCCTGGATAGCCGTTTGCCTCCTCCGCTTGGAACCGTGCCAGTTCTTCCCAGTACGTCGAGCGGGTGACTCCCGAGCTGCGTTGGCCCGTGCCGAGCAGGTAGTAGATGCCGTAGTCGCGCGCCGGAGAGTGGCTCAAGGGGTACGAGGCCGAGCCGGCGTGAGTTTCCCAATAGCTTTGCGGAGGCTCGCGAGCGAGCGTCTCGCCAAGCACGAGATGCTTCCAGACATCGCCGAGGTTCCCGAAATGCGCGTTCGCCACGCGAAGAGCCTAGACGGTGCGCCTGGCTTTGGGAGCGCTCACGACGGCGCTTGGTGGGCTGGCATAGCGGCCTCTCACCGGCGTCGTAAGCTCGCGGCCCGGTTCGTCCTCCCGGTCTGGCGCAGGTAGGTGACGGCCCGGCCACCGACTGCCGGCCACGGCCGCAACCCAATGGCCCGGATGAGCGGAGCGCCTAGCTGGCCGAGCGAGAACGGGACGGTCGAGAGCGCCGGGAGCGGGATCGAAAGCTCGGAGCGCTGAACGCCTTGACGCCCTGCATCTCCGCCTGCTTGGTGATCGCGGTCGCCCACGGATGCGGCGGCTCGTCGCCCTTCAGCCCGAGGGTCTCCGTCTTTCACGCCGAAGTGGTGGTCCGACGCCCGGCCGACGAGCTCCATCACCCGCAGCCCGCGTTCCATCCGCTCGATCTCGGGCCGGAGGCCCTTGGCGGCCTTCACGTGCTCTTCGATGGCGGCCATCTCGGCGTCGGTCAGCGAGCGGTCCTCCGCCTGGGTCTTCTCGGTCAGCGCCAGCGCCTTCTGGCGGAAGCCGTTGTACTCCTGCTTCAGCTTGTCCAACTGTTCCACGGCACTCGCACCGCCGGAAGATCGGCGTGGTCGGCGCGGCCGCTACTGCCGGGTTTAGAAGGCTGCAACGGGGGCATTAGAAAGATCGTAGTCCGATCTAAATTGGATATGGGTGCCGAACTGGACTTCGCCGAGGGACGTCTTCTGGTGAAACCTGTGCCCGCGATTGAGTCGAGGAGTGGGTGTCGATGTCTGAGAACGTTGCTGATTTCTTGCTAGGTCGATTGCGAGAGTGGGGTATCCGGCGGATTTACGGATTTCCGGGTGATGGCATCAACGCAATCTTGGGTGCGTTTGGTCGGGCAGACAATGATCCGGAGTTGATCCAGGTCCGGCATGAGGAGATGGCGGCCTTCATGGCGTGCGCGCACGCGAAGTTCACCGGTGAGGTGGGCGTGTGCATGGCGACCTCGGGGCCAGGCGCGATCCACCTCCTCAATGGCCTGTATGACGCGAAGCTCGATCACCAGCCGGTGGTTGCGATTGTCGGCCAGCAGGCACTGAGCTCGCTCGGCGGCAGCTTCCAGCAGGAAGTCGACCTGACGACCTTGTTCAAGGACGTCGCCCACGAGTACGTGGAGATGGCGTCCGAACCCTCCCAGGTACGTCATCTGGTCGACCGGGCAATTCGTATAGCACGAGATCAGCGCACGGTCACCTGCGTGATCATCCCCAACGACGTCGCGTCGATGGACGCCGTTCCTGTCCCTGCGCATGCGCACGGCACGATCCATTCCTCCTTGGGGTACTCACCCCCGGTGGTGGTTCCCTCGGATGAGGATCTTCGTCGCGCCGCAGAGATCCTGAACGCTGGCGACAAGGTGGCGATGCTGGTCGGAGCGGGCGCGCTCGGTGCCAGCGAGGAGGTGACTGAGATTGCGGATCTGCTCGGTGCCGGCGTCGCCAAGGCGCTGCTGGGGAAAGCGGCGTTGCCCGATGACCTGCCCTGGGTGACCGGGTCGATCGGGCTGCTGGGCACGAAGCCGAGCTCCGACATGATGGCGGACTGCGACACGCTGCTGATGGTCGGATCGAGCTTTCCCTACTCGGAGTTCCTGCCGGAGGAGGGCAAGGCACGCGGAGTGCAGATCGACATCGATGCGCGGATGATCGGGATCCGCTATCCGATGGAGATGCAGCTGGTCGGCGACTCCCGACAGACGTTGCGAGCGCTCATCCCGTTGCTCGAGCGGAAGTCGGATCGGTCGTGGCGGAAGGACATCGAGGCGGGTGTTGAGAAGTGGTGGAAGTTGATGGAGGAGCGCGCGCTGTTGGATGCCGATCCGATCAATCCACAGCGTCTGTTCTTCGAGTTGTCAAAGCGTCTGCCGGACGGAGCGATCCTGACCTCCGACTCGGGTTCGTCGGCTGATTGGTACGCACGGGACGTGCGGCTTCGGAAGGGGATGATGGCGTCGCTTTCGGGGAACCTGGCGACGATGGGGCCGGGCGTGCCGTATGCGATCGGCGCGAAGTTCGCCCATCCCGATCGTGTTGTGATCGCACTGGTCGGCGATGGGGCGATGCAGATGAACGGGTTGGCCGAGCTGATCACGATCGGCAAGTACTGGGAGCGGTGGAGCGATCCGCGGCTGATCGTGCTGGTGCTGAACAACCAGGATCTCAACCAGGTGACCTGGGAGCAGCGAGCGATGGAGGGCGATCCCCGCTTTGACGCGTCCCAGAGCATCCCGGATTTCCCCTACGCGCACTACGCTGAGCTGATCGGGCTTCGCGGCATCCGGGTGGACACGCCAGAGGCGATCGGGCCAGCATGGGACGCGGCGCTTGCAGCTGACCGGCCGGTGGTGCTTGAGGCGGTGACCGACCCGGCCGTACCGCCGCTTCCGCCGCACATCACCTTCGAGCAGGCCAGCCACTTCGCGCAGGCCATCGCGCGAGGCGACTCTGGTCGTCGCGGCATGATCGTCGAGTCCTTCAAGCAGAAAATCGAAGAGTTCGTGCCGGGCCGCTGATGCCTACACCCTTGGACCATCGGGTGAGGACGCTGCGCCTCGCGCTGACCGACGTGCGTGAGCCTGTCCCGGCATTCCGCTACGGTGCCGGCGCCGACCGAGGGTCGCGCTAGTGGCGACTCTCGTCAAGCAGGATGTCGGGATCGAGCGTCTCGAAGTGTCCGCCTACACGGTGCCGACGGATCGGCCTGAGTCGGACGGCACTGCCCAGTGGAACGCGACGACGCTGATCTTGGTCCAGGCACATGGCGGTGAGGAAACCGGGCTAGGCTACACCTACGGCGACCTGGCCAGCGGCACCGTCATCCGGTCCGTCCTCGCGGACGTCGCCCAGAGCCGTGACGCGATGTCGGTTACCTCGACCTGGGATGCGATGGCCCGAGTCTGCCGCAACCTCGGGCGCCCCGGCGTGGCGTCGATGGCGATCGCTGCCGTCGACACGGCGCTTTGGGATCTGAAGGCGCGACTGCTCGGCCTGCCGCTGGCCACGCTGCTTGACGCCGCACGGGCGGAGGTGCCGATCTATGGGAGTGGTGGATTCACCTCCTACTCGGACGAGCAGCTGGCATCGCAGCTGGGCGGCTGGGCAGAGCTGGGCATACCCCGGGTGAAGATGAAGGTCGGCCGCTCGCCCGATCGCGACGTTGAGCGCGTCAGGGTTGCTCGCCAGGCGATCGGACCAGACACGGAACTGTTCGTCGACGCCAATGGCGCACTCTCGCGCAAACAGGCGCTCTGGTTTGCCGAGCAGATCGCAGACGAAGACGTGCGCTGGTTTGAGGAGCCCGTCTCCTCCGACGATCTGGAGGGGCTGCGACTGCTCAGGGACCGGGTGCCGGCCGGGATGGAGATCGCGGCCGGCGAGTACGGCTACATGCTGCCCTACTTCGAACAGATGCTGGTCGCAGGCGCAGTCGACTGCCTGCAGGCCGACGCCACTCGCTGTGAGGGCATCACCGGCTTTCTGCGGGTGGCAGCGCTTTGCCAGGCGCGCTCGCTCGAGCTCTCCGCGCACTGTGGCCCGTCGATTCATGCCCATCCCTGTTGTGCGATCGGGCCGCTGCGTCATCTCGAGTACTTCCACGACCACGCTCGCGTCGAGGCGTTGTTGTTTGACGGGACGCTCGAGCCGACCGACGGACTGCTTCGGCCCGACTTCACCCGGCCGGGGAACGGTCTGGAACTCAAACAAGCCGACGCCGCGCGCTACGCCGCCTAGGAGGAACCCGATGACCATGATGAAACTCGGCACGCACCGACCCAGAGCGAGCCTGCGTGCGCGCATGCTGGCGCCCGAGCGTCGCGGCCCCCTGCGCGGGGGCCGGTGGTTGCTAGGGAATCTGCGGGCGGGAAGGATGCAGAAGACGCTGGGTGCTGCAGTGGCCCTGAGCGCGCCGCCGCTGGCGTTTGAGATCTATCTGGAGCACTACAAGGGTTCGTTCGGCGATAAGTGGATGTGGACGCCGATCGTCCTGACCCCGCCGTTGGCGGCTGCGGGTGTTGCCGCGATCTTCTCCGAGCGGGTTGCGCGAACCGCGCTGCCGGCGCTCTCCGCGCTGTATCTCGCTGACGGGTTGATCGGGGTGTGGACGCATGTGCAGGGCGTCCGCAAGAAGCCTGGCGGGTTGGAGAATCCGACCTACAACCTGGTCATGGGGCCGCCGCTTTTGGCGCCCGGATCGCTGGTGTTGGTGGGCGCGTTCGGCCTGCTCGCACCGCTGATGGCACGGGAGCGGTAGCGGCTGTGGGTGAGGGGGCTCGAGATGCGGGGCACCTGCCGAATCTGCGCGGCGCGGACGGGCCGGCGGATCCCTACCGGTTACCGCGACAGCGCCGCGGCCAGACGCCGCAGATGCATGGCCGCTACCCCGACTACGACGTTCTTGACGAGATCGCAGACTGGGATGATCTGACTAGAGGGGTCGTGCTCAGGCGCCTCCACGATGTGCCCTCGCGGCGCTTCTTCACCGAGGCGGAATGGGATGCTCTCGCGGCGTTCTGCGATGTCGTGCTCGCCCAGGACTCCGATCCCCGCATCCCCGTCGTCGCCTATATCGACGAGAAGCTTCACGCGGGCAGGCTGGATGGCTACCAGTACGCCGACATGCCCGATGATCGGGAGACCTGGCGTCTGGTAGCCCGAGGACTCGATCAAGTCGCCCAATCCAAGGGGCCGGCGTCGTATGCGTTGGCGTCGGCCGAGGTTCGTCACGAGATCGCGGGCGAGTTCAGCGAGGCCAAGGTTACGGGCGGGGCCTGGGATCAGGTGAATGTCGTTCGGGCCTTCGGGGTCGTGATGCGATCGGCGCTGGCGGCGTTCTATTCGCATCCGTGGGCGTGGAACGAAATCGGCTTCGGTGGCCCGGCGTACCCGCGCGGCTACGCCCGCCTCGGAATCGGCATGAGCGAGTCGTGGGAGGGCGTGGAGGCGTTCGACATCGATCCGGTCCCAGACGTGAAGCAGCGGGGCTTGGAATGAGAGCAGCCCTCAAGGGCGCGCTGCGGCCGCGCGAAAATGACTCGGCCTACCTGCTGGATGTGCACAGCCGCGGCGTGCCCGGGCGGGAGCGGATGCACCGCTACCCGGATTCCGATGAGGTCGACATGCTGATCGTCGGATGTGGCGCCGGCGGCAGTGTGCTTGCCCAGCGGTTGGCCCGGGCCGGCTGGCGCGTCGTCGTCTTGGAGCGCGGCCCGTTCTGGGATCCCGATACCGACTGGGTATCCGACGAGGAAGGCTCGGCGCACCTGTACTGGAACGACAAGCGCATCATCGGTGGAAGCGACCCCGTCGAGATGGGAAAGAACAACTCCGGGCACGGGGTGGGGGGGTCAATGGTGCACTACGCCGGCTACACGCCCCGATTCCACCCATCCGACTTCGACGTCGGGACGCGCGACGGCGTCGCCGCCGACTGGCCGATCAGCTACTGGGACCTGAAGCCACACTTCGAGCGGGTCGAGCGGGAACTGCCGGTGGCTGGTCAGGATTGGCCGTGGGGCGATCCGCACCGCTACCCGCACTCGCCGCATCCGATCGGCGCCGCCGCCGATCGGGCATGGGCCGGGGCACGCGCGCATGGCATCGAGATGCGGGTCGGACCGGTGGCGATCACCAACGGCGTCTTCGGCAACCGGCCGCACTGCATCTACCGTGGGTTCTGCCTGCAAGGCTGCAAGGTGAACGCCAAAGCCAGCCCGCTGGTAACTCACGTCCCCGACGCGATCGAGCATGGTGTCGAGATCCGTTCCGACTCGATGGCGGTGCGCGTCGAGGTCGATGGGTCGGGGCGCTGCACGGGCGTCACCTACCTCCACGCCGGCCGTGAACGGTTTCAGCGGGCGGGAGCCGTGGCCGTGTGCGGCTACTCGATCGAGAGTCCGCGGCTGCTGCTGAACTCGACCAGTCCCCGCTTCCCGGCCGGGGTCGGGAACAACGCCGACCAGGTTGGGCGGTACCTGATGGTGCAGGGCGCGCCCCAGGTCGCCGGCCGTTTCCCGGAGCTGCTGCGGATGTACAAGGCGCCTCCACCCGAGGTGTCTTCGGAACAGTTCTACGAGACCGACCCGGCCCGTGGATTCATGCGCGGCTTCTCGATCCAGACCGTCAGCCCGCTTCCGATCGGCTGGGCTGAGCACGTATTGGCCGACGGTCATCGCGGCGCGGCGCTCCGCGAGTATATGCGCGACTACAACCACTGGGCGGTGCTGGGTGCCCTGTGCGAGCTCCTGCCACAGCCCGAAAACCGGGTGACGCTGGCAGACGAGACGGATCAGTTCGACATGCCGATCGCCCGGTTCGACTACACCCAGTGCGACAACGACCGGGCCAACATCGCCTACGCCAAGCAGACGATGCACGACGTCTGGGAAGCCGCGGGAGCCCAAGACGTTCTTTCTATCGACCGCTATGCGCACCTCGTGGGCGGCTGTCGGATGGGCGCAAATTCCGAGTCAAGCGTCATCGATCAGGATCACCGAGTCTGGGACGTTCCAAACCTGTTCATCTGTGATGGAAGCGCGATGCCGACGCAGGGCAGCGCCAACCCGGCGCTCACGATCATGGCGTTGGCTTCACGGCTTGCCCAGCGGCTCGTCGCCAAGCGCGTCGCCGCGCAGCCCAGCAATCGTGCTCTCGCACGCCGTGGAGGGTACCGCTGATGACCACGTTCCCGTTCGCTGGACGAGGAGGAGTCGTGGTCATCCAAGATCGGGCTACCCGGTCGAAAGAACGTGAGTGGCTACCCGCCCCCCCGCGCAGAGTGCGAAGAGCTCGCTGCCGGCGCATTCGACCGCTTTCGCCTGGACGTAGGCGGACTGGTGGAAGAGCCCGTCGAACACGGCGCGCGCCGGCACGCCTGCGGGTCGAAACCCAGCTTGGCTTCAAGATGGTCAAGTGGGTGCGCGCGATCGAGTTCGTCGCCGACTACCGCACATCGGCCAAGGCCAGGGCGGCTGGCGAGAAGACCAGCAGTACTACGCGAACGCTGCCGGAATCTGACCCCAACACGAAGCGAGCACCATGAACAACGGAACAGCGAAACAGGTCGTCGTGGTCACCGGAGCATCCGGTGGAGTGGGCCGAGCGACCGCCCATGCCTTCGCCAAACGAGGCGCCAGCGTCGGCCTGCTCGCTCGCGGTGCGGAGGGACTCGATGCGGCCGCGGCGGAGGTCGAGTCATTCGGCGGCTCGGGATTCGCGGTCCCGACCGACGTTGCTGACTCCGACCAGGTCGAGGCTGCTGCCAAGGCCGTCGAGGAACGTTTCGGCCCGATCGACGTGTGGGTGAACGATGCGATGGCGACCATCTTTGCGCCCTTTGCCGAGATCACCGCCGAGGAGTTCACCCGCGCAACTCAGGTCACCTACCTGGGCACGGTGTACGGCACAATGGCTGCGCTCAAGCGGATGGTGCCACGAAATCATGGCGCGGTCGTCCAGGTCGGCTCCGCACTCGCCTATCGCGCCATCCCCCTTCAGTCGGCCTATTGCGGCGGGAAGTTCGCGATCCGGGGTTTCACCGACTCGGTGCGTACCGAGCTGCTCCACGACAAGAGCCGAGTCTGGATATCGATGGTGCAGCTTCCGGCGCTCAACACGCCCCAGTTCGACTGGTGTCGCAGCAAGCTGCCCAACCACCCGCAACCGGTGCCGCCGATCTACCAGCCGGAGGTGCCCGCCGAAGCGGTGTACTGGGCGGCGCACCACCGCCGACGCGAAATCACGGTGGGCGGAAGCGCAGTCAAGGCGATCGTCGGCAACAAACTCGCTCCCCGCTTCGCCGACTGGTACCTGGCTCGCACCGGGTACGCCTCCCAACAGATCGCGGACATGCCGATCGACCCCGACCGGCCGAACAACCTCTTCGACCCGGTCCCAGCACTGGCTGCGACACACGGGATGTTCGACGACCAGGCGAAGCCGCGGAGCTATCAGCTGTGGGCGACGACGCACCGCGGCCTGATCGTCGGCGCCGTCGGCGCCGGCGTACTCGCAGCGGGACTGACTCGGCGCAAACGATGAGCGCGAATGCGGACCTCGCCGCGGCAGATCCACACGTGCTGCGCGAGTACGCGCTCCTGGCTGACGGCGAGCGCGGCATCCTGGTCGGGCCGCGTGGCGACTTCGCGTGGATGTGCTTCCCAAGATGGAACGATGACGCCATGTTCTCGTCGCTGATCGGCGGGAACGGCAGCTACGCCATCACCCCCGCCGAGCGCTGCGTTTGGGGCGGCTACTACGAAGAGGGCAGCCTGATCTGGCACAGCCGCTGGATCACGAACGGCTCGATCATCGAGTGCCGCGAGGCGCTGGCACTGCCGAGCCGCCGCGACCGCGCCGTCGTGCTTCGACGCGTCACCGCGATACGCGGCCCTGCATCCATGCGTGTGTCGCTGAACCTGCGTGGCGGCTTCGGCGAGGAGCCGGCTCGCCGGCTGAAACGCGATGACGCCGGCATATGGCGTGGACTGGTTGGAACGACGCGAATCGCGTGGCTCGGCGGCGCCGATGCCAGCCCCCACCCCGACGGCCACAACGGCAAGGCCCTCACGCTGTCGCTCACCCTCCCGCCGGGCCACTCACATGACTTCGTGCTCGTGCTGGGCGACGGCACAGAGGATCTCGATCCGCCCGACCCTGAGTGGGTCTGGCAGGGCACCTCCGCAGCCTGGGCTGACCGCGTGCCTCGGCTGCACGACACGGTGGCGCAGCGCGACGCGCGCCATGCCTACGCGGTCATGCACGGCCTCACCAGCAGCAGCGGAGGGATGGTCGCGGCAGCCACCACCTCACTTCCCGAGCGAGCAAGTCAGGGACGAAACTACGACTACCGCTACGCCTGGATCCGCGACCAGTGCTACGCCGGCCAGGCCGCCGCCGCCGCTGGCGGCCACCCCCTCATGGACACCGCCGTCGCCTTCGCCCGCGACCGGCTGCTGGCCGACGGAGAGCGCCTGAAGCCCGCCTATACCGTCTCCGGCGGATATGTCCCCGACGAGCGACCACTCGCGCTGCCCGGCTACCCGGGCGGCACCAACATCGTCGGAAACTGGGTCAACCAACAATTCCAGCTCGACGGCTTCGGCGAGTCGCTGCTCCTGTTCGCTGCCGCCGCGCGGCACGATCATCTCGACGCCGACGCCTGGCGGGCCGCCGAAGCCGCGGCGGAGGCGATCGCCGCGCGATGGCACGAGCTCGACGCCGGCATCTGGGAGATCACCCCCAAAGCGTGGACGCACAGCCGCCTGATCTGCGCTGCCGGCCTCCGCGCCATCAGCCACCACAGCCCGGGCGATGAACAGGCCGCACGATGGGCCTCGCTCGCCGACAGGATCGTCGCGGACACCGCCACCCACGCGGTCCACCGATCGGGACACTGGCAACGCGCCGCCGACGACCCCAACCTTGACGCGGCGCTGCTCCTGCCCGCCCTCCGCGGCGCCATTCCCGCCGACGACCCGCGGTCCGTCGCCACACTCCACGCGATCGATGACCAGCTGACCGAGGACGGCTACGTCTACCGCTACCGACCAGACGAACGGCCACTCGGCAACGCCGAGGGCGCCTTCCTGGTCTGCGGCTTCTGGATGGCTCTGGCCTGGGCGCAGCAGGGCGAGCACACCGCAGCCGCACGCTGGTTTGAACGAAACCGCGCCGCATGTGGCCCACCCGGCCTGCTCGCCGAGGAGTTCGACGTCACCCAGCGTCAGCTGCGCGGCAACCTGCCTCAAGCGTTCGTGCACGCGCTGCTCCTCGAGTGCGCCGCCGCTCAGCACACCCAATCGAGCGACGAGGGATTCGCCGAACAATGAGACCAGTGCTCTCACTGCCCGGACGATCGCGCCGCCACCATGGCGACGCTGACCGACCCTCGATCGACCGAGCCCAGCTCGCATGTGCCGCGTATGGATTGGCATTGTTGGTTGCGCCAGGGCCGTTCCTCCGCACCCTCCCCGGGCGACACGTCGACGCCGACCGCCGTGCGCTGCTCGCAACTCGCGCCCTTGGAACGCGCCACCTCCTTCAGGCAACAGCGCTCATGCAGCACCCCAGCCGCCGATGGATGCTCGCCGGTGCCTGCATCGACGCGACTCATGCCGCCACCATGCTCGCCCTCGCAGTGGCCCGACCCAAGTGGCGAGCACCTGCCACGGCCAGCGCCACGTTCGCCCTGCTCATCGCCGCCGCCGAAATCCGCGGATCGTGGCGCTCCCAGCGCAGCCTCTGGGTGCAGAGCGGCACACGATCGAACACGACACCATGACGACCAGTCATCCGCAGCCAACCCGCCCGTCGGGTCGACAGATCGAGATCACGCACGCCGATCAGCGCGCCTGGATTGTCGAAGTGGGCGGATCGCTGCGCGCCTACCAGGTCGGTGACCACGATGTCCTCGATGGCTACAGTGCGGACGAGCGGTGCACCGCCGCTCGTGGCCAATCACTCATCCCATGGCCAAATCGGCTACGCGACGGTCGCTACCGCTTCGCCGACCGCGACCATCAACTCCCGCTCACCGAACCCGACAAGCGCAACGCGATCCACGGGCTGACACGGTGGGCGAACTGGACCCCAGCCGATCATGCAGTCAACCGGGTGACGATGCGACATCGGCTGCACCCCCAACCCGGCTATCCCTTCGCGCTTGATCTGGAAATCACCTATTCGCTCGCCGACGACGGCCTTCACGTCCACACCACCGCGACCAACATCGGCACGACACCCGCTCCCTACGGCACTGGCGCGCACCCCTACCTCGCCCCCGGCACGCCAACCATCGACACCGCTCGACTTCGCGCCCCCGGACGGATCTGGCTTCCCACCGACGATCGCGGTATCCCGACCGGAGCAGAACCCGTCACCGACACGGACTATGACTTCCGAGCGCCGCGCCTGGTCGGGACAGTCAAGCTCGACACTGGGTACACCGACCTCGTCCGCGAGGGCAACGGCATCGCCCGTGTCGAGCTGCTCGCCGACACGCGCACCACAACGCTCTGGTTCGACCAGACCTACCCGTACGTGATGCTGTTCACCGGGGATTCGCTGCCCGATCCAGGCCGTCGCCGGCGCAGTCTCGGCGTCGAGCCGATGACCTGCGCGCCAAACGCATTCCAGACAGGCGACGGCCTCCAAACCCTCGCGCCCGACGAATCACACACGGCGTGCTGGGGGATCACCACGTCAATACGCGGGGACGGTTGATGGAGATCCGGGTCGGCCCACCAACCCTCACCATCCACGCCGACGAGCAGTTCCTGGTCTGTGCCCCGGACGCGACCATCGCGCCACAACACCAGCAGGGATACTTCAGCTCCGACACGCGGATCGCGTCCCGCTATCAACTGACCCTCGCCGACACACCGCCGACGCTGCTCAACAGCTCAGTCGTCGCGCCGTTCTCGGCGCGGCACGAGTTTGCCAATGCCGACATGTTCACGCGGCGAGGCCGGCTCGCAGCAAACCAGGTGCACCTGCGGCTCGACCGGACAATCCACCACGGCGTGCACGAGGACTACGACCTCACCAACTACTCGCCGACGGTCGTCGAGTTCGACCTGCAAGTACGGATCGAGGGTGATTACGCCGACCTGTTCGATGTCAAGGCCGGCAGGTTCGCACGCCGCGGCGCGCTCCAGTCCGCTTGGGACAAGACCGCCCACACCCTCACTACGAACTACCGCCACCGCGACTTCCAGCGCGGCCTGAGAATCCAAGTGGAGAGGTTCGACTCCGAGCCGCTATTCGCAAATGGTGTCCTGTCGATGCCAATCCGACTCGAGCCCAAACAGCCATGGCACGCCTGCATCATCTGGACACCCCTGGACCCCGGCGCGTTGGAGCAACATCGTCCGCCGAGCAGACATTGCCGCGCACTCACAACCGGCGACTCTGCGTTGGCCAGGCGCCGCGACGGTTGGCATCAGCGGGCGACCACAATCACCACCAGCGATCACGCCGTCAACGCCGTCATCTCTCGCGCCGTGGAAGACCTTGGCGCTCTTCGCATGGAACGACACGACCCGGATGCGTCGGAGCGCACGCCCGATGCGGGAACGATGGTGCCTGCAGCGGGCATCCCCTGGTTTCTGGCGCTGTTCGGCCGCGACGCGATGATCGTGTCCCTCCAAACACTCCTCTTGAACCCCGGACTCGCACTCGGCAGTCTCGCGGCGCTGGCACCAAGCCAAGGCGACAGCTACGACGATCGTCACGACCAGCAGCCGGGCAAGATCGAGCACGAGTATCGCCACGGCGAGCTGGCGCACTTCGACCAGATACCCCAGACCCCGTATTACGGCACCCACGACACCACTGCCCTCTACGTCTCGGCAGCCGCTGCACTCTGGCGCTGGACAGGCAAGCGGGAGTCGATGCACAGGCTCCGTCCGCACGTTGAGCGAGCTCTTGCGTGGATCGATCGTGACGGCGACATCGACAACGACGGACTCCAGGAGTACCAGACGCGCGCGGGGGACTGGGGCTACTACAACCAAGGCTGGAAAGACTCCGGCAGCGCAATCGTCAACAGCGATGGCACGAACGCCACGCTCCCGCTCGCCACCTGTGAATTGCAGGGCTACGTCGTGGCCGCAAAACGGGGATGGGCGAGCGTCGTCGAGCAGGCCTTCGGCGACGCCGCCGCCGCCGCCCGCTTACGCGACGAGGCAGACCGCCTCGCCGAGCTTGTCGACCAGCGCTTCTGGTGGGCAGCCGAGGGCACCTACTATCTGGGTCTCGATGGAGACAAGCGACCCATCGAATCAGTCGCATCCAACGCAGGCCACCTCCTCTGGGCGGGTGCGGTGCCGGCAGATCGGGCCAGGTCCGTCGCTCATCGTCTATTGGAGGAGGACATGTGGAGCGGCTGGGGCGTCCGCACGCTCTCTACGAAGCACGCCGCATACAACCCCCTCTCGTACCAGCTCGGGTCCGTCTGGCCGCACGACAATGCGATTATCGCAAACGGGCTCGCCCGCTATGGCCACAGTCAAGAGGCAGCGCAGATCGCGCGCGGCCTCCTCGACGCCGCACAGCACTTCCAACACGCCCGGCTCCCAGAGGTGTTCGCTGGCCTCGCCCGCGACGAGGGATCCTTCCCCGTCCAATACCTGGGAGCAAACGTCCCCCAAGCCTGGGCCTCTGGCTCCATCATCCACCTCATCACGACGCTCACCGGCATCCACCCCGACGCGCCATCCAACCGCTTGATCGTCTCCCCAGCGCTTCCTGAATGGCTGCCTCAAGTCACCCTCACCAATCTGCGAATTGGCGACGCCAATGTCGATCTTCACCTCAACTGCGACCAGGTCGAGGTCATACAGGTCAATGGCGACCTCGCGGTGACTACGCCGGCGAGGGAGCATTCGTGATGACCCACGGTCCGGACAGCCGCAGCATTCCTAATGCCGCCTTGCAGGCCACCCGCACCCGCATGCGGGCCGTGGATCGCGTCGCCAGGTTCGAAGGGGCGGCATGACCAAACAATCGTCCGGCCAAAGCAAGCAAGGTCACGCCACGGTGAAGGAGTCGGCGCCCGAGCCCCACATCGACCTCGTCCAACACGTCGCCGAGCTTTGGATTCACCTTCGCGAGTTCGCATGCGCGACCGAACGAGCAGCCCGCAAGAACCGGCTCACTCCGCAGCGATACCTGCTGCTGCTCATGATCAGAGCAGCGACTGACGGTCAGGGGGTGGCAACGGTTAGCCACGTCACCAAACAGCTGCAGCTTGCTCAAAGTAGCGTCACCGGGTTGATCGCGCGTGCCGAGGCCGTCGGGCTGGTCGCCCGGTCTGACTCGCCCATGGACGGTCGCCAGACCGAGATTCGCCTGACCAAGGAAGGCACGCGGCGGCTTCGGGCAACGATCAGCGATCTCGGCGTCGAGCGGCGACAGTTCGCCGCTCTCGTAGCCGAACTCAAGGATTCGATCTAGCCGACGCCCCTGGAGATGCCGTGGGCGACCAGCTTCTATGCCGTTGACTGGCGACCGATCCGCCTCCGCTTTCGCGTCTTGGTTCCGAGGTCATCCTGGATCTCTTCCAGGCTGCGGCCCTTCGTCTCAGGTACCAGCCGCGCGAAGAAGATCACCGCAATCACGCCGACCACGGCATACAGCCAGAACGTGCCGGCCTTACCGAGGTCGCCGACCAGGGTAAGGAAGGTGTAGGAGACGATGAAGTTGAACGACCAGTTGGCGACGGTGCAGAGCGCCATGGCGGGGCCGCGCAGTTCCAGCGGGAAGATCTCGGAGATCATGAGCCAGAACACCGGGCCGAGACCCATGGCGAAGCAGGCGATGTACACGACCAGCGCCACCAGTGACAGCCACGATGCGTCGGCCTGCAACGTGGCTGAATAGAAGAACGCCCCAAGGACGACCAGCGCCACGGTCAGTCCGATCGTACCGATCAGCAGGAACACCCGCCGGCCCAGCCGATCCAGGAGCAGGATTGCGATCACCGTAAAAATCACGTTGGTGACGCCAATGAACACCGTCTGGCCGATCGCCCCCGAGGTGCTCGCTCCGCCGAACGAGAGAATCGTCGGCGCGTAGTAGATGATCGTGTTGATGCCGACGATCTGCTGGAAGATGGCAAGGCCGAGCCCGACGATCAGCATCGGCCGCACGGCTGACCCGAACAGGTCGCGGATGCTTCCTTCGCGCTGGGCGATCTCCTTGATCTCCTTCAACTCCTCATCGACTTCATCGTCGCGGTGTGTACGGGCGAGGGCGGCTTTGGCCTCGTCGTCGCGGCCGCGCTCGACCAGCCAGCGCGGGCTGTAGGGCATGAAGGCCATGCCGATCGCCAGCGCCGCCCCCGGGACGGCTCCGAGGCCGAGCATCCAGCGCCAGTTGTTGTCGCCGATCCCCTTCAGGGCGAAGTTGACGATGTAGGCGGCCAGGATGCCGCTGACGATCATCAGCTGGTTGAAGGAAACCAGCCCGCCGCGGATCCGCTTGGGAGACAGTTCGGCCAGGTACATCGGCGAGACGAACGACGCGGTGCCGACCGAAACGCCGAGGATGAACCGCGCCGCAATCAGCTGATCTGCGGTCTGTGAGAAGGCGCATGCCAGCGCGGCCACGGCATAGATCGTTCCGGAGATCACCTTCGTCCACCGACGACTGATGGCATCCGCCAGATAGCCCGAGCAGATCGCTCCGAGCACCGCGCCCAGGAGGAGGGCACCCACGATCGCCTGCTGCTCGAACTGCGAGGCATGCAGATCGCCCTTGATGAACAAGAGCGCTCCCGAGATCACGCCGGTGTCGTAGCCGAACAGAAACCCTCCGAGCGCGGCGATAAGCGCGACGACGAACAGGAACGGCTTGCCCTCACGGCGTGCGTCAGTGACAAAAAACCCAGCCATCCTCATGCCTCCTGATAGATCGTGATACGATGGTTCTGAACGTCGCATACCCGTTGATACTCGCCCGTAAACAGGGCGTGAGAGGCGGGGCGCCTAAGGATGTAGTTCGTGTACCGATATAGTGACGAGAACCTGACCGGAGAGGAGGTTGCAGAAATGCACGTCGATGCGAGCGGGGGTGGCCGGCGAGTTGGCCAGTGCTGGGTGATCGAATTGATCGGAGAACACGACCTGTCCACGGCGTCGATGATCGCCGAGTGGATGGCTGGAATCGACGACTCAGCCCGCCTAATCGAGATCGATCTGCGCGAGGCCGAGTTCATCGATTCAACCGTCGTTGGAAAACTGGTCAGCCTTGAGGCGGCTCTCGCTCAGGCCGGCCGGGAGCTCTTGATCGTGTCGCCCGCGGGCAGTTTCCCTCGGCGAGTCTTGGACGTCGTAGGCGCATCTCTGATGCTGCAGGTCGTCGACGAGCCACCCTTCGACGTGCAGCTGCCGCGTCGCCGGGAGGAGGCTTCTTCGTGTCCGTGACCACCAGATCTCCGACCCGCGAGGACTGTCGTCGTGCGGCTGACTTCCGCTTCGCTTTGCGGCAGTTCATTGCCGATGCGGACGCGGACGTCCGAGCGGAAGGGCTGACGCCGCATCGCTACCTGCTGATGCTCGCCATCAAGGCCGCACCGAGAGAGTGCCCGGCGACGATCACACAGATCGCGGATCGGCTGCAAAGCGCCCAGAGCTCCGTCACGGAGCTGGTGGATCGAGCCGTCGCAGCAGGCCTCGTGGAGCGTGGAGGCGCCTCGGACGGTCGGGTGGTCACCGTGGCGCTTACCGACCATGGGGACGAGGTGTTCGCTCGGGCCTTCGCCGCCGTCCGGGATGACCGCGAGCGCCTGCTCCAGCATCTGTACGCGCCGTAGCCGCGCCTGTTCCATCCGCTGCTGTCGGTGACCCCGCCCATTCCTCACGGCTGAAGCGACGTGGACGACTTGGATCGCGTCGAGACGCTGGATCTCTTTGGGCACTCCCTTTCGTTCGGGAGAGCTAACCGGCGCCGGCCAACGGAGGACCAACGATTGTCATGCCGGCCTCGCGTCCGTGTTTGTGGAAGGCCTCGCGTGCTGTGATGGCGCCAGCGTGCTCTGCGAATCGCTCGAAGAACGTCTCCATTCCGGCGGGCGTGAAGACGACCATCATTCGCCCTGGGCCGTCGCTGACATTGCGCCATGTATGGGGGACACCCGGCCGCACGTACATGCAGGTGCCCGCTGGCCCTTCGCGGAGCTCGTCGTCGAGCCGGAATTGGAATCGTCCGTCGAGCACGTAGAGGAACTCGTCCTCGCCGGCGTGCGTGTGTAGCGGTGGCCCCTCGCCGGCGGCCGCGACCGTCTCCAGCGCCAACAGCGCCCCACCCGTTTCCGGTCCGCGTACTTTGAACGTCAACGAGCCGCCGACCGGATTGTCGACCGACATCCCCTCGCCGGGGCCGAGCACCACCCCTCGCACGTGGTCGACCATCGACAGACCCTACCCCAGCCGGCCGCCAGCGTCGAGAAACGGCAGCACCGCCGACGCTGCGGCTGAGACGGCGCGACGGCGAATGTTCGAAGCGAATCGGTACTGGGTGTTTGGCTCCCCCCTGATCGGGCCGACGATGGAAAGCCGCGGATCTGCAACCATCCGAGAATGCGGCGGCATCCGGCTCTCGTCCCGTTGTCTCACGACCACCAGCGTGGTCTCGTGGTTGCTCGTCGGATGGCGCGTGCTGAGTCGGAGACGGAGTGCTCTCGAGTTGCGGACGATTTCGTGCGGTTCATGGTCGAGGAGGGGTCTGCTCATTTCCGTGAGGAAGAGGAGGTCATCTTCCCGTTGTTGGCGGCGTTCTTGGATCAGCCATCGGAGCTGGTCGACCGGGCGTTGGTGGAGCATGGGCGCCTCCGAGCCGCGGCCGTTCGGTATGGGCTGGGCCGCGAGCCGGTGGACGGCGAAGCCCTCGCCGCTGTCGGTCGGCTTCTCGAGGCGCACATCCGGTGTGAGGAGCGGGAACTCTTTCCGTTGGTCGAGCGGACGATACCCGACGAAGTCCTCTCGGAGATTGGTCTTGCCATCCGGGTCCCGCCCAGCGGGAGAGCGCAGGTCGGCGACCTCGCAGACCCAGCGGGCGTCGGAACTCGGTGGGCGGTCGCCAGCGTCGACCTGAATGCGACGGTGGTTGCATGGCCGCCGGGCGGTGGGGTGGCTTCGCACCGAAACGACGAGCGCGACGTGCTGCTCGTCGTGATCGCCGGCGACGGCACCGTCACGGTTGACGGTCGACCGATCGACCTGCAGGCCCAGCGTGGGGTGGTGGTCCCAAAAGGCACGGTCCGTGCGATCTCTGCCGGGTCGCAGGGCTTGCGATACCTCTCGATCCACCTCCGCCGCACCGGGCTCACACTGATGCGGCCGCGATCCTGACGCTTGCACACTCTGCCCGTGACGTTCGCGGGCCTCGCTGCGGTACGGGTGTTGTGAGACGCCACGACAAGGCCGGAAGTGAACGTCGATAAACAGGCCGCGTGCGTTGATCTCGCAAGCCGGGGGACTTCAACGATCGCGTGTCGTCGATTGGCCTATTTGGGCTGCCATACCATCACGACGAGGATTGCTAGCAGTGCGGCGAAGCTGACGGAGTTGAGTGCGAGCGAGATCGGGTCTCGCAGCGCGCGCTTGAGTTCTGCAGACGGCGCGTCGCCGCGGGTTGCGAGGGCTTGTGCGAGGTAGCGGGCCTGTCGCTGTCTCCCCCCGCCAGTGCCGCCGAAGATGACGCTCACGATCCATAGCAGGACGGCAGAGCGCACCCAGAGCGCACCGGTCGCGCCGAGGTGGTGGGCGAGCGCCAGCCCGAACCCAAGCGTGGCGAACGCTGCGACGGTGATCACTAGCACCGCTGGTCTGATCAGCCGAAGCAGGATCACGATCTCGCTCGGTCGATCCCGGTGGAACGCCGCCCACTGCAGCACTCCCGCCAAAACGGCGCCCGACACGAATGCGAATGCCGCGATCAGATGCCCGCAAGAACCATTGATACTCGCTCACGAGTCGTAAGCTACTGGCCGGAGGTACACACTCGAGCTCGGTGGTTTGTTAGCTGTCATCTACCTGCTTTGAGGTGGCGTTGCTTGTGGCGGTTCGGTGATGTTCGTGGGGTGTCGCCGCGAATCAGCCGGCGGCCGCGGTGTAGCATCGCCGTGAAGGTGACTAGCCATACGGCGGTGGCTACCCATATCCATATCCGGGCAAAGTCGGTGATTCGTGGTGCGCCGGCGGCCGTGCCGACGATGAAGCTGCATGCTGCGTACATTCCGAACGGGAAGACGGTTGACCAGCGTCGAACGTTGTAGTGCGGTCGGCGGTGGCGCACCTCCGCGATCAGGAGTGCGGGCAGCCATAGCATTGTCAGCACCCATAGGCCCAAGGTGAGGGTCTTGAGCGTCCCTTGATGACTGCCGAACATTCCCAGGGTCTTCGCGGCGACCAGGATTTTGCCCGCGACGAGGGTGGAGATTGCGAGTGCACCACCGCTGACCCAGTGGTCGCCGTGGCCGATCGCGAGCTGGCGAAAATCGAAGTGAGCAAGGACGAACAGATAAAAGGCGAGTCCGAGAACAAACGGGATGAGCGAGATGCCGAGCAGCCAGTGAGTGTGCCCGGAGAGGGCGAGCGTGGCTGCTAGCAGGGCAATCGATTCGGTGGATACCGTCAGTATGAATGAGGCTCCCACGGTCGGAACGATCCAACTTCGCAAGACAGTCACTACGAGACCGAGCCATAGCGCAAGGGCGATCACGAACAGCACGATCCCCGCCGAGTACCACCCGAGCAGCACCAGGCGGGTGCCCAGTACCGCCGTCCCAGCGACGCCGGTGAGGGCGGCTGGCGACCGTGCTTCGACCAGAAACCCCGCGTGGTCGCGAACCACCCGCGCCACGAGAATCACCCCAAGAGCGATCCATGCGGAGGCGGCGATCAACAGCAGGATCCGCGACAGTGCGTCGTGGTCGTCGAAGAAGAGGGCCACCGATACGATCCCGGTCCCCATCACGACCGCCCCAGAAGCGGGGGGGATCACTGCGAAGATGCGCTCCAACGCCCCGCGATTCTCGTCGCGCGGTTCGACGGGATCAGCGAGGGACACCGACAGCTTCCGACGAGGGGATGACAGGCGACTCCGCCAGGTCGATGAGCGCGCGACCTCGTCTCATGCGCGGGTTGCCGTCTGATTGTCAACAGGCAGAGACAGTCCGTGTTGGATGACATCGGCGAGGCTGGTTGTCCGCAACGTGTCGAGGAATCGTTCCTGGGCGGCGATCAGGAATGGATGGAACGGGCAGATGCCGTTCGCGTCGCAGGCGCCCTCGCTGAGCACGCAGCGTTCTTCGTGCTCGTGGCCGTCGATTGCGATGACGATGTCGTGGATCGAGACCTGCGCACCTGGTCGGGCGAGGCGGTAGCCGCCACCGGGTCCCGTCCGCGCGTTGAGGAGGCCGGCCCGGACAAGCGGCGCGAGTGCCTGCGCGAGCACGCCATCGGGGGCGTCGGTGGCGCGTGCCAGTGTGCCGCGGGTCACTCGCTGGCCGTCTGCCACGCGGGCGATCTCAAGGGCGGCGCGAAGGCCGTAGTCGGCTGTCCGGGAGAACCGTAGTCGCATTAGCGAGCGCGCAGATAAACGTTTAGTCGAGAGATCGATTATACTCGCCGCGATGAGCACCGTGGGTCGGATGACGGGAGCTGGAACGGTCGCAGCAGCGCTGCGCTACGGATGGAGGCAGGTGCCGCCCGACTGGTCGCCCGCCGCAGCTGCGATTACGAGGCAGGCGATGGCGCAGCTGCGTGACGATCTCCAAAGGCTGGCCGGTCGTAGGCGACGCGATAGGGTCGCGTCTTGAGCCGGACGCCGCCGCGGTCACGCCCCTTAGAGTCATCTTTGCTGCGAGCGCACGAGTTTTTCCGGCGCGGCCCCGTCAGCGAGGAGGGCTGGAGTCAGCTCACCGCCAAGGATCGCGATTGGGAGTCGTTCTACCGCGATCGCTGGCAGCATGACAAGGTCGTGCGTTCGACGCACGGTGTGAACTGCACGGGGTCGTGTTCGTGGAACGTGTACGTCAAGGACGGGCTGGTGACCTGGGAGACCCAGGCCGTCGACTACCCCTCGACCGGTCCCGACATGCCCGAGTACGAGCCGCGTGGCTGTCCGCGGGGCGCGTCGTTCTCGTGGTACGTCTACTCGCCCATCCGGCTCCGCTACCCCTACGTGCGCGGCAGCTTGATCGAGATGTACCGGGCGGAGCGGGAACGGCTGGGCGACCCTGTCGAGGCGTGGGCGGCGATCCAGGACGATCCGGAGCGGCGGCGGACATACACGAGCCAGCGCGGCCGCGGCGGATTCGTCCGCTCGACCTGGGATGAGACGGCTGAGCTGATCGCCGCGGCTCACGTCCACACCATCAAGCGCTACGGCCCGGACCGGGTTGCGGGGTTCACGCCGATCCCGGCAATGTCGATGGCGAGCTACGCCTCGGGCACACGATTCCTGTCCTTGATCGGCGGGGTGGTGCTGAGCTTCTACGACTGGTACTGCGACCTCCCGCCCGCCTCGCCGCAGACGTTCGGCGACCAGACCGACGTGCCCGAGTCCGGTGACTGGTGGAACGCCGGATATCTACTGATCTGGGGGACGAATCTGCCGACCACGCGCACGCCGGATGCGCACTTCATGACCGAGGCCCGCTACCGGGGCCAGAAGGTGGTCGTGGTCAGCCCGGACTACGCTGAGCATACGAAGTTCGCGGATCGCTGGCTGGCGGCGCACCCGGGCACCGATGGGGCGCTGGCGATGGCGATGGGCCATGTGATCCTGCGAGAGTTCTGGGTCGATCGGGAGGTGCCGTACTTCCGCGACTACGCGCGGCGGTTCACCGACCTGCCGCTGCTGGTGACGCTGCGCGAGCGCGGCGATGGGTACACCCCCGATCGGTTCCTGACGGCGTCCGATCTCGGTGATCCCAAGGAGAACCCGGACTGGAAGACGGTGATCCTGGACGACTCCACCGGCCGGCCCGTGATTCCGAACGGGTCGGCCGGGTTCCGCTGGAGCGACGAGAACGGTCGCTGGAACCTTCGGCTTGACGAGGCGCTGCCCGCGCTGACGCTGTTCGGCCGTGCGGAAGCGGAGCAAGTGGTCGTCGACCTGCCTCGGTTCGACGTCGGTGACACAGACGGCGGCTCGATTATCCGCCGCGGCGTCCCGGCGATGCGGATCGGCGGGCAGCTGGTGACGACCGTGCTCGACCTGATGCTGGCCCAGTACGGTGTCGGTCGCGACGACCTACCCGGGGAGTGGCCGTCGGGATATGACGACGCGGATCAGGTGGGGACGCCGGCCTGGCAGGAGCAGATCACCTCGGTCGATCGCGGCGATTGTGTGCGCACCGCCCGCGAGTTCGCCCGAAACGCCGAGCTGACCGAGGGCCGCTCGATGATCGCCATGGGCGCCGGCACCAACCACTGGTTCCATTCGGACGAGATCTACCGCACGTTCCTGGCGATGGTGCTGATGTGCGGATGCCAGGGCAAGAACGGTGGGGGGTGGGCGCACTACGTCGGGCAGGAGAAGGTAAGGCCGCTGACCGGGTTTCAGACGGTCGCGTTCGCATCCGACTGGGTGCGACCGACGCGGCACCAGGCCGCGACGCCCTTCTTCTCGTTGCTGTCCGGGCAGTGGCGCTACGCCGATGTGTTCCCCGACCGGCTGGCCTCGCCTCTGGGCACGGGCCGGTTCAAGGACATGCACATCGCAGACATGAACGCCCTCGGGGCACGGCTGGGCTGGCTGCCGTCGTTCCCGAGTTTCGACCGTAACAGCCTCGACCTGGTCGACGAGGCTGAGCGGGCGGGTGTTGACCCGGCCGCGTACGTCGTCTCCGAACTGCGGGACGGACGGCTGCGATTCGCCTGTGAGGATCCGGATGCAGAGCAGAATCACCCCCGCGTGATGACGGTCTGGCGGGCGAACGTGCTGGGCTCATCCGGCAAGGGTCACGAGTACTTCCTCAAACACATGCTGGGCGCCGCCGAGCCCGGTGTGCGTGCCGAGGAGGCGGCTCCCGAGCATCGGCCACGTGATGTCACCTGGCGCGAGGCGCCAGAGGCGAAACTCGACCTCTTTACCACTATCGATTTTCGGATGACCTCCAATGCGCTCTTCTCCGACGTCGTGCTTCCGGCGGCGACGTGGTATGAGAAGCACGACCTGTCCACGACGGATCTGCACCCGTTCGTGCACACCTTCAATCCCGCCATTCCGCCGCCGTGGGAGGCGCGCACCGACTGGGACTCGTTCAAGACGATCGCGGAGAAGTTCTCGCAGCTGGCTGAGGAGCACCTCGGTGTTCGCCGCGACATCATCGCCGCGCCGCTCACCCACGACACACCCGACGAGATCTCCCAGCCCCACGGACGCGTGCGCGACTGGCGAGCCGGGGAATGCGAGCCGATCCCCGGAAAGACCATGCCCAAGCTGATCGTGGTCGAACGCGACTACCCCAACGTCGCAGTCCAACATGCGGCGCTGGGTCCGCTCACCGAAACCCTTGGAGCGGCCGTTAAGGGTGCGTCGTGGAAGCCGGTGGAAGCGGTCGAGTGGCTGGGCCACCAAAACGGGCTCGTACGCGGGGGAATCGCCGACGGTCGTCCCTCGCTCGACCGTGTCGAGCATGCCTGCGAGGCGATCCTGGCGCTCTCGGGGACCACCAACGGCCGGATCGCGCTCGAGGGTTTTCGATCGCTCGAGAAGCGCTGTGGTTTGCCGCTGGCGTCGCTGGCCGAATCCCGTGCAGGCGACCGGATCACGTTCGCCGACGCACAGGTCCAGCCACGGACGGTTTTGACGTCGCCGGAGTGGTCGGGAATCGATGAGCACGGTCGCCGCTACAGCCCGTTCACGATCAACGTGGAGCACGACAAGCCCTGGCACACGCTGTCCGGACGGCAGCACTTCTACCTCGACCACGAGTGGATGCTCGAGCTGGGCGAGGGCCTTCCCAACTACCGCCCGCCGCTGGTTCGAGGCGATCCCACGCACCTCGACCGGGCTGGCGGTGACCGGCCGGAGCTGGCGCTGCGCTATCTGACTCCGCACTCGAAGTGGTCGATCCATTCCGAGTACCAGGACAACCTGCACATGCTGACGCTGTTTCGCGGCGGCGCGGTGCTGTGGGTCAGCCGTGAGGACGCCGAGACGCTCTCGATCGGCGACAACGACTGGGTCGAGGCGTACAACCGAAACGGCGTGATGGCCTGCCGGGCAACGGTCTCGCACCGGATCCCCAGAGGCGTCTGCCTGATGTACCACGCCAAGGATCGCCACCTCGGCACTCCCCGCACCGAGCTCCTCGGCAACCGCGGCGGCACCGACAACTCGGTGACGCGGATCGTGATGAAGCCGTCGCACATGATCGGCGGCTACGCCCAGCTGAGCTACGGCTTCAACTACTACGGCCCCACCGGATCACAGCGCGACGAGGTCGTGCTCGTCCGCAAGCGTGAGGGCGAGGTCGAGTTCTGATGACGATCAAGGCACAGGTGGCGATGGTCATGAACCTGGACAAGTGCATCGGCTGCCACACCTGCAGCGTCACCTGCAAACAGGTCTGGACGAACCGCCCCGGCGCGGAGTACGCCTGGTTCAACAACGTCGAGACTCGTCCCGGGCTCGGGTACCCGAAGCGCTGGTCGGATCAGGAGCAGTGGCGCGGCGGCTGGGAGCTCGACCGCCGCGGCCGGCTGCGCCTGCGAGCCGGTGGCCGGCTGAAGAAGCTGGCGTCGATCTTCTGGAACCCCGACCTGCCCGAGCTCGACGACTACTACGACCCCTGGACGTATGACTACGAGACGCTGATCAGCGCGCCGCTGCAGAAGCACGACCCGGTGGCGACGTCGCACTCACAGCTCACCGGCAAGGCGATGAACGTCGAGTGGGGACCCAACTGGGACGACAACCTCGCAGGCGGGCCGGAGACGGCGATGTCTGATCCCCAGATCAACGGCGAGCTGGCCAGCAAGGTGAAGATGGAGTACGAGCAGGCGTTCATGTTCTACCTGCCGCGGATCTGCGAGCACTGCCTCAACCCGTCCTGCGTCGCATCCTGCCCCTCCGGTGCGATGTACAAGCGCGAGGAGGACGGCATCGTCCTGGTCGACCAGGACAAGTGCCGGGGCTGGCGCTTCTGCGTGAGCGGATGCCCCTACAAGAAGGTGTACTTCAACCACAAGTCCGGCAAGGCCGAGAAATGCACGCTCTGCTACCCGCGCATCGAGGCCGGACAGCCCACGATCTGCTCGGAGACCTGCGTCGGGCGCATCCGCTACCTGGGACTGCTCCTGTATGACGCGGACCGCGTCGAGGCGGCGGCGTCGGTCGCAGACGAACACGACCTGCTCGACGCGCAGCGCGGCCTCTTCCTCGACCCCACCGACCCCGACGTCCGCCGCCGCGCGCTGGCCGACGGCATCTCGCCTGACTGGATCGAGCACGCGCAACGATCACCCGTCCACGCCCTGGTCGCCCGCTACAAGGTGGCGCTGCCACTCCACCCGGAGTACCGCACGATGCCGATGGTCTGGTACGTGCCACCGCTCTCGCCGATCGTCAACGCGCTCGAGGGAGACGGCTATGAGGCCGACCCCGACGACCTGTTCCCCGCCGTGGACAGCATGCGGATCCCGCTCGAGTACCTCGCCAACCTGCTCTCCGCAGGCGACACCGACGTCATCCGCGACGTGCTGCGAAGGCTGGCAGCCATGCGCGGGTACATGCGCAAGCAGCAGGTCCTGCAGCAGAGCGACGAGAGCCTCCCGGCCGCCGTCAGCATGTCGGGGCAAGAGCTCGAAGACATGTACAGGTTGCTCGCGATCGCCAAGTACGAGGAGCGCTACGTCATCCCCCAAGCCCACGCCGAGCTCGCCGACCGCCTCGCCGAACAAGGTGCGGGCGCCGGATGCAGCCTCGACTTCGAGGGAGGACCCGGCAACTGCGGCGCCGTCGCGCCCGCCGCGGCATCCTCGTTCATGCTGACCGAGCAGCCGGAGTCGCTGAGCTCCAAACCGCTGCTCGAGCTGCGAGTGGTGAAGCGGCGGCCACGGCCCGACGAGCCAGCTGCCGAATGAGCAGATCGACCCCACCCGTGCTGTATCAAATCGCGTCATTGCTGCTGCGCTATCCCACCGCGACGCTGCTCGCCGCCGATCCAGAGATCACCGCCGCGGTGGCCGAACTCCCTGGCCAGGACGCCCGAGCTCAGCTCGGCCGGTTCCTCGCCCACCGCCGCACGATGCCGCTGATCGACCTCGAACGCGAGTACGTCGAGACGTTCGACACCCGCCGCCGCTGCACCCTCAACATCAGCTACTACCTGTACGGCGACACGCGCCGACGCGGAGTCTCGCTGCTCCGGCTGAAGCGCCTGTACGCGGCCGCGGGCCTGGTACTGGAATCCGATGAGCTCCCAGACCACCTGCCTGCAATGCTCGAGTTCGCCGCGTTTGCCCCGTCCGGCTACGGCGAACGTGTCCTCCAAGAACATCGGATCGGGATCGAGCTTCTGCGGCTGGCGTTGCGCGCCGACCAGCGGCCTCACCAGGACGTGGTCGACGCTGTCTGCTCAACGCTCCCCCGGCTGGGCTTGCGGGAGTCAGATGCGATCCGACGGCTGGTCGCCGAGGGCCCGCCCGACGAGCAGGTCGGACTCGAGCCGTTCGCCCCACCCGAAGTCATGCCCACCGAGGTCCGCGTATGAACGCGTTGCACCTCCTCCTTTGGGTCGCGCTGCCCTACATCGCGATCACCGTCTTCATCGCTGGACACATCTGGCGCTACCGCACCGATCAGTACGGCTGGACGACCCGCTCCACCCAACTGCTCGAGAGCCGCAAGCTGAAGTGGGGTAGCATCCTGTTTCACTACGGGGCACTGGCGGCGATCGGAGGCCACGTCCTCGGCATCCTCGTGCCCGCCAGCTGGACGAGCGCTTTGGGTGTCACCGAGCATTCCTACCATCTGCTCTCCGCTGCGGCCGGTACAGTGGCCGGCGTAGCGTGTGTTGTCGGTTTCGTGCTTCTGGCTTGGAGAAGGATCACGACAACCCGCGTGCGGGTCACCACAAGCCGCATGGACATCGTCGTCTACGTCTTGCTCGGGCTGGTGATCGGACTCGGAATCGCCGAGACCATCGGCAGAAATACACTTGGCGGTGGCTACGACTACCGCGCCACCGTCGCGGTCTGGTTCCGAAGCGTCGTGTTTCTGCACCCCGAGCCGTCGAAGATGGTTGGCGTACCCTTGATCTACCAGGTTCATGCAACCGCCGCGTGGCTCCTGATGCTCGCGTGGCCGTTCACCCGACTCGTCCACGCCTGGAGCATCCCACTCCAATATCTGGGCCGACCGTTCATTCTCTACCGTCGCCGGTGGTCACTCGCCAAACAGCGCTAGCGCTCCAGAAGAACACCGTGCCAGCAGGTCAAGGTGACGGAGCTATGTCGACTGGTCGGCGACCGCGCCGGACGGCGGGATCGGCTCGGCGACGGCGTTGGCTGGTAGATGCTGGTCATGGTCCGGGTTGCTGTTGTGGTCAAGCGCGGGCCACGGTGCCAGGAGCAACAGCAGCCGTGAGTCGGCCAGCGCGCTCAGCTTGTGGTGCTCACCGGGATCGAAGGTCACGAGCGTCCCGGTGTCACAGTCCACGGTCTCCCCGGAGCATTCGACCGAGACGCGGCCTGCGACTACCTCTACCACTGCCCGTTCGCGAACGCGGTGATCGCCAAGCTCCTCGCCGTCTCGAAGGTCGATCACGACTGCCCGGCACTCTGGCGACGTGAACAGCACACGCGGCATCTGGGAGCCTGTCCTCGGTACCCGCAGCGCATCGACTCCCGGCGCACGCGCCACCTGCTTTTTCGTTGAAGGCGCCAGCGAGCGGAGATCCCAACGCTTCACTGAAGCCGCCTTGCCGCGTTCTTGTTGTGTGTATCCTCCATCACCGCTGAAGCTCCCTCCGCTGTCAGTTCGATCGCGACGCTGCGTCCCTGTCCGGCCACCACAACTCTAGCGGTCGACTGGGCAGCTTCATTCCGCCGGTCGTCTTCGTGCCGACGTCCTGCCGGGCGTGATTGGTCGCTCTCGACCAGCCGACCGCCCTGGTTCCGGCCGACCACGCCGACGCCCTCATCCATCGCGCAGAGCCTCGGCGACCACGACTGCGTTGTTGTGCTCTTGGTCGCGCGCCGCGTAGACGATCGTCACCCGGCCTTTGCGCGCACGGGCGCGTAGCGCGTCGAGCTCCTTGGACTGGGACTTCAGCTCGGCGCGATAGCGTTTGCGGAACTCGGGGAACCGCTTGGGGATGTGGTTGAACCATTCGCGCAGTTCGTCGCTCGGGGCCAGCTGGCGTGCCCGCTCGTCCAACTTTGCGTGCTCGCGCGAGACCCCGCGCGGCCAGATGTGGTCGATCAGCACTCGGTAGCCATCGTCGGGCGCGGCCGGCTCGTAAACCCGCTTGGCGCGAACGTCCTCGTCAGTCACCGGGGACCGTCAGCATCCGTCCACGGGTGGAACCGCCGCTCACTAAGAGCCACCGCGACTCGGGGAAACGAGCCCGAGTTCCGGGTCGATCGTCGACTCTGGGGACGTCGCGACGCTGCATAGGTTGCGAGTGGCGCCGGTGAGAACTGGATGGTGCTGCCGAGCATTCTGACCTTTCAATAGCCGGTCGGCGCGCTGCATTCGTAGAGGCGCGTCTGCCTGACCGAGCGTTGGGGCCAGTGATCTGCAGTCAACCAAACCTTTGGGGTCGACCTCGCCCATGGGTATCAGCCGACGATTGAAAGCAGGCGGGGACACATGCCACGGAAATGGGCCGGTGCTACGCTCTGTGGGTCGGTCCAACCGAGGCGAGCATCTGACGCTCCTGTCCGAACCGGCTCGGGGTCGGCCACCCGCATCCGGCCGACAAGGATCATCGACTCAAGGCTCCCATTTGGAGTGTGCGCCGGTGTCGGTCGATGGGAAGGGAGCGCTATGACCGCTCTTATTATCCTGATCGTCGCCGCGCTTGTCGTCCTCGTGGTCGGCCTGCTTGCGTCTGTTCGCATCCTCAAGCAGTACGAACGGGGAGTCCAGTTTCGCCTGGGCAAGGTGAAGGACGGAGCCCGCGGCCCCGGCGTGATCCTGATCATGCCGTTCGTCGACCATGTGCATCGCGTGTCACTTCGAATCGTCACCATGCCGATCCAGTCGCAGGGCATAATCACTCGCGACAACGTCTCGGTCGACGTATCCGCCGTCGCCTACTTCCGGATCAAGGACGCGGTGAAATCGGTGATTGCGATCGAGAACGTCAGCGAGGCGATCAACCAGATCGCCCAGACGACACTGCGAGCCGTGGTCGGTCGTCACACGCTGGACGAGACGCTCTCAGAGACCGACAAGATCAACCAGAACATCCGCGAGATCCTCGACATCCAGACCGAGGATTGGGGTGTTGAGGTGACCGTGGTCGAGGTGAAGGACATCCAGCTGCCTGAGTCGATGAAGCGGGCGATGGCCCGCCAGGCGGAGGCCGAGCGCGAGAAGCGTGCCAAGATCATCGCCGCCGAGGGCGAAGCTTTGGCCGCGGGCGAGCTCGCCCGTGCCTCTGACGTGATGATGGAGCACCCGCTCGCGCTGCAGCTTCGAAACCTGCAGTCACTGGTCGAGCTGGGCGTCGATAAGAACACCACCGTCGTGTTCCCGGCACCGTTGATGAGCACCATCCAGGAGCTCACGTCGTTCCTCGGCCGCGAAAACGCGGCCAGCACCGCCCATCAACTGGCGCCCGGCCACACCAACGGCGAAGTCACCCACTCGGTCGACACCACCGCCTGACAGCGCCGATATCCCGTTCCGAAAGGATGAATAAGTGACGCAGCGAATCGATGGTTCTGCTTCGGGCGGCCCTACCGGGCACACGGGGCGCAAGGTGCTGGTGGTAAGTACGTTGTCCCGCTCCCCGGAGGCGCTGCGAGAGGCCGTGGGCGGCGAGATCGACGAGTTGCGAGTGGTCGTACCGATGGTGCGTCAATCACGATTGCAATGGCTCACGAACGCCGACGATCAGACCCGAGAACAAGCTGAAGGAGCCGCCGCGGAGCTCGGTCGCCGACTCCCGTCGAAGGAAACCGAGTCAACCGCCGGCGACTCCGATCCCTTGGTCGCGGTGCAGGACGCGCTCCGCGAGTTCGCCGCCGACGAAGTGGTGGTGGTCACTCACCCCGACGAGGAGGCCAGCTGGTTGGAGGAGGGCAAAGGCCGGGCAATCGTGAAGGAGCTTCACGGCGTACCGGTCACAAGACTCGAGCTCAGCGACTGAGAGCCGGTGGCGCACCGATTCGGCCGTGCCGAGAATGGTTAGAGCGGAGATATGCTGCTGCGGTGAGTAACAGGGCCGCTCTGGCGCCGACACCGAAGAACATGATCTGGGTCGGCGGAGGCGAGTTTCTGATGGGCTCCGACGACTTCTATCCCGAGGAGCGGCCGCCGCATCGAGTCGCGGTGGACGGCTTCTGGATGGACGAGCATCCGGTGACCGTGGCCGAGTTCCGGCGCTTCGTGAAGGACACCGGTCACGTCACCTGGGCCGAGCTCGCGCCCGATCCGGCGCAGTACCCGGATGCGCTGCCGGAGCTGCTGGTGCCTGGCTCGTTGGTCTTCACAGGGTCGAGCGGTCCCGTCGACCTCAGCGACCACCGGAACTGGTGGTCGTGGGTGCCGGGCGCGCAGTGGCGGCACCCCGAGGGTCCGGCAAGCACGCTGCACGGACGCGAACGGCATCCGGTCACCCACGTCTCCCACGGCGACGCCGCCGCCTACGCCGATTGGGCCGGCAAGGAGCTGCCGAGCGAGGCTGAGTGGGAGTTTGCCGCGCGCGGAGGTCTGGAAGGTGCCGTCTTCCCCTGGGGCGACGATCCCGCGCCGCGGGGGCGAATGATGGCCAACACCTGGCAAGGCGAGTTCCCGTGGCAGAACCTGCTTCTCGACCGCTACGAGGGCACCTCCCCGGTCAACCACTTCCCGCCCAACGGCTACGGGCTCCACGATATGGCAGGGAACGTGTGGGAGTGGACGGCAGACGTCTTCGCCCCGACCCACGCCGACCACGAGCCTAAGCCGTGCTGCGGTCCGCGGAACCCGAGAGGCACGCCGACCAGTGGGGTCGGCAGTGGCGACCGGTTTCCGCGCTTTGTGATTAAGGGCGGATCGCACCTCTGCGCGCCCAACTACTGTCTCCGCTACCGACCGGCGGCCCGGCAGGCAGAGTCCGTCGACACCACCACCAGCCATGTCGGCTTCCGCTGCATCCAGAGGCCTCACCGAGTCGAGTGACGTGTCGCGTCACCGCGGTCTCGTAAGCCTCCCGCCGGTCACTGCCGGGCCATCGCGACGCGGAGTCGTTCCTCGGGCGTGATCAGGTGGTCGGCGTCTTGCGCGTCTTCGCCCAGGTCGATCTGCACCCAGTTGATCGTGCCGTTGAACACACTGCCTTCCCCCTGATAGTCGTCGCTGACCGGGGACGCAGTGTCCTGTCCCACGTCGGCGGTCTCGTCCGCGGAGAAGATCAGTGGCACGGTCGCCTCGACACGGCCCTCACCCGCGTTCCCGCCGTCCAGGAAGAGCGTGACGGCGCCGCCCTTGGCCAGGCCACCGCCGTCATAGGCAAACTCCATCCGCACCTGGTGCGTTCCGGGCGGGATCGGGGCGTCCGCTTCGATCTTGAAGCGCTGCAAGCCGAGCAGGTTGTAGCAGTAGGTGAGACGCCCATCATTCGCATACAGGCTCCAGCCGGCGAAGGCCCCGCCCTGGGCGAAGATCACGCCATTCACGCCCGCCTCGGGCACGACGACCTCGGCCGTGACCGCGTGGGACTTGTTCTTGGTGTTGATGAGGCTGTTCTCGCTGAGGCGGCCCATGCCGCCGAACAGCAGCTGAGAGTTCCCCTTCACGAGCTCCGGCCGGCCCACGAGCTCGGCGTTGAAGCGCTCGATGCGACGGTCGTCGAGCGGAAGCACGTTGTACTTGTGCGCCTCCTCCAGCCACAGCTGTTGCAGCTCCGCCAGCTTCTCCGGCATCTCACCGGCGAGGTCGTGCGACTGGCTCCAGTCGGAGCTCGTGTCGTAGAGCTCCCAGACGTCGTCTGCGAACGCGGGCATCTCCTCGAACGTCCAGGGCGTCGAGTGGCGCGTGACGGCTGTCCAGCCCTGATGGTAGATACCACGGTTGCAGAACATCTCGAAGTACTGCGTCTGGCGGCGCTCAGCGGAGTTCCCGTCGTCGAACGAGTACACCATGCTCACGCCCGCGATCGGCTCCTGGGCAACGCCGTTCACCGTCTTCGGCTGGGGCAGTCCGGCCGCTTCGAGCACGGTGGGCGCGACGTCGATCACGTGGTGGAACTGCGAGCGCACCTCGCCGCGCGCCGCCATCCCGCGTGGCCAGTGGATGATGGTGCCGTTTCGCGTTCCGCCCCAGTGCGACGCGACCTGCTTCGTCCACTGGTAGGGCGTGTCCATCGCGTGCGCCCAGCCGACCGCGAAGTGGTTGTAGGCCCTCGGCGTCCCGAAGTCATCGATGTGTGCGGTCAGGAACTCGGGCGTCTCGAGCGCCGCGGCGCC
>Ga0164298_10000106_pt1 | contig 34890 bp, 32 predicted proteins | sample Whisoiple_216_MG_FD_109713 | JGI IMG/M metagenome (GOLD analysis project Ga0164298, IMG submission 109713) | Unamended control soil microbial communities from upstate New York, USA - Whitman soil sample_216_MG | ecosystem: Environmental > Terrestrial > Soil > Agricultural land ...
CCGCGTGGCGGCGGGCCTCAAGAGGCTGTAGGCCGGCTCGGGTCGGGTGACCGGTGCACCGTCAGCAGTGGGACGAGCTACCTGAGCAGGTTCGCGCGGCGGTGCGCGACCGGTGCGGCGACGTCCTCGACGTGCGGACCAGCACGGACGGACGCAACTCGGACTTCGCCGCGCGCCGCCGCGACCGACGCGTAGGGCCGACCCCACCTAGGCTGGCGGCGTGCCCGAGGGAGACACCGTCTATGCGACCGCGCGCAGGCTGACCAGCGCGCTGGGCCGCACGGTCCTGACGCGCGTGGAGCTGCGGCATCCTCGCCTCGCGACCGCGGACCTCACGGGTCGGGTGTTCGAGGGTGCGCGTTCGGTCGGCAAGCACCTGTTCCTGCGGTTCGGCGGTGCGCTCAGCCTGCACTGCCACCTCGGCATGGACGGATCGTGGCGCGTCTACACGAACCGGCCGCCGATCAGCTACCGCACGCGGGCGGTTCTCGCGACGGCGGACAAGGTCGCGCTCGGCAACCTGCTCATGGAGATGGCCCTCGTGCGGACGCCGGACGAGCACCGGCTCGTCGACCACCTGGGGCCGGACCTGCTGGACCCCGGCTGGTCGGACGAACATCACGCCGAGGCTGTTCGCAGGCTGACCGCCGACCCCGGTCGCGAGCTGGGTGACGCGCTCCTCGACCAGCGCCTCATGGCAGGGCTGGGCAACGTGTACAAGGTCGAGACGTGCTTCCTGCTCCGGGTCTCGCCGTGGACCCCGGTGGCGGCGGTGGATGCGCACAAAACGGTGAGCCTTGCGCGGGAGCTGCTGGTGCGGAACGCGTTGCGGCCGGTCCGCAACACGACGGGTGACCCACGACGAGGCCGTGAGACCTGGGTGTACGGGCGGCAGCGCCACGGCTGCCTGCGTTGCGGTGGGCCGGTGCTGAAGGCCGATCAGGGCACTGAGCTGCGCGAGCGCATCACCTACTACTGCCCCCGCTGCCAGCCGGGGCCGGGCCCGAAAAGCGGGTGACACCGCCCAGCTTGGACGGTGTCACCCGCTCGTAGACACCCAGGTCAGGCGGTCGCGACCGCCCGTTGCCGGACCATCGTCGCGGCCAGTGCGGCGCAGGCGACGAGCATGCCGGCCGTCATGGTCAGGGCCATCGCGGGCCCGTCGTTGCCCAGCAGGCCGACCACCGGCGCGATCAGCGCGCCGAGCCCGAACTGTGCGGCACCCAGCAGCGCGGCCGCGGTCCCCGCCGCCTCACCATGCCGGGACAGGGCCAGCGCGGGCGCGTTCGGCAGGACGAAACCCACCGCGGCCAGCAGGAACAGCAGCGGCACCAGGAAGCCCACCAGCCCGCCGGCGCCGGACTCCGCGAACACGATCAGCACCGCGCCGAACACCAGCCCGGCGGCCAGCGCGCCGAACACGATCTGCTGCGCCGTGAAGCGGTTCAGCAGCATCACGTTCACCTGCGACGCCCCGATCAGGGCCACCGCACCGAGTGCGAACACCAGCGCGAACTGCTGCTGCGTCAGGTCGAACTGGTCCTGGAGCACGAACGACGAGCCCGAGACGTAGGAGAACAGCGCCGACATGCCGAGCGCGGCGACCAGTGTCAGCACCACGAACTGCGGGTCGGTCAGCAGCGACCGGTAGGTCCGCAGCACCGGCCGGAAGGAGCCGGTCCTGCGCCGCTCGACCGGCAGCGTCTCCTTCAGCAGGAAGATCGCCACCAGTAGCAGTGCCGCACCGAGTACCGCCAGCACGGCGAACACGCCGCGCCACGACCCGACCGACAGCACCGCCGCGCCGATCGTCGGCGCGAGGATCGGCGCGGTGCCCATCACGAGCATCAGCCGGGACAGGATGGTGGCCGCGGCCTTGCCGGTGAACAGGTCACGCACGACGGCCATCGCGACGACCATCGTCGCGGCCGCGCCAACGCCCTGCAGCGTGCGCAGCACGCCGAGGACGGCCACGTTCGGTGCGATCAGGCACAGCAGCGACGCGGCGATGTGCACGATCGTGCCGGCGATCAGCGGCCGGCGCCGGCCAAGGGAGTCCGACAGCGGGCCGATGATGAGCTGCCCGAGGCCGAGGCCGATGAGCGTGCCGGTGAGGGTCAACTGCACGGCCGACTCGGACGCGTTCAGGTCCGCGCCGAGCGCCGGCAACGCGGGCAGGTACATGTCGATGGTCAGGGGACCGAGAGCGATGAGCGCGCCGAGGACGAGGATGATGCGAATCCTGGCTGCTCCGGTCGGCGACTCTGCCAACTGCTCCGAACGGTCCACAGTGGAGGGACTGTGCAGAGTTGCCTGTTCCATGGTTCGTTGTAACAGCCGGCCACGGGGGTTTGTTCCTGCTCAGACGGACACGGTGATCCTCGTCGCGAGCTCCCGGAGCTTTCGCTCCGTCTCGGAACCGGTGGGTGCCGTGTAGGTGCACAGCCGCTGACCAGGGTCTGTCGGCAGCTCCAACGCCTCGTACGTCAGCACCAGTTCGCCCAGCTCGGGGTGGTGAATCCGCTTGACACCGTGCTGGCGGTCGCTCACGTCCTGGTTCTCCCAGAACCGGCTGAACTCCGGGCTCGCGTCCCGCAGCTCGCACATCACCCGGTAGGCGCGGCCGTGCCCGGGGAACTTGCCGATGTCGGCCCGCAGGCTGGACACGCTGTCCTCGGCGACGTGTTCCCAGTCCAGGTACAGCTCGCGGGCGAACGGGTCGAGGAACACGATGCGCGCGCCGTTCAGGTCCTCGGCCGGCAGCGCGTCGAAGTCCGTCGAGTACACGGACTTCGCGAGGCGGTTCCACGCGAGGAGGTCGGTGCCCGGCCCGTAGACCATGGCGGGCACGGACTCGCCCATCGCGTCGAGCAGCTCCCGGATCTGCGGCCTGACCAGGGGGCGCTCGGCCGGCGCGCACGCGCCGGCGGCGGTGCGGCGGCCGGGGGCGGTGATGTTGCGCAGGTAGGTGTGCTCGTGCTCGGTGAGCCGCAGCGCGCGGGCGACGGCGTCGAGCACGGCATCGGAGATCGCCGCGGCGCGGCCCTGCTCGATGCGGGTGTAGTAGTCGACACTGATGCCCGCGAGCTGGGCGACCTCCTCACGGCGCAGGCCGTTGACGCGCCGCCTGGTGACGCCGTTGGGCAGGCCGAGCTCCGCCGGGTCGAGCGCGGCGCGGCGGGCCTTCAGGAACGGCGTGATCTCGTCCTCGACGTGTCCCATGCCGCCATTGTCCCGCAAGGTGGTACTGGCCGACCCAGGTTGGGCCTTGCCTGGCGGGATCGCGGCGACCGCCGCACAGTTGCCTCATGAGGCAAAGAATTCTGGGCGGCACCGGAATCTCGGTGAGCGAGTACGCGCTGGGCGCGATGATGTTCGGGAAGATCGGCAACCCGGATCACTCCGATGGTGTACGAATCATCCACCACGCGCTCGACGCGGGCATCAACTTCGTGGACACCGCCGACGGCTACTCCGACGGCGAGTCCGAGGAGATCGTGGGCAAGGCCCTGGAGGGGCGGCGCGACGACGTCGTGCTGGCCACCAAGGTGCACTTCCCGATGAGCGACGACCCCAACCACCGGGGCAACTCACGGCGCTGGATCGTGCGCGAGGTGGAGAGCAGCCTGCGGCGGCTGCGGACGGACTGGATCGACCTGTACCAGATCCACCGCCCGGACGCTTCGACCGACATCGACGAGACGCTGGGCGCGCTGACCGACCTCGTGCGGGCCGGCAAGGTGCGTGCGGTGGGCAGCTCGACGTTCCCGGCGGAGCAGATCGTCGAGGCGCAGTGGGTGTCCGAGCGGCGGGGGCACGTGCGGTTCCGCAGCGAGCAGCCGCCGTACTCGATCCTGGCGCGGGGCATCGAGGCGGCGGTCCTGCCGACGGCGCACAAGTACGGGATGGGCGTGCTGACCTGGGGCCCGCTCGCCACCGGTTGGCTGTCCGGCCGGTACTCGAGCGCCGCGGACGTGTCGTCGCGTGGCGAGGGCCGGGTGAAGGGGGAAGCACACCGGTTCGACACGTCACTGCCGGAGAACGCCGCGAAGCTGGCGGCGGTCACCGAGCTGGGCAAGCTGGCCGCGGACGCCGGCCTGACCCTGCCCCACCTGGCGGTCGGCTTCGTCCTGTCCCACCCGGCGGTCACGTCGGTGATCATCGGCCCGCGGACGATGGACCAGCTGGAGTCCCTGCTCAGCGGCACGGGCACGGTCCTGTCCTCGGACGTCCTCGACCGGATCGACGAGATCGTGCCGCCGGGCACGGACCTCAACAAGGCCGACAGCTACTTCACGCCGCCGGCCCTGCGCGACCCGTCGCTACGCCGCAGGTGAGCGCGTCGCGCCCAACACGTAGCCGGTGAGGCTGGCGAAGAAGACGCCGGCCTCGTCGGCCTCGGCCAGCGGGCGCAGGAACCCCTCCACCGAGTCGAGGACGCCCGCGGCCACCGCCTCGGCGACCGCGCCCTCCGCGGCCCGGCGGAACAGCCCGTAGGACATCTGCATGGTGTGCGGCGTGATCGTCACGTCGGTCATGCCGCGCCCCATGAACCGCCTGCGCATCTGCCGGCCGCACCAGCCCTGCTTGTGGTGGTCCGCCCAGTACGGCTGGAACGCGCGTGTCGCCGCCCGGTCCGGGTGATCGAGGGCGAGGGTCTCGAAGTCAAGGTCGAACACGGCCAGCCGGCCGCCCGGCCGCAGCACCCGGACCAGCTCGTCGTCCGCGGCGTCGATGTCCAGCAGGTGCATGCGGACGAGCTTGGCCCGCACCCGGTCGAACGTCGCGTTCGGGAAGGAGAGCCCGTAGACGTCGTCCTGGATGAACTCGACCGGGCCGCCCCTTCTGCGGGCCTCGGCCAGCATCGTCTCGCTCAGGTCCACGCCCACGACCCGGCCCGCCGGTCCCGCGAGGGAGGCCAGCTCACGGGTGTCGTCGCCTGGGCCGCAGCCGACGTCGAGCACGTGCCGTCCCGCCAGCGAACCCAGCTGCTCGATGAGCGACTGCCGGACCCCGTGGTACTCGGGGATCGCGTTCACGCTGTCCGAGAACGAGATGAACCAGGATGCGTCCTCGGTGTCGTCGACTGCCGTGTACTGCCCGGCGAAAACGCTCATGGCGATCACCCTATGTCTGGGCGCGATCTTGAGGAATGATGCGTTCAGCCGGTTTGCGATCCTGCTTTCGGCCGGTCTGGGAGGTCTCATGAGGAAGCGTGGCTTCTTGCTCGCGCTTGCGCTGTCACTGTCCGTCATCGTTCCCTCGCCCACCGCGAGCGCGGCACCCGCCCAGCCCGAGGAGCTGTCCCTCGTGCGGGTGCGGCTGCCCGACCGGGCCATGTTCGACGAGCTGCTGACGAGCGGGGCGGACATCGCGGCGCGGCCCCGCACCGGAGACGGCGAGCTGCTGGTCGACCTCGTGCTCACCGGAAGCCAGCTGGCCGACCTCAACGCACGCGGCGCCGAGACCGTCCAGGTGATCGAGCGCGCGGGCGACGCGGCCGGGCGGTACGCGCAGTCGCGGGCCAGGACCCGGCAGGCCGCCGCGGACACCCTGCACTTCCTGTCCGCGTACTGGTGGACCAGTGGCGGCCAGACCTTCCTGCAGACCCAGGTCGCGACGACCGCGATCGCCGACCCGGACGTCGAGATCACCGTCACCTGGACGACGGCGGACGGCACCACCGGCTCGTACCCGCTGCAGCGTTTCGAGGACGCCGGCGAGTACCAGTACCACGTGGCCCTGCCCCAGCCCCTGCCCGCGCAGCCGGTGAAGGTCACCGCCGCGTCCAGCCTCGGCGGGTCCACCCGGGCCGTCACGCCGACCAGGTGGCCGGGTGCGACCCCGCCGCAGACGCCGGCCGGCTACCAGCGGGACTTCATCGACGCGTACATGGCGCCGACCGACATCAAGGCCCGGCTGGCGCGGCTCGCCCGGCAGTACCCGAGCCTGGTCGACCTGGTCGACCTGCCGCACCGCACCCAGGGCTACCGGCGCACGGCGACCGCCTACCTCGGCGACCCGGCGAGCGCCGCGGTCGTCGTCGAGTCGGTCCAGTTCGGCGACCAGGGCCCGAACGGCTGGCAGGTCAAGACCGTCGACCCCGGCAAACCCAACCGGCCCGCGCAGGCGACCTGGCGCGACCGCGTGCTGACGGTCTCCCTCGCCACGGACGCCGCCGGCGCGGTCATCAGCACCACCGACCAGGTAGCCGCGCTGATCACCGCACGGTTCCCCCAGCGGTTCAACGCGTTCGTCGAGGACGGGTCGGCCGGCAAGGTCATGCCGGTCGCCGGTCCGGTCACCATGGACAACGGCCTGGACGGGTCGATCCCGCAGAAGCCGTGGACCGTGCAGGGACTGCGGATCGGCGTGCACCGCGACGGTTCGCGGATCGGCGTGCTCACGTACTCCCAGGAGCACGCGCGGGAGTGGGCGACGCCCCTGGTCACGCTCGAGTTCGCGGAGCGGCTGCTGGCCAACTACGCGACGGACCCGGCGACCCGACAGCTCCTGGAGAACGTCGAGGTGTTCGTGATCCCGACGGTCAACCCGGACGGCGCGAACTACTCGTTCCACGACGCGAACTTCCAGCGCAAGAACATGGTCAACCACTGCACGGGCACACAGCGGGATCCGCGGAACGCCGACTCGTGGGGCGTCGACGTCAACCGGAACTACGCCGTGGGCTCGCTGTTCGACGGGTACGTCGGCGCGTCGTCGAACTGCCTGTCCGGCACGTACGCGGGCACGGGTGAACTGTCCGAGGCGGAGAGCGGCAACGTCATCGACTTCGCGAAGGCGCACTCGAACATCAGGTTCGTGATGAACGTGCACAGCTACGGCGGTTACTTCATGTGGCCGCCCGGCGCGTACGCGATGCCGGGCCGGGTCACGCTGCCGCGGCCGTCCATCGAGGAGGCGGCGTTCTTCCAGGCGTCCGCGAAGCGGATCGTGGGCGCGATCTCGTCGTCGCGCGGCACGGTGACCTGGCCGTCCCAGACCGGTCCGGTCGCGGACGTCCTGTACTCGGCGGCCGGCAACTCCGCCGACCAGCTGTACTACGACCAGGGCATCTTCGCGTGGGACTTCGAGATCGGCAACGACCTGTGGAACCCGTCGACCGGCGAGTGGGAGGGCGTCGGCTTCCAGCCGCCGTACCCGGAGGCGCACTCCGAGTCCCAGGAGTACGCCGACGGGCTGGTCGAGCTGCTGAACGTGGCCAGGGACTACGGGCAGCAGGGCTGAGGACCGTCGCGTTCTCACGGTCCGGGACGACCAGATGAGAGTGACCGCGCTGCGCGCCGCCCGCGTGTTCGACGGCACGAGGCTGGTCGACCACCCGACCGTGGTGCTCGACCGCGGACACGTGGTGGCGACGGGTGTCGACGTGCCGGGTGCCGTCGACCTCGGCGACGTGACGGTGCTGCCCGGCATGATCGACGTGCACGTCCACCTGGCGTTCGACGCCGGCACGGACCCGGTCGGCGCGCTGGCCGCCCGCACACCGGACGAGGTGCGCGCGGCGATGGCCGACGCGGCGCGCCGGCACCTTCGGGCCGGTGTCACGACGGTCCGGGACCTCGGCGACCCGGACTACCTGTCCCTCTCGTTGCGTGGTGACCCCGACCTGCCGACGATCGTGGCGGCCGGCCCGCCGGTGACGACGCTCGACGGCCACTGCCACTTCCTGGGTGGCGCGGTAGCGCCGGGTCCGGCGGCCGTGCGGGCGGCGGTGCGCGAGCGGGCGGAACGCGGCTGCGACGTCGTCAAGATCATGGCGAGCGGCGGGACGATGACGAAGGGGACGGCTCAGCACCTGCCGCAGTTCGAGGTGGCCGAGCTGCGGGCCGCGGTCGACGAGGCGCACCGGCACGGGCTGCCGGTCGTGGCACACGCCCACGCCACCGCGGGCATCGAGGCCGCGCTGGCGGCCGGCGTGGACGGGCTGGAGCACGTCTCGTTCTGGACGGCCGACGGGATCGACGACCGCCCCGACCTGATCGACGAGATCGCGCGGCGGCAGGTGGCGGTCGGCGCGTCGATCGGCGCCGCGCCCCTGTCCGACGCCGACCGCGCGGCGGTGCTGCTGGCCGAGCCGGACCGCGCCGAGGTGTTCGCCAGGGTGCCGAAGATCATGGCGGTGTACCGCCGGCTCATCGAGGCCGGCGCCGTCGTGGTGGCCGGCACGGACGCGGGAATCGGGCCGGCGAAGCAACACCCGTCGCTGCCCAACGCGGTGCCGCAGCTGGTCGGGCTGGGCATGACGCCACTGGACGCCCTGCGTGCGGTGACGTCGGTGGCGGCCGAGGTGTGCGGGTTGGCCGGCCGCAAGGGCCGCCTGGCGCCGGGCTTCGACGCGGACCTGGTGGTCGTGGCCGGCGACCCGCTGACGGATCCCGCCGCGGTGCACGACGTCGAAGCCGTGTACCGCAAGGGAAGGACGGTGGCGTGACGGTGGCGCCGCGCCATGGCGTGCGGGGCACGGGGTCGCCGTCGCGACCGGTGAGCCGTTTCGCGACGATCCCACGCTCCGTGCAACCGGCGACCCGGCCGCCTCCGTCCGTTGGGCATGTTGGTTGGGTTGCGACGGCTGGGGACAGCGGCGTTGGTCATCGGCGCGGCGGTGGCGTGCGGCAATCCGGTTGCGGCGCCGAAGGTCGCGGACACACCGCCGGTGTGGGTCGAGGTCGGGTGCTCGGTGAAGGACCCCCTCGACCCCTCGGTGGAGCGGGGCGGCGTGCCCGCGGACTTCGTGGCGAACTCGGTGGTGCGCTGCCGAAGCGAGCCCCGGGAGGTCCCCGGCGAGGGCACGTGGACGGTGCAGATCATCGAGCGTGCGGACGGCCCCGTGCCAGAGCTGCTCGACATGCTGCGCAAGCCGTCCGGACCGCCGCCGGCGAACTCGATATGCCCCGCGATCGGGTACGCGAAGCCGTACTTCGTGCTGGTCGACGCGGAGGGCAGGGCGTTGCTGCCCGACGTGCCGACGAGCACGTGCGGCAAGCCCCACGACGAGGTGACGCGGTTCCTCGACAAGCTGCCGTACCGGACGGTGTCGGAGACGCGGACGGGGCTGGTGGGGTCCGTGCGGTCGAACGAGACCGGCTGCCCGGACACCTGGAAGGACACGATCGTTCTCGAGTCCCCGAAAGCCGCTCCCGGCGGTGCCATGTGGCCGGACCCGGCCGGCACGCCGCGGGTGTGCACCTACCTGGTGGACGGCGACACCGGCCGCCTGGCCAACGGTTTCTCGCTGAAAGGACCGGCGGTGTCCGCGCTGCGGTCCGCGCTGGACACCGCCGGCCCGGCCGCCGGGTGCGACCGGCCGCACACGAGGTTCGCCGTGGTCCTCCCGTCGATGGGCGGCACGGCGACGGTGGAGCTGGACGGGTGTCTCCGTTTCCAACGCTCGGACAACACGTTGGGGCAGTTGGACAAGGACGCGGTGGCCGTCCTCACGCGGTGAGGCGGACGTTGCGGAACCGGGCGGTGCCGGCGAACCCGTTGAGTCCGAAGAGGCCGGTCGAGTAGGTGGCGTCGGTCGCGTTGATGACCTCGACCCCGTCGAGTGAGACCCGAATGTTGGTGCCACGCGCGGTGACGGCGAGGGGGTACGTCCGGCCCGGCACGATGTTGGCCGCATGGGTGGCGATGTCGGCGCCGGGCCGCCAGAGCTTGACGATGCCGTTGACGTCGACGTTGGCGGTGTAGTGGCGGGTGCCGTCGGCACTGGCGCGGAACACGAGCCCGGCGGCGACCCCGTTGACCGGGGTGAGGTCGCCGGAGTAGGTGAAGTCGGCGCCGGTGGACGAGCTGAGGTAGAAGGTGTCGCCGCCACCACGGGCCTGCACCGCGTCACCGGGCGCGGTCCACGTCCCGCTGACGGGGCGCCAGGGCCCGGCGAGGTTGGTGTCGAACCCGGCGGCGTTGAGCTGGAGGTTGTTGACGGTCGCCTGGCCGCTGAAGACGTTGACGCCGAGCCGTCCGGCGGCGTAGGCGGTGTCGGTGGCGTCGATGACCGGTTGTGCCGACCGGTCGAGGTAGACCCGGATCCGCGACCCCGCGGCGACGACCTTGAGGTGGTAGGTGCGACCGACGGTGATGGCCGTCGGGTAGGTGGCGATGTCCCGCCCCGGCCGCCAGAGCTTCACCATCCCGGCGGTGTCGACGTTCACCGTGTAGTGGCGAGCGGCGTCGTCACTGGCGCGGAAGGTGAGCGCGGCGGCGGTGCCGCTGTCGACCCGGACGTCGCCCTCGTAGGTGAGGTCGCCGGCGGAAGTGGGGCTGAGGTAGAAGGCGTCCCCGGAGGCCGTGCCCTGCTTGCCCGCGGCGGTGTCGGTCCAGGTGCCGTTGACGGCGGTCCATGCGTCGCCGAGGTTACTGTCCAGAGTGGACTGTCCGGTGCCCCAGGCACTCGCGATCCGGTTGAACCGCAGGGAGTTAAGACGCACGGACCCGCCGTCGGCGAACAGTGAGAGCCCCTGGTTGGCGGGGTTGAAGTCGACGTTGTCGGTGTAGGAGAACGCACCGCCGTCGGCGAAGATCTCCAGCTGTCCCCGGTCGACGAGTACGTGCATGGAAACCCGCCCGTTGACGGGGGAAAGCGGCGCGCCGTAGAGGGTCTGCGCACCCCGGTCGTAGCTGACCTCCCGATCGAACCCGCCGTCGGACCGCGTGTGCAACCGAAACCCGAACTTGCGGGCGGTGGCGCCGGTGATGTCGAACTCGGCGGTCAGCTCGTAGGCGTCACCACGGAGCTGGGCGAGCGGGTTGGTTCCCGGCTGAAGAGTCTGCGCCCCGAGCTCGACGGGGTCTCGCCGGAGCGATGCCAGCTCCGCGACGGGGTTACGCGTCAGGCGAATGCCGTCGGAAGAGGTCCGCAACCCCAGCTGCGCGGGGAAGGTGAGGTCACCGGTCCAGGTTGCGCCGTGGTTGCCGCCCTGCCAGGCGGTCTGCACGACCCTCCCCGCGGGGTCCCCGGTGAAGGTCTGCGAGGCGTAGAAGGGCGACCCGGCTCCCCCGCCACCGAAGTCCTCGCGACGCACGGGAGAGGTGGGCGTGAAGGTGGTCCCGTCGAAGTCCCCGAGGACGTAGCTGTTGTCCTTGGCGGCGGAGAGCACCCATCGCGTGTTGGCGGGGTTGCCGTCGACGGGCAGCTGGTACATGTCCGGACACTCGAACATCCAGTCGGCGGTGAACCGGCTGGCGAAGTTCCAGTGCAGCAGATCGGTGGAGGTGTAGAAGTTGGCGCCGAAGTTGCCCTCCTTGACGTAGAGGACCATCACCCAGCGCTGGGAGGGCGCGTGCCAGAAGACCTTGGGATCCCGGCTCTCGTTCCCGCCGGTGTCGATCACCTCGGTGCCGCGGTTGTAGGTCTGGAAGGTCCGCGCGCCGTCGAGGCTGTAGTGCACGACGACCCCGCCGGTACCGGAGAAGAACAGGATCGGGTCATCGCCGCCGGACTTGAGCCCGGTCACGTTGCGGGTGTCCACGACCCCGTTGCCGGACCAGAGGTCCCCGGGATGGACCCCCGGCTCCAGGGCGATGGGCTTCTGGTTCCAGTGCACGAGGTCGGGGCTGACCGCGTGCCCCCAGTGCATGGTCTCCCAACCCAGACCGTGCGGGTTGTGCTGGAAGAAGAGGTGGTACTGCCCCCGGTAGTAGACCGACCCGTTGGGGTCGTTCATCCACCCGGCACGCGGACTGAAGTGGTACTGCCCACGAAGCGGCTCGTCGTAGTTGGTGGGCGGATAGGGAAACTCCGGATAGTCGGCCGCCACCCCGGCCCACGCCGAGGGCGCCCCACCCGCGATGAGACACGCAAGGAACACCACGACGGCAACGGCCAAACGCACGATCTTCATTGATCCCCGCCTTTCACCGGCTCCAGAACCATCACGGCTGCGAGCGCACCAGAGGTTCATCGAACGAGCCAACGGTTCGAGGTTAGGCCGGTTCGCCGCCTCGCGGGAGTCACCGGCGGCGAGCGCCTGCGCGGGCCGCGTTTCTGTCGGTGGTCGTTGCTAGTGTCCCGCGCCGGGAATGCGGTGATTAAGTCGGTGGATCCAGGTTTCTGCTGGCAAGACGCCGGTTCGTCCTCGTACTGGGTCGTACTTGGGCGAACCGGCAACGCCGCCAGCAGGAAGCTGGGCCGCCGAACTAAGTTGCCTGATCTCCGGCGCGGGACACTAGCGTGGCATCGGGGGATCGACGAGCAGTGAGGACCCGGCGAATGGTCACCGCGGAAGACGTCAGGGAGATCGCGAGCGGCCTGCCGCGCACCGTCGAGCGGCTCGTGCGTGACCGGGTCAAGTTCAACGTGGGGCGGATCGTCTACGTCGCCCTCTCACGGGACGAGCGCACCATGGGCTGTGGCTTCCCCAAGGAGGAGCGGGCCGCCATGATCGACGCCCAGCCCGACAAGTTCGCCATGCCGAGCACGGGTGACCAGCGCTACCACTGGATCCACGTCGACCTGGACAGGATCGACAAGGACGAGCTCAGGGAGCTCGTCACCGACGCATGGCGCATGTGTGCCCCGAAGACCGTCGTCCGGGAGTACGACCGGAAACGCGGTGGTTGAGCCGGCGTGGGCCGGCGCGGGACGTCTAGGCCCGCATCACGGTCGCGATGGGGATTCTCGCCGCTCTCGCCGCCGGCACCAGGCCCCCCAGCACACCCGCGACCAGGCCCGCCGCCACCCCGGCCACCCCGGCCTCCCACGGGAACGCCACGTTCGCCAGCAGCGGATGCCGGTCGCCGAACATCCTGCTCGCCACCGCCAACCCGGCGATCCCCGCGCCGATCGCCGCCAGCGCCGTCAGCAAACCAGTCAGCAGCGTCTCCGCCAGCACGATCCCCGCCAGCAACAACCGCGGCGTACCCACGGCCCGCCGTAGCGCGAACTCCTCGATCCGCTCCCCGACCGTCGCCAACCCCACGTTCAGGATCCCCGCCGAGCCGATCAGCAGCACCAGGATCGACACCCCGAGGAACACCCAGCGCATCATCTGGATCTCCCCGGGCATCAGATCCTCGGCACTGATCGTCTCCACGTACAGGTCACCCATCCGCGGATCCGCGATCGACGCGTACTTCCGTTTCAGGATCTCGATGAGCTCCGTCGCGTCCGGCGCCGCCAGGACCAGCGCCGACCCGAACTGCGGGTCGGACAGCACGTCCACCGGCAGCCAGTTCAGCAGTTCGTCCGAACGGACGTACACCTGCGGCTGCGAGTTCCCGTCATCGACGACGCCGAGGAACCGTGGCGTCGAGTTCGCGATCCCGCCCTGGACACGCATCTCCGCCGGCACCTGGAACATCGTGAAGGCCTTCGCCGCCGCCTTGTTCAGCACCAGGCGGGGCGAGAGCGACGGCGCACCAGCGAAGTCCAGCCACCGTCCACTCTGGACATGCAGTGGCCGGAACCGCCGGAGGTCGCCTGTCAGCGCCGTGACGCGCACCTCGATCGCCTGGCCGCTCGGCTTGCCCTCGTTGGGATCCACGCAGTCGCCCGACGAGTCGCAGACCATCGACGAGCCGTACCCACCGCCGCCGCCGATCGGGCTCGCGCCCTCGTTGACCGGCCGCACGTTCGGTTCGCCGATGACCGCGCTGGTCGACAGCAACGCCACCGCGTCATCGCGGCCCCTGATCGTGTCCATCACGATCTCCGAAGAACCGTCGACGGGCGGCAGGTACACCGACCGGGTGCCGTCGACTCCCCTGGTCAGCTCGCTGTTCGCCACCAGCGCCCGGTACGCGATCACCTGCCCGGCCTGCGCGGCCACCACGCCGAGCACACCGAGGAACAAACTGATCATGGACAGGAACGTGCGCAGCTTCCGTGCCCGGATCCCTTGCCCGCCAATGATGAGCGCCGACCGGAGACGCCCGGACAGCCGCATCACCGCGCCACCTCCGACAGCACGCCGTGGTCGAGCTGGAACACCCGCTGCATCTTCGCCGCGTGGTCGTGGTCGTGGGTCACCAGGACCAGTCCGCAGCCGCGGTCGGTCGCCGCGCGAAGTGCTTCCACCACAAGGTTTCCGGTGTCCGTGTCGAGCGCGCCGGTCGGCTCGTCGGCCAGCAGGATCTTCGGGTCCCGCACCAGCGCACGGGCGATCGCCACACGTTGCTGCTCACCGCCGGACAGCCGGGGCGGCTTGTGCTTCGCCAGGTGCGCGATGCCCATCTGGTCCAGCGCGGCCAACGCCCGGGCACGACGCTTGCGCCGCGGCAGCCAGCCCTGCCCGTTCACCATCGCCATCGCCACGTTCTGCGCGGCGGTCAGGTGCTTGAGCAGGAAGAACCGCTGGAACACGAAACCGAACTCGGAGCTGCGCAGCGCGGCCGCCCTGCGCTCCGGCAGGCGGGTGATGTCCCGCTCGCCCAACATGTACTGGCCGCCGTCGGCCCGGTCGAACAACCCGATCAGGCTCAGCAGCGTGCTCTTGCCCGACCCGGACCGCCCGAGCACCGCGATGCTCTCTCCACTGTGGAGTGTCAGGTCGACGCCGCTCAGGATCGTGCGCGGCTCCTGCTGGCCACGCAAGGTCTTGGTAACGCCGACGAGCCGCAGCAACGGCGTCGCCGTGCCCTGCCGCTCCGGCAGCACCTGGACGGCGGTCACTTGCCACCGCTCGACTGGCCGGAATCCGGGACGGGCGGCAGGTTCGGGCCCGGCACGGACAGCTTCTCGTTCCCGGTGAGCCCCGACCTGACCTCGATGACCTTGCCGTCGGTCAGGCCCAGCTCGACCTGCACCAGCTCGGTCGACCCGTCGGCCTTGACCACCTCGACCGTGCCCTTGCCCTGACCGCCCGCGACGGCCTCGACGGGCACGACCAGCACGCCGGTCGCGGTCTGCGTCACGATCTTCAGCGTGACCGACGCGCCGTTGATCATCTTGACCTCCGGCGGTGCGGTACAGACCAACCGCAGGCCGGAGGCGGCCGACCCCTCCGGCTGCTCGTCCTGAGGCTGCTTCTCGTCCTGGGTCACCGGTGCGCCCGCGGTGGCCCCCGGGGGCTGCTGCCCGCCGGCCGGCGGGTCCGCGGGCGGCGGCACGGGAACCGTGCCGGCCGGCAGTGCGGCGATCGTGCCCAGCACCGTGCAGGGGAACGGCCCGGGGCCCTTCTTGATCTGTGCCGTGATGGCGGTCAGCCCGTCGGCGATCTGGTAGGCCTTGTCGCTGCTGATCTCCGCGACGATCCCGTACCCGGCGAGCTTCGCCGAGGCCACCGGCATCCCTGGCACGACGTTCGACCGGTCGTCGACCAGCCTGCCGGCGAACGTGGCGCCGGCCGGCACCTCGACCTGTGTGGGCCGGCCGCCGGCCCACACGGCGCCGATGCGTGTCGGTTTGGCCGGCGTGGCGGTGGGCGGCTTGACGTCGAGATAGCGCATCTGCCCCGCCACCGGCGCGACCAGCCCGAAGATCGGGTCCATGGTGACGGTCCCGGCCAGGCTGACCGAGTTCGTCAGGTCCTGCCGGGTCGGCGTCGCCGTGGTCATCACCGTGCCGCGGTCGGCGAGCCGAGGCAGCGGTTCGTCCGCCTCACCGGTCGAGCACGCGGTCGCGAACGCGAGTACGGACAGCACTACAACGACATGCCGCGGTTTCAAGACGAGCCCCCAAACCCAACTTACGATCTTTCCCCTAAGACGTCCGGTCGGATCGGCAGGTTGCCCGGGGGTTGCCGCACGTTACCGCACGATTGGGCCGTGAACGCACGACGGTTTTCCCGACAGCATCCGGCCGCCCGGTTCCTCCGACCGGCCTAGCGGACTATCGGCCGCGCTTCAGCACGGCGACGAGCGCGGCCCACCCGTCCGGCGCGACGACCAGTGGGCCGACACCAATGTCCTTCGAGTCTCGGATGCCGACAGCCATCGCCGTGAGCGCGACCTCGACACACGAACCGTTGTGGTCGCTGAAGCTGCTCTTGTGCCACACTGCGCTGCCGAAGTTCACGGTGTTGCTCCTCAAAGCCTCTTGATCAGGTCGGCCACGAAGCGAACGGACTCGTCCGGCGGAAGCGCGACCCTTTCCAGACTCCGTGCGGACACACGATAAGTATTCACCTCCCCAGGGTGCTGCACATACATCGCGCCGTCCTGAAGTTCCGCATAGACGATCGGCCGCGCCTTGTCGAATTCCAACACGACGAACTGCCCGTTCGACGCCTCGTGCCGGCCCCGTTCCGGCACCACCACCTGGAACAGGATGTTCGGGCGGCCGGCGAGGTCGATCAGGTGCTCGTACTGCTCACGCATGGTCTCGGTACTTCCGACACGTAACCGCAACGCCTGCTCGTTCACCGTCGCGTGGAGATGCATCGGCTCCTCGGCGGACAGCCGGTGCGCGCGCTCCATCCTGACCTCGACCACCCGCTCGCTGTGGTCGAGCCGGACGCGCTGGCTGGAGCGGCTCAGCTCCCTGGCGTACTCCTCGGTCTGCATCAGACCGGGGATCACGATCGGCTCGAACACGAACTCCTTGGTGGCCAGCCGCTCCAGGCCGACGAAAGTACCGAACCAGTCCGGCACCACGTCCCGCCAAGCGCCCCACCAGTTGGACTCGTCCGGAACCTCGGCGAGCGAGGTCAGCCGGTTGACGTCGTGCTGTGCGGCACCGTACGCGGAAAGCACCTTCGCTATGTCCGACGGCTGCTGCTGCCGCTCGCCGGTTTCCAGATGGGACAACTTTCCCACACTGACGCCCGCCCGGTTGGCCGCATCGGCCTGTTTGAGACCGGTTCTCTTCCGGTAGTTCGCCAGCTCCACACCCACGAGCCACCGCAACGCCGAAGGGTTGCGCACTGCCACCACTGCCTGACCTCCACGCTCACTGAACCACGTGCCGGACAGACCGTACCGGTGATCACAGAGGACACGGCAAATCATTGGTCGTTTGTATGGCGCTCCGTATTGCAATCAAAGGAAAAGCGTGCGGTGAGCGCTCGTCTGATCGCGCTGTGGAATCAGCGGCACTGATCCACTGTGGGCCCGCGAACGGAATTAGCGACACCCAGGTCGTCGGGGGCCACGGTGTTTCCGGTGCAGCTCAGCGGTCCGTGCACCGTCACACCCGCGAACACCGGCGCCGCGTTTCGCGCCAGTGTCACGGCGCCGCGGATCGCCCCGCCCAGAATCTGGACACCGCCCGGCACTCCCTCGACCATCACCGGACCGGAGACCGTCGAGTGGAACAGCTCGACCGTGCCGGCACGGGCGGCCGCGAGGGGACCGCCGATGGTGGCACCGGACGCGACGAGCCCCGCCCCGGGCGCGACGGTCACCGGGCCGGTCACGGTCGCGTTGTCGAGACAGGTCACGCCGTCGCGGACGACCAGCGCGCCGGGGTGGCGGCCGGTGATCGTCCGGGTGCACGCCGGTGGCGGCGGGAGCAGCGTCACGTCGAAGGAGGCGGCCGGGCCGACGTTGCCGACGGCGTCGATCGACCGGTACTCGATGGTGTGCGTGCCGTAGCTGGTCGGCACGTTGTCCCACGGGGAAAGCCTTGGCACACCGAGCTTTCCGTACACGAGGCTGTCGATCTCGGTGCCCTGCGGTGTGAAGTGCCACGGCGAGTCGGGGTCGGTCGGCCAGCCGAAGTAGTTGAACCAGCCGTCGCCGTCCGTGCGGAACTCACGGACCACGTAGCCCGGCGTGTCGTCGGTTCCGGCCAGGGCCATGGTGAACGGTCCGTTGTAGACGTACGAGCGGTGGCCGGACACCAGCGGCGCGGACAGCGTGTAGCCGGCCGTGGGCCTGCTGGCGTCGACGGTCCAGGTCAGGGTCCTGGCCCCGACCGTCGCGGTCAGCGTGTGGGTGCCGGTCAGGCCGAGCGGTTCGAGGTCGAAGGCCCGGTCGTTCCCGCCTGGGCCGCCGGGATCGACGGCGCGGCCGTCGAGGCGCCACACGACCGGCAGCACGCGGTCGGTCGGATGCGTCGTCTCGACGTGGACGACGTCCGTGGCGCCGACCGGCGCGGTGGTCGGTGTGCTGTTGGTGAACGCCGCGTCGACCGGCACGACCGGTGTGCTCAGCGAGGTGTCGACCGTCCACGTGCGACTCTGCGTCAGCGCGGCCGAGGAACGGACCGCGGGGTCACGCACGAACTCCGTCGGGTCGACGACGGTCGCGGCGACCGTGTGCACCCCCGGCGTCAGGTTCACAGTGGACAGTCGGAGGTTGCGGGTGCCGCGGGCCACCACGCGGGTGCCGTCGACCGTCCACGTCACGTCGAGCTGGTGGCTCACCGGGTACATGGTCTCGACCCACAGCACGCGGTCCGCGCCGACCGGCGCGGTCGCCGGCAGGCCGTCGGCCAGGATGCTCGTCTTCGCGGAGATCCGCTGCGTCATCCGCTCGCGTTCGACCTGGTCGAAGTAGTAGCCGAGCGTCTTCATCATCGAGTGCGCGGACGGCCGCCACACACCGCTGCTCGAGTACATGCCGCCCTCGCGGCGACCGACCTGGCCGCCGGACTCGCTCCGCTCGCCGAGCCAGCGCCACCACTTCTTCTGCTGTGCCCGCATCTGCGGCTCGGTGAGCAGCGTGTGGTGCACCGAGTCCGGCTCGCCACCCTCGTACGGGTCGCCGCGCACGCCACGCGCGTAGTAGTCGTACTCGTCCTGCAGGCCGCCGAGCGAGTGGCCCAGCTCGTGCGGGGTGATCAGCGCGGACAGCGCGTTGCCGCCGGTCGCGGTGGCGTACGTGCCACCCGCGCCGCCGTAGGTGTCGCTGTTGCCGATCGCGAGCAGCTGGCGGTTCGCGCGGGTCGTGCCGGACACCCGGTCGGCGTAGGAGTTGGCCTTCGTGTTGTTCACGGTCAGCAGGCGCTGCACGCTGTTCGGGTCGCAGCCGCCCCACAGACCCATGTCCAGTGCGGTGTCCACCCGCGGCGAGTCGAGGCCGGGGTCACAGTCCACACCGGACTCCGCGGACACGATCGACACCGCGTACACGTTGATGTAGCTGCGGTAGGACTTGAACGGCTCGATGGTCCACAGCACGTTCAGGTGCTTGTCCACGTTCTCGCGGAACTTTCCCTGCTCGTCGGCGGTGTAGCCGTCGCCGAGCACGACGAGGTTGAACCGCTTCGCCGGGTCGCCGGTCACCTGGACCGGCACCACCGTCGCGTCACCGGGTGCCGCGGACGCCGGCGGCGCCGCGACCACCGCGACCACCATCGCGAACGCCGCTACCGCCGACAGCCCGCGCATCACCGGCCCACCACCGTGCAGGTCGCGGTCGCCTTCTTCGACGGGTCGCTCTCGGACGTGGCCGTGAGCCGGACGGTCGCGACATGCGGCCCGCGCCCGGACCTCGTGGCGTGGACCGGAACCTGGACGTGGCCGCCGAACTGGGCCGTGGCGAGCGCGTTCGGCACGTCCACCGCCCAGCCCCGACCGTCCACAGTGGCCTTGATCCGGTAGACGTCACCGTTCAGGTACCTGTCCTGCGCGCCCCTGCCGGTGTTGAACACGGAGAAGTCGCAGGTGTTGAGGTTGTCGCGGGTCGGCAGGCTGAAGGTCGGCAGCACCTTGACGCCGCGCCGCTGCGGGCCCGCGCCGTCGAGTGACCTGACGGCGACCGTGTAGGACAGCACGCCCTTCTTGTCCCGCTTGACGTCCAGCACGTAGAAGTGCAGCCGGTTCGCCTCGTCGACGTACTCGTACTCGCTGCCGGAGTTCGTGCCGGCGTGGAACAACGCGTCGGACAGCTGCCGGTAGTCGCCGATGGTGATCGGCACCGCGGTGCCGTCCGGCAGCACGTAGTCGGTCATCCCGATGTTCTGCGGGTTCGCGTCGATGACCCACTCGAACGGCGCGTCGTCCTCGTTCTTGGTCTTGGCCAGCAGCACACCCGCGTCCGGCGTGAACGAGTCGGAACCCATCCGGTCGACGACCTCGACCGTGTAGTTGTCGTAGCCGCCGCCGTCACAGAACGGGTCGGCGTCCGGGTCGCACGCGGGCGACAGGTCACCCGTGCCGAGCGCGACGTTGACCCCGGCCAACCCGTCCGGCCCCGGTTGGACGGACCGCGCGGTGACCTTCGCGATCACCATGCCGGAGTCGCCGAGCGCCTCCCTCGACAGCTGCAGCACGTTCTGGTCGTCGACGATGCCGAGCTTCATCTTGTTGCGCAGCATGTGTTGCGCGCCCATGGACGCGCCGCCGGTCGCCGGGATCATCCACCGGCTGTGCGGGCCACCCGGCCCGTTGAACGTGCCGCGGGACAGCATCTCCCACGGGCCGCTGTAGTCGCGCCGCGCCGGGATGCTGAACGGGTTGTTGTAGTTGTCCCCGATACCGAGGATGTGGCTGAACTCGTGGGCGTAGGTCGACTGGCCGGAGCTCTCGGCCTGCGTCGACGAGCCGCCGCCCGCGTTGGGCCAGATGGACGAGCCCGCGGCCCAGGAGGTCCAGTCCACGTAACGGGTGCGCGACCAGTTCGGCAGCGCCGGGTCCGGCGGGCCGAAGTCGTCGGTCACGTCCTCCTTGTGGGGGAACTTCATCGAGCCGAACTCCTGCCAGGTCGAGGACTCGTCCTGGCCCGCGGAGAGGAAGAAGATGAAGTCGTACCCCGCCGGCACCTGCGGGCCGACCGCGTTGACCCACGCGGCCCGCCCGTCGGTGCGGATGTTGCGGTTGCAGTTGTCGCCCGCGGGACAGGCGGTGCCGGCCTGGAACTCCATGCCGTACTCGTGGTCCTTGCCCGGCATGGTGTACGGCCCGAACGCGGTGAGGTCGACGCCGAGCCGGCCGCCCGAGTCCTCCATCCAGTACTCGTGGATGGTGTGGCCGTTGTTGAGCGGCTCCGGCTTGTTCAGGAAGTCCTGGTAGTACTTGCCGACCTGGTCACGCGGAATGTCGTGCGCCTCGGCGCTGGGGTTCTTGAAGACCGTCGACCCCTGCGGCTGCGTCACGACGAACGGCTGGTTGGGGTAGTCCAGGAGGACCAGCGCGCCCTTGAACTGGCGCTCCGAGCCCTTGACCGCCGGGTCCGCCCAGTTGGTGCCGGGCGGCTTCCGGTAGTCGTCCCACGTCATGTGGTCGGGGTTGACCCAGTTCTGCGGGTCGATGGGCCCGGGGAGGCCCGCCTGCGCGGCGGCGATCCGGGCGGTCTCCCCGCTCTGCTGCCACGGCTGCTGCTGCGGCCAGTGCGGGTACTGCCACGGCCGTTCGGGGGTGATCGGCTGGTCCGGGGCGGCGACGGCTGGGTTGACCGAGAGTCCGGTGGCGAGCGCGGCAGCGGAGAGCAGCGCCGTCACCAGCAGTGCAGGGCGGGTCACAGGAGGACGCTAACCCCGGGCCTTGACCCACATCATCGATCCGATGTAGGGAACACATGCCAGTGGTTCGGACATCTGTCGAAAAGCGGAGGTCGGGCGATGCGGCTACAGCCTGCCGTCGACGATCTTGCTGTACGCATCGGAAGACCGGTGCTGCTGGAGGACCACGCGCAGAGCGTCCTGGCCTACAGCGAGCAGAGCGGCCCGATGGACGACGTCCGCCGCGACTCGATCCTGCGGCGGCACACCGCCCGCGACGTGCGCGCCCGGTTCCGCGCCGCCGGCATCTTCGAGACGCGCAGGCCGCTGCGGGTGCCCGGTTCCGCCGAGGTGCTGCCGCGGTTGTGCGTGCCGGTGCGGCACCGCGAGCGGCTGCTGGGGTTCGTGTGGCTGATCGACTCGCCCGCGATGCCCGAGACGGATGTCGCGCTGGTGGAGAAGTCGGCGGCCGAGCTGGCGCTGGTGTTGCTGCACGACGTGCTCGCCGACGGCCTGAGCGTGCGCCGCGAACAGGCCGCCGTGGCAAGGGTCCTGGCCGGCGACGATGCCGAAGCGGCACGGATTCTCCTCGAGGAGGGTGGGTTTCCGGCACTGCCCGTGACGGTGCTGGTGGTGCGTGGCCCGCAGGACGTCGTGCCGGACGGGCTGTTGGCGGCGCGGCTGAGGTTCACGGCCCGGCACCTCGCGCGCGCGGATCACGGGGTGCTGGTGTGTGCGGGGCGGGTGCGGGCGGAGGAGGTGCACGCGTTGTTCGCGGGACCGGTCGTGGTCGGCGTCGGTTCGCCGCGGCCGCTGTCCGAGGCTTCGGAGTCGTACGCGGAGGCCGTGCACGCGTCGCTCGTGGCGTCGCGGGTGCCGGGGTTCGCGCCGGTGGCCACCTGGGCATCCCTTGGGGTGTACAGGATGCTGGCGGCGGTGCCGGCGGACGCGGTGCACCCGGGCGTTGTCCGGCTGCTGGAGTCGCGGGAGCTGGTGGAGACGCTGGAGACGTACCTGGACCTGGCGGGCAGCGCGGTCGAGACGTCGAAGGCACTGCGGTTGCACCGCACGTCGCTGTACTACCGGCTGCAGCGGGTGGCCGAGCTGACCGGCACGAACCTCCGCACCGGCGACGACCGGCTGGCACTGCACCTGAGCCTCAAGCTGGCCCGCCTGCACGGCTTGCTGCGCTGACGGCGCGCGCCGGCGCCGCCTGCTCGGATAGGCGCAGGTCACGGTGGCTACGATCGGCGGCATGATCGAGGTGCTCGCGGCGGTGTTGACCTACGTCGCGCTGGCCGCGGCGGTCTGGTCGGCCGTGCTGGTGGTCGTGAACAAGCCGATCGAGCTGCGGGAGTGGCACGGGCTGTGGCTGTACGGCCTGGTCATCCTGCTCGAGCTGGGTCTGCTCGGCCAGCTCGTCGCCGGCATCGTCAAGCTCTCCACCGAGGACCGTGCGATCGAGACCGCCACCTTCGTCGGGTACCTCGTCACCACGGTGCTCGTCCCGCCCGTCGCCGGGTTCTGGGCGCTGCTCGAACGAACTCGCTGGGGACCGGTCGTCATGGTCGTGGGCTGCCTCACGATCCCCGTCCTGATCATCCGCCTCCGACAGCTGTGGGACGGCCATGCCTGACGACCTCGCGACCCGCACCCGCTCCGGCCCCGGCCGCCTCCTGATCGCCGTCTACGCGATCTTCGCCGTGTCCGCCACGGCCAGGTCGGCCGTGCAGCTGACCACCCACCTCGGCCGCGCGCCGCTCGCCTACCTGCTGTCCGCCCTCGCGGCCGTCGTCTACATCGTCGCGACCGTGTGCCTGGCCCGCGGCGACCTGGCGTCCCGCCGCATCGCGACGATCTCCATCCTCGTTGAGCTGGCCGGCGTGCTGGGCGTCGGCACCTGGAGCCTGGTCGACCCGGCCGCCTTCCCCGACGCCACCGTGTGGTCGGACTACGGCCAGGGCTACGGCTACATCCCGGCCGTCCTGCCGCTACTGGGCCTCTGGTGGCTGCGCAGCACGTCGGCGGCGCGGCGCCAGGCGGACGCCGGGTAGGTCCGGCGCCGGGATCCGCGCGCCGCCGTGTCCGGCCACCGTGCCGAACAGCTCGTCGGCGCCCGCCCACGCCGCCCGGGCCGCGACGATCTCCTCGTGCGAGCGGCCCACGAAGTTCCACCACATGACCAGGTCGTCCGGGAACGGCTCGCCGCCGAGCAGGAACGCCCGGCCGGACCCCGCCAGCACGACCTCGGCACGACCGGTGCCCAGGTACAGCAGGCGTCCCCTCGGCACGGCGATCCCCGCCACGGTCAGCTCGGTCATGGCGAGCACCGCGTGCTCGTGGTCGGGCCGCAGCGGCAGCGCGACCTGGCCGTCGACCGTCACATCGGCGCCGACCAGCGGGGTGTGCGTGGTCGCCGGGGACGTGACGTCGCCGAGCGTGCCCAGCACGACCGTCGCGACACCGCCGTACACCGGCAGGTCGACGTGCTGCTCGAACGCGGGCGCCATGGTCGCGCGCTCGACCGGCAGTGCCACCCACAGCTGGAGCCCGTGGAGCATGCCGTCCGACACCGAGAACTCCGAGTGCGACACCCCGCGGCCGGCCGTCATGAGGTTGAGCTGGCCGGGCCGCACCAGGACGTCGCTACCGAGGCTGTCGCGGTGGTGGATCTCCCCCGCCAGCGGCCACGTCACCGTCTGCAGCCCCGTGTGCGGATGCGGCAGCACCCGCATCCGGACGTCGTGCGGGCCGAACGCGTCCAGGAAGCACCACGCGCCGACCGTCGGCAACCCGCGCTGGGGCAGCACACGCTCGACCCGCATCGCGCGGAGGCCGCCCAGCGGCACCTCACGCGGCTCGAAGACCTCGGGCACCGCGTGGGATCGGGTCACGTCCGTCATGCCGGGAAGGGCGTCCAGGTTGCTCACCTGCTGGGTGCCTCCACGTGGCCCGCGTACTTGTCGGTCTTCTCCAGGTACCCGGCGATGAACGGGCACGCCGGCACGATGACCTTGCCGTTCGCGACGACGTCGTCCAGTGCCTCGCCCGCCAGCACCTTGCCGAGGCCCTGGCCGGAGAACGCCTGGTCGATCTGGGTGTGCGTGAACACCACCCGGTCGCCGGTCCGGTGGTACTGGGAGAACCCGGCCAGCTTGCCGTCGGCGTACACCTCGTACCGGAGCTGCTCGCGGTTGTGCACCACTTTGGTCTCAGCCATACCCCGAGCCTAGGCCAGCTTCGCCGGCAGTTCCTGTTCGTCGGGCGAGAACCAGCCGCCGGGAACCGCGGTTCACTCGCCCCGGGAGCGCTGCCGGGCCTGCTCGACCAGCTGTGCCAGCCGCTCGGTGGGCACGCTCGCCGCCGGGAGCGTGTTGATCCGGCGGATCTCCGCCGGGTCGACCTTGGGCTCGCGGGACTCGGTGAGCAGGCCGTTGACCTCCTGCTCGGTGTCGGTCAGCTGCGTGTAGCAGTAGCCGGCCACCTGGTCGCTGCCCACGAGCGCGGTCACCAGTCGCTCGTACGCGGCGAGCAGGTCCTCGGCGTTCGCGACCGTGCGGTAGCCGAACCAACGCTCGCCGGCCTCCGGCGTGTAGCTCAGCCCGCCGAACTCGGTGACCATCAGCGGCTGGTCGCCCCGGACGGGGTCGCCCAGGTGGACCCGGCGCACGCCCGGCCAGTCCCGGCCGAGCGCCGCCTCGACCGCCTTCGCGGTGCCGTACCGGGAGGTCAGGTCCTCGGCCGACGGGCTGTAGTCGTGGACCGTCCAGATGTCGCTCGTCGCCATCTCCCAGCCGTCGTTGGAGATCACCGGCCGGGTGCCGTCGACGGCGTGGGTCAGGTGGTACACCGACTCGAGGAAGTGCCGCTGCCGCGGGTCGGCCCACAGCGCCGGGGTGCCCCAGCTCTCGTTCACCGGCACCCAGGTGACCACGCACGGGTGGCTGACGTCCCGGCGCACCACCTCCAGCCACTCGGCGGTGAACCGGGCCACCCCGTTGACCGAGTACTCGTAGGCGTTCGCCATCTCGCCCCACATGACCAGGCCCAGCCTGTCGCACCAGTACAGGAACCGCGGGTCCTCGACCTTCTGGTGCACGCGGACGCCGTTGAACCCCAGCTCTCTGATCAGCTCGACCTCGCGCCGCAACGCGTCCTCGGACGGCGCGGCGAGGTGCGAGGAGGGCCAGTACCCCTGCGCCAGCACCAGCCGCAGGAACATGCGTTCCCCATTGAGGATGAACCGGCCGTCCTTGACGCCGACGTCGCGGAGGCCGAAGTAGCTCCTGGTCTCGTCGACGGTCTCGCCGCCGCGTACCAGGGAGAGCTCGGCGTCGATGAGCCGCGGGTCACCCGGGCTCCAGCGGAAGTCCCCGCGTGGCAGGGTGATCGTGCGGGTCAGCTCGGGGCCGTCGACGCGGTAGCGGTCGTCGGCGAGGACCCGGTCGCCGGTGGTGAGCCGCACGCGGAGCGACAGGTCGTCGGCCCGGCCGGCGATGCCCGCCCGCACGGTGACCGAGTTCGTTGCGGCGGAAGGGAACCAGGTCAGCTCGGCGAGGTGGGTCGCCGGCACCGGCTCCAGCCACACCGGCTGCCAGATGCCCGTGGTGCGGTGGTACCAGATCACGTCCGGCGTCGGTTCCCAGTACTGCTTGCCCCTGGGCTGGGTGAGGTCGTCGACGCGGTCCTCGGCCCGTACCACCAGGATCTGCTCACCGGCGGCCAGCGCGTGCGTGATGTCCACCTGGAACGGTGCGTGCCCGCCGACGTGGGCGGCGACCTCCGTGCCGTTGACCCACACCCGCGCGCGGTAGTCGACCGCGCCGAAGTGCAGCAGCAGGCGCTCACCCGCCGGCGCGGTGAACGTCCTGCGGTACCAGACGATCGGATGCGGGGCCGGGTCGTGCACGCCGCTGGCCGAGGACTCCGGCGGGAACGGCACCGTGATGACCCGGTCGAACGGCTCGTCACCACGCCACCAGCCGGCCAGCAGGCCCGTGTCCTCGTCGTCGTGCGCGAACTCCCAGTCGCCGCACAGATCCTGCCATTGCTCTCGGGTCAGCTGTGGCCGTGGATGCATGCACCCCACGTTACCGCGCGACCACCCGGCGGTACGACCGTCGAGTTGCGACGATGCCGCGATGGCCGCTCATCGGCTCGCGATCTTCTCCAGCAGCACCCGGGCCGCGGGCAGGACGAGGTCGCGCACCAGCTCCGGATCGGCGTCCGCGAGCGGCGGGGTCGCGGCCACGCCACGCATGAAGCTGATGCCGAACACCCACGCGAGCACGAGCTCGGCCCGCAGCGCGGCGTGCGGCTCGTCGGTGAGGGTGGCGAGCGTGTCGACGTAGCCCGCGGTCAGCCTGCGGCGGATCTTGGCGGCCTCGTCGTCGGTACCCAGCGTGCGCAGCAGGGCGGTCAGCACCTGGTCGCGGCGCTCGGACCCGACCGGCGCCAGCAGGTGCTCGAGCATCTCGGCGACCAGCAGGCCCGGCTCGGTGTCGCGCAGGCCGTGCCCGGCGGTCGCCTCGGCGAACAACGCCTCCTTGGAACCGAAGTACCGGAACAGCAATGCCTGGTTGACACCCGCCCGAGTGGCGATGTCACGGACCGTGGTCCGGTCGTAGCCGCGCTCGGCGAACAGCGCGGTCGCGGCGTCGAGCAGCGCCTGTCTCGTCGCCGCCGCGTCGCGGCGACGTGGTCCTTCGGTCACCGGAACCTCCAAAGCGGACAGCCTAGCCGTAGTGGCGCGTAACCGTCTTGACACCGTGCGTAACATGTAAGCAGGTGCTTACAACCGTGGGGAGAGAAGGCTCATGACCGTCGCCTACCCGTTCAACGAGGCCGGGACCCTGGACCTGCACGAGGCGTACTACGAAGCCCTCGCAAAGCCCGGCCTGCTCCGCGTGCGGTTGCCGTACGGCGAACCGGCGTGGCTGGCGACCAGGTACGACGACGCGCGCCTCGTGCTCGGTGACAAGCGGTTCAGCAGGGCGGAGTCGGTGAAACACGACGCGCCGCGGATGCGGCCGGCCATGGTGGACGGCGGGATCCTGACCATGGACCCGCCGGACCACACCCGGCTGCGCACGCTGGTGGCGAAGGCGTTCACCGTCCGGCGGGTGGAGGAGCTGCGGCCCAGGGCCCGCGAGATCACCACCGGGCTGATCAGGGACATGATCGCCGCCGGCCCGCCGGTGGACCTGGTGGACATGTTCGCGCTGTCGCTGCCGGTGGCGGTGATCTGCGAGCTGCTGGGCGTGCCCGTGGCGGACCGACCGAGGTTCCGGGTGTGGAGCGACAACGCGCTGTCGACGTCGCGCCTGACCGCCGAGCAGTTCATGGCGAGCCGCGAGGAGATGCGAGAGTACATGCGCGGCCTGATCGCCGACCACCGCGCGAACCCGCGGGACGACCTGATGACGGCGCTGATCGAGGCCCGCGACGAGCGGGACCGGCTGTCGGAGCTGGAGCTGGTCGACCTGTGCTCGGGGATTCTCGTGGCGGGGCACGAGACGACGGCCAGCCAGATCCCGAACTTCCTGCTGACACTCCTGGACCGCCCGGCGGCCATGGCGCGGCTGCGGTCGGATCCCGCGCTGATCCCGGGCGCGGTGGAGGAGCTGCTGCGTTTCGTGCCGCTGGGCGCGAGCTCGAGCTTCCCGCGGTACGCGATGACGGACGTACAGGTGGGTGACACGCTGGTGCGCGCGGGCGAGCCGGTGCTGGTGGCCGTGGGCGCCGCGAACCGGGACGGGCTGCGGTTCGCGGACCCGGACACGCTGAAGGTCGACGCGCCGCCGGAGCAGCACCTCGGTTTCGGGCACGGCGTGCACCACTGCCTGGGGGCGGCGCTGGCGAGGATGGAGTTGCAGGAGGCGCTGCGGGCGCTGCTGCTGGAGCTGCCCGGGCTGCGCCTGGCGGGCGACGTCGTGTGGAAGAAGGAGATGCTCGTACGCGGCCTGGTGACGATGCCGGTTGGATGGTGACCATGACGTGGCGACTACATGTGGACAAGACGGTGTGCGGTGCGACGGGCATGTGCGCGGCGCTGGCGCCTGACCTGTTCCGGCTGGACGAGGCGTACGCGGAGCCGGTCGACGCCGAGATCGAGCCGGACGAGCTGGCACTGGACGCGGCGGACCAGTGCCCGACCCAGGCGATCCTGGTGACTGAGAACGGCAGAGAGATCGGCCCCCGGCCGTGAGCCACCTGAGAACCGTCTGTGAACCTCCTGTGAAACCCGCCCACCTGGGCACATACCGGATTCGCGCCGCGTTGGACGGGGTAGATGGCACATTGGAGGTGACCTCAGATGACAGCAGCATTCGCGCCCGCCAACAACATGCCGACCTTGCCGGAAGGCTGGCCGATCGGGTCCTACGACAACTACAAGGAAGCCCAGCGGGCAGTTGACCACTTGGCGGACAACGAGTTCCCTGTCCAGGACGTCACGATCGTCGGTGTCGAACCGATGGTCGTCGAGCGGGTCTCGGGCCGGTTGACCTGGGGCCGGGTCCTCACGACCGGCGCGGCGTCCGGTGCGTGGTTCGGTCTGTTCGTCGGACTGTTGCTCAGCATGTTCTCGGCAGCCGGCTTCGCACCGATCCTCATCGGCGTGGCGTCCGGTGTCGTGTTCGGCCTGGCCTGGTCCGCCGTCCAGTACGGCGCCACCCGCGGCCAACGGGACTTCATCTCCCACAGCCAGTTGGTAGCCCGCCGCTACGACGTCCTCTGCAAGCCCCGCAACGCCGAACTTGGCCGCACCCTCCTAACCAACCTAACCTGACCCACCCGTTCGCGAGTCCCGCGTTCAAACACCGCGAGTCCCGCGTTCAAACACCGCGAGTCCCGCGTTCAGACATACCGAACTGCGTTTGGTGCACACACCCGCACGAGACCGCAGTTCGGTGTGTGCGAACGCGGGACTCGCTATGTCCAGACGCGGGACTCGCGATGTGTGCGAACGCGGGACTCAGTGTGTGCGAACGCGGGACTCGCTATGTCTGAACGCGGGACTCGCGGGTTAGTGGCAGTGGTCGGGGGGGTCTGGTGGGGGGAGGGGTGGGGTGGGGTGTTCGGCTACCAGTTCCGCGTAGATCGACAGGGCGATCTCGGCGGGGGTTCGGGCGCCGATTTTCATGCCGGCCGGTGTGTGTACTCGGGCGCGCTGTTCTTCCGTCAGGTCCAGTGACGCCAGGACCGCCGTGCCGCGGCGTCGGCTCGCGACGAGGCCCACGTAGGGGACGCCGGCGCGCAATGCCTTCTCCAGCAACGGTTCCTCGTCGTGGCCGTGTGACGCGATTACCAGGGCCACGAGGTCGTCCGGGAACGGGTCCGACGCCGCGCGTACGTCGTGGCCGCTTGCCTGGCCGACCTCCACCAGCGCGTGGGCGATCGGGCCGTCGCCGTGCACGTGGACGAGCTTCGGCGGGACCATGGCCTCCAGGAAGATCTCCAGCGTGCCGCCGGACAGGCACGGGTTGCCCACCGTCACCAGGCCCTCGGTCACCGTCTCCGACGGCTCGGCCGGCGTGATCCGCAGGAGCGTGGACTCGCCGGATGCCAGCAGCCGCAACCCGTGCGACCGGACCGTGGACTCCGCGCACTCGCCGCCGACGAAACCCTCCATCGTGCCGTCCGGGAGCACCAGCGCGCGGTCGCCCGGCTTGGCGCTGGTCGGCCGTTCCGCACGCACGACCGTGGCCAGCACGAACGGCGTCCGCCCTGATCGCAGCGTATCCACCCGGGTAAGGACAGACATGGGCCCAGCCTCCTACTCGATTGCCAGGTCGGCGCGCAGGGGCCGGCCCTGGATCGCCCGCCATACCGCCGCGGGGGTCAGCGGCATGTCCGCGTGCCGCACCCCGAAGGGCCGCAACGCGTCCATCACCGCGTTGACCACCGCCGCCGGCGAGCCGACCGTCGCGCACTCGCCAACTCCCTTGGCCCCCAACGGATGATGCGGTGACGGGGTCACCAGCTCCGCCAGCTCCCACGACGGGCAGTCCACCGCCGTCGGCACCAGGTAGTCCATGAACGACCCGCCGAGACAGTTCCCGTCGGTGTCGAACGCCACCAGCTCCATCAGCGCCATGCCGACGCCGTCGGCCAGCCCGCCGTGGATCTGCCCCTCCACGATGGCCGGGTTGATCCGCACCCCGCAGTCGTCCACCGCGACGAACCGCCGGACGAACACCTGACCGGTGCCCGGGTCCACCTCGACCACGCAGATGTAGGCACCGTAGGGAAAGGTCAGATTCGGCGGGTTGTACACACAGGACCCGTCCAGCTGGCCGTCCAGCCCGTCCGGCAGGTCGACGCTCCCGTGCGCGGCCAGCGCGATCTCCCCCAGCGACACCCCCGCCCCGGCGGCGCCCCGGACCGCCCACCGGCCGGGCGTCCACTCCAGGTCACCGGGGTCGACCTCCAGCATCGCCGACGCGATCAGCCTCGCCTTGTCCCGGACACGTTGCGCGGCAACGGAAGCGGCCGCTCCGGACACCGGCGTCGACCGGGAGCCGTAGGTGCCGAGGCCGAAGGGCGTCTGGTCCGTGTCGCCGTGCACGACCTCCACGTCGTCCGGCGCAATACCCAGCTCGTGCGCGATGATCTGCGCGAACGTCGTCTCGTGGCCCTGTCCCTGCGTCTGCACGGAGATCCGCAGCACCGCCTTGCCCGTCGGGTGCACCCGCAGCTCCGCGCCGTCGGCCATGCCGAAGCCCGCGATGTCCATGTGCTTGCGAGGCCCGGCGCCGACCGCCTCGGTGAAGAAGCTGATCCCGATGCCCAGGTACTCGCCCAGCTCCCGGCGACGGGACTGCTCGGCCCGGAAGTCCTGGTACCCCAACGTGTCCAGCGCCAGCTGGAGTGCCTTCGGGTAGTTCCCCGAGTCGTACTCCCAACCCGTGGCGCACACGTACGGGAACTGCTCCGGCCGCAACAGGTTCCGCATCCGCAGCTCGGCCGGGTCGGCGGACAGCTCCAGTGCCAGCAGGTCCACGAGACGCTCGACCAGGAACGACGCCTCGGCGATGCGGAACGAGCACGCGTACGCCACCCCGCCCGGCGCCTTGTTCGTGTACACGCCGGTCACCGCGCAGTGCGCCGCCCGCAGGTCGTAGGAACCCGTGACGATGTGGAAGAACCCGGCCGGGTACTTCGACGGCTGCGCGGTCGAGTTGAACGCGCCGTGGTCGGCGAGGACGCGAACCCGCAGTGCCAGCAGTCGACCGTCCGAAGTGGACGCCAGCTCGCCACGCATGTGGTAGTCCCGCGCGAACGCGGACGTCATCAGGTTCTCGGAGCGGTCCTCGGTCCACTTCACCGGCGCGCCCGTCACCATCGAGCCGACCACCGCGCACACGTACGCCGGGTAGATCGGCACCTTGTTGCCGAACCCGCCGCCCACATCCGGGGAGATGACCCGGATCCTGTGCTCCGCCACACCGGTGACCAGAGCGAGCAGCGTTCGGTGCGCGTGCGGCGCCTGACTCGTCACCCACACGGTCAGCCTGCCGGCCACGGGCTCGTGGTCGGCCACGATCCCGCACGTCTCCAGCGGCGCCGGGTGCACCCTCGGGTACAGCATGTCCTGAGCGACCACCACGTCGGCGGCCACGAAGACCGCATCGGTCGCGGCGGCGTCACCGGCCTCCCAGTCGAAGATGTGGTTGTCCCGCTTGCCTGCCAGGTCATCGCGGATCACCGGCACACCGTCGTCCAGCGCGGTCCGCGCGTCCACCACCGGGTCGAGTGGCTCGTACTCGACGTCGATCAGCGCCAGCGCGTCCCGGGCCGCGTACCGGTCCTCGGCGATGACGAACGCGATCTCCTGGCCCTGGAAGCGAACCTTGTCGGTGGCCAGCACGGCCTGCCGGTCCTGCGACAGCGTCGGCATCCACGCGAGGCCGCGTGCCGCCAGGTCCGCGCAGGTCAGCACGGCCCGCACCTTCGGATGCGCCTGGGCGGCAGACACGTCGACCGAGAGGATCCGGGCGTGCGCGAACGGACTGCGCAGCACGGCCGAGTGCAGCATCCCCGGCAGACGCACATCGTCCACGAAGGTCCCGCGTCCACGCACGAAGCGAGCGTCCTCCTTCCGGGGCATGCGGCCGAACCCGGTCACGACGACTCCTTGGCGGCGGCCCACTGGATGGCGCGGACGATGTTCTCGTAGCCGGTGCACCGGCACAGCTGGCCCGACAGCGCGGTTCGAATGTCCTCTTCGGACGGATCGGGGTGCTCGTCGAGCAGCCAGCGCGCGGTCATCATCATGCCCGGCGTGCAGAAGCCGCACTGCAACCCGTGGCACGCGACGAAACCCTCCTGTACGGGATCGAGCTCGGCACCGTTCGCCAGGCCCTCGACCGTGTGGACGTCGTGCCCGTCGGCCATGACCGCGAGCACGGTGCAGGACTTGACCGGCACGCCGTCCAGGCGCACGACGCACACCCCGCAGTTGGAGGTGTCGCACCCCCAGTGCGTGCCGGTCAGCCCCAGCTCGTCGCGGAGGAAGTGCACCAGCAACACACGTGGCTCGACATCGCGTACGTACTCCTTTCCGTTGACCGTCAACATGATCCGCATGAGCACCGCCCCAGGGCCCTGCGCAGCGCGCGGGTCACCAGCTCGCCGGCGAGGTGGCGTTTGTAGTCGACGGGCCCGCGTTGGTCGGCGACCGGCCGGCAGTGCCGGGCGGCGATCCGCCCGGCATCGGCGAACCGCTCCTCGGTCGGCGGGCCGCCGGTGAGAAAGTCCTCCGCCTCCGCCGCGACGAACCGCGACGCACCCAGCGCGGTCAACCCGATCCCGGCCTCGGTGATCACGTCCCCCTCGACCGAGAGGACCGCGCCCGCCGCCCCGACCGCCCAGTCCCCGGCCCGGCGGTCGACCTTCACGTAGGCACTGGCCGACGGCCGCAGCGGCACCCGGATCGACGCCAGCAGCTCGTCCTGCGCCACGACCGTCTCGTACGGTCCGACGAAGAAGTCCCGCGCGGCAACGGTTCTGATCCCGTCCGGCCCGTGGATCACCATCGCGGCCCGCAACGCCGCGAACACCGCGGACAGGTCCTCGGACGGGTCGGCCTGGCACAGCGAACCGCCGACCGTGCCACGGTTGCGGACGATCGGGTCCGCGATGACCCGCTCGGCGTCGTGCAGGATGGCGAAGCACGCCGCCTCCCGCGACGCCAGCAGGTCGGCGTGGCGGGCCATGGCGCCGATCACGAGTGCACCGTCCTCGACGTACACGCCGGCCAGCTCGGTCAGGTCGTTGATGTCGACGAGCGCCTCGGGATGGGCGAGCCGGAGCTTCATCATGGGCAGCAGGCTGTGCCCGCCCGCGACGATCCTGGACTCGGGTCCGTACTCGGCGAGCAGCGACAACGCATGCTCGACACTCGTCGCCCTGCGGTACTGGAACGCGGCGGGTACCTGCATCAGCCCTCCCTTTCGCCATGCTGCGGCGTAGACCATTTGGGGGCAATCAGGGGATAAGTATTCCCTTAAGCGTGACCGGGACCACAATAATCCGCTGCATGACGCTCACGCAGCTGAGCACGTTCGTGCTGGTAGCCCGGCTGGGCTCGGTCAAGGCGGCGGCGACCGCGCTCGGGGTCAGCGAGCCCGCGGTCTCGCAGGCGCTCGCCTCGTTGCGCCAGCAGCTTGGCGACCAGCTCGTGACCAGAACCGGCGCGAGCATGCGGCTCACCGCGGCCGGCACGCGGCTGCTGCCGATCGCGTCGCAGATGGTGGCGCTGGGGGCGGACGCCGAGGCCGCGGTCCGCGCCGGCATGGGCGCGCCCAGCCAGCTGCGCCTCGTCGCGTCCGGCACCGTCATGGAGTTCGTGGCGACGCCGCTGGTCGCGTCGTTCGCCGAGGCCAAGGGGGAACGCATCGACACGACCGTGGGCATGGCCGCGGCCGACGAGATGCCCGTGCTGCTGGCCAACCGCTTCGCCGACGTCGCCCTCGGCCCGAACCTCACCCCCCGGCCCGACGACGAGCTGGTCAGCGAGCCGGTGTTCCGGACGCACCTGGTCGTCGTGGCGGGATCGGCACGGTTGCCAGGCAGCCCGCGTGGCTGGTCATGGCTGGTGGACCAGACGGGGACGGACCCGGCGAGCGACAGTGGACGCCTGCTGGCGCGGCTGCGGGTGCCGGAGTCGCGGATCCGGGTGTTCGGGAGCCAGACGGCGTCGTGGGCGGCCGCGGCCGACGGCGACGGGGTGGCGATCGCGCCGGCCCACCTGGTGACGGCCCGCCTGCGCCGCGGCGAGCTGCGGGTGGTCAACACGGCCTGCACGCCTGCCGACGTGACCTGGTATCTCACGACGCTGGCACCCGAGCGCCGGTCGATCGCCGCGGAGACCTTCCGCCACTACCTGTCGACGGCCGCCGCGTTGCGGGTGATGCGTGAGCCCGGCGCGGGGGTCCCGCCGTCCAAGTTCCGGCCGCCGGTGTACGTGACCCTGTGGAGCTAGTGTCCCGCGCCGGGAATGCGGTGATTAAGTCGGTGGATCCGGGTTTCTGCTGGCAAGGCGCCGGTTCGCCCTCGTACTGGGTCGTACTGGGTCGTACTTGGGCGAACCGGCAACGCCG
>Ga0164298_10000107_pt1 | contig 34721 bp, 32 predicted proteins | sample Whisoiple_216_MG_FD_109713 | JGI IMG/M metagenome (GOLD analysis project Ga0164298, IMG submission 109713) | Unamended control soil microbial communities from upstate New York, USA - Whitman soil sample_216_MG | ecosystem: Environmental > Terrestrial > Soil > Agricultural land ...
CCGATGGACGATGCGCTGGAAACCAGTACTCAACGCCTTCGCCATCACCTTCGGTGACCGCTGGCCGGGAGCCGAAACCTACTGATCAACAACGCCGGACACACCGATCACGACACAGACCCCTGAGCGACCCGGCAGCGACTTCGGCGAGCGCAGGGTGTGCGGTTGGCGCGCACTGGCGATGAAGTCCAGGGCGTTGACGTGACGGATGCCGGCATGGGCGTAGTTCAGTTCGACACTCAGGCCGCGGGTGGGCTTGGCGATGTCCAGGTAGAGCAGGTGCCCGTGCTTCTGGACGAGCACTCGGTAGGTGAAGGCAAGCTTGATCTCGTGTCCGAGGTGTTCAGGTCGAAGCTCCGTAGTGTAGATCTGGTGATCGGCCTGCGTACGTTGCCGGATGGGCAGTGGCTTGCCGTCTGCGGTGAACTGCGCCAGCTCGAACACTTGCGGCGAGCCAGCAGTCAAGCCCGCTACCGGCTCGAAGTACCAGATGGAATCCTTGCCTTCGCCGACCAGGCGGCGGTACTCGGCAAGATCAGAGACACACGTAAAGTGCCGGCGCGCGGTCGTCGGCGTTACCCGGTACTCCCAACGCACACTCGCGACGAACATTGAGCCGTGACCGCTGGCAGGTCCGTCGTCCCATGGCGACAACGAGATGGATACTCGCGCGTCGCGGTGCCTTTCCGGTGCCCGGACGACCTGCTGGTACAGATCCGTGTAGACGTCTGCGGCCAGAGCCTCGTCGCCGAGGCGGACGGATAAGGAGTTGCGAATCACCCGGTCGAGGGTCTCGGGTGAGGCATGGGCCTTCAACACGTCGGTGTTGAAGGCGAGGCCGTCATAGACGGCATCGCGGAGCGCTGGTGTCTTCTCGTCGAAGATCTTGCGCAGGCGTTCGGTAGCCCGGACCTCAGCGTCCTGGCGGTCCAGGTACTCAAGGGCAACAGCCAGCAGCCCGGCGGTGAACAAGGTGGAGCCGATCTCCATGACCGGAAGGTCTCAACGCCCGGCCAGGTGCACACCGACTACAACCCGGAAGGCATTTCCATTCCCGCCCAGCGGGAAGCCGGGGCCCGTAAGGCGGCCGACCTTCGAGCCATGGTGGTGGACGAGTTCATCGAGCCAGGCCGGACCGCAACCAGCATCGACAAGCGGCCGGTCTTCCAGGAGATGATGGCCGCCATCCGGGCTACCCCGCGCGATGCACTGCCGGACTTCATCATCGTCTACCACTTCAATCGGATCTTCCGGAACAGCATCGACGCTGCCATTACCAAGAAGGAACTCGCCAAGTACGGCGTACGGGTGGTCTCCACCATTCTCGACATGGGTGAGACACCCGAGAGCGCCATGGTCGAGTCCATCATCCACGCCGTCGACCAGTACCAGTCCCAAGCCAGCGGTGCCGACATCCGCTACAAGATGGGCCAGAAGGTCAAGAACGGCGGCACTGTCGGTCAGGCCACGCTTGGCTACCTCAACGTTCGCGAACCCAAGCCCGAAGGCGGCGAGATCCGCACCATCGCCGTAGACCCGGAGCGTGGTCCGCTGATCACGCAAGCCTTCGAGCTGTTCGGCACCGGCCAGCACTCCGGTCAGCAAGTCCTGGACCGCCTGATCACCGCTGGACTCACCACTCGAGCAACCCGCAAACGGTCGGCCAAGCCGCTGTCACTCAGCAAGCTCTACGACATCCTCAGCGACCGCTACTACCTCGGCTTCGTCGAGCACGAAGGTGCGGAGTATCCCGGCCGACACACGCCGCTGGTCACGCCCGAACTATTCGAAAGGGTCCAGCGCGTACTGGTCCTACGCGGGGGCGGAGGCACCCGCAAGCGTCAGCACGACCATTGGGCCAAGGGCCTGCTGTGGTGCGGACGCTGTGACAAGCGGCTCATCGTCGCACCTGGCCGGGGCAACGGCGGCACCTACTTCTACTTCCTCTGCCGAGGGCGCCAGGCCCGCGGTTGCGACTTGCCCTATCTCAAGGTCCAGGAGGTTCTGAAAGCCGTCGAACAGCACTACGCCACGGTGCGGCTCAGCGAGGACTTCCGGGCCAAGGTTCGGGCACAGCTCGATGACACCCTGCTGAGTGAGCTGGGCAACATCCAAGCGCTGAAGAAGCGCCTCAAGGCCCGTCTGGGCGAACTGGACGCCAAAGAGGAGCAGTACCTCGACCTCGTTGGGGAGCCGGGCTGGCCCAAGGCCAAGATCCAGAAGAAGTTGGCCGGCCTCGCGGCTGAGCGGGCTGAGATTGAGGGCCAACTGGCCGACACCACGACCAAGCTCGACACCGGCCGACAGTTCTTCCTGACTGCTCTGGAGCTGCTCAAAGACCCGCAAGCCTTCTTCATGAAGGGTGGAGCGGGCATCAAGAAGGCCCTGACCAAGGTCATCTTTGCCAAGCTCTACCTCGACGCCCGAGAGCTTGTCACGGTCAGTGAGCATGAGCTGACGCCCGGTATCTCTGGGCTGGTGGAGGCTGAGCAGCAGCGCCGCACTGAGTACCGCCGCAGCGACACGCTCAGCGGCTGGGAGGACGACTCCTGGGATGAAGAGGGCTGGAAGGACAGCAGGCCCTTCCGGAAGGAAGGGCCTGCTCTAGATCGTCTTACCGAGGCGGATCTACTGACCTGGTCCTTGGGGGACCATGGTTCGAGTAGGGCCGCTTTGGTGGGCGATACTGGGATCGAACCAGTGACCTTTCCGGTGTGAGCGGAACGCTCTCCCGCTGAGCTAATCGCCCTCTCAACGTGGCGAAAGACTACCGGACGCCGCAGTCGGTGCCGTACGGAGGGGTGCCCAAACGATCGTCATCCTGGGCGACCTGGGGAAGCGGCATGACGGGGCCCCGCAGGCAGGTCGCCTGCGGGGCCCCGTTTGACCACAGAGAGATCAGTGGCCGTAGTAGTTGCCCTGCGACTGCACGTTCAGCTCGCTCATCCGCACGAACCTGGCCGGGTTCGTCCGTGGGTCGTTGATGCTGATCACATCGAAACCCATCCTCAGGTCGGACGCGAAGATGTACCCGTTGTAGTAGTACGCGGACCAGGTGCCGCCGCTCTTGGCCGGGTCGGACGCCGGGCCGCGCTCGAAGAAGCCGATCTTCTTCGGGTGTGCGGAGTTGGTGAAGTCCCACACCTGCACGCCGCCCATGTACCACGCCTGGACCATGATGTCCCGGCCCGGCACGGGGATCAGCGAGCCGTTGTGGGCCACGCAGTTCTCCGACGCGTCCTGGTAGCGGTCGATCTTGAAGTAGCTGCGGAACGTCAGCTTCCGGGCGTCACCGCGGCCGACGACGTCGTAGATGCCGTCCGCGCCGCGTTCCGGGCCCACCTCGGCGTTGCACGTGGCGAGGCCGCCGCCGCCGAGCTCGTCGGTGAAGATGACCTTGGTGCCGGAGTTGTTGAACGTCGCCGAGTGCCAGAACGCGAAGTGCTGGGTGTCCTCGACCCGGTTGATCACGCGCGGGGCGAGGCGGTTGGAGATGTCGAACAGCACGCCGTCACCCATGCACGCGCCGGCCGCCAGGTCCTTCGACGGGTACGCCGTGATGTCGTGGCAGCCCGAGGTGTCCACACCGCCCGGGACGCCGATGCCACCGCCGTTGCCTGGGTAGCCGCCGTCCGGGAACAGCACCGGGGTCGCCGCGACCCTGGCGGACGTCGGGTTGCGCAGCGGCACCTCGACGACCGAGATGAGGTCGTGGGGCGGCTGGCACTTCGAGATCGAGGCCGACGGGCTGTAGGACGACACGTAGAGGTACGCCGTCCGCTTGTCCTTCGACGGCACCAGTGTGTGCGTGTGTGAGCCGCACGCGGTCTCCACGGACTTGATGTACCGCGGCGCCCGCTTGTCGGTCACGTCGAAGATCTTGATGCCCTCCCAGTAGGCCTTGGTGCCGTCGCTCTGGGCGGTGGAAGCGCACGAGTTGTCGCTGCGTCGCGAGTCCGTGGACAGGAACAGCAGGTTGCCCATGATCGAGATGTCGTTCTGCGAGCCTGGGCACAGCACCTGGCTCACGATCTTCGTCTTCTTGGGGTTCCTGATGTCGTAGATGGTGAAGCCGTCGTAGTTGCCGACGAACGCGTACCGACCCTGGAACGCGATGTCGGTGCCCACCGACGTGCTGTTGGCCAGCGGCGTCGTCTGCGGGATGTTCAGCTCGTGCTTCATGTTCGGGCTGGTGACGATCTGGTCCGGTGCCGGGATGTCCTGGGCGGACGCCCCGGGGGCCGTGATCAGGCCGAGAGTCAGTGTTGCCGCTCCGATCGCGGCGACGGACACTCTTCGGCGCCAGCCGTGCAGGGTCGAGCTCACGACAGGGGTCCCCTCCTTGTGCCGTTCGGATGACACATTATGAGCAGGTAAGTCAGGAATAAACTAGATCTAATCCGATGATGTGCCCGAAGATGGGAAACCGTTTTCCTGTGAGTGAGACATACTGGACATACCGCCGTCTCATAGTGGCTGTCGGCGCCGTCCTGGCCCTCGGTCCGCTGGCCGCCTGCAGCAGTACGCCGCCCCCGCCGACCAACCCCGGGCCGGTGATCGTCCCAGGTAAACCTGGTGAGGAGGCAAAGACAATCCCCCCGGGGCAGGCCACCGGCATCGACGTGCCGGAGCCCAACGACGCCGACAAGACGTTCATGCAGGACATGATCGTTCATCACCAACAGGCGGTCTGGATGTCGGACCTGGCACCCGAGCGCGCATCGTCAAGAGACGTAAAAGAGCTGGCAAGCCGCATCTCCGACGTGCAGGGCCTCGAGATCAACGGGATGAACCAGTGGCTGTCCCAGCACACGATCCCGACGGTCAACCCGACGGCGCCCGACCACCACTCCGGCGGCGGCCACGCCTCGATGCCGGGCATGGCGACGCAGGAGCAGCGTGAGCAGCTGCGGAACGCCAAGGGCAGGGACTTCGACAAGCTCTGGCTGCAGCTGATGATCGCCCACCACCAGGGCGCGCTCACCATGGCCGAGGAGGTCCGGCAGAAGGGTGTCGACGTGCGGGTGCAGGAGATCGCGGACGACGTCGTCGTCGAGCAGACCGACGAGATCCAGCGCATGCGGGGCTGGCTGACGGGCTACTGAGGTGCACCGCGGTATCGGCCAGCGGAAACCCGCAGGCCACGACCGGCCACGGCTCGATAGCATCGACACCGCCCCGCCGTACCGCGTGGGCGTCACCAGCGTCGTCACTTCGAGGAGTAACCGTGTCTGAGCCGCGTCCGCCTGCCGCCCAACCCACCCCGCGCGTGGTGGTGCCGGCCGGCACTACGGCGGGCGCCGCGGTCCGCGAGGCCGGCCTGCCCGGAAAGGGCCCGGACGCGGTCGTCGTCGTCCGGGACGCGAACGGCGACCTGCGGGACCTGTCCTGGGCCCCGGACGCCGACGCCGAGGTCGAGCCGGTCGCCGCCGACACCGAGGACGGCCGCGCGGTCATCCGGCACTCCGCCGCGCACGTGCTGGCCCAGGCCGTGCAGCAGCAGTTCCCGGAGGCCAAGCTCGGCATCGGCCCGCCGATCCGGGACGGCTTCTACTACGACTTCGACGTCGAGAAGCCCTTCACCCCCGAGGACCTCCAGGCGCTCGAGAAGCGGATGAAGCAGATCGTCAAGGCCTCCCAGCGGTTCTCCCGCCGTGTCGTCGAGTCGGTCGACGCGGCCAAGGAAGAGCTGAAGGACGAGCCGTACAAGCTGGAGCTCGTCGACCTCAAGTCCGACGTCGACACCGACGAGGTCATGGAGGTCGGCGGCGGCGAGCTGACCATCTACGACAACCTCGACCCGCGCAGCGGCGAGAAGGTGTGGGGCGACCTGTGCCGCGGCCCGCACGTGCCGACCACCAAGCACATCCCGGCGTTCAAGCTGACCCGCGTGGCCGCCGCGTACTGGCGCGGCAGCGAGAAGAACCCGCAGCTCCAGCGCATCTACGGCACCGCGTGGGAGTCGCAGGAGGCGCAGGACGCCTACCTGGAGCGGCTGGCCGAGGCCGAGCGGCGCGACCACCGCAAGCTGGGCACCGAGCTGGACCTGTTCTCGTTCCCGGAGAAGATCGGCTCCGGCCTGCCGGTGTTCCACCCCAAGGGCGGCATCATCCGCCGTGAGCTGGAGAACTACTCGCGGCGGCGGCACGAGGAGGCCGGGTACGAGTTCGTCAACACCCCGCACATCTCCAAGAGCGACCTGTTCTACACCTCGGGCCACCTGCCGTACTACGCCGACACGATGTTCCCGCCCCTGCGGCTGGAGGGCGAGGAGTACTACCTCAAGGCCATGAACTGCCCGATGCACCACCTGATCTTCGACTCGCGCGGGCGGTCCTACCGGGAGTTGCCGCTGCGGCTGTTCGAGTTCGGCACCGTCTACCGGTACGAGAAGTCCGGCGTGGTGCACGGCCTGACCCGGGTTCGCGGCCTGACCATGGACGACTCGCACATCTACTGCACCAAGGAGCAGATGCCGGGCGAGCTGCGGTCCCTGCTGCGGTTCGTGCTGGACCTGCTGGCCGACTACGGCCTGTCGGACTTCTACCTGGAGCTGTCCACCAAGGGCGAGGGCGGCAAGTTCATCGGTTCGGACGAGGAGTGGGCTGAGGCCACCGAGACCCTGCGGCAGGCCGCCGTGGACTCCGGCCTCGAGCTGGTGCCGGACCCGGGTGGCGCCGCGTACTACGGCCCGAAGATCTCGGTGCAGGCGAAGGACGCCATCGGCCGCTCATGGCAGATGTCGACCATCCAGGTGGACTTCAATCACCCGAAGCGGTTCGAGTTGTCGTACACGGCTTCGGATGGTTCTCGTCAGCAGCCGGTCGTCCTCCATCGGGCACTCTTCGGCTCGATCGAGCGATTCTTCGGCGTGCTGACCGAGCACTACGCGGGCGCGTTCCCCGCCTGGCTGTCGCCGGTGCAGGCGGTGGGCATCCCGATCGCGGACGAGCACGTCCCGCACCTGCTGGACGTGGCCGAGAAGCTGCGGGCGCGGGGCATCCGGGTCGAGGTCGACACCTCGGACGACCGCATGCAGAAGAAGATCCGCAACCACACCACGCAGAAGGTGCCGTTCATGCTGCTGGCCGGTGGGAAGGACGTCGAGGCCGGCGCGGTGTCGTTCCGGTTCCGCGACGGGAGCCAGATCAACGGGGTGCCGGTCGACGACGCGGTCCGGACGGTGGTCGAGTGGGTGGAGCGGCGGGAGAACGCCTCCCCGTCCGCTGAGGCGGTGAAGGTTTCTCAGTAGGCGGCGGCTGCCAGGCGCCCGGGGCGCGTGGACCGGAACATTAGGATCGGTTCATGAGCGGTGCGGAGTTCGTTGAGCAGGATGGTGTTGGGGTGCCCGATGCCTTGCAACGCCTGTGGACCCCGCACCGGATGGCCTACATCCGGGGGGAGAACAAGCCCGTCGGTGAGGAGGCCGACGGCTGTCCGTTCTGTCGGTTGCCCGGGATGGCCGACGCCGACGCGCTGATCGTCGCGCGTGGGGTGCTGGTGTACGGGGTGTTGAACCTCTACCCGTACAACCCCGGGCATCTGATGGTGGTGCCCTATCGGCATGTGGCCGACTACACAGAGCTGACGCCGAAGGAGACCGTCGAGCTGGCGGAGTTCACGCAGAAGGCGATGACGGTCGCTCGATCGGTGTCGGCGCCGCATGGGTTCAACGTCGGCATGAACCAGGGTGTGATCGCTGGGGCGGGGATCGCGGCGCATCTGCACCAGCACGTGGTCCCCCGATGGGGTGGCGACTCGAACTTCATGCCGGTGATCGGTCACACGAAGGTGCTGCCGCAGTTGCTGGGGCAGACACGCACGCTGCTGGCCGACGCCTGGGCCGAGACGTCCTGAGAACGCCGACGGCTCCCTCCCCGCGGTGGGGGAGGGAGCCGTCAGCGCGTGCCGGAGTCGGGCTCAGGCCTCCGGCTTGCGGAGGTTGGCCTCAACCTCGATGTGAATCTCGATCTTGTCGCTGACGATGGCGATGCCGTTCTGGACGCCCTCGAAGTTGACGTTGAAGTCCTTGCGGTTGATCGACGCGGTGCCGGAGAAGCCGGCGACGGTGCCGCCCGCGAGCGGGTTCTCGCCGATGCCGTTCACCTCGAAGGTCAGCGGTACGACCTTGGTGACGTCCTTGAGCGTCAGCTCGCCGTCCAGCACGAACTTGTCGCCGTCCTGGCGGGCGCCGGACGCCTTGTAGGTCATCGTCGGGTACTTCTCGACCTCGAAGAAGTCGGCGGACCGCAGGTGGCCGTCGCGCTGCTCCTGGTGGGTCGTGATCGAGCTGAGGTCGACGCTGATGTCGACCGAGGACTCGAGGGGGTTCTCCGCGGTGACGATGGTGCCGCTGAAGCTGGCGAACCGCCCGCGGACCTTCGTGACGACCAGGTGGCGGACGACGAAGCCGACCTCGGAGTGCGCCGGGTCGATGTCCCACGTACCGGCCGCGTAGCCCGGGATGTTGAGGGCGGTGGCACTGCTCATGGTGAAGATCCTCCGATAGAAAAAGTTGAACGATCACCTGTTGAGCGATCAACCGCGACCTTACACCTACGTGATTGAGAGTTCAACAAGTACACTGTGAGGTATGTCCGAGACCCGCTGGTTGAGCGAGCGTGAGCAGCAGATCTGGCGCTCCTTCATGTCGGCGACCATTGGGCTGACCGACGCGCTGGCCCGGCAGCTCCAACGGGACGCCGGGATGCCACACGCCTACTACGAGATCCTGGTGGCCCTGTCCGAGGCCCCTGACCGCACGTTACGCATGAGCGAGCTCGCCGGCATCCGGGGCTCGTCCCGCAGCCGGCTGTCGCACGCGATCGCGCGGCTGGAGGAGACCGGCTGGGTGCGCCGCCGTGGCTGTCCGACCGACAAGCGCGGCTCGTACGCGATCCTCACCGAGGATGGCTTCGCGGCATTGGCGGCGGCGGCCCCGGGACACGTGACCGAGGTGCGGGAGAAGCTGTTCGACCAGCTCACACCCGAGCAGGTGCGGCAACTGGGCGAGATCAGCGCGGCCATCCAGCGTGGCCTTGGTTCGGTACCGGAGGTGACCTGCCCGAGCCTGACCGGCGACGGCCGGGAGCTGAAGGAGACCGAGCCCGCGTAAAGGGTGAACGTTTCATGATCAACGCCAACGCAGTTGGTTGAGTAGGCAGCCCCCACCCGATCCCGGGGGCACCCCGCCACGCCAGTCTACTCGGCTGGGGTGACAAAAGTGCTGGTCAGCGAGGGCTGTGGATAACTTTCACCCGGTGGGGTCGACCAAAAGTGACATTCGTGGCGTGGGCTTCGCTCCAGTGGGGCGGGCCGGGGCGACACCTTCGGTTAGGCTGCCGTAGCCACCTGTCGCCGCACGTCGTGAGGCTCGTCCGCGCCATGCTGAACATCTTCGCAAGAGCCTCGGTCTCGCGGGTCACCGATCCGATCGGGGCCGTGCTCGTTCGGATCGGGCTCACGCCCAACGGCATGACGGTCATCGGTACGGTCGGGGCGGTCGGGTCCGCGCTCTGGCTGTTCCCCACCGGACACCTGCTCGCCGGCACGTTCGCGGTCTGGGGCTTCGTCATGCTCGACCTGCTCGACGGGGCGATGGCCCGCGCGCGGGGCGGCGGCACCAAGTTCGGCGGCGTCCTCGACTCCACCTGCGACCGGATCGCCGACGGCGCGCTCATGGCCAGCATCGCCTGGTACGCGCTCGAGAACGCCGAGCGGCCACACCTCGGCGTGGCGGCGCTCATCTGCCTGGTGCTCGGCCAGGTCATCTCCTACATCAAGGCACGTGCCGAGGCCGCGGGGCTCTCGGCCAACGTCGGGCTCGTCGAGCGGGCCGAACGGTTGATCATCGCCCTGGTGGGCACCGGCCTGCAGGGGTTCGGCGTGCCCTACGCGGTCGACGTGGCGCTCTGGCTGCTCGTCGCCGGTTCGGTCATCACGGTGGGACAACGGCTGGTGGCCGTCCACCAGTCGGCAGCGGAGGCCACATGAGTTTCAGCCAGCGGTTGTCCGACCTCGCGTACGCCACGGGCTGGGGCGCCGTGCGACGACTGCCCGAGCCGGTGGCCAAGGCGTTGTTCCGCGGTTCGGCCGACCTCGCCGCCCGGCGCAACGGGCCGGGCGTCCAGCAGATGCGTCGCAACTACGCGCGGGTCGTGCCCAAGGCGGGACCCGCGGAGCTGGACGAGCTGGTCCGCGCGGGACTCCGGTCCTACGCGCGGTACTGGCGGGAGGCGTTCCGCCTGCCGGCCATGGACCACGAGGCGATCTACCGGCAGGTCGACGACGTGTTCATCGGCAAGCCGCTGATGGACGCCGCCCTGGAGCGCGGCAAGGGCCTGATCATGGTGCTCCCGCACACCGGCAACTTCGACGTCTCCGGCATCTGGCTCGTCGGTCACGCCGGTTCGTTCACCACCGTCAACGAACGGCTGAAGCCCGAGTCCGTCTATCAGCGGTTCGTCGAATACCGCGAGTCACTCGGGTTCGAGATCCTCCCCAGTGCGGGCGGCGCCTACCGGTTGCTGATGGAACGCCTGCGCGCCAACAAGATCGTCTGCCTGGTCGCCGACCGGGACCTGTCGAAGCGGGGCATCCCGGTCACCTTCTTCGGTGCGGAGACCCGCATGCCGCCCGGCCCGGCCCGGCTCGCCGCCGCCACCGGCGCCCAGATCCTGGTCGTGGACAACACGTTCACCGACGACGGCTGGGGGGTGCGGGCGCACACGCCGCTGCTCGTGCACGGCCGCGAGGACGTCGGTCCGACGACACAGCGGATGGCCGACGCGTTCGCCGCCGACATCGCCAACCACCCGGTGGACTGGCACATGATGCAGAAGCTCTGGCTGGCGGACCTGGACGAGGACAGGCAGCAGGCCCTCGTGAGCGGACCGGGCGAGCCCCGGCGGCGCCCGGGAGCGAAGCGACCCGCGCCGAGCACAGCGGGGAGGGAAGCCGGGCACGGGCCCGTTCACCCAGCGAGCGGTGCGAGCCGAACCGACACGGAGTCCAGGTGAAGATCGGCATCGTGTGTCCGTACTCCTTTGAGGTGCCCGGGGGAGTGCAGTCACACGTCGTCGATCTCGCCAAGGCGCTGCGTGGGAAGGGCCACGACGTCGACGTGCTCGCGCCGGCCGACGAGGACACGCCGCTGCCGGACTTCGTGCGCCCCACCGGCCGCGCGGTCGGCATCCCCTACAACGGCTCCGTCGCGCGCCTGTCGTTCGGCCCGGTCTCCTACCGGCGGGTGCGCCGCTGGATCCGTGACCACGACTTCGACGTGCTGCACCTGCACGAGCCGACCACGCCCAGCCTGTCGCTGCTCGCGCTCATGATCGCCGACGGTCCGATCGTCGCGACCTTCCACACGTCCACGGCCCGGTCCCGCACGCTCAGCGCGTTCCAGCCCGTCCTGCGGCCCTTTCTGGAGAAGATCACCGCGCGCATCGCGGTGTCCGCGCTGGCCCGCCGCGTCCAGGTCGAGCACGCAGGCGGCGACGCGGTCGAGATCCCGAACGGCGTGGACGTCGACTTCTTCACCCGGTCCACGCCGCTGCCGGGCTACCCGCGCGACGGCGGCACGGTCGGGTTCGTCGGCCGGTTCACCGAGCCACGCAAGGGCATGCCGATCCTGCTCGACGCGCTGAAGATCCTCACGCCGGACTTCCCGGACCTCCAGCTGCTGGTCGTCGGCGGCGGCGACCAGGACGAGCTGCGGCGCCAGGCCGGGCCGGTGCGGCTCAACCTCCTCGGCCAGGCCGACGACGTGGTGAAGGCGCGGGCACTGCGCAGTGTCGACGTCTACTGCGCGCCCAACACCGGCGGCGAGAGCTTCGGCATGATCCTCACCGAGGCCATGGCGGCCGGTGCGGCGGTGGTCGGCAGCGACCTCGACGCGTTCCGGCGCGTGCTCGACGACGGCCGCGCCGGGGCCCTGTTCCCGGTCGGCGACCCGGTTGCGCTCGCGGAGGCGTTGCGCGGCATGCTTGTCTCCCCGCGGCGCCGCGAGTCGTACGTGGCGGCCGCTCGCCAGCGGGTGACCGCCTTCGACTGGACGGTGCTGTCCGGTCAGGTGCTGCGGGTGTACGAGCAGGCCATCGCGGCGGACCCGCGGGGGATCGTCGAGTCGGATGCCGGTGTCGAGTCTGGGTAGGGGAGCGTCGTGACAGCGTTGGTGACCGCGCTTGTCCTTGTCGTCCTGGTGGCGATGGTCATCGTGTGGTTGGCGGCCACCGCGAACCGGCTGGACCGGCTGCACGTGCGCACCGACGCGGCGTGGGCGGCACTGGACGCGGCACTGGCGCGCCGGGCGGTGGTGGCACGCACGGTCGCCGCGGCGATCCGGCTGGACGACGTCGGCGCCGACCGCCTGCGGGCCGAGGCCGAACGGGCGGAGGTCGCGCCGCGCGACGAGCGGGAGGAGGCGGAGAACCGCCTCTCGCTGCAGCTCGCGGGCGTCGACCGGGCCAAGCTGCCGCTGGCGCTGACGGCCGAGCTGCTCGACGCCGAGCACCGCGTGGTGATCGCGCGCCGGGTGCACAACGACGCCGTGCGCGACACGCTCACCCAGCGGCGCCGCCGGCTGGTGCGCTGGCTGAAGCTCGCCGGGACCGCGCCGCGGCCGGAGTACTTCGAGATCGTCGAGCCGAAGCTGGCCGACCACGGCGACATGCCGCTGCCGCGCCCGTCCGCTCGCGTGCTCCTGATCGACGGCGAGAAGCGGGTGCTGCTGTTCAACGGCCACGACCCGATCCGCCCGGACGCCAGGTTCTGGTTCACCGTCGGCGGCGGCGTCGAGCCGGGGGAGGACCTGCGCACGGCCGCGCTGCGTGAGCTGGCGGAGGAGACCGGCGTGCGGCTGGGCGACGACGGACTGGTCGGCCCGGTGTGGCGGCGGCGGGTCGCGTTCAGCTTCGACGGCCGGACCTACGACGGCGAGGAGTGGTTCTTCGTGGCCGACCTCGCCGCCGACATCGCCGTCGACACGTCCGGGTTCACCCAGCTGGAGACGGAGACGGTCGACGGCCACCGCTGGTGGACCGTCGGCGACCTGCGGGACACGGAGGAGACCGTCTACCCGGTGCAGCTACCGACGCTGCTACCTGACGTGTTGACGAAGAAGTGGGACGGCACAGTGAGGACGGTCCGTTGACGATCGAGATCAAGGCGGTCGTGAAGACCGGCTCCGGCATGCTGGCAATCTGGGACGCCGAGCCGTTCGCGGAGGTCGTCGACTACGACTCGTGGGAGTCGGCCCTGTGCCTGGACGACGACATCCAGCGGCACGTCAGGGCGGGCGACCTCGTGCCGATCAACATCGAGAGCGACGGTGCGTTCGAGGTGCTGGTGCGGTACGGCAACGAGCCCGTGCTGACCGAGCGTGAGACCGAGCGCCTGGTCGTCACGTCCGAGCCGTACCTGCTGGCGTCCAGCGGCGACGTCCGGCTGTCCGGCATCGAGGGCGTCGGCTGGGCGGACGACGCGGTCGAGCTGGCCGTCGGCGAGGGCGAGCACGAGGTGGTGCTGCACATTATCGACTGGCACGCCGAGCCCGGCAGCACGAACGAGGACGGCAAGCCGGCGCCCCACGCGCTGCCCGACTTCGTGGCGCTGGTGTACCCGGCGAGCGAGGTCGGCGGCCCCTACCGCGACGAGATCCTGACCTTCCCGCGACCGGACGGGCCATGAGAGGCGCGCTCGGCGACCGAACGCGCCTTCATGGCGGTCGGCCTAGGTCATGTGGGCGGCCAGTGCCTCGGGCAGTGGGTCGTAGCGGGCGAACGACCTGGTGAACGTCGCCGAGCCGGACGTCATCGAGCGTAGGTCGATCGCGTACCGCAGCAGTGCCGTCACCGGGACCTCGGCCCGCACGATGCTGTACCCCGGCTGCTCGTCGGCCTCCGTGCCGAGCACGCGGCCGCGCCGGGACGACAGGTCGCCCAACACCGTGCCGAGGTGCTCGTCCGGCAGCCGCACGGCCACCTCGTCGACCGGCTCCAGCAACGAGACGCGGCCGTTCGCCGCGGCGTCCTTCAGCGCCATCGAGCCGGCCGTCTGGAACGCGGCGTCGGACGAGTCGACGCTGTGTGCCTTGCCGTCGAACAGGGTCACGCGGATGTCGACCATCGGATAGCCGGCCTGGATGCCCCTCTCCATCTGGGCACGCACGCCCTTCTCGACCGAGCCGATGAACTGGTTCGGCACGGAGCCGCCGACGACCTTGTCCACGAACTCGAAGCCCGCGCCGACCGGCAGGGGCTCGACGTCGATGTCGCACACGGCGTACTGCCCGTGCCCGCCGGACTGCTTGACGTGCCGGCCCTTTCCGCGTGCGGGGGCCGCGAACGTCTCGCGCAGCGCGACCTTGATCGGCTCGGTGTCCACGTCCGCGCCTCCGGCACGCAGGCGCGCGAGGACGACGTCCGCGTGGGCCTCCCCCATGCACCACAACACGAGCTGGTGGGTCTCGGCGTTGCGTTCCAGCCGCAGGGTCGGGTCGCCCGCCACGAGGCGGTTCAGGTTGCGGGACAGGGCGTCCTCGTCGCTGCGGGTCTTCGCGACGACCGCGACCGGCAGCAGCGGCTCCGGCATCGTCCACGGCCGCATCAGCAACGGCTTCTCCGGGCTGGACACGGTGTCGCCGGTCTCCGCGGACCCCAGTTTGGTCAGCGCGCAGATGTCGCCGGCCACGCAGTGCGTCACCTCGCGCAGGTTCGACCCGAGCGGGGAGTAGATGTGCGCGACGCGCTCGTCGACGTCGTGATCCTCGTGGCCGCGTTCGGACATGCCGTGCCCCGAGATGTGCACCGGCCGCTCCGGCCGCAGCGTCCCGGAGAACACCCGGATGAGTGACACCCGGCCGACGTAGGAGTCGATGGCGGTACGCACGACCTCGGCGACGAGCGGGCCGTCGGGGTCGGCACGCAGCGAGCCGGAGCCGTTGCCGTTGAGCTCGGTGACGTCCGGCACGCCGTGCTCGAGCGGCGAGGGGAACGCGCCGGTCAGCGCCTCGAGCAGCTCGGCGAGCCCGACGCCGCTGGAGGCGCAGACGGGGATGACCGGGTGGAAGGTGCCGCGTGCGACGGCCGTCTCGAGGTCGTCGATGAGCGTCTCGGTCTCGATCTCCTCGCCCTCGAGGTAGCGGTCCATGAGGGTCTCGTCCTCGCTCTCGGCGATGATGCCCTCGATCAGCTCGTTGCGTGCGTCGTCGATCTCCACGAGGTCGGCCTCGTCCGCCTCGGCGGCCGTGGGCGGGTAGCCGCCCGAGTAGTCCATGAACCGGCGGGTGATGAGCCCGAGCAGCCCTGACTTGCCGCCGCCGGCCGGCAGGTACAGCGGCAGCACGCCCTGGCCGAAGGCCTCCTGGCAGGCCCGCATCTCGGCCATCGCGTCCGCGCGCTGGTGGTCCAGCCTGGCGATCACCACGGCGCGGGGCATGCCGACGGCGGCGCACTCCGCCCACAGCGCGATGGTCGCCGGGTCGACGCCCTCGGCCGCGCAGACCACGAACAGCGCGCCGTCGGCCGCGCGCAGGCCGGCGCGCACCTCGCCGACGAAGTCCGCGTACCCCGGGGTGTCGATCAGGTTGATCTTGACGTCGCCGTGCACGAGTGGGGCCACCGACAGGCCGACCGAGCGCTGCTGGCGCTGGGCCGCCGGGTCGTGGTCGCACACGGTCGTGCCCTCGGTCACGGTGCCCGCTCGTGGGATGACGCCGGCCGCCGCGAGGAGGGCTTCGGTCAGGGTCGTCTTGCCCGAGCCAGACGGCCCGACGAGAACGATGTTTCTCACCTTGGCCGGGTCGTCTACAGCGACCGCGGCTCCGCCATCACCGTTTTCCGAGTGTTTGCTGGCCATACCCACTCACCCTTTCCGCTGACCGCACTGTCAGCCGGGTTCGGCGTGTCTCTTATGTGCCCGATCTCACACCTGTTTACCAGGTCAGACAACCCCAACGCGCGAAGTGGCCTGGCGAATTACCGGCGAATTGGCCGCTTCGTGATAGCCACATGAGACCTACACTTGTCGGGGAATCCACTGAGGAGGGACGCTTCGTGACTACCGATTCGACCCCTGCCGTTACCGAGGCGGTAACCGGAACCGCGCGGGTCAAGCGGGGTATGGCGGAGATGCTCAAGGGCGGCGTGATCATGGACGTGGTCACGGCCGAGCAGGCCAGGATCGCCGAGGACGCCGGCGCGGTGGCGGTCATGGCGCTGGAGCGGGTGCCGGCGGACATTCGCGCGCAGGGTGGCGTGGCGCGGATGAGCGACCCGGACCTCATCGACGGGATCATCGACGCGGTCTCCATCCCCGTGATGGCCAAGGCCCGCATCGGGCACTTCGTCGAGGCGCAGGTGCTGCAGTCGCTCGGCGTGGACTACGTCGACGAGTCCGAGGTGCTGACCCCCGCCGACTACGCCAACCACATCGACAAGTGGCAGTTCACCGTGCCGTTCGTGTGTGGTGCCACCAACCTGGGTGAGGCGTTGCGCCGGATCACCGAGGGCGCGGCCATGATCCGCTCCAAGGGCGAGGCCGGCACCGGCGACGTGTCCAACGCGACCACCCACATGCGCAAGATCCGCGGCGAGCTCAAGCGGTTGACGTCGCTGCCGGAGGACGAGTTGTTCGTCGCGGCCAAGGAGCTACAGGCGCCCTACGAGCTGGTCCGCGAGGTCGCCTCGCTCGGCAAGCTGCCGGTCGTGCTGTTCACCGCGGGCGGCATCGCGACCCCGGCGGACGCGGCGATGATGATGCAGCTGGGCGCCGAGGGCGTGTTCGTCGGCTCGGGCATCTTCAAGTCGGGCGACCCGGCGGCCCGCGCCAAGGCGATCGTCCAGGCCACGGCTTTCTACGACGACCCGGACGTGATCGCGAAGGTGTCGCGTGGCCTCGGCGAGGCCATGGTGGGCATCAACGTCGAGGAGGTCCCGGAGCCGCATCGGCTGGCCGAACGCGGCTGGTAGCCCCGGAATCCCACTCACCAGTGCTCGGACACCATCACCGAGAAGGTGCCGGGTTCGAGCGCCTCGAAGATGTGGGGGAGGTCGCCCGGGTAGGCCACGTAGTCGCCCGGGCCCACCTCCACCGGGTCGTCGGTGAGCCCGAGCCGTGCCCGGCCCGAGCACAGCACGACGTGCTCGACCACGCCGGGCATGTGCGGTTGGGACTCGCGCACGGAGCCCGGCTCCGCGGAGATCAGGTAGACGTCGCGGCGGGCGTTGGGTGGGCAGGAGGCCAGCAGGGTGGCCACGTAGTCGGCCCGCTCGGAGAACACGGCGGGCCCCTCGCCGGCGCGGATGACCTGCACCTTCGGCCGTGGCGGGTCGACGAGGCGGCTGAACGGCACGTCGAGAGCGACCCCCAGTGCCCACAGCGTCTCCACGCTCGGGTTGCCGCTCGCGGCCTCCAGCTGGGACAGCGTGGACTTCGCGATGCCCGCGCGCTTGGCCAGCTCGGACAGCGACAGTCCGACGCGTTCCCGCTCGCGGCGCAGCGAGAACGCGATGACATCGAGGGGCGCGTGTGCCATGGGTCAGCTCCCGTGTTCGTTCTGTAAGACCGATCGTTCGCCTTGACGAACACCGGCCCGGTGTTCATCATAAGAGTCATGCGTTCGATCTGGCGAACACTCACCCCGTCGTTGCGACGAGACACGCTGGCCATGGCCAGCGCGATCGCGGTGGTCGGCGTGTCGTTCGGCGCTATCGCGGTGTCCAGCGGGCTGGACTGGTGGATGCCGTCCGCGCTGTCCGTGCTCGTGTTCGCGGGCGGGTCGCAGTTCATGGTGGTGGGCGTGCTGGCCGCGGGTGGCGGGGTGTTCGCGGCCGTGGCCGGGGCGCTGGTGCTCAACGCCCGGCACCTGCCGTTCGGGCTCGCGGTGGGCGACATCATGGGACGCGGGCTGGTGGCGCGGATGGTCGGCTCGCACCTGCTGATCGACGAGTCGGTGGCCTTCGCGATGGCGCAGAAGGACGACCCGAAGCGGGCGCGGGCGGTGTTCTGGTTCCTCGGCCTGCTGGCGTTCGTCGTGTGGAACCTGGGCACGATCGCGGGCGCGGCGGTCGGTCAGGTGATCGGTGACACGGACGCGTTCGGCCTGGACGCGGCGTTCCCGGCGGCGCTGCTGGCCCTGGTGCTGCCGTCGCTGAAGAAGGCGCGGCCCAGGAACGCGGCGCTGCTCGGGGCGGTGGTCGCGCTGGCCACGACACCGTTCCTGCCGGCGGGCGTGCCGGTGCTGCTGGCTCTGGTCGGCCTGGCGGTGCTGCTCCCCACGCCGAAGCGGCCGGCGAAGGCGGAGCAGGACGCGGAGGTGCCGGCATGATCACCGCCGGTGGCCCGCCGCCGTCCGCCACGAGGGACGAGGTGCTCGGATGAACATCACCGCCATCCTCATCCTCGCGGCCGGCACCTACGCCTTCCGGCTCGCCGGGCCGCTGCTGCGGGCGCGGCTGGCCAAGGCACACGGTGGCGAGGCGGAACTGCCGCCCCGGCTCGCCGAGCTGCTGTCCACCGCCGCCACCGTCCTGCTCGTCGCGCTCATCGCGACCGCCGCCCTCACCGACGGGGGGAAGTTCGCCGGGATCGCCCTGCCGGCTGGCGTGCTCACCGGCGGTCTGCTGGCGTGGCGGAAGGCGCCGTTCGTCGTCGTGGTCGTCGCCGCGGCCGTGGTCGCGGCCGGGCTGCGGGCGCTTGGCGTGCCCTAAGTAAGCTGGAGTGATCGCAGGAGGTCAACAGGTGTCCGCTGGTCCGCTGGTCGGTGTGCTCGCGCTGCAGGGTGATGTGCGCGAGCACCTCGCCGCGCTCGGTGAAAGCGGGGCCAGGGCGATCGCCGTGCGCCGCCCGGCCGAGCTGTCCGAAGTGGACGGGCTGGTGCTGCCCGGCGGCGAGTCGACCACCATGTCACGCCTGCTCGACATCTTCGAGCTGCTCGAACCGCTGCGGGCGCGTGTCCAGCGGGGCATGCCCGTGTACGGCTCGTGCGCCGGCATGATCCTCCTGGCCAGCAAGGTGCTCGACGGGCGTGAGGACCAGCACCAGCTCGGCGGCCTCGACATGATCGTGCGGCGCAACGCCTTCGGCCGGCAGGTCGACTCCTTCGAGGAGGACCTGGACTTCGTGGGAATAGCGGACAAGGTCCACGCCGTCTTCATCAGGGCGCCGTGGGTCGAGTCCGCCTCCCCCGAGGTCGAGGTGCTGGCCCGGATCGGCGATGACCCGCAGGTCCCGGGTGGTGAAGCCGCCGCCGGTAGGATCGTCGCGGTTCGTCAGGGCTCTGTGTTGGCCACGGCGTTCCACCCCGAGCTGACGGGGGACACCCGGGTACACAGACTGTTCGTGGAGATGGTGGAGGGAAAGTCGTGAGCGGCCACTCAAAATGGGCGACTACGAAGCACAAGAAGGCCGCACTGGATGCCAAGCGGGGCAAGCTTTTCGCCAAGCTGATCAAGAACATCGAGGTCGCCGCGCGGACCGGCGGCGGTGACCCCGACGGCAACCCGACGCTGTTCGACGCGATCCAGAAGGCCAAGAAGAACTCGGTCCCGCAGGACAACATCGAGCGGGCCCGCAAGCGCGGCGGCGGCGAGGAGGCCGGCGGCGCCGACTGGCAGACGATCATGTACGAGGGTTACGGCCCCAACGGCGTCGCCGTGCTGATCGAGTGCCTCACCGACAACCGCAACCGGGCCGCGTCCGAGGTCCGCACCGCGATGACCCGCAACGGCGGCAACATGGCCGACCCGGGCTCGGTGTCGTACCTGTTCAACCGCAAGGGCGTGGTGATCCTGCCGAAGAGCGGGCTGTCCGAGGACGACGTGCTGATGGCCGTCCTCGAGGCGGGCGCCGAGGAGGTCAACGACCTCGGCGAGAGCTTCGAGGTCGTCTCCGAGGCCACCGACCTGGTCGGGGTCCGCAAGGCACTGCAGGAGGCGGGCTACGACTACGAGTCGGCGGAGGCGAGCTTCCTCCCGTCGGTCAGCGTCCCGCTGGACGCCGACGGCGCCCGCAAGGTCTTCCGCCTGATCGACGCCCTCGAGGACAGCGATGACGTGCAGAACGTCTACGCCAACTTCGACATCTCCGACGACGTCATGGCCGAGGTTGATGCATAGCCCCGCCCTGGCGGGGACGCCGCCGCGGGTCGGTGCCGGCGTGCTGGCCGGCGTCACCGCGTGGCGGCTGGCGGTCGCGGCCTGCGCCTTCATCGGCCTCGCCGGCGCCCTCTCGGCGATGAGCGACCCGTGGCCGGCGCTGTCCCAGCAGGCCAGCCTGTTCGCCGGTGTCGTGTACGTCGGCCTGGCGCTCTACCCGCTGTTCACCGGCGGGCGGGCGCACGAGCCGAGGTCGCCGTGGCTGCGGGGCGCGGCGGCGGTGCTGTTGCTGCTGGTCTGCGTCACCTACCTGACGGTCATCGACGGCAGCCTCGACAGCACCTGGTCGATGTTCGAGCACCTGGTCACGCCGCTCGCGGTACTCGCCGACTTCCTTCTCGTCGGCCGCAACCAGGTCAACGTGCGCTGGTGGCACCCGCTCACCTGGGTGGTGTTCCCGGCCGCGTACCTCGCCTACTTCGTCGCCGCGGACCCCGGGCTGTACGGCAGCTTCCTCGATCCGCACGCCGCTGACTTCCTCGGCGTCGTCGCGGCGTTCCTGCTCGCGATCGTGGCCGCCGGCTACGTGCTCTACGGCGTCGCCAAGGCCGCCGGCGCGGTGCGGGCGAGGCAGCCGTGAGCGACCTGAGCCCCGAGGACCTCGAACTGCGGGACCGCCTCATCGCCGAGGGCAACGTCCGAGGGCAGGCCATCATCGAGGTCGCCGGTGACGAGGAAGGCGCGCCGTACACCTTCTCCGTCGGGGCGTGGCGGCGGTACGGCATCCCGGAGGCGGTGACCATCGGGCTGCCCGAGGGCGCCGGCCGGTACCTCGTCGAGACCTACATCCACCGCGCCAGCCAGGGTGAGGAGTTCCCGCCCGGCCAGGTCTGGGACGACCTGCTCGAAGGCGTGCTGGTCACCGTCGAGCGGGTCAACAAGGGTCACTACTTCGAGTTCTTCGGCAGCGTCTTCCTCGTCCACCCCGAAGGAGACTTCGACGCGGTGCAGCTGATCACCGCCACCCCGCAGGACGACTGGCCCTGGGAGGCCGACGCGCCGCCCGGGTTCGACGTGTGGCAACCGGTCCTCACCGAGAGCGGCCTCCCGGAGAGCTGGACACCCGGCGTCAACGGTCCGTGAGAAGGCCCCTTCCTGACCAGTGGAGACAGTGATCTCCTATCACTGGGCGAAAAAAGTGCCTGTTCGATGAACCTTCCGTGACCGGGGCGCGTAGTGGCCGGGGTACCTGGCCGACCTCCCGAGAGGGCTGCGCATGGCGACGGACACGGACTACCTCATCATCGGCGCGGGACCGGCCGGCCTGCAGCTCGGCCACCACCTCGCCCGCGCCGGCCGCGACTACCGCCTGCTGGAGGCCGGTCCGACGCCCGGCACCTTCTTCCGCACGTTCCCGCGCCATCGCCAGCTGATCTCGATCAACAAGCGCTTCACCGGCACCAACGACGCGGAGTTCAACCTCAGGATGGACTGGAACTCCATCCTGAGCGACGGCGGGCCGCTCTTCACGGACTACTCGAAGCGGTACTTTCCGGCCGCCGACGACATGGTCCGCTATCTCACCGACTACGCCACCGCCACCGACCTGAAGATCAGCTACGAGACGCGCGCCACCCGGGTCGAGCGTGACGACAACGGTTTCACGATCACCGACCAGCACGGCGAGCCGCACACCGCGCGCGTCCTGGTCGTCGCCACGGGACCGGCGAAGCCTTACATCCCAGACATTCCGGGTATCGAGCTCGCGGACGGCTACGAGTCCGTGTCCGTCGACCCCGAGGTGTTCACCGACCAGCGCGTGCTGATCATCGGCAAGGGCAACTCCGCGTTCGAGACCGCGGACAACCTCGTCGAGACCGCCGCGGTCATCCACCTCGCCGGCCCGCACTCGATCCGCATGGCGTGGCAGTCGCACTACGTCGGCCACCTGCGTGCGGTCAACAACAACTTCCTCGACACCTACCAGCTGAAGTCCCAGAACGCGTTGCTGGACGGTCACATCCTGAACATCGCGCGGGACGGTGACGGGTTCGTGGTCACGGTCAGCTTCTCCCGCGCCGACGAGGTCACCAAGGAACTGCGCTACGACCGGGTGATCCGCGCGACCGGCTTCCGGTTCGACCACTCGATCTTCACCGGCTCCGCGCGGCCCGCGCTGGTCATCAACGACCGTTTCCCGTCGCAGAGCTCGGCCTGGGAGTCGCGCAACGTCCCGGACCTGCACTTCGCGGGCACCCTGATGCAGGTCCGGGACTTCAGGAAGTCGACGAGCGGGTTCATCCACGGGTTCCGGTACTGCGTCCGGGCACTGCACCGGATCCTGGAGCAACGCCACCACGGTGTGGCGTGGCCGCGGGTCACGATCGGCGCCGACCCGGCCACGCTCACGGACGCCGTGCTGGACCGGGTGAACCGGACCTCCGCGCTGTGGCAGGAGTTCGGGTTCCTCGGCGATGTCATCGTCCTGGCGGGGGACTCGGCGACCCACCACGAGGAGATGCCGGTCGACTTCGTGCACGACGCGAAGTTCGCGGGGGACGCGGACTTCTTCGTGATCACGCTCGAGTACGGCCCCGACCACGACAAGGTCGACCCGTTCGACATCACCGTGCGCCGCGTCGCCCAGGACAACCCCGGCCGGGCCCACGACGCGGCGTACCTGCACCCGGTGGTGCGCCACTTCCGGGCCGGCGCGCTGCTCGGCGTGCACCACGTCGCCGAAAACCTGGAGAACGACTGGACGAACGAGGTGGCACATCGCGAGCCGCTGCGTGACTTCTTCGCGCGGCAGCTGTCCGCCCTGACCGTCGGATAGCCGGGTATGGAGGTGCTTTCCCTCGCGGAGCTGGCGAACGCGGCCCGCGAGCGGCTCGATCCCGCGCGGTACGACTACTTCGCGGGCGGGGCCGACGACGAGCTGACGACCCGAGCGAACGAGGACGTGTTCACGCGGCTGCGACTGCTGCCGCGGGTGATGCGGGGCAGCGGCGGCGGGACGCCGGCGGTCGTGCTGGCCGGCACGCCGGCGTCCTGGCCCGTGCTGATCGCGCCGACCGCGTTCCACCGGCTCGCGCATCCCGACGGGGAGGCCGCGACCGCGCGCGCCGCCGCGGCCACCGGCACGATCATGATCGTCAGCATGGCGTCGACGGTCGCCGTCGAGGACGTCGCCGCGACCGGGGCGGCACTGTGGTTCCAGCTGTACCCGCAGCCGGACCGCGCGTTCACCGCGACGGTCGTCAAGCGGGCCGAGGCGGCGGGCTGCCGCGCGCTCGTGGTGACCGTCGACTCGCCGGTGTTCGGCCGGCACACCCGCGACCTGCGCAACGGTTTCACCGACCTGCCACCGGGTTTCGTGTGCGAGAACATGCGCGACGCGGACGGGGCGGTGCGGGACATCGCGTTCACGAGCCTCGACTGGTCGGTCCTCGACTGGCTGCGGTCGGTCACCGGGCTCCCGGTCGTCGTGAAGGGCGTGCTGCACCCCGGCGACGCGCGGCTGGCGGTCGAACACGGCGTCGCGGCGATCATCGTGTCGAACCACGGCGGCCGGCAGCTGGACACGACGGTGACGACGATCGAGGCGTTGCCCGGCATCGTCGACGCGGTCGGCGGGCGGGTGCCGCTGATCCTGGACGGTGGCGTGCGGCGCGGCACCGACGTCGTGAAGGCGTGCGCGCTGGGCGCCACCGCCGTGGCGGTTGGCCGGCCGGTGGTGTGGGGGCTCGCACTGGACGGCGCGACCGGGGTCGAGTGGGTGCTGTCGACCCTGCGCAACGAGCTGGACCGCGCGCTTGCCCTGTGCGGCGCGGGTTCCGTCGCCGAGCTGACGCCGGAGCTGGTGGTGGCGCCGTGACGGGGGTGTTGGTGGGTCTCGCGGTGGCGGTGCTGCTCGCGAGCCTGCCGTTCTGGTTACCCGGGACGGTCGTCGTGCTGCGGAACCGGATCTTCACCTGGGTCAACGGGCCGGAGGGGGTGCGCGTCGAGCCGGCGAAGTTCCTTGCCGTGTACCGGAGTCCGGCCGCGGACGGGCGGAGCCGGGGCGCCGCGCTGTCGGACCTGTTCTGGTACTGGCTCGCGCCGGGCCCGCACGCGCACCAGGAGCACATCGAACCGGGGGAGCGGTACACCGACGTCGCGCGGACGACGCGGCGGATCCTCGCGTCCGGCCACCGGGACGCACAGCGGCTGGCCACGGAGTGTGCGGCGCGGGTGCTGGACGGGCTCGGCGACCGACCGGTGACCGCGGTCCGGTTGCGGGACATGATGATGCCGATCTGGGCGGAGTTCTACTACGAGCTGGTGTTCGGCCGCCCGTGTCCGCGCCAGGCACGCGATCTCATCGTGGGCAACGCGAACGACGTGGCGTCGGCGCTGAAGTGCACGTCCCTGCGGCACATGCGCAGGCGCCAGCGGCTGACGGCCTACCTGCGTGCGCGTCTCGACGAGGTGGCGCACCCGCTGCCGTCGCTGCTCTCGTTCGAGGACAAGGTCTTCTACCTGCAGGGCGCGTTCTTCAACACGGCGGTGGTGCAGTCGTCGGAGGGGATGGCGCACCTGCTGATGGCGCTGGCACAGCATCCCGGCACCCAGGCGCGGGTGCGGTCGGAGCCGGACCATCTCGACAAGGTCATGGAGGAGGCGTGGCGGCTGTACCCGCTGTTCGGGATCGCGCACCGGATCACGTCGGCGGACATCACGGTGGACTCGTTGTCGATCCCGCGTGGCTCGGTGGTCCTGTTCGACTACCCGTCGTTCCACCGCAGCGGGTTCGTCCACGCCGACCGGTTCGAGCCCGACCGGTGGGGCACGGTGTCGAATGCCAATCACGTTCCGTTCGGAGTGACACAGAACCGGGCCTGCCCGGCACGGGGACTCGTCCCCCTGGCGATGCGCGCGGTGACGTTCGAGGTGTTGCGGCGGTTCGAGGTCCGCTCGTCCGCCGCGCACACCCGGTCGATGCCCAACCGCGGGCCGGCGCTGCTGGTCCGCTCGGGCGCCCGGCCGACCGTCCGGTTGGTGCTGATGCGGGTGCTCGACCGCTGGGCGGACGTCCCGCGCAGCGTGACGCAGTTGGTGCTCGGCACGTACATGGTGTGGGACGCGCGGCGCAAACGCCTGTGTCAGCGGTACTTCGAGTCGGGAGGGATTTGATGGACATCGCGTCGACCACGGCGAGGTTCTTCCTTGCCGCGGTTGTGGTTCTGGTGGTGTGCCAAGGGGTGACGGTGTTGATGCGCCGCATCGGCCAGCCGCCGGTGATCGGTGAGATGATCGCGGGCGTCCTGCTGGGACCGTCGCTGCTCGGGTGGGTGCTCCCGGGCGTGCAGGACGCGTTGTTCCCCGACGCCGTCCGGCCGTTGCTCTATGTGGTGAGCCACATCGGCCTGGTGGCGTTCATGTTCGAGGTGGGGCACGAGTTCAAGTCGCGGCGGGTGCGTGGGGTCGGCCGCTCGGCCGGCCTGATCTCCTCGGCCGGGGTGACCCTGCCACTGCTGCTGGGCATCCTGCTGGTGCTGAGCGTCGGCAACCAGTCGAACGTGCTGGCGCCCGGTGTGCCGCTGTGGGTCTCGGCGCTGTTCGTCGGGGTGACGCTGGCCATCACCGCGTTCCCGATGCTGGCGAGGATCATCAGCGAGCGCGGCCTGACCGGCACCCGGTTCGGGTCGCTCGCGATGGCCTGCGGCGCACTGGACGACGGCGTCGCGTGGGTGCTGCTGGCCGTGGTGATCGGCGCGGCGACCGGGGACCCGGGCCACATCGTGCTGACCGCGGGCGGAACCGTCCTCTTCGTACTGTTTCTGGCGTTCGTCGCCCGGCCGGCGCTGGCGTGGGCGTTCAACCGGCGTGGGATGGCGACCGAGCAGCTGGTGCTGGTGACCGCGGTGGGCCTGTTCGCGGCGGCGTGGTACACCGACACGATCGGCCTGTACTCCGTGTTCGGCGGCTTCTGTCTGGGTTACGTGTTCCCGTCCAGCCCGGTGGCCGACCGCGTGGTGGCGGCGATCAGCCCCGTGACGAAGACCGTTTTCCTGCCGCTGTTCTTCGCCTATTCCGGACTGAACACCCAGTTCGGACTTCTGGTGAGCCCGGCGCTGCTGCTGTTGTCCGTGGCCTTCGTCCTCGCCGCGATCGTGGGCAAGTTCGGCGGCTGCTTCACGGCGGCGAGGCTGGCGGGGGAACCCCGCCCGGTCGCGATGCGGGTGGGCGTGCTGATGAACGCGCGCGGGTTGATGCAGCTCATCGCGCTGAACGTGGGCCTGCAGAACGGAATCGCGACGCCGTCGCTGTTCTCGGCCCTGGTCCTGGTGGCCCTTGTGACGACGATCATGACCGCCCCATGGCTGTCTTTCCTGGACCGGAGGGAACCGGCGAAATCTCCACACGCCGAAGAACCGGTGGAACCGTTTCGGCGTGGACATACCGACGATCTTGCTCCACCCTGAACGGATGGCACGACCGCGACCCCAGGACATGTCCGAGGCACAACTTGGCTTTCAACCGAGGAAAGCCGTTCGCTGGCTCGCCCCCAAGGTCCTCGTCACCACCGGTGCGCAGTCCTTCGTCGCCGAGATCTTCGGGTCGTACGCGGACAAGCGGGAGCTTCAGGGCAGCCTCCCCACCACCGTCCACGACCACGCCCACCACGACGAGCTGTGGCTCGACTACGTGGCCGACCTCGGGGACGGGTTCGACGCCACCTTCTCCGTCGCCTCCCTGCTCGCCGCGTCACAGCTCGACCTCGGCGAGCCGACCAGCCGCGGCCAGCTCCTGGTCATGGGCGGCGACGAGGTCTACCCCGCCGCCTCCACCAGCGGCTACGAGGACCGCTCCAAGGGCGTCTACCGCGCCGCCATGCCCGTCAGCCCGCCGGACCCGCCGACGCTGCTCGCCCTCCCCGGCAACCACGACTGGTACGACGGGCTCACGTCCTTCCTCCGCGTCTTCGCCCAGCGCCGGCCCTTCGGCGGCTGGCAGACCGCGCAGACCCGCAGCTACTTCGCCGTCAAGCTCCCGCACCGCTGGTGGCTCTACGCCGTCGACACCCAGTTCAACGACTACGTCGACGCCCCCCAGCTCGAGTACTTCCGCGCCGCCTCGGAAGACCTCCAGCACGGCGACGCGGTCATCCTCTGCACCTCCACCCCCGCCTGGGTGCCGGCCGGCTCCGGCGGTGCGACCAAGGGCTACGACACCTTCGAGTTCTTCCAGCGCGAGGTCATCCGCCCGCGCGGCGCGACCGTCCGCGTCATGCTCTCCGGCGACCTGCACCACTACGCCCGCTACACCGAACGCGCCGGCACCGCCCAGAAGATCACCGCAGGCCACGGCGGTGCCTACCTGGCCGCCACCCACCGCCTCCCCAAGGAGCTGACGCTCCCGCCGCCCAACTCACGCGTCCGCGAGCCCGTCCACCCCACCCGCTTCGGCCTCGCGGCGCGCTACCCGGCGCACACCGACCGTCTCACCGCGGGCATCGTCACGCTGCCCTGGCGCAACCCCGGCTTCTGGGGCCTCACCGGCTTCACCCAGCTCGTCGCCACGCTGGCCATGCTCCACGGCCTCACCGAGTCCGCGGTCCGGTCGGGTGTCTTCGGCCTGCTGGCGGCGTGGTCCCCGGCCCTCGTCGTCGCGGCCGTGCTGGTGCTCGGCGGTGTGGCGTTCGCCCGGATCGACCTGCCCGCCACCGACAAGCGACATCTCGTCGCGGGTGGGCTGCACGCGGCCGGCCACCTCGCGTTGAGCGCCGGGTGGGCACTGGTGATCCGCTGGCTGTACCACGACGTGCTCCCAGACGGCCCCGCGAGCGACTGGCTCGCCTTCCTCATCGCCGCGGTCGGCACCCCGGTCGTGATCGGCTTCCTCGACGCCGAGGTGGTCGCGCTGTACCTCCTCGTCGCCAGCCGCTTCGGCATCAACCTGAACGAGGTGATGGCGGGCCAGAGCATCGAGGACTACAAGGGCTTCCTCCGCATGCGCATCGCCGCCGACGGCACGCTCACGATCTTCCCGGTCAAGGTCGAGAAGGTCTGCCGCGAGTGGCGTGCCAACCCGGACGGCGCGGACACCGATCCGTGGCTGCTCCCCGCGCAGCCGCTCACCGCCGAGCTGATCGAACCCCCGATCCACGTCCCGCGGACGCCCTGAGTCACACTCTCGACCCATGTCGGACAGCACCGCGACCCAAGTGAGCCGCACTACACCGACGACGAGGACCGCCGGTACATCAGCGATCGGCTGATCTACTTCTCCGACGCGGTGATCGCCATCGCGATGACCCTGCTCGCGTTGGAGCTCCCCGTGCCGCACGGCGAGACCGACGCCGAGGTCTGGCACTCGTTCGCGCACATGCTGCACAACGAGTACCTGAACTTCGTGATCAGCTTCGTGGTCATCGGGGTGTTCTGGATGGCTCACCACCAGTTCTTCCGCAAGATCCACGCGGTGGACCCGGCGCTGCGGCGGCTCAACCTCGTCTGGTTGCTCCTCATCGTCCTGGTTCCCTTCGCCACCAAGGTGGACAGCCAGGACGGCGACTTCGTGCTCGGCCCGGTCCTGTACGCCGTGGTCATCACCCTGGTCGCGGGGGTGATGATGGTGATGGCCTGGCACGCCATCCGCGGCGGCCTGCTGCGCCCGGGGGCACCGCCACACCCGATGCGAGAGCTGATGGTCGGCGCGGGCGCGGCGGCCGTCGGCTTCCTCATCTCGATCCCGGTCAGCTTCTTCAGCCACGCCTGGGGCAGGGTCTGCTGGATCCTCATCCTCGTGGCCCGGCTCGCCGCGCGCCGCATCATCGCGCGGAAGGGCCGTTGAGGCCCGTTCCGGCGCTGGCAGGTATTCGGGAGGCGGAACGAGCCGGGGCGGATGAGGGAAGGGGGTGACCCCCACCCGCCCCAGCGTCACTGGGTCACTGGTGACGGGGGAGGTTGAACTCCTCCATCGCCATGACCGGGCGTAGCCGGTTCTCCGGGCCACCGCGGGTGAACGCGTCGCGAAGGACGTTGTCTCCCAGGAGGTTACCCAGGGCGCCCATGATCATTCCCTGGTCCAGGGCGAGGTACCGCTTGGCCACCTTGCCGCTGCGGACGGCGATGGCGTCGTAGTAGCCGCCGGGGCCGTAGCTGTCGAAGTCGCGGCGCAGCTTCGCCAGCTCCGTGGCCGCCGCGCGCGGCTGGTACGGCAGCGCCAGGACGACCGCGTGCGGGGTCACCACGCCGTCACCGTAGGCGGCCGGCAGCGGCTGGCTGTCCCGGCAACCCTCGAAGCCGACGTCGACCGACGTCCGTTCCTGGTCGCTCGTGTACCCGGGGGTGTCCAGCCCCATGACGTCGACGCCGTACTCCCGGTAGCCGCCGTCCGGGTTGGAGGACGGGGAGAAGCCCCAGTAGCCGTACTTCGCGTCGTTCAGCCCGTGCTCGATCTGGCCGCGCACGTAGACCGAATGCTGCCGCGCCCACGAGTCGCGGCCCCACGCGACCTCCGGGACGAACAGGTCCGGCATCAGCTCCTCGAACATGTCGCCGCCCCACGTGGGCACGAACTTCAGTCCCCGGTAGGTGTAGCTGCCCTCGAACACCGGCACGCCGAGGTGGTCCACGAACCGGCCGGCGGGCTTCTGCTCCTGCCAACCCCAGTCACACGTGTCCGGGAACGTCCGCCACGGCGCGAAGTAGTGCGCCGCCGGCACCTGGCCGAGCGAGATCGCCACGTACGTGATCATCCGCGTCTCCGACGCGAACGAGCCGTAGGTGTGGCAGGTGTAGAACACCTCAGGACCGGCGCCGGTGTAGTTCCCGGGCAGCGAGCACTGGGGTGCTGGCGGGGCCGCGTCCCAGAAGCCGCCACGCATCAGGCCGGCCGGCACGTCCGGGCCACGTGCGGCGACGTCGTAGTAGAACGCGAAGTCCATGGGCGCCAACAGGTTCCGTGCCTGCGACCGCACCTCGGGCACCGCGTTGCCCACCACCATCAACGCGGCCGCCATCCACGCGTTGTCCACACTGGACGCGAACGGGTACACCACCGACCCGTCCTCCGGCCACGTGTGCAGCAGCGCCAGTGTCGCCGGGTCGTACCAGTTGTAGAACTGGCCGGACGCCGCGTGGCGCGGTAGCCGTGCCACCGAGGACAGCGTGGTGCGCACCCGGGACACCAGCTCCCGGTGCGAGATCACGCCGAGGTCCTCGGCCGCCACCGCCGACCACAGGTAGGCGCCGATGTTCGTCGGTGACGTGTACCTCGCACGCGTGGCCGGGTCGAGCGCGCCGCCGATGTTGTCCGCGGGCAGCCCGGTCGCCGGCACGGTCATCGCGGTGAAGGAACGCCACGTGTCACGCACCAACCCCAGTTGCGGGGAGGCGGAAGCCTGGGTGACAGGGGTGAGCAGGACGGCCGCGAGCATCGCGACCACGGCGAGTCGTAATCGGGACATGGCACCTACTTCAGTCCGGTCGTCGCGATGCCGCGAACGAAATGACGTTGTAGCAGGACGAAAACAACGAGCACCGGCAGCACGACCACGACGGCCCCCGCCAGCAGGATGTCGTACTCGGTCCGGTTCTGCCCGATCGCGTAGAGCGCGAGCGCGACCGGCAGCGTGTAGGTCTCCTCCTCGGTCGCCGCGACCAGCGGCCACAGGAAGTTGTTCCAGGAGGCCAGGAACGTGAGGATGCCGAGTGTCGCGAGCGCCGGCCGGCACAGCGGAAGCACGATCTGCCAGTAGATCCGCAGTTCCGACGCCGCGTCGATGCGGGCGGCCTCCAGCAGGTCGTCGGGAATGGACAGGATGAACTGCCGCATCAGGAAGACGCCGAACGCCTGTGCCAGATAGGGAAGGATGAGCCCGGCCACCGTGTTGACCAGCCCCAGGTTCGACGACAGCACGAACAGCGGCACGATCGTGACGATGCTCGGCACCATCAGAGTCCCCAGCACGACGCCGAACAGCACGCGCTTGCCGGCGAACGGCAGCTTCGCGAGCGCGTACCCGGCGGCGCTGCAGAACAGCAGGTTGCCGACGGTCGTGACCACCGCGACGACCGCCGAGTTCGTGAAGTACGTGGGGAAGTCGAGGCGGTCGAACAGGCTGCCGTAGTTCGCGAGGGTCAGGTCGTGCGGCCACCAGGTCGGCGGGTTCGCGCGGATCTCGGCCTCGGGCTTGAACGAGGACAGCAGCATCCACACGAACGGCCCGACGACGAGCACCAGGCCGCCGGCCAGCACCAGGTACAGGGCCGTTCTCGCGACCCGGTCACGTGCGCGCAGGGTGTCAGTCAACGTTGTTCCTCAGCAGCCTGAACCAGGCGATCGACAGCAGCACCACGACGACGAACAGCACGTAGCCCATGGCGGAGGCGTAGCCGTAGTTGCCGAACCCGAACTGGTTGTAGGTGGCGTAGGCCACGGAGAGCGTGGAGTCGAGCGGCCCGCCCTGCGTCATGACGAACGGCTCCTCGAAGAACTGGACGTACCCGATCGTGGTGATCACCGCGACGAACAGCATGGTGGGCCGCAGCATCGGCACGGTCAGGTACCGGAACTGGGCGAACCTCCGCGCGCCGTCGATGGTCGCGGCCTCGTACAGGTCCTTGGGGATGGCCTGCAACCCGGCCAGGAAGATCACCATGCCGAAGCCGAGGTTGCGCCAGGCGCCCATGACGATCAGGGCCGGCAGCGCGAACGTCTGGTTGTTGAGCCAGTTCGGCCCGTCGATGCCGAAGAGGCCGAGGAACTCGTTGAGCAGCCCGGTGTCCGGCTGCAACACGAACCGCCACACGACCGAGATCGCGACGATGCTCGTGACGACGGGAAGGTAGTAGCCGACGCGGAAGAGGGTCTGGAACCGCACCAGCCCCGAGTTGAGCCCGAGCGCGACGACGAGCGCCAGCGCCATGGTGAGCGGCACCCCGACGACGACGAAGACCGCGGTGTTGCCGGCGGCGGTGAGGAACTTCTCGTCGCCGAACAGCCGGACGTAGTTGTCGAGCCCGACGACGTTGACGTCGAAGGGATGGAGAAGGTCCGCACTGCGCAGATCGGTGACACTCATGAAGAGCGACGCGGCCACCGGCCCGGCGGTGAACACGAGGAACAGCAGGGCGAACGGCAGCGCGAAGCCCCACCCGGTCAGCGCACGGGAGAACGCTCCGGAACCCACTCGGGTGGCCGTGCCAGGCGCACCGGACATCCTGCCGGGCTTCGCCTCGACCGTCGCACCGTCGGTGGATGCCGGGCCGGGCTCCCGACGAGGTGCCGTCCGGCCGGCCCCACCTGAGCCGGCCCGGCTCGACGCCGCGTCAGAACCCGGCTCGCCCCAGGATCCGGCCGTCGTCCGTGCCTCGCCCGTTGCCGGGCCGGGAGCCGCGCTCGCGGTTGGCTCGGCCGCCGAGCCGGGTGCTTTGCCGGCGGTCGCGGTGGGGGTGAATGTGCGGTCGGGCGCGATGCCCGGCACGCTCCGCGACCCGGTCGCCGTCCTCGGCTCGGCGTCGAGTGCCTGGCCGGGTGCGGGTCCGGCGGTCGTGGCGGCCTCCGGGCCGGGCGCCTTGCCGGAGGTCGCGGCTGGCGCTCCGCCGTGTTCCACGGTGGAGGCTGTGCCAGCGGCCTCGCTCGGTTCGGCCGGCGCCCGGCTCGGTGCCGCATCCGGGGGCGAGCCCGGTGCGGAGTTGGCGGCCGCGTCGGGCCGTCGGGGCATGTCAGCCACCCGTGCCGATCGAGGTCGCCTGTGCCTGCATGGCCTTCGCCGCGTCGGCGGGGGACTCCGTGCCCTTCGCGATCTTCTCCAGCTCGGTGTCCACACCCGCCGCGATCTGCTCCCACGTCGGGATGGCCGGCGGCGCCTTGGCCTTGTCGAGCTGGTCACCGAACAGCTTCAGCTGCGCGTCACCGGCGAGCGCCTCGTTGTTCCACGCCGCCTGCACCGACGGCAGGTCCGAGACCGTCTGGTACCACTTCACCTGCACGTCCGGCTTCATCAGGTACGACACGAACTTCCATGCCGCGTCCCGGTTCTTCGTGCCCTTGAACACCGCGAGGTTGCTGCCGCCGATGAACGACGTGAAGTCACCCGAGCCGCTCGGCATCGGCCACAGCTCGTACTTTCCCTTGCCGCCCAGCTCGTTCAGCAGCCCGATGTGCCACGGCCCGGACACGAACGACGCGACCTCGTTCGCCAGCAGCTTCTGTTCCGGCTCGCCCTCGCGGAGCCGGTCCCGTGAGGACAGTCCGCTGTCGTAGAAGGACCGGTAGTAGTCCAGCGCCTCGACCACCTGCGGCGAGTCCAGGGTGAACTTCTGGCCGTCGTGGATGTCCCCGCCGTTCTGCCACACGAACGGCATCACGGTCTGCCACGCGCCGGTCTGGCCGGGCTGCAGGTAGATGCCGTACTTGGCCCCGCCCTTGGCCTGCATGTCCTTGACGGCCTGGGTCAGTTCGTCCCACGTCTTCGGCGCCGAGGTGACCCCCGCCTTCTCGGCGATCGCCTTGTTCACGTACAGCAGCCGCGTCTCCACGTACCACGGCACGCTGTAGGAGGTGCCGTCCACGACACCGGTCTCCCACGCGCCGGGGAAGAAGTCCTTCTGCCGCACGAAGTCCGGTGGCACGACGTCGAGCGCGCCCGTCTTCGCGAACTCGCCGACCCACGTGGTGCCCAGCATGGTCACGTCCGGTGTCTTCTGACCGGCGATCGCGGTGGACAGCTTGTTGTGCGCGCCGTCCCACGGCACCGGGGTCACGGTGACCTTCGCGTCCGGGTTGTCCTTCATGAACGCGTCGGCCAGCAGCGACAGCTTCTCGCCCTCGGTGCCCATGGCCCACACGGTGATGTCGCCGGCCGCCTTGCCGCCGTCGACCGCGTCGCCCTGCCGCGCGGCACCGTCGTCGCCGCCGCGACCGCACGCCGACAGCGCGAGCGCCGCCACCGCGACCGCGGCCAGTAATCGCCTGGTCATGTCGTACCTCCCGATTCGTGGGCGCCGCAGCTGGTCCGCACCACCAGCCGGGTCGGCAACACCTCGCGGCGTGCCTGTGTCGTGGTGCCCTGGATTCGCTCGTCCAGCCAGCGGGCCGCGGTCGCGCCGAGCGCACGCATGGACTGGTGCACGGTGGTCAGCCGCGCGTAGTCCGCGGCCATGATGTCGTCCCAGCCGGTCAGCGCCAGGTCGCCGGGCACGGACAGGCCGAGGTCCTCCGCCGCCCGCAGCGCGCCGAGCGCCACCTCGTCGTTGGCGCAGACGATCGCCTCCGGCACGGTGCGGGACAGCAGGTCGCGGGCCGCCGCGTAGCCGGCGCGTACGTCGAACGCGCACGGCGTCGGGTCCGGCGTGGCGAGCCCGGCCTCGGTGAGCGCCTGGCGGAACCCCGTGTACCGGCCCGCGACGTCGGGCGACTCGTCCGGGTCGCCGAGGAACGCGAACGTCCGGTGGCCGTGGCCGAGCAGGTGCGCGGTGAGGTCGCGGGCGCTGCGCTCGTTGTCGGCGGTGACCGTGTCGACCAGGCCGACCGGCGTGCGCGCCAGCAACACGAGCGGCAGGCCGGTGACGGCGATCCACACCACCACGCTGTCGGGCACGGTCCGGCTGATGATCACCATGCCGTCGAGCC
>Ga0164298_10000108_pt1 | contig 34515 bp, 32 predicted proteins | sample Whisoiple_216_MG_FD_109713 | JGI IMG/M metagenome (GOLD analysis project Ga0164298, IMG submission 109713) | Unamended control soil microbial communities from upstate New York, USA - Whitman soil sample_216_MG | ecosystem: Environmental > Terrestrial > Soil > Agricultural land ...
CGGATCCAGTTGCGCAGCGTCTCATGGTCGACCCCGAGATCCTCGGCCACCGACTTGATCGTCACGCCCAGCCTGGACCGGAACAGCGCGACCGCCTCGGCCCGAAACTCCAGCGGGTAGTGCTTCATCACCATCTGTACGAGACTCCTGTCCACCCGGACCACCAGGGCCCAAGTGTCTCTGGTGTCCAGCACTCGGGGTCAAGGCCCGGGTGGGTGGCGGCGGAGTCGGGTTCGGGCTGCTGGGGGTTGAGCCGGGCTTGGGATCAGGTCACTCTGTCTGGATTGCGGTCAGGATGTTGGTTCTCGCGGCCCGGTGGGCTGGCCACAGCGCGGACAGGGCTCCTACCGTGAGCATGCCGAGCAGGGCTGTTGCGATGGTTGTCGTGGGGATCTCTGTGACCTGTAAGGGGTTGCCCAGCATCGCGTGTTGCATGACCGCGCCGAACAGGGTGCCTACGACTATCCCCAGTGCGCCGCCGTAGGTGCAGATCACGATGCTCTCTGTGCGTACTGTTCGGCGGATCAGGTGGCGGGGGGCGCCTATCGCGCGTAGTAGGCCCAGTTCTCGGGTTCGTTCCATTACGGACAGGGCCAGGGTGTTGATGACGCCGAAGATCGCTATCGCTATGGCGGCGCCGAACATCGCGTACATCGCCGACAGGAGTAGTTGGAAGTCGGCCGTTTCCGTTGCTATCACGCCTTCTCGGTCGGTTACCACCACGTCTGGACGGTTCCGGAACTCGCTGTCCAATGCCTGGCGGACCGCTCTCGGGGTTGCGCCCGTCGCGTAGATCGACGTCACGTTCCCGTGGAACCAGTTGGGGGTTTCGGCCACGTCCACGTAGATCAGGGGTTGGCCCTCCACGGTGTCGATCAGGCCGGTGACGCGTTGGTGGACCGGACGGCTGTTCGGGAACTTTATCGCCAGGTCGTCTCCTAGTTGCAGGCCCAGCACGGCTGCCTGGTCGGTGTCGACCACCACGCCGCGGTGGAGGTCGGCGTTGCCCTCCACCAGCTTCGGGGTCAGGACCGTGGTGAAGCCGGCGGGCTCTGTCGCCGAGATCGAGGAGGCCGCCGTGCCTCCCGCCGTGGACACGGTGACGAGTGTGTATCGGTCCGCTGCCACGCCTGTCACGCCGGGGGTCGCGCGGACACGGTCGAGCACGTCCGTGCTCAGTGGGTCCACTCCGGACGCCGAGCGCAGGATCGTCGCCGACGGGGGCACCATGTTTCGTACCGCGCCGCCCAGTGTGGACACCATGGTCTCCCCCAGTGTCGCGAACGCGCACACCAGTGCCAGGCCCACCAACAGCGCCGATGACGTCGCCGCGGTGCGGCGGGGGTCGCGTACCGCGTTGCGGGTTGCCAGGCGGACTGCTGGGCCGCGGCGTCGGGACAGCAGGCGGGACAGGGGGGTCAGTGCGGCGTGCGCCAGCACCGGTGCCAGCAGCAGCACAGCCAGCCAGCCCGCCACGCCCGCTCCCATGCACACGACTCGTTCCGTGGTGCTCAGGTTGGGGCCGGCTGTCGACGCCACCGTCGCGGCGCCTGCGACCAGAAGTACCGCGCCCGCGGTCGTTCGCGCCACCGTGGTGCGGCGTGGTGGTGTCGCGTCCGTGCGTAGGGCCGCCACCGGGGGCGCCTCGGCCGCCCGGCGGGCTGAGCCGTAGGCGGCCGCCACCGTGACGCCGATGCCTACCGCGTAGCCGACCAGGATTCCCTGTGGGGACACGGAGTAGGTCACCGGTTCGCCGTCAGGGGTGAAGGCCCACATGCCCAGTAGGCCCAGCGCGATGCCCACCGCCACGCCGATCGTCGCGCCCACCACGCCCAGTGCGCCGGCTTCCAGCACCACCGCCCGGCGGACCTGTCGTCTCGTCGCCCCTACGGCACGCAGGAGCGCGAACTGGCGGACTCGTTGTGTCACCAGCATCGTGAACGTATTGGCGATGACGAACATGCCGACCAGCAGCGCCACCACCGCGAACGCCAGCAGGGACTCGCGGGTCGACTCCGCGGCGGACGCCGCCTCGTCGTGTGCCTTGGCCGTCAGTTCCGCGCCGGTGTGCACGGCGATGGCCGGGTCGGGTAACGCCGCGCGGACCTGTGGCGCCAGGCCTGGGCCGTGCAACTCGATGCGGTCGTACTCGTTGCCCAGGTACTCGTGGGCGGTCGTCGGCGCGAAGGCCACCGACGGGGCCGTCTCCATGCCCAGCATTCGGTAGTCGAACAGGCCGACCACGTGAGCTTCGACCTCGCGGCCGTCCCCGAGGATCACGCGGGCCCGGGAGCCCAGACGCAGGTTCGCGCTGGCGGCTACCGCCTGGGACAGCGCCACCTCATCGGCGCTCGTCGGTGGGCGGCCATCGAGGATCGTGAAGCGGTCCGTGTCGTCCCAGGCCGTGCCCGCGTGGTCCTGCGCGCCCGCGACGAGCTTGCCGTCGGCGCCTATCAGGGAGGCTCGGGCCGCCAGGATTCCTGTCGCCCGGCGGACTCCCGGGAGCCTGGACAACCTGGCCAGGTCGTCCTCGGTAAGTACTGCCTCGTTGGTGGGGCTCTGGGCCACCACATCCACTGTGGACCGACCGCCCTCACCCGCCAGCGAGGCGGCCGTCGAGTCGGACAGCACCCACGTGGCCACCACGAACGCCACGCCCAGGACGATCGCCACCAGTGTCATCGCCATTCGGCCCGTGTGGGCGCGTAGGTCGCGCAGCATCGCACGCAGCATCAGAGCGTCACCCGTTCCAGGTTCTTCATGCGGTCGAGGACGCGGTCCGCGGTCGGGGCCGACAGCTCGTCGACCAGGCGGCCGTCGGCCAGGAACAGGACGCTGTCCGCGTAGGCGGCGGCCGCCGGCTCGTGCGTGACCATCACGACGGTCTGGCCCAGGTCGTCGACACTCGTCCGCAGCAGGCCGAGCAGTTGTGCGGACGCCGCCGAGTCGAGCGCGCCGGTCGGCTCGTCGGCGAACACCACCTCCGGGCGGGTGATCAGGGCGCGGGCGCACGCGACCCGCTGCTGCTGGCCACCGGACAGCTGGTTCGGGCGGTGGTGCAGGCGGTCGCCGAGGCCCACCGCGGCGATGATCTTCTTCGCCACCTCGCGGTCCGGGGACCTGCCGGCCAGGTCCAGCGGCAGCGAGATGTTCTCCCACGCGGTCAGCGTCGGCAGCAGGTTGAACGCCTGGAACACGAAGCCGACGCGGTCCCGGCGTAACGCGGTGAGCTCGTTGTCGCTCATGCCCGTCAACTCGGCGTCGCCGAGGAACACCTGGCCGCTGGTCGGCTCGTCCAGGCCCGCGACACAGTGCATGAGCGTGGACTTACCGGAGCCCGACGGGCCCATGATCGCGGTGAACCGTCCGGTGTGGAAGTCGGCGTCGACGTGGTCAAGTGCCACGACGCGGGAGTCTCCCGCGCCGTGGACCTTGGTCAGTGCTCGAGCACGAGCGGCTGGGTTGGTTTGCACGGTGACCACGGTCCTGGAAACGAGGGCGGTCCACATCGGACCAGGGTCCGGACTTTTCCGTCCCACCACGGTCTGGGTCGGCCCGAAAAGGAGTCCACCCGTGGTGGGACGCGCCAGCGGCTCGCGGCCGATACGGTCTGGGTGTGTTCTCATTCGTCCGCCAGGTATGGCTCCGCATGGTCGACATAGTCGCCGCGGTGGTGCTGCTCGCCATCGTGGGCTATGCGGCCATCGACGCGACGACGTCCTCCGGCGTCGCCGAGCCCGAGTGGGTGTCACTGTCCGCCGCGACCCTCATCGCCGCGCCGATCGTCACGCGCCGGTGGGCGCCGCTGCTCTCGCTGGCGGTCAGCCTCGGTGCCTCGGTGCTGGCCATGGGGTCCGGAGTGATCTCGGTCGTCGGGATGGGCGCGCCCGTCACCGCGGTCGGAACCGTGCTGTACATGGTGGCGAGCCTGCGTCCGAAGCGGCTGTCGGTACCCGCTCTCGTCGCGTGCGTCGGCGCCAACCTGGTGGTACTGCTGGGCCGCCGGTTGGTCGATGTCCCGGCCGAGGCATGGTCGGACAGCCTGTTCGGGATCACCTTCGCGTGCCTGTTACTGGTGACCGCCTGGTCGCTCGGGTTCGCGACACGGGAGCGGCGGCGGCACGCAGAGGAGTCCGCGGCCCGGCAGGCCGAGCAGGCGGTGGCGGAGGAACGGCTGCGGATCGCCCGCGAGCTGCACGACATCGTTGCGCACAGCATGAGCCTGATCGCGGTGAAGGCGGGTGTGGCCAACCATGTCGCCGAGCAGCGACCGGCCGAGGCACGCGAGGCGCTGCGGGTGATCGAGGCGACCAGCCGCGGCTCGCTGGCCGAGATGCGCCACCTGCTCGGCGTGCTGCGGTCCGAGGTGGACGGTCCGGAGCGCGCGCCGGCGCCCGGCCCGTCGGGAATTCCGGCACTGGTCGAGCGGGCGCGGTCCGCCGGGGTGACGGCCGAGCTGTCGCTCGACGACACGGCCGGTCTGCCCGACGGGGTCGGCCTGTCGGTGTACCGGATCGTGCAGGAGGCGCTGACCAACGTCGTCCGGCACGCGGCGCCGGGACGGTGCGAGGTCAACGTGGCGGTTGACGAGGAGGTGGTGCGGGTCGAGGTGGTCAACGAGGGGCCGCGGGTGGAACCGGGGCCGAGTGGGCACGGGCTGCTCGGGATGCGGGAGCGGGTGGCGGTGTACGGCGGGACGTTCGCGGCGGGGCCGAGAAGGGAAGGGGGCTGGCGGGTGTCTGCGGTGCTGCCGAGGTGACCAGGGTGCTGGTGGCCGACGACCAGGCGTTGGTGCGGGGCAGCTTCCGCGTGCTCGTGGAGAGCGCGCCAGGGCTGACCGCGGTCGGCGAGGCGTCGAACGGGAAGGAGGCCGTGGAGCTGGCGGCACGCGAGCGGCCGGACGTCGTGCTGATGGACGTGCGGATGCCGGAGCTGAACGGCATCGAGGCGACCGAGCGGATCTGTGCCGACCCGGCGACGGCCGGGGTGCGGGTGCTGATCCTGACCACGTTCGACCTCGACGAGTACGTGTACGCGGCGCTGCGGGCCGGCGCGAGCGGGTTCCTGCTCAAGGACACGCCGCCCGCGGACCTGTTGACGGCAATCGAGGTCGTCGCGGCCGGTGAGGCGTTGCTCGCGCCGTCGGTCACGCGGCGGTTGATCGCGGAGTTCACCCGCCAGCCGGAGAAGCCGAGGTTGCCGGCCACGCTCGACGACCTCACCGAACGGGAGCGCGAGGTGTTGCTGCTGATCGCCTGCGGCCGGTCGAACTCGGAGATCGCCACGCAGCTGTACCTCGGCATGGCCACGGTGAAGACCCACATCGGCAGGCTGCTGAGCAAGCTGGGGGCGAGGGACCGGGCGCAGCTGGTCATCGCCGCGTACGAGGCCGGTCTCGTCCGTCCGGGTTGATTCCGTGCGGGTTGATTCCGTGCGGGTTGATTCCGTGCGGGTTGATTGCGGGTTGATACTGTCGCCGCGTGCCAGTCACCGCCGATGACGTCGACCTGTCGGTCCGCCTCACGATCGAGGCCTTCGGCGGTGTGGCCGACGGCTGGGACGCGCCGGCCGGAACGCTGGAGTGGACGTGCTGGGAGACCGCCGAGCACGTGGCCGACGACCTGTTCTTCTACGCGACGCAGATCGGCGCCCGCGCGTTGCGGCACGCGGTCCCGTTCGGATACGGGGCGCTGCGGGAAGGCGGGCCCGACCTGACGATCACCGCCAGGCGCGAGGCCGGACCCGCCGGACTACTGCAGGTCGTCGAGGCATGCGGGGCACTACTGACCGCCGTGGTCCGCACCGCTCCCCCGGAAGCCAGGGCGCACCACGTCTTCGGCGACGGTGACGCCGAGGGGTTCGCCGCGATGGGGGTCGCCGAGATGCTGGTGCACGCGCACGACATCGCGGCGGGCCTCGGTGTCGGCTGGCAGCCGCCCGCCGACCTGTGCGCACGTGTACTGGCCCGGCTGTTCCCGGACGTCACATCGACCGACGACCCGTGGCGGACGCTGCTGTGGGCCACCGGCCGGGATGACCTCCCCGACCGGCCGCGGCGGACGGAATGGCGCTGGCACAGCGGCCCTATACCGGCCGCCTGAGCACCCGGTACATCACCGGGGCCGCGAGCAACACCCCACCCAGCAACAGGATCCCGCTCTCGGTCCACTGGAAACGCCAGTACCGGTCCTGCGGCTGGACGTAGAAGGCGAGGCGATAGCCGGCTTTCTCGACGCAGTCCGTGTACGTGATCTGGTCCGCCTCCGCGCATGCCGGTGGGTCGGCGACCGGGGTGCCGGACGGGTCGACCCACGTCGAATCGGTGATCATGGCCCCCGGCTCCGGTCCCTTGTCCGACTGCTGAAACAGCGGTTCCGCGTAGTTCTGCCGCGCCTGCAGGAGCCCGAAGAGCACCAGCATGAACACGGCGATCGTCACCGCCATGGCCGGCAGCAGCCTGCGCAGCACCCCGCCCGCGGCGGCGCCCAGCAGGAACGCGAACAACCACCACGCACCCGCCGCCACCCCCGAGCCGCCGAACAGCGCGTCGTCGCTGAACACGCTCTGTTGGAACCTCGTCGCCCAGGCGCTGACCATCAGGCCGGTCACGAGGCCGGCGACAGTCACCGCCAGGCCGAGCGAGCCGAGCTTCGTCAGCAGCCAGCGCCGTCGCGACACGGACTGCGTCCACGCGAGCCGGTGCGTACCCCGCTCGAACTCGCGCGAGAGCATCGGGGCACCCCAGAAGATCCCGACGAGGAGCGGCGCGACCGGCAACATGCCCAGGTAGACGTAGGCAGCGGACCCCTGCACCAGCATGAGCACGCCCAGCACCACCAGCAGGCCGACGGTGGCCAGCGCCTGCGTCCGGTGCTGGCGCCACAACAACCACACCATCCCGAAATGTCCTTTCATCGAAATGGGAGTCATGCCAGGACCGGCCGAGGCAGTGCCGCGGCGTCCGGGCGGCGCAGGTACGCGAGGACCAGTTCCTCGAGCCCCACCCCGCGGGACGTCCACCGCGGGTCGACTGGCGCGTCCCCGGAACGTACGAGCACCGTCGCCTGGCGCTCGGTTCGTGAGTCGTCCACAACGGACAGTGGCAGGGTGTCGGCCAGTTCCACCGGGCCGGTCAGCAACCGGTGCGAGCCGAGGAGGTCCTCGATGTCGCCGGACACCTGGACTTGGCCGCGGTTCAGCACGACCAGCCAGTCACACGTGTCCTCCAGGTCCGACACCACGTGCGAGGACAGCACCACGGTCATCCCGCCTTCGGCGACCGCGGCCATCAGCCCACGCATGACGTCGTGCCGGGCCAGCGGGTCGAGGTTCGCGAGCGGTTCGTCGAGCACCAGCAGTTCCGGCCGTTTGGCGAGTGCGACCGTCAGCGCCACCTGTGCCCGCTGACCGCCTGACAGCCGGCCCACCTTGCGGTGCATGGGAATCTCCAGCGACGCGAGCCGCGTCGTGGCGAGCGCGGCGTCCCAGTGCGGGTTCGTGTGCGCGCCGAAACGCAGCATGTCCGCCACCGAGAAGCCGTCGTAGAGCGGCTTGTCCTGGGCCAGGAAAGCGATACGCGGCAGCGTCTCGCGGGTGCCGGCCGGGTGGCCGAGCACCGTAACGTTCCCCTCCTCCGCGGCCAGCAGGCCGACGATGATGTGCAGCAAGGTCGTCTTGCCCGCCCCGTTCGGCCCGACCAGCGCGACCACCCGGCCGGCCGGGACCGAGACGGAACAGTCCCGCAACACCCAGTTCCGCCGGTACCGCTTCCCAACCCCCGTCAAGGTCACAGTCATGCCGTGTCCTCCCCTATCCGAAAAGAATCCAGCACCACCGATGCGAACAACGCCTCCACGTCCTCCACGTCCAGCCCCGCCGAGCGCGCGTCGCGCACCCAGCCGGTGAGCGACTCCCGCAGCCGTGCGTGCTCGGCGACCGAAGCGCCGCCGAGCGAGCGCTGCACGAACGTGCCCAGCCCGGGCCGGCCCACGACGAGCCCCTCGCGCTCCAGCTCGCGGTACGCCTTCAACACGGTGTTGGGGTTGATGGCCAACTTGTCCACCACCTCCTTCGCCGTCGGCAGCCGGTCCCCCGGCCGCAGCGTTCCGAGCCGCAGTGCGTGTCTGACCTGGTGGACGAGTTGCAGGTATGTGGCGACCCCGGAGCCGCGATCGAGCCTGAAGTCGACCACGAAGCAACACCCTTTCCCTAATGAAGTAGTGAAATAGTGGAGGTACACGCAACTGTTGTCAAGCGGAACGCAGTTTCACGCGATTGGGTCTCGGTACTCGCTGGTCCCCGGTTACGCTGGCGATCACGTCAGGGGGACGTGTACGAAAGGCTTCATCCGGCATCGAGAACCTCTTGGGGGGACAGGTCATGAGTGCTCCCACCGCGCCACCACCGGTGCGTACGCAAGCGATGCCGGAGAGTGTCGGCAGGGTCGCCGAGGCGCGTGCCCTGTCCCGCACGACGCCGGGCGTGCTGATCTTGTTCATCGTGGCGCTCGTCGCCGCGAGCGTGGTGGTGGGCGTGGTCACCGCGGTCAGCGTGCAGAGCCGCGCGCAGGCGCTGGACAACCTGTCCGGCCGGAGCGGGCCGCTGTCGGTCGCCGCGCAGGACCTCTACCGGTCGCTCTCGGACGCGGACGCGACCGCCAACAGCGCGTTCCTCGCGGGCGGCGTCGAGTCGAAGGCGGTGCGGGACCGGTACGAGAAGGACATGGCGGAGGCCCAGCACGCGCTCGCCATCGCGGTGGCCGCCCGGGAGCCCGCCGACCTGGCCGACCCGAACAGCCCGCTCGCCATCCTGACCAGCCAGCTGTCCACGTACGCCGGCATCGTCGAGATCGCACGGACGAACAACCTCCACGGCTACCCCGTCGGCGCCGCCTACCAGCGCGAGGCGTCGACGCTCATGCACGACAAACTGCTTCGAGCGGCTCGGTCGCTTTACGAGATGGAGACCCGGGGCGTCGCCGACGACCAGGACTCGGCCACGTCGTGGCTGGGACTGACGGTCGAGGTGCTGCTCGGGCTGGCCACGCTCGCCCTGCTCGTCCAAGCGCAGCGGTACGTCCGCAGGCGCACCCGCCGACGCATCAACGTCGGGCTCGCCGTCGCCACGGTCGCCGCGCTGGCCTCGCTGGTGTGGGTGCTGGCCGCGTCCATCGGCGTGATGACGAACGTGCACGCGAGCCGCGAGGACGGCTCGGACCAGACGAAGGTCCTGGCCGACGCCCGGATCAACGTGCTCGCCGCGCGTGGCGACGAGACCCTCACGCTCGTGGCGAGGGGCTCCGGCACCACGATCGAGCAGGACTACGTGGCCACCCGCAAGACCCTCGCCACCCAGGAGCTGCCCGGCGCGCGCGACCTCGCCACCGACGACGACGTGCGGGCCAACGTGCAGACCGCGATCGACCAGGAGATCGCCTGGCACAAGACGCACGTCGAGATCCGGACGGCGGACGACGATGGCGACTTCCCCGGTGCGGTCGACAAGGCGCTGACCGGCGCGGCGAAGCAGTTCGACCAGGTCGACCAGGCGCTGAACGACGCGATCGGCAAGACCACCAACGCCTTCGACAAGGAGGTGTCCCAGGCGTCCGACGCGTTGACGGGCCTGGTCGCCGGCGTGATCCTGCTGGCGCTGGTGACGGCCGTCGGCGCGGTGACCGGGATCTGGCAGCGGCTCAAGGAGTACCGATGAAGGCGATCACGCTCGTACTCGCCGTGGTGCTCGTCGCGGCGGGCTGCTCGGCGGCCCCCAGCGCGGTCGGCACCCAGAACCCGGCGGCGGTCCAGCCCCTGCCGGCCGGGGCCACGGTGGTCACCACGACGCCGGTTCCGTCCGTGGACGGCAGCTGCGGTGACCCGAAGGCGAGCTACCGCCCGGACGCCGCGCTACCCGCCCCCGGCGCCTTCGAGTCCGGCTCGATGATGGCCACGATCCACCAACGCGGCAGGCTGAAGGTCGGCGTCGACCAGAACACCTACCGGTTCGCCTACCGGGACTCCCAGAGCGGGCAGATCGAGGGGTTCGCGCTCGACATCGCCCACCAGATCGCCAGGGCCATCTTCGGCGACGACGGACCGGAGCGGCTCCAGCTCGTCGTGCTCACGTCGGCGCAACGCATTCCGGCGGTCAAGAACGGCGACGTCGACCTCGTCGTGCACTCCATGACCGCCAACTGCGAGCGGTGGAAGGACGTGGACTTCTCGGCGATCTTCTACGAGGCCGAGCAGAAGGTCCTGGTACGGAAGAACTCGGGATACAAGGACCGAAACTCGTTGGCGGGCAAGAAAGTGTGTGCCACCAAGGACTCCACCTCACTCGCCAGGATCGTCAACCTGGACGTCACCCCCAAGCCGATCGGCATGCAGGTGCCCGGCTGGACCGACTGCCTCGTGATGCTGCAGCAGAACCAGGTCTACGCGATCTCCACGGACGACACGATCCTCGCCGGTCTCGCCGCGCAGGACCCGTTCACCGTCGTGGAGAAGGACGGGATCGCCCCGGAGCCCTACGGCATCGCGATTCCCAAGGACCACGTCGAGTTCGTGAAGTTCGTGAACTCGGTGCTCGAGCGGATCAAGGCAGACGGCACCTGGACGAACAGCTACAACAAGTGGCTGGCGGAGCTGCTCGGCCCGGCGCCCGTCCCGCCGGCCGCGGTGTACAAGAGCTGAGCGGCGATGGACGGGATCTTGTCGAGCCGCGAGGAGATCGACCGCGCGCTGGCTCAGGTGGAGGCCGACAGCGAGCGGATCGCCGCGTCGCTCGTGGAGATGGACGCCCATCCCGGGCACCGGTTGCTGCGGGACACCGCGCTCGCCGGGCTGACGGCGAAGCGCTGGACCGAGGCGTCCGCCGCGATGACGACGCTGTGGGAGCAGTACACGACCTACCGGGACCTCGTCGCCCGCGCGCGCGAGGTCCGGTCCCGCCGGTCCAGGCCGGGCGACGAGGAGATCGAGGAGCTGACCCACATCCTGGGCGGTCCGGTCGTGGAGCTGGACTCCGAGGCCATCCCGATCGAACGGCGCGGGCTGACCGGCGCGGCACAGGTCACCGAGCGGATCACGATGGCCGAGCTGCTCGGCCGGATGCGCCAGGCCTTCGACACGGTGACCGCGGTGCTCGCGGCCGCCGAGTCCGCGTGGTCGGCGGCGATCGGCCGGCTCGACCCGATCGACCGGCGCGTGCACGCGGTCTCGGTGCTGGCGGAGTCGGTCGGCGAGGGTGACTTCGCGAACCTGCGCCGGGACCTGGAGAAGGCTCGCGAGCTGGTGCTCACCGACGTCCTGACCGCGCAGGCCACCGACGCGCTGCCGGAGATCGAGCGCCGGCTGACCGAGCTGGAGACCCGGCTGACCGAGCTGGCCAGGATCCGCGACGAGTTCTCCTCCCGGCTGGCGGCGCTGGACTCGGTGGTGTCGGACGTCGAGGCGGCCGAGGCGATGGCACGGCAGACGTACACGGCGGTGCTGGACAAGATCGCGTCACCCGGCCTGCCCACGCCGACGGACCAGGGCTCGGCGGCCATCCACGGTCGACTGCAGCGGCTGCGGGCGCGGACGGACACCGCGGGCTGGGCGACGCTGGGCCGGGAGACCGACGAGCTCGACCGGTTCGCGATGACCACGCTCGACTCGGTTCGCACCTCGGTCCGTGCCATCACGGGTTTGTTGGACCGCCGCGCGGAGCTGCGTGGCCGGTTGGAGGCGTACCAGGTGAAGGCGGCACGGCTCGGGCACGCGGAGGACGCGGAGCTGTCCGGGTTGCACGACGAGGCACACGAGATCCTGTTCACCGCGCCGTGTGACCTGCCGGCGGCGACCCGCGCGCTGAACCGCTACCGCCAGGCGATCCAGGACCGGACCCGCGAGGAGGGGACACCATGAGCGGAGCTCGCGGAGGCTGCCCGCACGAATGGGACTTTCGTACGGGGTCGGGGAGCAAGATGGACGGTTCGCTCGTTGCCATGGAGGTAGCGTCGGGCAGGGCGGGGAAAGGCGTGAGGGCGTCATGACGGTATGCCCCCGGACCGGCTGCGACGGCACGCTCGACGAGGACGGCTTCTGCGACACCTGCGGCCTCGAAGCCCCCGCTGCAGCCAGCGCGCCCGCTTCCGCGGAGGCGCCCGCTGCGGCGAAAGCGGCGGCATCCGCGAAAGCGCCCGCCGCGGCGAAGGCGCCCGGCGCGTCGAGGGCGGCGGCATCCGCGAAGGCGCCCGGCGGAGGGAAGGCTGCGGCATCCGCGTCGAGCAGCCGGACGACGCCGGACGACGCCACCCCGCCCGCTCCCCCGACGCCCGCCTCCCTCGGCGGTCTGTCCTGCCCGCGCGACGACTGCGACGGCACGCTCGACGAGGACGGCTTCTGCGACACCTGCGGCCTCGAGGCCCCCGCCGGCACCATGCCCCCCGCGGCGCCGGCCAAGCCGGCCACGTTCGGGCCCACCGGCGGCGCCACGGAGGACCACGACCCCGGCAGCACACGCACCGGCAGCATCCGTACGGGCTCGGTCGCGACCGGCTGGACGGCGTCGACCGGCGCCGTCACGAGCAGCTCGCGTCGCGGCTCGACGCGTTCGTCCAGTCGTGGACTGCTCGGCGCGGGCCTGGTCGAGGTGCCTCGCGTCCCGTACCGGGACCCGAAGGCCGCCGTTCTCGACGATCCGAAGGTCCCCGAGGAGAAGCGGTTCTGCAGCAACTGCGGCGCGAAGGTGGGTCGCGGCAAGGACGGCAAGCCCGGTCGCACCGAGGGGTTCTGCACGTCCTGCCGGAACCGCTTCTCGTTCTCCCCCAAGCTTTCCGCGGGTGAGATCCTGCACGACCAGTACGAGGTGCTCGGCTGCCTCGCGCACGGCGGGCTCGGCTGGATCTACCTCGCGCTGGATCGGGCCGTCGCCGACCGGTGGGTCGTGCTCAAGGGCCTGCTCGACACCGGCGACGTGGACGCGCTCGCCGCCGCCGTCGCGGAGCGGCGGTTCCTCGCCGAGGTCGAGCATCCGAACATCGTCAAGATCCACAACTTCGTCCAGCACCTCGACAAGGAAACCAACACGATGGTCGGCTACATCGTGATGGAGTACGTCGGGGGTCAGTCCATCAAAGAGATGCTCAAGGACATCCGCGCTGCCGAGGGGCCGCAGGCGTGCCTGCCGCTGGACCGCGCGATCGCCTACGTGCTGGAGATGCTGCCGCCAATCGGCTACCTGCACACGCTGAACCTCCTGTTCTGCGACTTCAAGCCGGACAACGTGATCCAGACCGAGGAACTGCTCAAGCTGATCGACCTCGGCGCCGTCCGGCATCTGGACGACGACGACAGCGCCGTCTACGGCACGATCGGCTACCAGGCGCCGGAGATCGCCGCCGTGGGTCCGTCGGTCTCCTCGGACCTGTACACCATCGGCCGCACGCTCGCGGTGATGGCGTTCCCGTTCGACTTCCAGCGCTCGTACGTCGACCGGTTGCCGAACCCGGCCGAGGAGCCGCTGCTCGCGCGGTACGACTCGTTCTACCGGTTCCTGCTCCGCGCGACCGCGAGTGAGCCGTCCGCGCGCTTCACCTCCGCCGAGGAGATGAAGGACCAGCTGACCGGCGTGCTGCGTGAGGTGCTGGCGACCGACGACCTCCAGCCGCGGCCCGGCCCGTCCGCGGAGTTCACGCCGGAGCGCCGCTCGTTCGCCATCGACCTCGCGGCCGGCCCGGCCATGCCGTCGCTGGTCCACTCGCTGCCGGTGCCCAGGGTGGACGGCAACGACCCGGCGGCCGCGTTCCTCGCGACGGTCACGTCGACCGACCCGCTGGCGCTGGTCGACGAGCTGCGCATGGCGCCGCACTCGTCGGTCGAGGTGCGGCTGCGGATCGCCCGCGCCTACCTGGAGGGGGGCGAGTTCGCCTCCGCCCGCCGCCGGCTGCTCGAGCTGTCCACGGACGCGCTCGACCTGGAGCGGCTGTGGCTCGTCGAGTGGTACCGGGGCATGCTCGGGCTGGCCGAGAACAAGCCCGCGCAGGCGGCCGAGCACTTCGACAAGGTCTACTCGGCGGTGCCGGGCGAGGCCGCGCCGAAGCTCGCGCTCGCGGCGTGCGCGGAGGCGCGGGGCGACTGGGCGACGGCCGACCGCTTCTACCGCGTCGTGTGGGGCACGGACCGCGGCTACGTGAGCGCGGCGTTCGGCCTCGCGCGGTCCTTGATCGCGACGGGCAACCGGTCGGAGGCGTTCGACGTCCTGTGTTCCGTGCCGGAGACGTCGAACCATCATGTGACCGCCCGGCTCGCGGCCGCCGACGTGCGGGTGCGGGACGTTCCGGCGAACGATCTCACCGAGGACGACCTGGTCGCCGCCGGTGAACTGCTCACCGACCTCGACCTGGACGTGGTCCGCAGGGCGCACGCGTCGGAGCGGGTCTTCTCCGCCGCGCTGGCGTGGCTGCCCCACAACGGGAACTCGAGCGGGTCTGTGCTTGGCTGCGCACTGACGGACATCGACCTGCGGGCCGCGCTGGAGAGCTGCTACCGGACACTCGCGCGGCACGCGAACAGCACGAGGGAGCGCATCACATTGGTGGACAGCGCGAACCAGATCCGACCGAGGACGTGGGTGTGACCGTAACCAACTGCCCCGGCTGCGGCACCCCCGTCGGACCCGAGGACCGCTTCTGCGAGAACTGCGGACAGAGTCTCCTTGTGCAACGGACCCCGCTCGGTGGGCCGACGCTGAAACCGGCCGGCGGCGCGTGCGTGGCCTGCGGCGGCGAGCACGTCGGCGCCGACGGGTTCTGCGAGGACTGCGGGCGTGCGCAGCCGAGCGGGCGGGACCGGATGGAGTGCGACCTCGGGCTGGTCGTCGGCGTCAGCGACAAGGGCAACCGGCGGGCGCGCAACGAGGACTCGATGGCGTTCGGGACGGTGCTCGGCGGGGACGCCCCGCCGACGGTCGTCGCGGTGGTGTGTGATGGGGTCGCGACCTCCGACCGGGCCGACAGCGCCTCGCAGCGCGCCGTGGACGAGGCCACTTCCGTGCTGCTCGACGCGGTGCTCGAGAACGGTGACCCGACCGCGGCGACGAAGGCCGCGGTGGCGCAGGCGATCTCTGCGGTGGCGCAGCTCGCCGACCCGAACGTGCCCGGCACCGCGCCGTCCTGCACGTTCGTGTCCGTCGTGGTGACGCCGACCGAGGTGACGGTGGGGTCGGTCGGCGACAGCAGGGTGTACTGGCTGGCCGCGCCGGACTCGGCGGCCATGTCCTCCCGCATGCTGACGGCCGACGACACCGTGGCGGCCGAGCTCATGGCCGAGGGCCTGAGCGAGGAGGAGGCCAACGCGGTGTACCAGGCGCACGCCCTGTCCAAGTGGATCGGCGCGGACGCCGGCGAGATCGAGCCGCGCGTGGTGACCGTCGCGCCGGGCGGGCCGGGGCACGTGCTGCTGTGCAGCGACGGCCTGTGGAACTACGTGCCGGACGCGGCGGCGCTCACGGAGGTCATGCCGGCCGAGGGTGGCATGACGGCCGCGGCGGAACTGACCGCGCTGGCGCTGAAGCTCGGCGGCCACGACAACATCACGACGGTGCTCGTGCCGTTCCCGCCGACCGGAGGGGAGAAACCATGACCGACTTCTCGGTGGAGGTCTACCAGAACGAGTACTTGGCGGCGGGTTCCGCCGAGGTGAACGCGATCGTCACGGTCACGTCGACGGGCGCGCCCACCGGGCCCAGCGTCTCGGGCGGCGCCGCCGAGGTGATCATCGTCGACTGCTCCGGGTCGATGCACGTGCCCCGCACGAAGCTGGCGTCGGCCAAGCAGGCGACGGCCGCGGCCATCGACACGTTGCGCGACGGCGTGGAGTTCGCCGTCGTGGCCGGCACGGACGAGTCGCGGCTGGTGTATCCCTACCAGCACGGCATGGTGGTCTCCTCGCCGCAGACGCGGGCCGAGGCCAAGGAGGCGGTGACGAAGCTCGCCGCCAACGGCGGCACGGCGATCGGCAAGTGGCTGCGGCTGGCCGACTCGCTGTTCGCGACGTCGGCGGCGCCGATGCGGCACGCGATCCTGCTGACCGACGGCCAGAACATGCACGAGACGCCGCGCCAGCTCGCCAGGACGCTGCAGGAGGTGGCCGGGCACTTCGTGTGCGACTGCCGCGGCGTCGGCACCGACTGGGAGGTCAAGGAGCTGCGGACGATCGCCGACACGCTGCTCGGCACGGTCGACATCGTGGCCGAGCCGGAGGGCCTCGAGGCGGACTTCCGCGCGATGGCGGCCTCGGCGATGGACAAGGCGGTCGCGGACGTGGCGCTGCGGCTGTGGACGCCGATGGGCGCGACGGTCAAGTTCGTGAAGCAGGTGGAGCCCACGCTCGCGGACCTCACCGCGCGGCGGGTCGAGGTGCCGCCGCGCAGCGGTGACTACCCGACCGGCTCGTGGGGCTCGGAGACGCGGGACTACCACGTGTGCGTGCAGGTGCCGGCCGCGGCGCCGGGCGAGCGGATGCTGGCCGGGCGGGTGAGCCTGGTGGTGCCGGGCTCCGCCGGCGCGGAGGAGCAGGTGCTCGGCAAGGGCCGGATCCTGGCCGTGTGGACCGAGGACACGGCGCTGTCCACGCGCATCAACCGGGAGGTCGCGCACTACACCGGTCAGGCCGAGCTGGCGTCGGCGATCCAGGAGGGGCTGGAGGCACGCAAGGCGGGCGACGTCGAGACGGCGACCGCGAAGCTGGGCCGGGCCGTGCAGCTCGCGACCGAGACCGGGCACACGGACACCGCGAAGCTGCTGTCGAAGGTGGTCGACGTCGAGGACGCGCGGACCGGGACGGTGCGGCTGAAGCGCAAGGTGGAGACGGTCGACGAGATGACCCTGGACACCCGGTCGTCCAAGACGATGCGGGTGCGCAAGAAGCAGTCGACGGAAGGCTGAGGCGCTCGATGGCGACCTGTCCACAGGGCCACACCTCGACGGACGAGGAGTACTGCGACGTCTGCGGCCGGGAGATCGGCGGCGCGCCGGCCTCCGTCGCCGACGCGCCCACCTCCGCCGAGGCGCAGCTGCCGGCCGCGGGCACGACCTGCAAGGCGTGCGGTGCCGCGTTGGCCGGACGGTTCTGTGAGGAGTGCGGCCACGACTCGCTCGCGCCGCCGCCCGCGGCGCCCGTGACGGCCGCGGCCAGGACCGTCGTGGTCGAGGACGCGCCACCGGTGCCCACGGACCGGGTGGAGGCGTCCACCTGGACGGCGACCGTGACGGCGGACCGCACGTACTTCGACTCGGTGATGGCGGCGGACGGGCCGGACGCGTCGGCCATCCAGTTCCCGCCGTACTGCCCGGACCGGCACTTCCCGTTGGCGGGCAAGGAGATCAGCATCGGCCGGCAGAGCCGCAGCCGGGGCATCATGCCGGACATCGACCTGCTGGGGCCGCCGGAGGATCCTGGCGTGTCGCACCTGCACGCGCTGCTGATCGCGCAGGCCGACGGTTCGTGGTCCATTGTGGACCTGGACTCGGCGAACGGGACGCAGGTGAACGAGGAGAAGAACCCGTTGCGCCCCAACGTGCCGCGCCCACTGGCCGACGGTGACCGGGTCTACATCGGAGCATGGACCAGGATCACGGTGCGGCGCGCCTGAACGTTCAGTGGTCCTGAACGTTCAGCAACGGAAGGTTATCCGCGGTTGTCCCCGTTCGGACGCAGCTCGTTGCCGCAGGTCGTGGATATGCTGCGCGACATGTCTGGACACCGTGGTCTGCGACTCGTGTTCGCCTTGGCGCTCTTGACGTTGCTCGTACTGAACGGTCAGGAGGCCGGCGCGCTCGGCCGTGCCCGATGGGTCGCGTCGTGGGCGGCGAGCCCGGTCGTCGGGAGCGTGATCCCGTTCTCCGACTGCCCCGCCGGCAACGGGTTGACCGACCAGACGGTCCGCAACGTGGTGTTCGTGAGCGTGGGCGGGAGCTCGGCGCGGGTCCGGCTGACGAACGCCTTCGGCACGACGCCCCTGCGCGTCGGTCGTGCGTCGGTGGCGGTCCAGTCCTCCGCGGCCGACGCGGTGCCCGGCACGGTGCGGGAGCTGAGGTTCCACGGCCACCGGTCGGTGACGATCCCCGCGGGCCGCGAGCTGTTCAGCGATCCCGTGCCCCTGCCCGTGGCGGCGCTGTCGACGCTGCTGGTGAGCGTGTACGTGCCCGGCCCGACCGGTCCCGTCACCAACCACCCGTTCACGGCGCAGGGCAACTTCCTGGCGGCCGGCGACCGGTCCACCGCCGTGGCTGGCGGCTCGTTCGGCAACACGCCGTGCTGGATGTTGGCGGACGGCGTGGACGTGGCGCCGAACCGGCCGGTCGCCGGCTCGGTGGTGGCGTTGGGCGACTCGATCACCGACACGTCGGCGACGACCGGCAACGCCAACCACCGCTGGCCGGACCACCTGGCCCGCCGCCTGAACGCGGTTCACGGCCCGACGATGTCGGTGGTGAACGCGGGCCTGGGCGGTAACCGCGTGCTGCTCCCGCGCGATGGCGAGCCGTTCTACGGCGTCCCGGCCGTGGACCGGCTGGCGCGGGATGTGTTCGCACAGACGGGTGTCCGGACGGTGATCCTGCTGGAAGGCGTGAACGACATCGGTTTCGACGCGGCCGCGCCGGACCTGATCGCGGGCCTGCGGTTCGTCGCAGACCGGACGCACGCGGCGGGCCTGCGGATCGTCGGCGGCACGATCACGCCGTTCGGCGGTTCGTTCATCGAGACACCGGCACGCGTCGAGACGTGGGCCGCGGTCAACGACTGGATCCGCCACAGCGGCACCTTCGACGCGGTGGTCGACTTCGCCGCTGCGACGGCCGCCCCGGACGACCCGACGGCGCTGAACCCGTTGTACGACAGCGGTGACCACCTGCACCCCAACGACGCCGGCACGTCGGCGATGGCGGACGCGATCGACCTGTCGCTGCTACTCCCCCACCAGCACGCCGCGGCGGGCTGACGCCAGCACCAGCTGCCGGACGATGCCGACCAGCCAGACGAACGTGAAGGCGATGACCGTCGGGTTCTTCACGAACAGCAGGACGGCGAGGTAGGTCTGCCGGGCGGACGCCGGCAGCAGGCCGGCGAGCCCCTCGAGGCCGAGGTCGAAGACCGCCGCCGCTGCCGCGAGCAGGCCTGCCTGGCACAGGAGGCTCGGCCAGTGCTCGCGGAGGAAGGCGCGGAGGTGGGCCCGGCTCGGGCGTCCCTTTGGGGTGGCCAGCCGCCAGATCGCGACGAGCAGCAGCAGGCGTGCGGCCATGACGACCACCTCCGAGCCGAGGGCGACCGCGTGCGGGATCTCGTCGGTCCAGTTGACGACGATCAGGCGCTGCACGGACCCGACCAACGACAGCCCGACGACGAGTACGACGTGGCGGCGGTAGAAGTGCCATGCCCAGCGTGGGACGGAGATCGCCAGCCGCCACTCGTGGCGAAGTCTCATGATGCTGCCCTCCAGAGTTATTTTAGTTGACTATACTAAAATAACTGGCCGGGTAAAGTACCTCGCATGCCGAAGGAGGATCACGCAGCTCAGACCGGGCGGACGGGTGACGAGCTGGGCCGCGACCTGAGCACGGCGGTGGTCATGTTCCACGAGGCGGTGGGCGCACACCTGGGCGTGAGCGCGGGCGACCAGCGGGCGCTGACCTTCATCAGCCGCGACGGCGCGATGTCGGCCGGCGAACTGGCGGAGCGGACCGGGCTGACCCCCGGCGCGGTGACGGGCATGATCGACCGGCTGGCCCGCGCCGGCCTGGTCCACCGCGCCCACGACCCGAACGACCGCAGGCGGGTACTGGTCACCGCCACCGGCCACCGACCAGACGTCTTCGGCGACCTGGCCACGGCGATGAACGCCCTGAACTCCCGCTACGACGAGCAGGAGATGCGGGCCATCGCCGACTACCTGACCCGCATGGTGGACATATTGCGCGAGCAGACCCGCAGGTTGACCGCCCGCCGTTGAGCGTCAGGGCCACAACGGCGCGGGGCGGCTGAGCCGCCGACTGACACCACGCCTGGCCGCCCGGGTCGCGGGCGGCCAGGCGGGCCGTCTTCCCTACCCCACCGACACGCTGCCATCACTCTGTCGAACGCACGCGACCTGTCGAGACGCCGTGACCGCCGCGCCCGACAGGCACTGCCCCAGCACCCCGTAGCCGTTCACGTTGGGGTGCCACGACTCCTGGCACGTCTGGAAGTACGTCACGCACGTGTTGGCGATCCGCTGGATGTCCAGCTTGTCGTAGCCGGACAGGCTCGTCACGAACGTTCCGCTCGGACCGTCCATCAGGCGGATCGGGGTCGCCAACGCGTTCGCCGGGCTGCCGTCCTGCTCGCACAGCCGCGCCCCGTTGAACGCGGACTGCACGTTCACGTAGACCAGGTCGTCCGACGGGAACTCCGCCGACAGCGTCTGGTGTGCCGACCGCACGATCGTCCCGAGCGCCTGCGAGAACAGGTGACCCGCCGCCAGGGTCGCGCGGTGGGCCGGGCAGCCCGCCGCGTACCGCTCCGCCCCGAGGGCGCGGAACTTGTCGCGGTCGTCGGCCCGGCCGTCCTCCTCCCAGTAGCGCTGGGCGTAGTCCGTCGGCAGTGGGTTCGTGTAGTCCTGGAACACCACCCGGTGCTGACCGTCCGCGTCGACCTGGTCCAACGTGGTCAGCAACGCGCGCAACGCGGTGGTCGTCTCCGCGGTCGCCGACGACACCTCCGCGTCGGTGGCCAGGTCCGACAGCGTGCACGGCTCCTGCGGCACCGGACCGCCCAGGTACGCCCAGAACTCCCACCAACCCGTCCACGCGTCGGCGATGAACCTGTTGGCACACACCGAAGCCGCGTCGCCGAAGGTGAAGGAGCTGTTGTTCGAGCCCAGTCCCACCAGGACCAGGTCGATGTCGTGGGTGGCCGCCACCGCACGCAGCTGGTCGAGCTGGGACGCCACCGAGCGGCCCTTGGCGCGGCCCGGCGAAGCGTTCAGCACGTCGTACGGCTGGCCGCCCGAGCACGCGAGGTTGAAGCGGTCCTGGATGCCGGGCAACGTCGCCCGGAACAGCGACGCGTTCGGTGACCGGTGACAGAAGTACGCGTTGGTGTTGTCCGCCGACCAGCCGGGAAAGCCCTGGGACACTCCGTTGACGTCTGTCACGGCGGAGTAGTTCCCGCCGCCTTCGCCGGAGATGAAGCTGTCCCCGAGCGCCACGGCGGCGGTCGGCAAAGCGGTTGTTGAAGCGGTGGGTTCGGCGGCGGTGGCGGCCGGCGCGCCAAGCACGAGGAGCACGGCGGCTGCCGCGAGGTAACGCAGGGACATCACGGCCCTCCAGATCGGGCACGAATGTGAATTAATTTCAAACACGAATTCTGCTCACTAACGCAGCCAGGAGTCAAGATCACCGTTGCAATAGCGCATGCGTTCGAGCACGGCACGTAGTAATAGCGACCATACGGACGGAATTGCCAACTAATGGTGTGACATGCCGTGACAAGACATGCGCACACAGTGCACGGTATAGGGCATGTCCTTAGAAGGCCTCCGCTACCGATTACTCGTCCAGTGCCCGCTCGAGCGAGCGGACACCGTCGCGCCCATCACCGCCCGGTACCACTCCGGGCTCGTACTGACCGGACCCAAGCCCCGCTCGACCGTCCGACACCTCCACCGCCTCGGCTACCAAGCCCCGATCCTCTGCGACGCCGCCCGCTACACCGGACGCCACCGCGTCCCGGCCGGCGCCGGCCTCAGCCGCGACTGGACGGCCGAACAACACGACCTCGGCCTCGTCGCCCTCACCGACTCCGGCTACCTCGCCGCCGGCGACTGGGCCGGCCTCTACCGCGTCCTCCACGACGCCGCCCACCAACCGCAGCCGCTGGTCGTCACCCTTCCCCTGGCCAACGGTTGGTTCGCCGAGCGGACGCAGCTCACCCGGCTGATCGCCACGCTCAACGACGCACGCCTACCCGTCGCCGTCGTCGGCACCCGATATGTCACCGGCGGGCTCGTCCGGCTGCTCGCCGCCACCGTGCCCGTGCTCGTGCTCCGCTCCGACATCGGCGCGCTCGGCGCGCTGTGCCACGGCGCCCACACCGGCGCGCTCGGCATCACCTCCGGCCTCTTCGTGCCGGCCCTGCTCGGTCACCACCGACCGGCCGTGCTCGCCCGGATCGTGTCCAGGACGCCCGATCTCGCGCACCTGTGGCCGTGCCGCTGCCCCGAATGCACCGGCGCCGTACCGACCCATCTGGACCCCGAAGGCATCTACCGGCACTCGCTGCACACCCAGCTCGCGCTCGGCGACCAGCTGCACCACGACGCCATGACCTGGCGGGAGAGCTGTGGTGACGCGCTCGCCGTGCACCGGAAGGTCGCCGAGGTCATGCCGAACTGGCCGCCGCCGGAGGCACTCCAGCGGTGGCACGAGCTGGATCCGCCCGCCATCCCCCGGCAGACCGCCGGGGAGCACGCCCCTCGGTTCGGATAGCCCCAGGACGTGGCACCATCGATGTCACCATGACTCTGACTGATGTGCTGCCCGCCGAGCAGGATCCGGACACCCTCTTCGACGCCTTCTCCACGTGGGCGGAGGGCGAGGGTCTTTCGCTGTACCCGGCGCAGCAGGAGGCGATGATCGAGATCGTCTCCGGGGCGAACGTCATCCTGTCCACGCCGACGGGCTCCGGTAAGAGCATGGTGGCCACCGGCGCGCACTTCGCCGCGCTCGCCGGCGGCCAGCGCAGCTTCTACACCGCGCCGATCAAGGCACTGGTGAGTGAGAAGTTCTTCGCGCTGTGCGACATCTTCGGCGCCGACAAGGTCGGCATGATCACCGGCGACTCGAGCGTCAACGCGGGCGCGCCGATCATCTGCTGCACGGCGGAGATCCTCGCCAACATCGCGTTGCGGGAGGGGAACGCGGCGGACGTCGGCGTGGTGATCATGGACGAGTTCCACTTCTACGCCGAGCCGGACCGCGGGTGGGCCTGGCAGATTCCCCTGCTGGAGCTGTCGAAGGCGCAGTTCCTGCTGATGTCGGCGACACTCGGCGACGTCGCGCGCTTCCAGGAGGACCTGACCCGCCGCACCGGCCGGCCGACGGCGGTCGTCACCTCCGCCGAACGGCCGGTGCCGCTGTTCTACTCGTTCCGCCTCACCCCGCTGCACGAGACGATCGAGGAGCTGCTCGGCACCAACCAGGCGCCGATCTACGTCGTGCACTTCACGCAGGCCGCGGCGCTCGAACGCGCGCAGAACCTGATGAGCATCAACGTGTGCACGCGCGAGGAGAAGGACCAGATCGCGAAGCTCATCGGCAACTTCCGGTTCACCGCCGGCTTCGGCAGGACGCTGTCGCGCCTGGTGCGGCACGGGATCGGCGTGCACCACGCGGGCATGCTGCCCAAGTACCGCCGGCTCGTCGAGCGCCTCGCCCAGGCCGGCCTGATGAAGGTCGTGTGCGGCACCGACACGCTCGGTGTCGGCATCAACGTGCCGATCCGCACGGTCGTGTTCACCGCGCTGTCCAAGTACGACGGGCAGCGGGTGCGGCTGCTCAAGGCACGCGAGTTCCACCAGATCGCCGGCCGCGCGGGCCGGGCGGGCTACGACACGGTCGGCAACGTGGTCGTACAGGCGCCCGAGCACGTCATCGACAACGAGAAGGCGCTGGCCAAGGCGGGCGACGACCCGAAGAAGCGTCGCAAGGTCGTGAAGAAGAAGCCGCCGGAGGGCTCGATCGGCTGGGGCGAACCGACGTTCCAGCGCCTGGTCGAGGCGGAGCCCGAGGCGCTCACGTCGAGCTTCGCGGTCACGCATTCCATGCTGCTCAACGTGATCGGCCGGCCGGGCGACGCGTTCACGGCCATGCGCAGGCTGCTGGAGGACAACCACGAGGAGCGGCCGGCGCAGCGCAGGCACATCCGCCGCGCGATCGCGATCTACCGGGCGTTGCTGTCCGCCGGGGTGGTCGAGCGGCTGTCCGAGCCCGACGAGCAGGGGCGGTCGATCCGGCTGACCGTGGACCTGCAGCTGGACTTCGCACTGAACCAGCCGCTGTCACCGTTCGCGCTGGCCGTGATCGAGCTGCTGGACCGGGAGTCGCCCTCCTACGCGCTGGACGTGCTGTCGGTCATCGAGTCCACCCTGGAGGATCCCCGCCAGATCCTGTCCGCGCAGGAGCACAAGGCGCGGGGTGAGGCCGTGCAGGCGCTGAAGGCCGACGGGGTGGAGTACGAGGAGCGGATGGCGCTGCTCGAGAACGTCACCTACCCCAAGCCGCTGGCCGAGGAGCTGCTGAACGGGGCGTACGAGACCTACCGGCGGGGGCACCCGTGGGTCGGCGACTACCACGTGCGGCCCAAGTCCGTGGCACGCGACATGTTCGAGCGGTCCATGACCTTCACCGAGTACGTCGGCTTCTACCAGCTCGCCCGCAGTGAGGGCATCGTGCTGCGGTACCTGGCCGACGCGTACAAGGCGCTGCGGCAGACGGTGCCGGACGAGGCGAAGACCGAGGAGCTTGCGGACCTCACCGAGTGGCTCGGGGAGCTGGTCCGCCAGGTCGACTCGAGCCTGCTCGACGAGTGGGAAAGGCTGACCAACCCGGACGACGAGGTCCTGTCGGCGGACGCGGACGAGCGGGCGCCCGCGGTGACGCGGAACGTGCGGGCGTTCCGGGTGCTGGTGCGCAACGCGTTGTTCCACCGGGTGCAGCTGGCGGCCGCGCGGCGGTGGGCCGACCTTGGCGAGCTCGACCGCGACGCCGGCTGGGACGCCGAGTCCTGGGCCGACGCGCTGGAGCCGTACTTCGACGAGCACGACCAGATCCGGACGGGCCCGGACGCGCGTGGGCCACGGTTCCTGATGATCACCGAGCACGAGGACCGCTGGGCGGCAAGGCAGATCTTCGACGACCCGGCCGGCGACGGCGACTGGGGCTTCACCGCGGAGATCGACCTGGCCGCCTCCGACGAGATCGGCGCGGCGGCGGTCCGGGTGCTCGACGCCGGCCAGCTCTGACGCGCGCTCAGCCGCGGGTGGGCCAGCGGGTGGGGCTCCACTCGGCGCGGGTGGCGCCGAGCGGCTCGAAGCCGAGCCGCGGGTCGTCCGACTGGACCAGGCACAGCAGGCGGTGACCGACGAGCATGGCCGAGCGGGCCGTGCCCGCGATGATGTCGAGGATGACCTGCGCGGCCCGGGGCTCGCGGCCGGCGAAGGCGTCGTAGCCGGTGAACACGAGGACCGTGCCGGTGGCGTCGGGGGACGCGCCGTAGTCGTAGGTCGCGACGTCGCGCATGCAGTCGTTGAACGCGTCGAGGTTGTGGCCGTAGTAGTCCGGGAAGTCCAGGCCGGCCTTGATGTCCTCGTGGAAGCCGGCCAGGGTGGTCCATCCACCCGCGGCCAGGCCGACCAGCTGGTAGCCGTGTTCGGCGAGCCAGGCCGTGGTCTCCGCCAGGACCTCGCGACTCCGGAACAGGGTCACCGGGCCGTTCGTCGCGAGGAGGAACGCGCGATCCACGGCCAGGTCGGTGCGAAGATCGAAAGGAGCCACGCGGCCAGCGTAGTTATCGCAGCAGCGCACGCACTTCCCGGTCCGGCACCTGGGTGAAGTCGTCGTACCACTGGCCGACCGCGGAGAAGTCGGCCGGCGCCGCCGGGCAGACGATCTCGTCCGCGAGGGGCGCCAGGGCACGCAGCGACTCCGGCGGCGCGACCGGCACGGCCAGGATGATGCGCGACGTGCCGAGGTGCCGCAGGATCCGCAGCGCGGCGATCACGGTGGCGCCGGTGGCGATCCCGTCGTCGACCAGGATCACCGTGCGGTCGGCGAGGTCCGGGCGCGGGTGGCCGTGCCGCAGGGTCGCGGCCCGGCGGCGGATCTCCGCACGCGCGTGCTCGACCTGCGCGGCGAGTTCGCCCCAGGTGAGACCGAGGTCGTGCAGGAGGGCCTCGTTCCGGACGGTCACGCCGTCCTCGCCGACCGCCCCGACGGCAAGCTCCTCCCGGTCCGGCGCGCCGATCTTGCGCACGAGCACGACGTCCAGCTCGGCGTCCAGCGCGTGCGCGACCTCGGCGGCCACCGGCACCCCGCCGCGCGGCAACCCCACGACCACCGGTCCGGCCGCACGCAGGTGACCGAGGCGCGCGGCGAGCACCTGCCCCGCCTCCGCACGGTCCCGGAAGCGCATCGACGTCACCTCCACCCACCAGTGTCACCCGCGAAGCACGGTGATAGTATCGAACATGTGATCGATACCTGTCCGAGCTGTGTCGAAGTGAGCGTGCCCGACCATGTCCAGGACCCGCCACCGCTGGGCCGGGCCGCCAACATGTCCACCTCCGACCGGCGCGTGCACGGCCGCCGCGCCCGGCAGCGTGCCGCCTAGGGTCGCGTGAAGTAGTGCCCCTTCTCGAGGTCCACGATCAGGCCCGGCCGCACGGGCTGCCAGCCGAACCGCTCGCGCGTCCACGCACTCGACACCCACACGTCGCGGCGGAGGAACTGGCCGACGAAGCCGAAGTGGCCGGCCGACTCCTCGCCGGGGATGGACCGCACGGGCACGTCGAGGTGCCGGCCGACGACCTCCGCGATCTCCCGCACCGGGACGCCCTCCTCGGCGGCCGCGTGCAGGGTCGTCCCGGCGGGTGCGGACTCCAGCGCCAGCCGGAACAGGTTCGCGGCGTCGAGGCGGTGGACGGCGGCCCAGCGGTTGGCGCCGTCACCCGGGTAGGCCGACACGCCCTTCTCCCGCGCCACGTCGATGATGATCGGGACGAAGCCGCGGTCGCCCGCGCCGTGCACGGTCGGGGGCAGCCGCAGCACGGACGCGCGGACGCCGCGGTCGACGAACGCGAACGCCGTCTCCTCGGACACGAGCCGAAGCCACGACGGGTCGGACGGGTCCTGCTCGGTGGCCGGCCGGCCGGGCTGTGCGACCACCACGCTCCCGGAGGAGACGACCAGCGGGCGGCCGGAACCCGCGAGCACCTCGCCGAGCGCGGTGACGACCCGCCGCTCGGTCTCGATGGCACCGCCGTGGTTGGCGAAGTCGTGGATGAACGCGGTGTGGACCACGCCGTCCGAGTCCGCCGCGCCGCGGCGCAGGCTGTCGAGGTCCTCCAGCGAACCGCGCAGCACCTGGGCGCCGGCCGTGGCGACCGCGGCGGCACCCTCGTCCGAGCGGGCGAGCCCGAGCACCTCGTGGCCGGCGTCGAGCAGCTCACGAACGACGGCCGAGCCGATGAAGCCGCTCGCGCCGGTGACGAACACACGCATCGTGTGCACTCCTTGTCTGTTCGGACGTTGGTGACTCCACCGTGCCCGCGAAGCGTCGCCGAAATCCAAGTCCCGTTTCGAACCACGCAATACGTTCGAGGCATCACCGCAGCTAGACTGGCTGCATGTCCGACCTCGACCTGCGGCTGGTGCGGTACTTCACCGTCGTCGCCGAACACCGGCACTTCGGCCGTGCCGCCGTGGCGCTGCGGGTGGCCCAGCCGTCGCTGAGCCGCCAGATCCGCAGCCTCGAACAGCGCCTCGGCGCCCGCCTGCTGGACCGCACGCCCCAGGGCACCCGGCTGACCGAGGCCGGCGAGGTCTTCCTCCCGCTCGCCAAGGCACTGCTGCGCTCCGCCGACGAGGCGCAGGCACGCACGAAGGCCGCCGCCCGGCCCACCCGGATCACCATCGGCTACATGGGGAACCTGTTCGTCACCTCGGCCGTGCGCGAGCTGCGCCACCGGCACCCGGACGCGGACGTGCGCGTCCTGCACATGGACTGGAACGAGCCGCGTGAGGCGCTGCTGGAGCACCGGGTGGACGCCGCGGTGACCAGGATGCCGCTGGCCACCGACGGGTTGGACGTGACGGTCCTCTACGACGAGCCGAGGGCGCTGCTCGTGCCGCTCGACCACCGGCTCGCCGGCAAGGAGTACGTCACCCTCGACGACATCGCCGACGAGCCCGTGCCGAGGGTGCTCGACCCGGCCTGGAACGCCTTCTGGCGCGTCGACCCACGGCCGGACGGCCGCCCGGCTCCCGACGGCCCGCTGGTCGAGGACCTGCAGGACAAGCTGGAGTACATCGCGGCCGGGCAGGCCGTGGCGATCGTGTCGGCCGGACTACAGGCGACCGCCATCCGGCCGGAGCTCACCACCGTCCCGCTGGAAGGGGTCGAGCCGGCGCACGTCGTGCTGGCGACCCGCGCCGGCGACAGGAACCGGTTGGTCGCGGACTTCCGCAAGATCGCCAAGGCCCACCTCACCGAGCCGGCTTTCGAGCCTCGATGAGGAACCGCGAGCTGTGCGCGACGAACGGCCCTTCCGCGGTGATCCTGTCGTGCAGCTCGCGCAGTGCCGGCCGGTACCGCGCCACCGTGAAGCCGGGCACCATCCAGATCACCTTGCGCAGGAAGTACACGACGGCGCCGATGTCGTGGAACTCCATGCGTAGCCGGGCGTTCCGCAGGCCGACCACCTCGAGGCCGGCGGCCTCGGCCAGCTCGCGTGCCTTCCCGGGGTCGCGCCCTTCTTTCGGCCGCGGCCCGAGGAAGAACTCGATCAGCTCGAACACGCTGGCCGGCCCGACCTCCTGCGACAGGTAGGTGCCGCCGGGCGCGAGCACCCGCGCGATCTCCGACCACCAGGCCCGTACGGGATGCCGGCTGACGACGAGGTCGAAGGCGTTGTCGCGAAAGGGAAACGACGGCTCGTCCCGATCGGCGACCACGGTCACGCCGCGTGGCCGCAGGTTCTCCCGCGCGCGGGCGATGTTGGGTGGCCACGACTCGGTGGCCACGGTCGTCCGCGCGAGCCTCGGCACGCCGGCCAGCACCTCGCCACCGCCGGTCTGGAGATCGAGCGCGACGGTCGCCTCGGCCATCCGCTCCCCCACGAGCCGCTGGTACCCCCACGGCGGCCGCTCCTCGCTCGCGCGCCCGTCGAGCCACGAGAAGTCCCAGCCGTCCACGGAAACGGCCTCTGCCTCGGCGACCAGCTCCTCGAACGACATGGGCTCGATCCTGGCCCGCGGGATCGCCGGCCGCACCTCAATTACCGTTCGCCCAGCCAGGTCTCGACCAGGTAGGACTCGATCGAGTCGTGGCGGGTGCCGCCCTGGGCGCGGACCTCGTCGCGGGTGAACCAGTGGGCTTCGGCCAGCTCGTCGTGGTCGACGGCGACGTCCTCGGTGTCGGCACGGGCGCGGAAGCCGACCATCAGCCCGGACGGGAACGGCCATGCCTGTGACGCCTGGTAGCTGACCTCGCTCACGCGTACCCCCGCCTCCTCGTGCAGCTCCCGCCGCACGGCGTCCTCCAGGCTCTCGCCGATCTCGACGAACCCGGCCAGCGTCGAGTAGTCACGCGCGCCCCGATGCCTGGCCAGCAGGCATCTCTCGCGGTCAGGGGACTCCACCAGCATGATCACGGCCGGCGCGATGCGGGGGAAGTGCAGCTTCCCGCAGTCCGCGCAGCGCCGGACGTGCCCGGCCTGCTCCGCGGCGGTCCGGCCGCCGCAGGCGCCGCAGAACCGCTGGTTGCGCGTCCAGTGCAGCATGCCGCGGGCGTACGCGAGGGTCGCGGCCTCCTGGCGGTCGAGCTGGGGGAACAGCACGCGGATGTCGACGGCGGCCTCCGCGCCGGCCTGCGCCACCGCCGTGTCGGCGTCCAGGTCGGACAGGTCGGCGGCGAACACGGCCGTCTCGGCCGCGCCGAGGAAGACGACCTCGCGGTCGGTCGTCGGAAGGCGCACCGGCCGCCCGCCGGCGACGAGGCACTTGTCCTGCCAGTAGGCGAGGATCTGTCCGGCGTCGAGCGCGGCCGCGAGCCAGTCGGCGTCCGACCGCCGCCCGCGGTCGAGGGCCAAGCCGTTGTACGGCAAGGTAATGACGTTCTCCCGAGCGGAGCGAGCACTATTTGGGCACACGTGCCACCCTAGAGCCCATGACGATCGACGACCCGAGCTGTGCGGTAGCACACGGCGAGGCTCCCGGCGAGGTCGAGACCCGGACCCTGGTGGCGGTCTTCTCGTCCCCGGTGGCGGACCTGCTGCTGCGGTACGGGCGCGACCTCGGCTACCGCACGGTGCTGGTGGAACCCGAGCGCGCCCGCGTCACCAACGAGCAGTCCGACGCGGCCACGGTGTTCACCCACGTCCCCGGTCTCGACGAACACGCGGACGTGGTGGTGACCGACCACCACCGGGCCGAGCTGGGGCACGTGCTGGCCGAGGCGCTGAAGCAGCCGGCGCGGTGGATCGGGGTCATGGGCAACCCGCGCCACCAGGGCCCGCACGTGGCGGCACTGCGCGAGCTGGGCGTCGCGGACGGCGAGATCGCGCGGGTGCACCGGCCCATCGGCCTCAACATCGGCTCCCGCACCCCACCGGAGATCGCGATCGCGACGCTCGCCGGCCTGCTCGCCGACCGCAACGGCAAACCGGGCGGCTTCACGTTCTGAGCGACGCCGGGTGACCCCGAAGCACTAGGCGACGTGGGTGCCGCTCTTCCTGGCCAGCACCCACACGTAGTGCCACTCGTTCTCCCGCAGGACCCGCGTGCTGTTCTCCGCGGCCGCGTTCACGATCCCCCACAGGCCACCGCTGGCGCCGAGAGCGGCGACCGCCGCGGCCAGCGCCGGTCCGTACACGGCCACCAGGACCGCGCCGACCGACCCGACGACCGCGCCGGTCACGGCGACGGACCTCCGCCGGCGGACGCGTTCCATCTCCGCGCGCGCGGAACGGACCTCGTCCTTGATCCGCAGACCCAGCTTGACGATTTCGTTGTCCGACTGGACCGCGTTCAGTGACTCGTCCAGCTCCAGGAAGCTGAGTCGCAGGAAATCGCGAAAAGCCGAGTACGACGCGAACTCCTCGATGGTTATCCTGCTGAAGTCGCGAATGCTCACGCCGTCCATGAACGGCAGGTCGATCTGCAGCAGCGGCCGCACGAGCCGGCTCTTGACGGGCCGCACCTCCGAGGTGTCCACGGCCCGGCCGTCCTGGATCAGGAAATCGACCGCCTTTGCCCGTTCCGCCTCGCCGAAGCTCTCGATGTAGGGCTTGTCGTCGTCGGCGCCGAGGTGGGTCACCACCGAATAGCTGGGCAGGTACCAGGCCAGCCCCGCTTCGAGCAGATCACGCGCGCCGAGCAGCCACCGGCCCAGCTCGGTGAGATCGGGGCAGTGCATGCCATAGACGCGCGCGCTTTCGACCTGCCGCGCGGCCTGCTCGCGTTTGCGCTCGGCCAGCCATTCCGCGACCGCGTAGTCCGAGTCGGCCGGGGTGTACGCGCCGGCGTGGTACTCCCACCCCTTCCGGCGACTTTCACCGATACCGTGATAGGCGCCCTTCCAGTCATGGCACAGCAGCAGCGTGTCCGACACAAGCGCGGCCCTTTTGGTGAGCTGGTCGAAACTCTCCGCACCGGCCGACAGGCCGATGTGAAACCGGGCCCTGGACAGCTCATTCGCGTTGTCCAGGTTCTCGGTCGAGCGGTCCCACAGGAATGCGCCATAGCTCTTCGCGACGCCGTCCGGTCTGGTCTCCCGCAGCGAGCGGAAGAACTGTCTCATCTGACGCGCGACGATCTCGTTCTGGACGATCGGCCGGCGGCGGAACATATCCCCAGGGTAATCCGGGTCACCACCGGCCGCGTCCGAACCGCGCGGGACGTCACCCGCCCGTCACATCTCACTGTTGCCCGGAACGCACGCGCGAGGTAGCTTACTAAGCGCTTGCTTAGCTCGTCGAACAGAAGGAGAACCTGTGGCCCCGTCCCGTGTCGCGATCGTCACCGGCGCTGCTCGTGGCATCGGCGCCGCCATCGCCAAGCGTCTTGCCCAGGACGGCTTCGCGGTCGGTGTGCTCGATCTTGTCGAGGACAACTGCAAGGACACCGTCGCCGCCATCCAGGCCGCCGGTGGGAAGGCGCTCGCAACCGGGGCCGACGTCTCGAACGCCGAGCAGGTGACCGCCGCCGTGACCAGGGCGGCCGACGAGCTCGGCCCGCCCACCGTCCTGGTCAACAACGCCGGCATCCTGCGCGACAACCTGATCTTCAAGATGTCCGAGGACGACTGGGACCTGGTCCTCGGCGTGCACCTGCGCGGCGCGTTCCTGATGACCCGCGAGGTGCAGAAGTACCAGACCGAGCAGGGCTGGGGCCGCATCATCAACCTCTCCAGCACCTCCGCGCTCGGCAACCGTGGCCAGGTCAACTACTCCGCGGCCAAGGCCGGCATGCAGGGGTTCACCAAGACGCTGGCCATCGAGCTGGGCAAGTTCGGGGTCACGGCCAACGCGATCGCGCCCGGGTTCATCGAGACCGACATGACGGCGGCGACCGCGGCCCGCGTCGGGGTCGAGTTCGAGCAGTTCAAGCAGGGCGCGGCCGCGGCGATCCCGGTGCGGCGGATCGGGCAGCCGGAGGACATCGCGGCGATGGCGTCGTTCTTCGCGAGCGACGAGGCCGGGTTCGTGTCCGGCCAGGTGATCTACGTGGCCGGCGGGCCACAGGACTGAGGTTTCATCCGATGCGAGTCTTCGCGAATCTCGACGAGCTCGCCGCCGCGAAGGGCGAGCACCTCGGCCACGGGGAGTGGCACACGGTCACCCAGGAGCAGGTCGACCTGTTCGCCGACGCGACCGGCGACCACCAGTGGATCCACGTCGACGCCGAGAAGGCGGCGCAGGGCCCGTTCGGTGCCACGATCGCCCACGGCTACCTGACGTTGTCCCTGATTCCCTTCCTGGGCAAGGACGTCCTGCGCGTCGACGGCCTGACGATGGGCATCAACTACGGACTCGGCAAGGTCCGGTTCCCGTCGGTCGTGCCGGTCGGCTCGCGGATCCGGGCCGGCGCCGAGCTGGTCGACCTCACCGACCGGGCGCAGGGCAGGCAGGTCACCTTCCGCTGGACCATCGAGATCGAGGGCACCGACAAACCGGCCTGTGTCGCCGAGACGATCGTGGTGTACGTACCGTGAACGAGACGGAGCTGCGGGAGCTGAGCCGCGCGTTTCTCAGCGACAACGACCCGAACGCCATGGCGAGCCTGGACTTCCTCCGCGCCCGGTTCGACGCCGGGCTCGCGTGGGTCCACTTCCCCACCGGGCTCGGCGGGCTGGGCCTTCCCCGCCAGCTCCAGTCCGTTGTGGACGAGGAGCTGAGGGGCACCCCGGACAACGACCCGCGCCGGATCGGCATCGGGCTGGGCATGGCCGCGCCGACCATCCTCACCTTCGGCACGGACGAGCAGAAGCAGCGCTTCCTTCGTCCACTGTGGACCGGCGAGGAGGTGTGGTGCCAGCTGTTCTCCGAGCCGGGCGCGGGATCCGACCTCGCCGCAGCGGGCACGCGTGCCGTACGCGACGGTGACGACTGGCGGGTGACCGGGCAGAAGGTCTGGACGTCGAGCGCGCACAACGCCCGCTTCGCGATCCTGTTGGCCAGGCACGATCCCGACCTGCCCAAGCACGCCGGTCTCACGTACTTCATCCTCGACATGACCGACCCCGGCGTGGAGGTCCGGCCGCTGCGCCAGATCACCGGCGAGGCGGAGTTCAACGAGGTGTTCATGACCGACGCGCGGGTGCCGGACGCGAACCGGCTCGGCGCGGTCGGCGAGGGCTGGCAGGTCGCGCAGACCACGCTGATGAACGAGCGCGTCGCCATCGGCAGCCGCCCTGCCGCCGGCGGCAGCATGGCCGACGTGGTCGCCCAGACCTGGCGGGACCACCCGGCGGGCCACACGACCGAGCTGCACGACCGGTTGCTCGACCTGTGGGCGCGGTCGGAGGCGTTGCGGCTGGCGGGCGAGCGGCTCCGACAGCAGCTCGCGGTCGGCGCCCCCGGACCGGAGGGCTCGGCGATGAAGCTCGAGTTCGCCCGGCTCGCGCAGCGGCTGTCCGGCCTGGAGGTCGAGCTGCTCGGCGTGGACGGCCTGCGCTACGACGACTGGACGATGCGGCGGCCGGAGAAGGTCGAGTTCACCGGCCGCGACGCCGGCTACCGCTACCTGCGGGCGAAGGGCAACTCGATCGAGGGCGGCACGTCCGAGGTGCTGCGCAACATCATCGCCGAGCGCGTGCTCGGCCTGCCGGCGGAGCCCCGCACGGACACCAAGGTCGCGTGGAAGGACCTGCCGCGATGAACCTGCTGTACACCGACATCGAGACCGATCTGCGGGCCAGCGTCAGGGATCTGCTCACCGACCGCGCCCAACCGGCCGACGTGCTGGCGCGGTGTGAGACGGCCGAGCCGTACGACCTCGATCTGTGGCGTGCGTTGACGGGCCTCGGGGCGGCGTCGCTGCACGTGCCGGAGGAGCTTGGCGGGCAGGGCGCGTCGCTGCGGGAGACCGCGGTGGTGATGGAGGAGCTGGGCCGGTTCGTCGCGCCGGTGCCGTTCCTCGGCAGCGCGGTGCTCGCCACGACGGCGTTGCTGGGCTGCAAGCCGACCGACGAGGTCCGCTCGCTGCTCGACGCGCTCGGC
>Ga0164298_10000109_pt1 | contig 34269 bp, 36 predicted proteins | sample Whisoiple_216_MG_FD_109713 | JGI IMG/M metagenome (GOLD analysis project Ga0164298, IMG submission 109713) | Unamended control soil microbial communities from upstate New York, USA - Whitman soil sample_216_MG | ecosystem: Environmental > Terrestrial > Soil > Agricultural land ...
TCAGCGACAGCGGGTCGGCGCCGGCGGCGACGTTGCGCAGGCCCTCGCGCACGAGCGCCTGGGCGAGCACGGTCGCGGTGGTGGTGCCGTCACCCGCGACGTCGTCGGTCTTCTTGGCGACCTCCTTGACGAGCTCGGCCCCGATCTTCTCCCACGGGTCCTCGAGCTCGATCTCCTTGGCGATGGAGACACCATCGTTGGTGATGGTGGGCGCGCCCCACTTCTTCTCGAGCACGACGTTGCGGCCACGAGGTCCGAGCGTCACCTTCACGGCGTCGGCGAGGATGTTCAACCCACGCTCGAGCCCGCGGCGCGCCTCCTCGTCGAACGCGATCAACTTGGCCATTGCGGTGTAAGTCCTCCGTTGTGGTCCTACGTTGCGTGGCCAGGCTCGGTGCCCGCGACGGACGACCGGAGGTACCCGGCCTCACCGTCCCGACCTCAACTTGGCACTCCACAGACATGAGTGCCAGGTCCGTGTTTAGCACTCTCCCCGCACGAGTGCAAGAAATGCAGGTCAGCGAGATGCCCCGGTCGAGTGACCGGAGTCCTCCCCGACCTTGATCGACGGCAGGGTCTTCTTCGTGGTGTTCGTCGTGGTCTGGTCGGAGCCGCCCGGGTTGTTGTCCGCCGGGGGCTCGTCCGACGCCGAGAACAGGAAGATCGCCGCCACGATCAGTCCGATGGCGAGGACGCCGACGAGCACCGGCGCGATCCATCGGTTGGCACCCGCGGAGTCGGACGACGTGAACGCCGTGCTGCCCGCCGGCACCGGCGGGCGCAGCCGCACCGGATCGGACGAGGACACCGGGGGACGCTGGTACCCGCTGGGCGGACCGCTCGGCTGCTGCCGGTACGGCGGCACGGGCCCCGCGGACCTCGGCCCCACCGGCACGGAGGGGAGGCGCTGCCGCACCGGCTGCGAGAGCGCCTGCCTTGCCGCCGCGATCAGCTCGCGGCAGGTGGCGTACCGCTGGGCCGGCGCCTTGGCCATGCCGCGGCGGATCACCTCGTCGATGGTGGCCGGCAGGTTCGGCGCCTGCGCGGTCAGTGCCGGCACGTCCCGGTTCAGGTGCCCCTGGATCACCTCGGGCACCGAGCCCTGGAACGGCGGCCGCCCGCACAGGCACGCGAAGAGCACGCAGGCCAGCGAATATGCGTCGGTCCGCGCGTCGACCGGCTCGCCACGCAGGTGCTCGGGAGCGGCGTAGGTGGGCGAGCCGAGGAAGTCCCCGCCTCTGGTCCGGTGGCCGGTCGCGCCGCGGCGGGTCAGCCCGAAGTCCGCGACGTACACGTGCTCCGCGGTCGACTCGCGGCTCGTGACCAGCACGTTCGCCGGCTTGACGTCCAGGTGCACCAGCCCGCGCTCGTGCAGGTTGTCCAGCGCCTCGGCGACCTGCGACAGCAGGGCGAGCGCACGGTCGGGCTGGAGCGGTCCGTCCTTGATCAACGAGGCGAGGTCGGAGCCGTCGACCAGCCGCATGGCGATGTAGAGCAGCCCGTCGACCTCGCCGAAGTCGTACAGGGGCACCACGTTCGCGTGGTCGATGGCCGAGGTGTTGCGGGCCTCGTCGACGAACCGCTCGCGGAACTCGGGGTCCTCGGTGAGGTGCTCGGCGATGACCTTGAGCGCCACCTTGCGCCCGAGCCGGATGTCCGTGGCGCGGTACATCACGCTCATGCCGCCCTTGCCGAGCACACCGTCGATCCGGTAATGCCCCATGCGACGCCCGGTGAGGTCCTCCGCCACCACTCATCCATTCGTAGGCCGACTCGGCACAGCCTAACGTCCGACGCGGACGACCCACGTCCGGTTCGCGTCTTCGGTCATCTGCTGTGACCTGATGCCGCGAGCAGGGCGGCCATGGTCCGCGCGTTGCGGGTCTGGATCAGCAACTGACCTGGTCCGGCGAAGTCCAGCAGCAGCCCCTCCCCGGTCCGCACGGACTGGCTGACCGACTGGCTGACCGCCCGCAGGCGGGCCTGGGTGTGCTCGCTGTAGGCCAGGAGGTAGGACGGGTCGACGGTGATCAGCTCGCCCTGCCCGAGCGACACGACGTCGAGCGAGCCGCATGCCGAGATCGCCAGCGCGCCGACGCCGGACACGTGCTCGACGAACCCGTGCTCGGCGCCGAAGAGGCCGCGGAACCCCGCCCACTGCGCGTCGGTGCGCACGGTCGCGGGCGCGGCGAGCCAGCAGCCCTTCGACACGCACCAGCCGCTGACCCCGTCGAGTTCCAGCGTGTACACGTCGCCGGGCAGCGCCGGCGCGACGTCGACCCAGCCGCCCTCGGCCGGCGCGGTGAACACGGCACGGGCGGCCTTCGATCTCGATCCGCCGCGGGGCCGCACGTCCACGACCATGCCGTAGCTGGTCGCGATCATGGACGAGTAGTCGGCCTGCACCGCCTCACCCGGGGCGAGCAGCAGCCTGGCCACGCCGAACGCCGGGGTGTGCCGAGTGCGGACCTGCACCTGTCGAGCCCTCCGAGACGTGAGAACGAGTCAGGTGCAGTCTGGCATGCACGTTTTCCGAGGGGCAGGATGCCGGACGTGCCGAAACCGATTTCCGTTGACGACTACCGCGCTCGCGTCGGGGCGCTGGTCGCCGCGACCCCCGTCACGCCGCTGCCGCTCGACCAGTGCGTCGGGCTGGTGCTCGGCGCCGACCTGGTGGCGCCGGTGTCGCTGCCGCCGTTCGACAACTCGGCCATGGACGGGTACGCGGTCCGCTCGGTCGACGTCGCCGGGGCCGGCGGGACCGGCGGCCCGGTCGAGCTGCCCGTCGCCGAGGACATCCCCGCCGGCCGGACGGACGTCGTGCCGCTGCTGCCCGGGACCGCGCACCGGATCATGACGGGCGCGCCGGTGCCCCCGGGCGCGGACGCGATCGTGAAGGTCGAGGACACCGACGGCGGCGTCGAGCTGGTGACGATCAGGGCGTCCGCCGCGCCGGGCACGCACGTCCGGCGGACCGGCGAGGACGTCACCGAGGGCGCGACCGTGCTGCGTGCCGGCACCGTGCTCGGGTCGCCGCAGCTGGGGCTCGCGGCCGCGGTCGGGCGGGCCGAGCTGCCGGTGCGCCGGCCGGTGCGGGCGCTGATCCTGTCGACCGGCTCGGAGCTGGTCGAGCCCGGCGTGCCGCTGCGGCCCGGACAGATCTACGAGTCGAACAGCGTGCTGCTCGCGGCCGCCGTGCGGGAGATCGGCGGCGAGACGACCGTGCTGCGGTTCGTGCCCGACGACGTGCGGGCCTTCCACCGGACGATCGCCGGGCACGTCGACGACGTGGACGTGCTGATCACCTCGGGCGGGGTGAGCGCGGGCGCGTACGAGGTGGTCAAGGACGCGCTGTCGGGTCAGGGCGTGGACTTCCTGCGGGTCGCGGTGCAGCCGGGCGGGCCGCAGGGCAGCGGGTCGTTCCAGGGACTGCCGGTGGTCACGCTGCCGGGCAACCCGGTGAGCGCGGCGCTGTCGTTCGAGCTGTTCCTCCGGCCGGCACTGCTCGCGGCGATGGGGCACACGGTGATCGACCGGCCGCGGCTGAAGGCGCGGTCGGCGGCGGAGCTGCGGTCGCCGTCGGCGCGGCGGCAGTACCGGCGTGGGTACGTCGAGGGGGACGTGGTGACTCCGGTCGGTGGACCGGGCTCGCACCTGCTTGCCGCGTTCGCCGCGTCCAACTGCCTCATCGAGGTGCCCGAGGACGTCGAAGTGATCGCGGAGGGTGATCTCGTCACCGTGCTGGTTCTCGACTGATCCCGTTAGGCTCACGATCGTGGGATTCATCGCGTGGATCGTGTTCGGGGCCATCGTCGGCTGGGTGGCCAACATCGTGGTCGGCGGGCGCTCCCGGCAACGGCAGGGTTGCCTGGTCAGCATCATCGTCGGCGTGGTCGGGGCCGCATTGGGCGGACTGCTGTACCGGGCGTTCACCGGTCAGGAGAAGACCTGGGACTTCGACTTCCCGAGCCTGGGGGTCGCCGCCGTCGGCGCGGTCGTCCTGCTGGTGATCGTCCGGCTGATCCAGGGACTCGCGAGTCGCGACCGACAGTAGCCGACCTCACACGGTGGGCTATTGCTCGCTTCCTGTGAACGCACGTACACTTCCCGTACCCCCGGGAGCCTGTCGGCACGTGCGCGTCGTCGGGGGGCGCACGCGGCCGGCTCCCCGGGACCTCGGTCGGTGCGACCCCGCGAACCCGGCCCTGGTCCCCGCTGTCACCGACAGCGACCGGCGTAGCGTGGTGCGTGTATTGACGCCGCACCAGTTGCGAGGAATGTCCGGTTGATGACCGAACCCAGCAAGACCACTGATACGGGCCGCCTTGCCCACATCATCGCGCTGACCAGGAGCGTCGTGCCGCCGATACACCCGGCGGGCCGCCCGTTCGCGCTCGGCGCCGCGGGCCTGGCGCTGCTGCTCCGCCGCCTCTCCCGCCGGCTCGGCGTGGTCGGGTTCGTGCTGGCGGGCGCGGTCACCTGGTTCTTCCGCGAGCCCAAGCGCGTCCCGCCGAGCCGGACCGGCGTGGTCGTGGCCGCCGCGGACGGCGCCGTGTCCCACGTCGTACTCGCCGAGCCGCCCGCCGAGCTGGGGCTGCCCGCCGGTGAGCGGCTGCGGATCAGCGTGTTCCTGTCCGTGTTCGACGTGCACGTACAGCGGGCGCCGGTCGCCGGGCTGGTCACCCGCGCGGTGTACAAGCCGGGCAAGTTCCTGTCCGCCGACCTGGACAAGGCCAGCGAGGACAACGAGCGCAACTCCCTGCTGCTGACCACTTCGAGCGGCGTCGAGGTGGTGGTCGTGCAGATCGCCGGCCTGATCGCGCGCCGGATCGTGTGCCAGGTCGCGGAGGGTGACAAGGTCGAGGTCGGCGCCACCTACGGGCTGATCCGGTTCGGGTCCCGCGTGGACGTCTACGTGCCGGCCGGCTCGCGGGTGCTCGTCGAGCCGGGACAGCGCACGATCGGCGGCGAGACCGTCCTCGCGGAACTGCCGGAGGCCTGAGTTGGCCGCCTCTCCCGGCGTCCGGGTGCTGCCGAACGCCATCACCGTGCTCGCCATGTGCGCGGGCCTGTCGTCCGTGCAGTTCGCGCTGGCCAAACAGTTCCAGCTGGCCATCGCCGCGATCGCCGTCGCCGCGGTCCTCGACAGCCTCGACGGTCGCATCGCCCGCCTGCTCGACGCGACCAGCAAGATGGGCGCCGAGCTGGACTCGCTGGCCGACGCCATCTCGTTCGGCGTCGCGCCGGCGCTCGTGCTGTACGTGTGGCAGTTCCAGGGCAACCGCGTCGGCTGGGTGATCGCGCTGGTGTTCGCGGTGTGCATCATCCTGCGGCTCGCGCGGTTCAACACGCTGCTCGACGACACCGAACAACCGCCGTACGCCAAGGAGTTCTTCGTCGGCGTGCCCGCGCCGGCCGGCGGGCTGGCGGCGCTGCTGCCGCTGATCGTGACGATGCAGATCGGTCGCGACGGCTGGTGGGACTCCGACGCGCTGGTCATGGTCTGGACCGTCGCCATCGCGGCCCTGCTGATCAGCCGCATCCCGACGCTGTCGCTCAAGACGATCAAGGTGCCGCCAAGGATGGTCGCGGTGCTGTTGGGGCTCGTCGCCCTGGTCGCGGCCGCGGTGATCACCTACCCGCTGGTGACGCTGGCGTGCCTGCTCGGCATCTACCTGCTGCACGTGCCGTACGCGATCCGCCGGCACCACTGGCTCGCGAACCACCCGGAGGCGTGGGACGTGCCGCCGAGGGAGCGCCGCGCGATCCGCCGGGGCGGCGCCGGGCGCCGGCTCGGGTTGCGGCCGCCACGGATGCGCCGGGTCGCGGGCGCCGCGCGGGCGGTGTGGCCGCGGCGCAACGGCGGTGGCGAGCACGGCGTGCTGCTGCCGACCGACGCGCCCCGCATGCGCCGGTCGGCGGGCCGGGCCCGCAACTGGCGGCGGATCGGCTTGCGCCGCAACCAGTCGAGACCAGGCACCCGCGACGATCAGTGAGATGACGACCGGTGAGATGACGACCGGTGATGTGACGACCGGTGATGTGACGCGGTCCGCGAGCTCCACTCGGTAGGGTCTGTTCTCATGCCAGAGATCACGCTGACGGTCCGGCTGTCCCCATCGGCGCTCGACGCGCGGCGCGGGGTGGTGCGGTTGCACCTCGAGGTGCTCAACGCGCTGGGGCTCGAGCCGTGGGCGGGGGTCCGGCTGATCGGCACCCGGGTGAGCGCCGCGCTGGCTGCCGAGGGTGACGGGCCGCCGGGCGTGGCACTGCTGGACGACCTGACGATGTCGAACGTGGGCGTGACCGAGGGCGCCGAGGTCGTGGTGTCGCCCGCGGAGGTTTCACCCGCGCGGACGTTGACCATCGCGGGCTCGCGCCTCGCGTCCGCGTCGCTGACTCCGGAGACCGTGCGGCTGGCGCTGATCGGCAAGATCCTGACCGTGGGCGACTCGGTGTCGCTGCTGCCGCAGGACCTGGCCCCGGCGCCCGGCTCCGACGCGTTCGCCGTGCGCGGCCAGCTGTCCCGCGCGATCGGCATGACGTGGACGAACGAGCTGCTGACGATCACCGCGAGCGAGCCGGCCGGCTCGGTCGCGGTCCATCCGTCCACCGTGGTCGGCTGGCGGGACGGTGCCCGCACGGGCGAGGCCGCCGCGGCGGCCGCACTGGCCGGGCCCGGCGGGATGTCCGTCGTGACGGCCACCCCCGAACCCCTGACCGTCGATCCGGTGACGGTGCCGTCGGCCCCGCCGCCCCCGGTCGCCGACCTCATCGGCGCGAACGAGGCGGTCTCCCGGCTGACGGAGTGGTTCGACCTGGCGTTCCGGCGGCCGGAGCTGCTGACCTCGCTGGGTGCGTCCGCGCAGCTCGGCGTGTTGCTGACCGGCCCGGAGGGCGTTGGCAAGGCGACACTGGTGCGGTCGATCGCGCACTCGCTCGACGCGTCCGTGGTGGAGGTCGCGGCCCCGACGCTGGCCGCGCTGGAGCCGGGCGCGGCGTCGTCGCGGCTGTCGGCGGCGGTGGCGTCGGCGGTGGCCGAGACGCCGTCGGTGCTGCTGATCACCGACGTGGACGCGTTGCTGCCGGCCACGAACCCGCCGCCGCTCGCGACGGTGGTGATCGACCTCCTGCGCGCGGCGGTCCGCAACCCGAGCTTCGCGCTGCTGGCGACGACGGCCCATCCCGAGGCGGTGGACCCGCGGGTGCGCGGAGTGGACCTGTTCGACCGCTCGGTGTCGGTGCCGCTGCCGGATGCCAAGGCACGCACGGAGTGGCTGCGCGTACTGCTGCGCGACGTGCCCATCGAGTCCGACGTGGACTTCGGCTCGCTGGCCGGGCGGACGCCCGGTTTCGTCGCCGCGGACCTGGTCGCGCTGCGCCGGGAGGCGGCGGTGCGCGCGGCGGTCCGGGCGGCGCCGAAGATCGCGTTCGCCGACCTGACGGCCGCGCTGACCACGGTCCGCCCGACCTCACTGTCCACATCGGACAACCTGCAGACGGGTGGCCTGAAGCTGGACGACGTCGGCGACATGGTGGAGGTCAAGCAGTCGCTGACCGAGACCGTGCTGTGGCCGCTGCGGTACCCGGACTCGTTCGCGCGCCTCGGCGTCGACCCGCCACGCGGGGTGCTGCTGTACGGGCCGCCCGGATGCGGCAAGACGTTCCTGGTGCGGGCGCTGGCCGGGACCGGGCAGCTGAACGTGATCGCGGTCAAGGGCGCCGAGCTGATGGACAAGTGGGTCGGCGAGTCGGAGCGGGCGGTGCGGGAGCTGTTCCGGCGTGCGGCGGAGGCGGCACCGGCGATGGTGTTCCTGGACGAGGTGGACGCACTGGCGCCCCGGCGCGGCCAGTCGTCGGACTCGGGCGTGGCGGACCGGGTGGTGGCGGCGCTCCTGACCGAGCTGGACGGTGTCGAGCCCATGCGGGACGTGGTGGTGCTGGGAGCGACGAACCGACCGGAGCTGATCGACCCGGCGCTGCTGCGCCCGGGCCGGTTGGAGCGCCTCGTGTACGTGCCACCGCCGGACGCCGACGCCCGCACGGCGATCCTCCGCGCGGCGTCGAAGAACACCCCGCTCGCGTCCGATGTGGACCTGGCCGCCCTGGCGATCTCCCTCGACGGCTACTCGGCGGCCGACTGCGCCGCACTGGTACGCGAAGCGGCCCTGACAGCGATGCGCGAGTCCCTGGAGGCCACCGAGGTGACGTCCACCCACGTCGCGAAGGCCCGGGAGTCAGTCCGCGCCAGCCTGGACCCCGCCCAGCTCGCGGCCCTGGAGGCCTACGCCAAGTCCCGCTAAACCCGCGAGTCCCGCGTTCAAACACCCCGAGTCCCGCGTTCACGCAGACCGAGTTCCGCGTTCACGCACACCGAGTTGCGTTTCCGACCCACCAAGATCGGCACGAAAACGCGACTCACCCAGCACGAAAACGCGACTCACTATGTTCGAACGCGGGACTCGCGGGTGTCAGCCGTCGTTCTTGCCCTTGCCGTCGCCGCCGCCGTTGCCGTAGTCGTTGGTGACGATGACGATGACGCCGGGGCTGGCGTCCTTGATGCCCTCGAAGCGGGCCTCGACGCGCATGCCGAACTGGGCGCCGATGGCGCGGGCCGTGGCTTCCTCTTCGGTGCCGGGGCGGTAGTAGACGGTCGTCGTCGGGATGATGCCGCCCGAGTAGTTGCCCGTGTCGACCACGTTCCAGCCGTCGGCCTTCAGGTTGTCCGCGGCGCGCTTCGCCAGGCCCTTGATCGTGCTGTTGTTCAGCACCCGCACCGGTACGGACTTCGCCGGCTCGCCGTTGCCGTCGCCGCCCGGCGGGGGCTGGACCTGGCCCGTCGTCGTGGTGGTCGGCGGTTTGCTCGACGACGGCTTGTTCGAGGTCGGCTTGGTGGTCGTCGGTTTGGTCGGGCGGCCGGCGGTACTGGAGGGCGGGCCGGTGATCTCGGTGGTGCGGGAGCTGGGCTGCCCGTCCCTGCCGCCGTCGGCGCGGCCGTCGCCGTTGCCGCCGAGCGCGGTGATCAGGCCGATCACCAGTGCGACCGCGGCGAGGCCCAGTAAGGCGATGCCGGCGAGCCGGCTGGGTCGCGTCGACCCGGAGTCAGGAGTCGTCATTGCCGCTCGGCACCCAGCCTTGGCGCCGAGCGTGCGCGCAGACGGCCGGACCGCAGCCGTCGCAGGCGTTTGACCAGCATCGGATCCACCTCGAGGGCCGCGCTCTTGTCGATCAGCCGGTTCACCAGCTGGTAGTACCGCGTCGGAGACATGTCGAACAGCTCGCGGATCGCCTGCTCCTTCGAGCCCGGGGCCTTCCACCACTGCTTCTCGAACGCGAGGATCTCGCGTTCCCGCTGGGTGAGCTCACCGGTCGTTGGCAGGGCTGGAACTGGCTCTGCCGGCAGCTCCGCGGCGTCCATCTGGCTCCTCGCCACCAGGTCGGTCCGAACCGGAATCACACGTTTGTGATTTCCGGGTGCCATTACATCACGCTACCGCCATGGTCGCCGTGACAACGCACCCGGTTAGGGTTCTCCACATGGCAGTTTTACCGATCCGGATCGTTGGCGACCCCGTGCTCCACCAGCCGGTCCGCAAGGTCGAGTCCTTCGACGACGACCTGCGCGAACTCGTCGAAGACATGTTCGAAACCATGGCCGCCGCACCCGGCGTGGGCCTCGCGGCGAACCAGGTCGGAGTCGATCTCCGGCTGTTCGTCTACGACTGCCCGGACGACGAGGGCAAGCGGCACCGCGGCGTGGTCGTCAACCCGGTACTGGAGACCTCCGAGCGCCCCGAGACCATGCCCGACCCGGACAAGGATCTGGAGGGCTGCCTGTCCGTGCCCGGCGAGTCGTTCCCCACCGGCCGCGCCCAGTGGGCCAGGGTCACCGGCCAGGACCTCGACGGCGAGCCGGTCGAGGTCGAGGGCACCGGCTACTTCGCCCGCTGCCTGCAGCACGAGACCGACCACCTCGACGGACTGCTGTACCTGAGCCGCCTCGTCGGCCGGTACAACAAGGAGTCCAAGCGCATGCTCAAGCACAACGGCTGGGGCAAGCCGGGCCTGTCCTGGGACCCGGCGGCCCAGGACGAGGAAGACGTCCAGTAACAGTCAGCTCACGGCGAACACGGAACTAGTCCCGGCCAACGCACACTTGTAGAAGGTGCAACGGTGTAATTCGGGGCGGTGATGGTGATGGCCGGGGAGCTGGACGCCTACTCGCGCACGGTCAGCGCGGTGGCGAAGACGTTGACACGACATGTGGCGAGCGTGGCGATGCGGCGCGGCAGCGGGTCGGCCGTGGTGTTCACGAAAGAGGGCCACCTGCTGACGAACGCGCATGTCGTCGGTTCCGCGTCCCACGGTGAGGCGACGTACTCCGACGGCGAGGAGTCCCAGTTCCGGGTCGTCGGCGTCGACCCGCTGTCGGACCTCGCGGTGCTGCGGGCCGCCGACGCGCCGGCGCCCGCGACCCTCGGCGACGCCGACGATCTGGTCGTCGGCCAGCTGGTCGTCGCGGTCGGCTCGCCGCTGGGCCTCGCGGGCTCGGTCACGGCCGGCGTGGTGAGCGCGCTCGGCCGGTCGCTGCCGGTCACCCGGGGCCAGGCCCAGCGTGTGATCGAGGACGTGATCCAGACCGACGCCGCGCTGAACCCCGGCAACTCCGGCGGCGCGCTCGCGGACTCGCACGGTCACGTGGTCGGCATCAACACCGCGGTCGCGGGCTTCGGCCTCGGCCTCGCGGTGCCGATCAACCCGACCACGCGGCGGATCATCGACACGCTGCTGGTGGAAGGGCGTGTGCGGCGCGCGTACCTCGGCGTGGTCGGCGTCCCGGCGCCGCTGCCGGACGACGTCGCCGCGCGTACCGGGCAGCGGGCCGGTCTGCGGGTGATCGAGGTCGTGCCGGACGGTCCGGCAGCGAAGGCGGGACTGCGCAAGGGCGACCTCGTGCTGACCGTCGCGCGCGAGCAGGTGCATGACGCGCAGGGCATCCAGCGCCAGCTGTTCGCCGAGGTCATCGGCATCGACCTGGCGGTGACCGTGCTGCGCAACGGCGCGATGGTCGACGTCTACGCGCGGCCGAGCGAGCTGACGGTCGGCTGAGCCAGAGCCACCTGGCGCGGCGCCCCTAGGCCGGCGAGCCGCGCCACGGCGGTGCCGGCAGCGCCAGCGGTAACGACTCCAACGCGGCCAGCTCCTCGTACCGGCCGGCGATCACCGACGTCCTGATCTCGCGCAGCGACGTCACCGGCGGCACCTCGCCCGTCAGCACGAACGGCAGCACCAGCCGCCAGGTCGAGACCACCGACTCGCGCCGCCACGACGGCGCCCGCAGCATCACCGACGCCGTGCGCAGGGCGTGCTCGTTCGGGGTCGGTGCCGGGACCTCCCAGCGGGCCGAGTCCGCCGCCGCGCAGCCGACGCACGTCGGGGCGCCCGCGGCCAGCTCGCCGCCACAGCCCTGGCACGTCAGCTGCCGCAGGGCCCAGTCGACACACGTCCAGCGGTACTCCCCCGCCGGCGCGTCGGCCACGTGTTCCGGGTCCTGGTCGGCCAGGTCCGCCCAGGCGGCACGCAGCGGACGGTCGACCGTCTCGGCGCATCCCGTGCACGACGGGTAGCCGCGGCCCAGGAGGTCACTGCAGGTCACGCAGGGCTTCGCCGTCTCGGGTCGATCGACCCGCCAGCCCGGCGCCCGCGTTTCCACACCTGCACGTTACTGCCATCGAGCCCTTGGCAGCGCGCCGAACCGCTGGTTATGGTCGGGGGGCAGCGCACAACTCAATCAACGCGGGAGCTCGCGCCTTGGCGGGCTGAGAGGGCAGATGGTGTCCAGTCACGGACCCGGCTCTGCCGACCGCCTGAACCTGACCGGGTAATGCCGGCGTAGGGAGAACAATCATGACCGCACTTGACGACCGTTCCGTGCGTCCCCGCGTGACCACCGGGCCGATCACCGGATCCCGCAAGGTCTACCGCGAGGTCGACGGGATCAGGGTGCCGGCCAGGCGGGTCGACCTCACCAACGGCGAGCACGTCGACCTGTACGACACGTCGGGGCCGTACACGGACGACGTCACCATCGACGTCCACAGTGGACTCGACCGGCTACGGCAGAGCTGGATCGACGAGCGGGAACCGGTCAACGGGGCCGTCTCCCAGCTGGCGTACGCCAAGGCCGGGATCACCACCAAGGAGATGCGCTTCGTCGCGGCACGCGAGGGGGTCGACGTGGAGCTCGTGCGGGACGAGGTCGCCCGCGGCCGCGCCGTGATCCCGGTCAACAGGAAACATCCCGAGGTCGAGCCCGCGATCATCGGCAAGAGGTTCCTCGTCAAGATCAACGCCAACATCGGGAACTCGGCCGTCTCGTCGTCCATCGAGGACGAGGTGGACAAGATGGTGTGGGCCACCCGCTGGGGCGCCGACACCGTCATGGACCTCTCGACGGGCAAACGGATTCACGAGACCCGCGAGTGGATCCTGCGCAACTCCCCGGTGCCCATCGGGACCGTGCCCATCTACCAGGCGCTCGAGAAGGTCGGCGGCGACCCGGCGAAGCTGTCCTGGGAGGCCTACCGGGACACCGTTATCGAGCAGTGCGAGCAGGGCGTCGACTACATGACCGTCCACGCGGGCGTGCTGCTGCGGTACGTCCCACTGACCGCGAGAAGGGTCACCGGCATCGTGTCCCGCGGTGGCTCGATCATGGCCGCCTGGTGCCTCGCGCACCACCGGGAGTCGTTCCTGTACACCAACTTCGTCGAGCTGTGCGAGATCCTCCGGCAGTACGACGTGACCTTCTCGCTCGGCGACGGGCTGCGGCCGGGCAGCATCGCCGACGCCAACGACGAGGCCCAGTTCGCGGAGCTCCGCACCCTCGGCGAGCTCACCCACATCGCCAGGAAGCACGACGTCCAGGTGATGATCGAGGGCCCCGGCCACGTCCCCATGCACAAGATCGCCGAGAACGTCCGGCTCGAGGAGGAGCTCTGCGGCGAGGCCCCGTTCTACACCCTCGGTCCACTCGCGACGGACATCGCGCCGGCGTACGACCACATCACGTCCGCCATCGGCGCCGCGCAGATCGGCTGGCTGGGCACGGCGATGCTCTGCTACGTCACCCCGAAGGAGCACCTCGGCCTGCCCAACCGGGACGACGTGAAGACCGGCGTGATCACCTACAAGATCGCCGCGCACTCCGCCGACCTGGCCAAGGGGCACCCCCGCGCGCAGGAGCGGGACGACGCGCTTTCCAAGGCCCGCTTCGAGTTCCGCTGGACCGACCAGTTCAACCTCTCGCTCGACCCGGACACCGCCCGCGCCTTCCACGACGAGACCCTGCCCGCCGAGCCGGCGAAGACCGCGCACTTCTGCTCGATGTGCGGCCCGAAGTTCTGCTCGATGCGGATCACCCAGGACGTCCGGAAGTACGCTGAGGAGCACGGCCTCACCGACATGGCCGCGATCGAGGAGGGCATGACGGAGATGTCCGAACGCTTCCAGGAGCGGGGCAGTCACGTGTACCTACCGGTGGTGGACTCCTGAGCGGAGCTTGCGGAGCGAACAGATGACACACAACGACACGCCACCCCGCGTCCTCACCATCGCCGGATCCGACTCCGGCGGTGGTGCGGGGCTCCAGGCCGACCTCCGCACGTTCTTCGCGTGCGGGGTGCACGGGATGACCGCGGTCACGGCGGTCACCGTGCAGAACTCCCTTGGCGTCAGCGGGGTCTCGGTCATCCCGCCGGAGATCGTGGCGGCGCAGATCGAGGCCGTGGCCGAGGACATCGGCGTGCTCGCGGCGAAGACCGGCATGCTGGCCACCGCCGAGATCATCGAGGCGGTGGCCAAGGCCTGCGACCGGGTCCACATCGGACGGGACGGCTCGATCCCGTTCGTCGTGGACCCGGTGGCCGCGTCCATGCACGGGGACCAGCTGCTGCTCGACAACGCGCTGGACGCGCTGCGCACCGAGCTGTTCCCGCGGGCCACGCTGGTCACGCCGAACCTCGACGAGGTGCGGCTGCTGACCGGCATCGACGTCCGCGACCACCACGAGGCCAGGGAGGCCGCGAAGGCGCTGCACGCCATGGGTCCACAATGGACACTCGTCAAGGGCGGCCACATGCGTGACGACCCGGAGTGCGTCGACTTCCTGTACGACGGCGAGACGTTCCTGGAGCTGCCGGCCAGGCGGGTCGACACCAGGCACACACACGGCGGCGGTGACACCATGGCGTCGGCCATCACGTCCGCGTTGGCCAGGGGCGCCTCGATGCCGGACGCGGTGCGGTTCGGCAAGGAGTTCGTGACCAACGCCGTCCAGCACGCGTACCCACTCGGCTCGGGTGTGGGGCCGGTGTCCGCGTTCTGGCGTCTACCACAGGAGACCTTGCCCACCTTCGGTCAAAGGGGTTAGACGCGACCAACCGCACGTTTACCCTCTTCTGACGTGAACCACCGGGACCGAGTAGAAGCGCTTGTCGAGCACCGGCGAGTCCAGCAGTTCATCATCTGGGTGATCGTGGCGAACGCGGTCACCCTCGGCCTCGAGACGTCACCGGCGGTGACGCGCGAGTTCGGCGGCGCGCTGCACGTCGCCGACCGCGTGATGCTCGGGATCTTCGTGGTCGAGCTGGGCCTGCGGCTCTACGCGTACCGCTGGCGGTTCTTCCGCGACTCCTGGAACGTCTTCGACTTCCTCATCGTGGGCATCTCGCTGATCCCGACGGCCGGGCCGTTCTCGGTGCTGCGGGCCATGCGGGTACTTCGGGTGCTGCGCCTGATCTCGGCGGTGCCGGCCATGCGGCGCGTGGTGAACGGCCTGCTGGCCGCGGTGCCGGGCATGGCGTCGATCGGCGCGTTGCTGGCGCTGGTCATCTACGTGGCCGGCGTGATGGCGACCAAGCTGTTCGGCCACATCTCGCCGCACTACTTCGGCGACCTCGGGACCACGCTGTTCACCCTGTTCCAGACGATGACCGGCGAGGCCTGGCCGGACATCGCCCGCGAGGTGATGGCGGCCGCGCCCCTCGCGTGGATCTTCTTCGTGATCTACATCCTCATCTCGAGCTTCGCGGTGCTTAACTTGTTCATCGCGGTGATCGTCAACGGGATGGAGAAGTCGGTGACGACCGACCTCGTCAACGCCGAGGAGGAGCACGCGGCGGCCCAGGCCGCGTCCGACCAGCTCATCCTGGCGGAGGTGCGCGCCCTGCGGCGGGAGGTCGCGGAGCTACGCGAGCAGCAGAAGGAACGGGCCTGAGCGGCCGGCGTGCTGTTGGGACGACGTCACGCCGGCCCGCTCAGGCAACCCGAGGCGGCGGGGTCAGGCCCTCGCCCTGTCGTCCTGCCAGCCGCTGATCTCCCGCACGATCATGATGATCGTCACCGCGGCGCCGACCATCGCCACCGACGCGATGGTCTCCATCACCGCGGACGTCCGCAACGTGTCGATGCTGGCGGCCCTCCGCCAGGTCACCACGGCCAGGTAGCTCACGATCACGCCGCAGAGCCAGAACGCCCACCACAGTCCGAGCACCCGGTTCCCCTGCACGGAACGCAGGTCGTACAGGTCCGGCGGGTTGTCCGGCCGGCTCGCCCGGTAGACGTCGTCGACGAACACGAACGGGAACCGGAGGTTGACCACCGGACAGATCCACGACCCGACCGCCCAGCCCCGCGACCGGCGGTGCGGCGCGGGACAGATCGCCTCGGCGTTGTCCCGTGCCCGCCACAGCCACGTCACGAAGACGACGCCGGCCGCCACGACGGCGGCGGTGTAGCCCCAGCCCACGGCCGAACTGGTGTCGTCGGCACTGTCCAGGTCGGCCGCGGCGACCTCGTTCACCCGGTTCACGTAGTCCCTGACGAGCCCGTAGGCATTCCAGGTGGTCCACGTCGACACGAGGTCCAGCACCACGACAACACCGACCAGGACGGAGACGGCCGTCCCGAGCCCGCCGACTCTTCGAATGGGCAGCACAGCAGACCGCGCTTCACTCATGATTCGTTTCCCCTCAGTGCCACGGCTTTCGACGCCGCGGTGGCAGACAATCGTGGTACCCCCACCACGCCATGACAAGCAGCCGGATGGCCGAACGGCGGTGGGTCACGACGATCGTCGACAAGGCGCCGCCGGATCCCGCGCACCATGCCGGCACGTCCGCTATGTCGAACCCGTGATCGATACATCGCCGGGTCCGACATGCACCGCGCAGAACCGGTGGGATCGAGACGATTTCACTGCGCCTGCGCGCGTGGAGCCGGCATGGAACGAGGACGAGCGTGCGGCACTGGTCGCCGTGCTGCGCACCCGTCCGTCGCGGCTGACCTGGTCGAGATCACCGACGAGGTCTCGGCTCGGGGCAGTGCGCGTGCGTTCTGGCACGAGTCGCACCCCGTGGGGTTGTTCGAGGACGGCGACTCCGGCGCACTCGACGACGCCGCCCGGGACATCTCCGCCTGGCGTTCGACGAACCTCGGCTTCCTTACCTTTCGGGACGGCGACTACCCCGCACAGTTGCGTGAGATCCACGAGATGCCACCAGTGCTGTTCCACCTGGGAAAGTGGCTCCCCGGTGAGGCCGGCGTCTCGGTGGTCGGTTCCCGGCAGGCTTCGGCACGCGGACCCGCGATCGCCCACGCGGTCGCCACCGGACTGGCGGACCGCGACATCACCGTGATCGCCGGGCTGGCGAAGGGCATCGACACAGCCGCCCATCAGGCGGCGAGGCCGGCGAGCACAGCGGTGCTCGAATCCAGGCACGCAAGGCGGTCGGGCACGGCCGACCGGTGATCTTCACCGACCTGGTCGTCGAGACGAACAAGTGGCCCGGCGACCTGATCGGCCAGCCGGGCGTGCATGTCGCTCGCAGTATCGCGGGGATCATGTCCCTGGTCGAGGACATCCTGACCGGCCCGAACGCGGTGGAGGAACTGGTCGCGGCGGTAACCGAGCGCTGACCGGGTTCATGAACAGGTTCGCCGGCGACGCACTTGCCAACCGCCTGATCAGCAGTCTCTTCACCAACGTGGGTGCCTTCTTCTGCAACACCCGCCGTGGGGCGCCACTGACCTGCGCCATCTGCACGGGGCCCACCGGCGCGCCGAGCCGTTCCGCGCTCTGCGGGCAGTGTCGCGCCGCACGTGGCACCCGGATGTGTGCGGGACCTGCGGTTGATGGCAGGTCCCGCGACATACCTGCACGGCAGGTGCATGTCCTCGTCGTCGAGGACACCTGGGTCTCGGGCGACAAGGCCCAGTCGGCCGCCCTCGCGTTGAAGGCCGCCGGCGCGACGCGCGTGACCGTCCTCTGTGTCACGAGATGGCTCCGCTACGACTGGGAGGACCATCGCGCGCTGATCGAGACCCTTGACGAGCCGTACGACGCGGCCCGCTGTCCGGTCACCGGTTCCGACTGTCCATCGCACTGACTCAGCGTGGTGGGCTGGAGGCCTGTGCCCAGAAGCGTTGGGGGACGCGTCCGGCGCCGTGGGCGAGGCGGCCGGCCAGTACCGCGTGGCGCATGGCTGTGGCCATGGCCTCCGGGTCCGTCGCGCGGGTCACCGAGGTGGCCAGGAGTACCGCTGAGCAGCCCAGTTCCATCGCCAGTGCGGCGTCGGAGGCGGTGCCGATGCCCGCGTCCAGGATCACGGGGACGCTCGCGCGCGCGACGATCAGCTCGATGTTGTGTGGGTTGCGGATGCCCAGGGCGGTGCCGATCGGCGAGCCGAGTGGCATCACGGCCGCGCAGCCCAACTGCTCGAGGCGCAGCGCCAGCACCGGGTCGTCGTTCGTGTACGGCAGGACGGTGAAGCCGTCGTCGACGAGGGTTGTCGCTGCCTCCAACAGTTCCACGGGGTCGGGGAGCAGGGTTCGGTCGTCCGCCACCACTTCCAGCTTCACCCAGGACGTCCCCAGGGCCTCGCGCGCCATGCGGGCCGTCAGCACCGCCTCGGCCGCGGTGCGGCAGCCCGCCGTGTTCGGCAGCGGGTCGATTCCCAGGCGCTCCAACACTTCCAGCACGCCCGTGCCGCCCTGCGCGTCCACCCGCCGGATCGACACGGTCGTCAGCTCCGTGCCGGACGCCTTCAGCGCGCGCTCCAGCACCGCCAGGTTCGACGCGCCGCCCGTGCCCGTGATCAGGCGGGACGAGTACTGCTGGTCGCCGATGACCAATGGGTCGTCCATGTCAGCCTCCCTGCACCGCGGTCAGCACCTCGACGTCGGCGCCGTCCGGCACCACCCGGTGGTCGTGGTCGGTCCGCGCGACCACCGTGCCGTCGACCGCGACCGCCACGCCGCGGGCCGGAACACCAAGCGCGGCAAGCATTTCCGTGACCGTCGCGCCGTCGGGGACGTCGCGTTCGGTGCCGTTGACGTTGATGAGCATCAGTTCGTCCTCCGAGCGGAGCCGGCGTTCTGGTCGCACAGGCGGGCCGGGTCCGCCGCGGCCATGGGTGACGGTTCGCCGAGGGCCAGCGCACGCACGGCGTCCGCGGTGAGGGGGGCCAGCAGCAGGCCGTTGCGGTGGTGGCCCGCCGCGACCAACACGCCCGGTTCCAGCCAGCCGACCAGCGGCAGGTTGTCCCGGCTGCCGGCACGCAGCCCCGCCGCGCACTCCGTCAGGCCGTACTCGGCGATGCCCGGCATGACCCGTTCCCCATACGTCAGCAGGTCACGCACCCCGCCGGCGGTGACCTCCTCGTCGAAGCCCGCCTCGTACTGCGTCGCGCCGACTACCAGCTCGTCGCCCGCCCTCGGCACCAGGTACACCGGCCGCGACTCGACCAGCGCACGCACGGTGTGCACCGGCGGCGGCACCGCGTTGGGGCGCCGCCGAAGCCGCAGGATCTCGCCCTTCACCGGGCGCACGGCCGACGCCAGCGCCGGGTGCAGCGACCCGCTCCACGCACCCGCGGCGATCACCGCCAGGTCGCAGTGCAGCGTCGCGTCCGCCAGTTCGACCGCTCCCGGCCGCACGGAACGGACCGGTTTGCCCACCACCGAGGGAAAACTGAGGCGCCCCAACAACTCTCTGTTGTCCACGGCCAGGTCGCCGGGCACCAGGAGTCCACTTCGGACACTCGGGCCGAGGGCTGGCTCGACGCGCCGCAGCTCGCGTCCGGTCAGCCGCTCGACCTCCCGGCCGCGCCGCGCGAGGAAGCCGGCGAGGGTGTCGAGCTGTCCGGCGTCCGCGCTGTCCACGCCGGCGACGATCGTGCCCCGGGTGTGCAGGTCGATCCCCAGTGCCGCGGCGAACGCCGGCCACCGGTCGAGCGACTCGCTGCCGAGGTCGAGCAGGTCCTCCTCGCCCGGCCACGCCTCGGTGACCGGCGCCAGCATGCCGCCGGCGACCCACGACGCGCCGCGCCCCGGGTTCGGATCGACGACCGTCACGTCGTGGTCGGCCAGCCGCCACGCGACGGCCAGACCGATGACGCCACCACCCACCACGACCACTCTCATGGCAACTCACGCTCCCTGCGCCGGCATGATCCGGATCAGGTTCGACGGTCGGGATCGGCAGATCCCCTCTCAGCCCAGTCCTCTGGACTCCCGTGCGGACCACCTCCACCGTATAGCGTGAACGGGTGCCCGGACTAGACGGAGACGAGATTCGCAGGCGGCTCGCGGACGCACGGCTGTACCTGTGCACGGGAAACCGGCCGGACCTTGCGGAGTTCGCGGACGCGGCGCTCGCGGGTGGCGTCGACGTCATCCAGCTGCGTGAGAAGGGCATGGAGGCCACCGACGAGTTGGCCGCGCTGTCGGTGCTCGCCGAGGTGTGCGCCCGGCACGAGGCGCTGCTGTCGGTGAACGACCGCGCGGACGTGGCGCTGGCCGCGGACGCGGACGTGCTGCACCTCGGCCAGGACGACCTGCCGGTCCGCTGGGCCCGCGAGATCCTCGGCCCGGACGTCGTGATCGGCCGGTCCACCCACGACCTCGCGCAGGCCGAGGCGGCGGCCGTGGAACCGGGCGTCGACTACTTCTGCACCGGCCCGTGCTGGCCGACGCCCACGAAGCCGGGCAGACCGGCGCCGGGGCTGGACCTGGTCCGCGCGACGGTGGGGGCGGCGCGCCCGTGGTTCGCGATCGGCGGCATCGACGAGGCCCGGCTGCCGGAAGTGCTGGCGGCCGGCGCGTCGCGGGTGGTGGTGGTCCGCGCGATCACCGAGGCGGCCGACCCTCGGGCGGCGGCGGCCCGGCTGGCGGGTGCGCTGAGAGCGGACATGCCGACGGCGAACACGGCCGCGTGGCAGGAAACCGCTGGTTAGCGTCAAGGCATGACCATGACTGCCAGCCTGGACGACGCCATCTTCGAGCGGCTGCTGCGGGACCGGATCGTCTTCCTCGGGTCCGAGGTGACCGACGAGTCGGCCAACCGGATCACCGCCCAGCTGCTCCTGCTCGCCGCGGAGGACCCGAGCAAGGACATCACGTTCTACATCAACTCACCGGGCGGCTCGGTGACCGCCGGGATGGCCGTCTACGACACGATGCGGCTGATCGAGCCGGACGTGTCGACGTGGGCCATGGGGTTCGTCGCCTCGATGGGGCAGTTCCTGCTGTCCTCGGGCACCCCGGGCAAGCGGTACGCGCTGCCGAACGCGCAGATCCTCATGCACCAGCCGTCCGCGGGAGTGGGCGGCGCCGAGTCGGACATCAGGATCCGCGCGCAGGCGTACTCGCGGATGAAGGCCAGGCTGGCCGAGATCACGGCGAGCCAGACCGGCCAGCCGGTCGAGACCATCACCCGGGACGCCGACCGGGACCGGTGGTTCTCCGCCCAGGAGGCCAGGGAGTACGGGATCGTCGACCACGTCGTCACCGGCTGATCCGGCCGAGAGACGAGGAACCAGCGGACGGGCCGGCAGGGGTTCGGCCCGTCCGCTGGCGTGGATCTCAGGTCAGCCCGTGACCAGGGACAGACCGTACGCGCTCAGTGCCTCGTTCACCGGCTGGAAGAAGGTCGTGCCGCCGGAGCTGCAGTTGCCCGAGCCGCCGGAGGTCAGACCGATCGCGGTGACGGTCGACGTCCCGTTGCTCACCAGCGAGCCACCGGAGTCACCCGGTTCGGCACACACGTTGGTGCGGATCATCTGACCGACCGAGCCCTGCTGGTAGGTCACCGTCGTGTTCAGGGCGTTGATCGTGCCGCAGTGCCAACCCGTCGTGGAGCCGGACCGGCAGACGGCCTGGCCGACGCTGCCGCCGGACGAACCGGTCACCCGGACGTCGCTGCCCGAGCTGTACCGGTCGACGAGGCCCGTCGACACGGCCGAGCTGGAGCTGACGTTGATGGCCGAGTAGTCGTTGCCCGGGAACGACGAGCGGAACACGGTACCGAGCGTGCCGCCGGTCCCGGACCACGTGCCACCGAGGTTGCCGCAGTGACCCGCGTCGATGACGTAGCGGGCACCGCTCGAGCTGCGGGCGTTGAAGCCCGCCGAACAGCGGGCGCCTGCGGTCGTCGTGATCGCCTGGCCACCGATCACGTTCCAGAACGTGCGCGGCTGCTGGGCGACGCGTACGACCCGGACATCCGCGCCGAGGCTCTTCGCCCAGGACGCGGCCGCGGCGTCGTTGCCGTAGGCCTCGACGACGACCGAGTTGGTGGCGACGTCGGTGTACCAGCCGGTCACCGACTTCGGCGCGCTGGCGTTGCCCTGTTCCAGCTTCGACTGGGTGGCGCCCAGTTCGGCGGCGCTGTGCTGGACGACCTCGGCGACCGCGCCGGCGGAGGTGACCTCCGCGACCCGGCCCACGTCGGTCACGCCGACCACGAGCTTGCCCGACGCGGCGTCGAACCGGCTGCCGCCGTAGGCCTCACCCAGCTGGATGCGCAGTGTCGTCTCCTTCGAGAAGGCGACGCGCTCCTGCTGGAACCGGACCTGGGCCTGCTGCGGGGACAGGCCGAGATCCCGCTGTAGTGCATCCTGGATCGCGCTGCTGGTCGACGTTCCGCCGGCCGGTGCCGCGTTCGCAGGTGCGGCGAAGGTAACCGCCGTACCTACGGCGAGCAGTGCGTAACCGCCCAATCGCACAAGGTGTGTGCGCTTCATCAAGGTTGCTCCCTCGGTCGTTCTGCAGGGGACCCGGGGGTGGGCAGCGGTAGCAGCTCCCCCGGGCAAATCACATGAGGGGATGCCATCCGTCGGATGACTTTTCTGAAACTATTTGCACACGCTGCGCGCGGATATCGTCCGTTCGGGGACAACAGTTGCCATGTGAGCGATCGATTAATTACCCAAAGTAGGTGTCGATCTAGCCCTGAGGCTGGGTAGCGCCTTCTGACGGCGTTGCCTCGGTCGTGGTGGTCACAGGCGGTGTCGTCGTGATGCTGGCGTCACCGGACGGCTCCGTCGACGTGGTGGCCGGCGCGTCCGTCGTGGTCGCGTCCGGCGCGGTGCTCGTCGGGGCCGGGTTGGTCGTCGACGTGGCCGGGGTCGACGGGTCCTCGTCGCGGCCCGAGGTGTCGTGCGGGGCCACGATGCTGCTGAACGTGGTGCCCGAGCCACCGGAGAGCGGCTCGCCACGCAGCCACTCGACGCCCGTGATCGCCAGCATGCCCAGCGCGAACGCCGCAACGGTCGTCACGACCAGCTTCGGCCACCGCCGGCGCCCGCCCCGGGGTGGCTGGTCCGACCTTTCCGGATCTTCCTTGGCAGGGGCCGCCTCGACCTCCGTGCCGGCCGGCTCCTCGGGATCCTCGTCCGAGACCAGGACCGTCGCGCCGCCCGAGCGTCCGACGACCTTCGCCCGCACCGTGCGCACGCTCTCCCGGGTCCGCTGGATCGAGCGCAGGTACAGCGTGCCGCCGATCGTCGAGATCACACTGGCGAGCCCGGCCCCCACGACCGTCCCCGCGACCCCCATGGTCGACCCGATGAGCGCGGCCGTCACCGCGGCCAGCGCACCGGCCACCACCTGGCTGAGCCGAATTCCGTTCGTTTCCTCAGTGTTGTCGCTCATAGTCCTTCGTCTGCGAGACCTGTCCTACACACCTTCCAACGTGTGCGACGGATGACCCACTCCGGGGGTTGCCCAATCGTGAGCATCCCCACAGTCCACTGTGGACAGTGCATACTTGGTACCGTGCAACTGATCACAATCGATGACATCGAGGCGGCCGCCGCCCGGATCGCCGGCAGGGCGGTACGAACCCCGTTGACGCCCTGCCTCTGGGCGGCCGACGACCGTCCCTTGTGGCTCAAGCCCGAGCAGCTGCAACCCATCGGCGCGTTCAAGATCCGCGGCGCGCTCAACGCCATCGCCCGGATCCCCGAGGAGACAAGGAAAAAAGGCGTCGTCGCCTACTCCAGCGGCAACCACGGCCAGGCCGTCGCGTACACCGCGAAGCTCTACGGCGTCCCCGCCACCATCGTGGTGACGACGAACACGCCGCAGGTGAAGATCGACGCGACCACCCGCCACGGCGCCACCGTCGTCGTCGTGCCGCCGGCCGACCGGGAGTCGGCCGCCGCGGAGATCGTCGCGACGCAGGGGGGCACGCTCGTCCCGCCGTTCGACCACCCCGACGTCATGGCCGGCCAGGGCACGATCGGCCTGGAGATCGCGGCCGACCTGCCGGACGTCGAGGTCGTGCTCGTGCCGGTCAGCGGCGGCGGGCTGATCGGCGGCATCGCGACCGCGATCAGGGCCAAGGCGCCGAACGCGAAGGTCATCGGCGTCGAGCCGGAGCTGGCCGGGGACACCGCGGAGGGCTTCCGGCTGGGCCGCAAGCCCGACTGGTCCACCGACGACCGGGCCAGGACCATCGCGGACGGCCTGCGCTCCACCCCGTCCGACCTGACCTTCGCGCACATCACGAAGCTGGTCGACGACGTGGTCACCGTCACCGAGGACGAGATCAGGGCCGCCATCGGCGTGCTCGCCACGAGGTCACAGCAGGTCGCCGAGCCGAGCGGCGCGGTGTCCACCGCGGCCTACCTGTACCGGGACCTGCCCGCCGGACGGACGGTGGCGGTCGTCTCCGGCGGCAACATCGACCCGGCACTGCTCGCCGAGGTGGTCACCGCGGCACCCGCCGCGGCGCCGGCCGCAGGTGCGTCGGTGGGGCGGACAGCCCGCAGCTGAAGCAGTCGGCCGACGACGGACCGTCCGCGGCCGGACCCGGCCGGGCCGGCGCGAACACGTCGTTCCGCACGCCCAGCGCGATCACGCCACCGGCCACGCACAGCCCCGCACAGATCCACATCGCGGCCTGCCAGCCGGAGGTCATGGCGGCCGGGTCGGCGTACGACTCGCCGGTCAGCCCGGCCGCCGCCGGCAGGACCGCGATGGCCAGCAGCCCACCCGTCCGCGCGATCGCGTTGTTGACCCCGGACGCGACACCCGCGTGCCGGTCCGCCGCGGCGGCCAGCACGGTCGCGGTCACCGGCGCGACCACGCACGCGAGCCCCAGCCCGAACACGATCACGGCCGGCAGCACGGTGAGCACGTACGACGCGCCAGGCGTGACCCTGGTGTACATCAGCATGGCCAGCGCGATCACCAGCGGCCCGGCCACGAGGAACGGCTTCGGCCCGAACCGCTGCGCGAGCTTCCCGGACCGGGCGGACAGCAGCAGCATGATCGCCGAGATCGGCAGGCTGGCGATCCCGGCTAGTGTCGGCGCGTAGCCGAGCGAGACCTGCAGCTGGATGACGAACAGCATCATCACGCCGCCGAGCGCCGCGTAGACCACGAACGTCAGCAGGTTGGCGACCACGAACGTCCGGTTCGCGAAGATGTCCGGCGGCACGAGCGGGTTCCGCTGCCGCCGCTGGAGCATGACGAACGCGACCAGCGCCGCGACCCCGCACACCCCGGCGACGACCACCAGCGGGTCGCCCGCGCCGCGGCCGGGCGCCTCGACCAGCGCCCCGGTCACCCCGGCGAGGCCGAGCGCGCCGAGCACCGAGCCCCACAGGTCTGGGCGCCCGGTCATCGACTCGTCGTGCGTCTCCGGCACGTACCTGCGGGTCAGCCAGATCACGGCCAGCCCGAGCGGCAGGTTGATCAGGAACGCCAGCCGCCACGACCATGCCTGCACGAGCAGCCCGCCGACGAGCGGTCCGATGGCGCCCGCGATGCCGCCGAGCCCGGACCACGCGCCGATCGCGCGGGCCCGGTCCTCGCGGTGGAACGACGACTGGATGATCGCGAGCGAGCCGGGCGTGAGCAGCGCGCCGCCGACGCCCTGCAGCACGCGCGCGGCGACGAGCATCTCGGTGTTCAGCGCCACCCCGCACAGCAGCGACGACACGCCGAACCACGTCACGCCGACCAGGAAGACCTTGCGCCGCCCGTACCGGTCGCCGAGCGAGCCCGACACCAGGATCAGCGCGGCGAGCGTGAGCATGTAGCCGTCGAGAATCCACTGGAGTCCGGAGACCCCCGCGCCGAACTCCTCGCCGATCCTCGGTAGCGCGATGTTGACCACAGTGCTGTCGAGGAAGGCCATGCCGGACCCGAGGATGGTCGCGGCCAGGATGCCCCGTGCGGTGCCGGTTCCCCAGCGGGTTTCTGTCATGTGGGCCTGTTCAGCTCGGCGACGAACTTGTACCGGTCGCCACGGTAGACCGAGCGGACCCATTCGACCGGCCGCTCGGCGGTGTCGAACGAGTGCCGGGACAGCAGCAGCATCGGCATCCCGACGTCCGCGCCGAGCAGCTCGGCCTCGTGTGGGCCGGCCAGCGCGGTCTCGATGGTCTCCTCGGCGTGCCCCATCTCCACGTCGAACCGCTCCCGCAGCACCTGGTACAGCGAGCCGCCCGGCGAGAGGTACTTGCGCAGCCCGCGGAACCGGCCGAGCGGCAGGTGCGTGGTCTCGATGGCCATCGGCTCGTTGTCGGCGAGGCGGAGGCGCTGCATGCGCAGGACCTTGGCACCCGAACGGACGCCGAGCAATGTGGTCAGCTCGCCTTCCGCGGGGATCTCCACGATGTCGATGAGCTTGGAGGACGGCTCACGACCCTGCGCCCGCATGTCCTCTGTGTACGAAGACAGCTGTAACCGCTGTGCCACCTTGGGTTCCGCGGCGAACGTGCCCTTGCCCTGCACGCGGAGTAGCCGGCCCTCCACGGTGAGGTCGGCAAGGGCCTGACGCACGGTGGTCCGGGACACGTCGAACTGCGCGGCGAGCGAACGTTCGGTCGGGATCGGCGATCCCGGCGGCAGAGCGGCGAGCAGGTCGAGCAGGTGCCGTTTGAGGCCCCAGTACTTGGGTTCGCGCATGGCGCGGGCGCCGGCGTCGGGCTCCTGAGCGGCCGACGTTTCGAGCATGACTCCTCCTCCAACGACTTCCTGGTACAGCATGCCTTCCCGAAGCCATCAGCGCGATCACACCCTGGCGTTTTTGGGAATACCGTGACACCCGTGGCGAGAGCACACCATACCGCTCTAGGATGATTGGTCTAGACCTAATGGCAAAACAGGAGGCGTGATGGCAGGCGAACGGATGGCCGCGGAGGTCGCCGAGCAGCCGGCGGTGTTCGACTCGCTGGTGGCGGGGCGGGGCGGCCTGGCGGACGTGGCCTCGCTGATCGCCACGCGCAAGCCCAGGTTCGCACTGCTCGCGGCCAGGGGCTCCAGTGACCACGCCGCCCTGTACGCGAAGTACCTGATCGAGGTACTGCTCCAGCTGCCGGCCGGCCTGGTCTCGCCGTCCACGACCACGCTGTACGGCGCGCACCCCGACTTCACCGACGTCCTGTACCTGTCGGTGAGCCAGAGCGGCGGCTCCCCCGACCTGGTGGCGGCGACGGAGGCGGCCAGGGCGCAGGGCGCGCTGACCGTCGCGGTCACCAACACGCCGGCCTCGCCCCTGTCGGACGCGGCGGAGCTCTCGGTCGACATCGGGGCCGGCGAGGAGCTGGCGGTGGCGGCCACGAAGACGTACACGGCGACCCTGCTCTCGCTGTACCTGCTCGTGGACGCGATCCGCGGCGGGTCGGCGGCGGCGGTCCGGGACATCGGCGAGCTGGCGTCGACCGCGCTCGCCGAGCCGGTCGAGGACGCCGTCGAGCGGTTCCGCGACATCGAGCGGGTGCTGACCACCGGCCGCGGCTACTCGTCGGCGACGGCCGCCGAGGCGGCGCTGAAGCTCGCGGAGACCAGCTACCTCGCGGCCCGCGCGTACAGCGGCGCGGACCTGCTGCACGGCCCGGTCGCGGCCGTCGACTCGCACACGGGCGTGGTGGCCGTGACCAGCAGAGGCCACGGTGGCGCGGCGATGCGTGACGTGGTCCAGACCGTTCGGGAGCGGGGCGCGTCGGTGCTGGCCGTCGGCTCCGCGGCGCGGGACACGCCGGCGGACCTCCGGATCGCCATCCCGGAGACCGCCGAGGAGGTCGCGCCGATCCTGGAAATCCTGCCGCTGCAACGACTTGCGCTCGCGGTGTCGCTGGCGCGCGGCGTCGACCCGGACAACCCTCGCGGACTGCACAAGGTCACTCGCACTGTGTAGTTGCTCTTGGCCCTAGACTTTTCGAGGTGCGAAGGACATCGTTCGCCCGCTGGCCGTGTTCCATCGCAAGAACCATGGACCTGCTGGGGGACCAGTGGACGTTACTCGTGATGCGTGAGGCGTTCAACGGCGTGCGCAGGTTCGACCGGTTCCAGGCCGAGCTGGGCATAGCGCGGAACACGCTCACGGAACGACTGGACCGGCTGACGGGCGCCGGCCTGCTCAACCGCGTCCGCTACCAGGACCGGCCCGCCCGGTACGAGTACCCCCTGACCGAGATGGGGCGGGACCTCTTCCCGGTGCTGTCGGCCATCATCCGGTGGGGCGACCAGTGGCTGGCCGACCCCGTCGGGCCGCCCCGGCTGCTGCGGCACCTGGAGTGCGGCGAGGCGACGGCGGCCGCGGTCGACTGCGTGCACTGTGGCGGCACGATGACGGCCGACAACGTGGTCATGGAACCAGGACCGGGACTCTTACATGAGTAGCAGCGAGCCGGCGGCGCGTGGCGACGCCGAACGACGGACCCGAGCCCGCGAGGGGTCGCGGTGAGTGTCGCGGTCGGGGTCGATGTCGGGGGCACGTCCACGCGTGCCGTGGCGGTGTCGCCGGACGGCGTGATCGTGGGGCGGGGCACGGCCGGTGGCGGCAACCCGAACTCGCACCCGCCCGAGGTGGCGGCCGGCCGGGTCGCGGAGGCCATCGCCGCGGCGGCGCCCGCGGGCACGCCGGTCGTGGCGTGCCTGCTCGGCATGGCCGGGGCGAGCAAGTTCAGCGATCCGGCGATCACGGCGGTGTTCGAGGCCGCGCTGCGATCGGTCGGGGTGACCTGTCCGATCGAGGTGGTGGCGGACGTCGAGGTGGCGTTCGCCTCGGCGACCCCGTCCCCGGCCGGCACGGTGATCATCGGCGGCACCGGCTCGGCGGCCGCGCGGATCGTCGACCACCGGCGGACGGGCCTGCACGGCGGGTGGGGCTGGCTGCTCGGCGACGAGGGGTCGGCCTACTGGATCGGGCGGCAGGCCGTGCGCACCACGCTGCGCCTGCTGGACGGCACGGCCGAAACGGGCCCGCTCACGACGGCCGTGCTGACGGAGGCGTTCGGCACGACGGAGACGCGCTTCGACGACGTGCGGTGGCGGCGGAACACCCGGGAGCGGCTGATCACCGCGGCGAACGCCGAGCCACCGATCCGCCTGGCGCGCTACGCCGCACTGGTGAGCACGCACGCGGCCGACCCGGCGGCGGCGAAGATCATCGCGGCCGCGGCGGCCCACCTGGCCGAGCACGCGCACGCGACCCGCACGCCCGGCGAGACGACCCCGATCGTGCTGGCGGGCAGCGTCATCGGCCCGGAAAGCCCGGTGGGGCTGGCACTGCGGGAGCAGCTGTCCGGCGAGACCGAGGTCCTGTTCGCCCCCGACGGCGGCATCGGCGCGGCCTGGCTCGCGGCGTTGGTGGCGTGGGGTCCGGACGCGCCGAGGCCGTCAGTCGACGCGGGGGTGACGTAGTCCGGGGTGCCCCTCGGGGAGGGACCTGCGCAGCACCACCGCGCTCGCGGCGAGCGTGGCCGCGACCAGTGGCCAGCTCAGCACCACGCGGGCCACGCCGAGCGCGACGACCCAGCCGGACCACCAGAGCACGCCGAACACGAGCACCCGCACCAGGTACTGGCCGAGCACCCACACCCAACTCGCGTTGCCATACGCCCGGACAAGGTCGGTGTCGCGCCGCCAGCGGGTCTTCTGCCCGAGCACGACGCCGACCACGACGCCGAGCAGCGGCCAGCGGATGAGGATGCTCAGCGCCCAGGCGAGGGCGCTGGCGACGTTCGACAGCAGCTGGATGAGGAAGAAGTCCTCGGCCCGCCCGGTCCGCAGCGCGACGAAGGCCGCGAGTGACACGGCCGCGACGCTCGCCACCGACGCGGTGACCCGCCGCCGCCGCGCGAGCCGCCAGACGCCCACCGCGACACCGGCCGCGATGGCCGCGGCGGCGGCCCACCCGATGGAACGACCACTGACGAGCCACGCGATCACGAACACGGCGGGCGGGACGCTCGCGTCGATCGCGCCCCCGCGGCCACCGAGCAGCTCACGGAGCGGGAGATCACGCGTGTCGGTCGACTGGTCGGTCACGGGACAAGCCTGCCGCATGGGTGTCGGCTTAGGTAGCCCTTACCGACGGTGGCGTAGGTCGGGAATCAAGCGGCATTCTGGGACCTTAGGAGGTATAACAAGGTCGGGGCGCACTAGGGAGGGGTGGTCGCCGTGCGTAGGTGGACCAGTTGGGTCGCGATCGGGGACAGTTTCACGGAGGGGCTGAGCGACGAGGGTCCGGATGGTAGCTACATCGGGTGGGCGGACCGGCTGGCGATCGCGCTCGCCGAGCGGAATCCCGGCTTTCGGTACGCGAACCTGGCATTACGCGGCAAGATGCTGCGCGAGATCGTCACCGAACAGGTGCCGCTGGCAGTCGAGGCGAAGCCGGATCTGGTGACGATCTGCGCGGGTGGCAACGACCTGATCGTGCCCGGCAGCGACATGGACGCACTGGCCGAGAAGTTCGAACAGGCCGTCGTGGACCTTCGCGCGACCGGCTGCGAGGTGGTCGTCTTCACCGGGCCGGACCCACGCAAGCAACCGGTCGTGCGCCGGATACGCGCCAAGGTCGCCATCTACAACGAACACCTGCACGCCATCGCCGACCGCCACGGCGCGATGCTCGTGGACCTGTGGGCCATGGAGACGCTCGTGGACGTCCGCGCCTGGAGCGACGACCGGCTGCACTTCTCACCGGAGGGTCACCGCAGGATCGCGTTGCGTACCGCGGAGGTCCTCGGGCTGTCCGTCGCGGAGGACTGGCGCGAGGAGTGGCCACCGGTCGCCCCGGAGCCGTGGCTTCGCCTGCGCCAGGCCGATCTCGCGTGGACACGGACGCACCTGTTGCCGTGGGTACGCAGGCAGTTACGCGGTGAGTCCATGGGCGACGGTCTGGTGCCGAAGCGACCGGAGCTGAGCCCGTTCTCCACCAACGGGAACAGCCGCGCGGCGCACATTTGAGACGTTCCAACAAGCACGCCGGCCGGCGCGGATCCCCCATCCACGCCGGCCGGTTTGCTTGGGCAGCACACCCCCACGTTGGTAGTGCCGCCCGGCTGAGTGCTCGGTATCAGGCTCCGGGACGTCGAGCACCCGGCGCGCAGCTTTTCACTTGATCGCCCAAACTGACTAACTGTTCGCTAAACGCCGGACCACGCTAGACGACCAGACGGACCAATCGGGAGAGCGCGGCCGGCCCGAGTGCCCGGGTGCCGGCGGAGAACTCGGCCGCGAGCCGCGCCAGCCGCACGACGTCATCGTCGCCGTCGGCACCGGACTCGACCACGGCGAGGAGGTTGGCCCACTCCTGGTCGATCCACTGCGCGGCCTCCCGCGCGGTGGTCACCCCGGCGAACCCGTTCCGCGCCGTGCCGGAGCTGAGCAGCTCGCGGGCGGTCTCGGCGCCGGCGAGGTAGTACCGCAGCAGCCTGCGTGCCGCGACCACACTGTCCGAAGTGGACATCTCGGCCTCGGCGAGCTCCTGCGCGTGCAGCCGAACCAGGTCGTGCATGACGAACACGTCCCGGCTCGTCTCGGTCACCACGAACATGGTCGCGAGTGCCCGCAACCGCGTCCTGGCGGTCTCGGCGTCCGTGCCGCACAGGGCGGCGACCGGCTGCGGACCGAGCCGCGTGCCGGGGAACAACCCCAGGTGCCGCACGGTCTCCGCGAGCTGGGGCCGCAGGCTGCGGTAGGTGACGTCGAGCGCGGCGCGCACGCTCGCGTCCGCTTCCTCCAGGTCGAGCGCGCCGAGCCGGGACCGCTCGTCGGTCAGCTCGGTCACCAGGTCCTCGACCGTCCACTGTGGATTGCCGGCGAGCCGCGCCGCCGCGATCCGCAACGCGAGCGGCAGGTACCCGCACAGCCGCGCGAGCCGCCGCCGCTGCTCCCGCTCGGTCCCGTGGGCGGGCGTACCGGCCATGTGCTCGATCACCTCGTCGGCCGCGTCGGGCCCGAGCGTGCCGAGTGTCAGCATCCTCGCGCCGGTGCGCGCGACCAGCCCGTCGAGCCGGACCCGGGACGTGACCAGCACGAACGACGACGAGCCTGCCGGCAGCAGCGGGTCGATCTGGTCGGCGTCGCGGGCGTCGTCGAGCAACACCAGCACCCGCCGGTCGGCGAGGATCGAACGGAAGAGCGCGGCCCGGTCGTCGAGCTCGAGCGGCACGTCGTCGACGGCGACGCCGAGCGCGAGCAGGAACTGGGTGAGCACGTCGACCGCGCGGACCGGCGTGTGCTGTGAGTCGAACCCACGCATGCTCGCGAACAGCTGGCCGTCCGGGAACGCGCCGGCCATCCGGTGGGCCCAGAGCACGGCGAGCGCGCTCTTGCCCACCCCGGCAGCGCCGGCCAGTACCCCGATGGCCGCGGTCTCGCCGGGTGGCAGGAGCTTCGAGAGCCAGGCCAGCTCCTCGCCACGCCCCGCGAACCCGGCCGGCGCCCTCGGCAGCTGCGCGGGGATCAGCACCCCGACCTTCGGCGTGACGACCGGGTCCGGGGTGGGTTCGAGCAGTGCGCTGTCGTCGCGCAGGACACGGGCATGCAGCTCACGCAGCTGCGGGCCGGGGTCCATGCCCAGCTCCTCGGCGGCCCGGTGCGCGAATCGCTGGTAGGCCTCCAGCGCGGTCGCCCGCCGGTCCGCCCGGTACAGCGCGAGCATGAGCTGTGCGACGAGGCGCTCGCGGAACGGCTGCGCGTCGATCAGCTGCGTCAGCTCGCCGATGATCTCGTGGTGGCGACCCAGCTCCAGCTGCGCGTCGAAACGCGCCTCGAGGATCGCGAGCCGCAGTTCGGTCAGCTCCGGCGCGGAGACCCGGCCGCCGAGGTCGGCGAGCGCGGGCCCCCGCCACAGCGCGTTGGCGTCGTCGAGCAGCTTCGCGCGGCTCGCGGCCGGCAGCCCGCGGGCCTGGGCCAGCAGCGACCGCGCGACCGTGACGTCGATCAGCGACTCGTCCACGACCATCCGGTAGCCCGGCGACGTCGTGGCGATGTACGCGGCGACACCCGACTCGGCGAGGCGCTGCCGCAGCCGCGACACGTAACCCTGGACCATGGTCCGTGCGCTGGCCGGCGGCTCGTGCGCCCAGAGGACGTCCACGATCCGGTCCAGCGGCACGACCTGGTTGGGCTCCAGCAGCAGCATGGCGAGCACGCTGCGAGTGCCGGGGCCGCCGAGCGGCACGGCACGGTCGTCGATGATCATCTGCACTGGTCCGAGCAGACAGAAGCGCGCCGCGGCTGGTTGCTCCGCTCCCATCGGGCGACCACCCCCCAGTTACCCCGCCAGGTACGGCACGTGCACAACGGTAAGGGGTGTTGGGTACGCTACGCGATCACCCCCTGGCCGGGGTCACCCGTTTGGCGTAACGCCGACGTGCTTGTCGCAGGTCAGATGGTCAAGCCTCCCGAGGGATCGGACACCTCCCGTCCTCGCCGGACACCGAACACGCCCTTGTCATGTCGCGCGAATTTCACGGTTCGGCACGACGTTTTGTGGTCGTTTCGGCGGACACACGATGAGCCGAGATCCGGTTTTTCGGAAACGCGCGTGATTCCGCGTGCCATCCTCTGTGGACGGACGTCGCTGACTCGTTATGACGTATTTTCAGGACGCGACAGAGAATTTTCACGGCCCCCGTGGACAGCGTGCGGATGCGGTACGTCATTTGCGAAATCGATATCCACTCCGTGACAAAATCCGCCGATATGTTGCGATCACGATCATAAATCTGATATATAGCGCCTGGTGAACACAAGGATCTTCCTGGTCGACGACCACGAGATCGTCCGCCGCGGCGTGGCCGACCTCTTCGAGGACGAACCCGACATGGAGATCGTGGGCGAGGCCGCCACGGTGGCCGAGGCCCTGGCCCGCATCCCGTCGGCGAACGTGGACGTGGCCGTGCTGGATGTGCGCATGCCCGACGGCAACGGCGTGGAGCTGTGTCGGGACCTGCGCTCGCAACTGCCCGAGCTGCACTGCCTGATCCTGACGTCCTACTCCGACGACGAGGCCCTCCTGAACGCGATCATGGCGGGCGCGTCCGGCTTCGTGCTGAAGCAGGTCCTCGGCAACGACCTGATCACCGCGGTCCGCAAGGTCGGCGCCGGCGAGTCACTGCTGGACGCGAAGACGACCGAGGCGCTGATGAAGCGCATCCGCCAGGGCAAGGACGAGGGCGGCGGCGCACTCGCCGGCCTGACCGACCAGGAACGAGCCGTCTTCGAACTGATCGGCGAGGGCCTGACCAACCGCCAGATCGCCACCCGCCTGTTCCTGGCGGAAAAAACCGTCAAGAACTACGTCTCCCACATCCTCGCGAAGCTGGGCATGCAACGCCGCACCCAAGCAGCCGTACTGGCCGCAGAACTAAAGTCCCGCAAACCAGACCCCCACTAACCCGCGAGTCCCGCGTTTGGGACACCCGCGAGTCCCGCGTTCACCCATAGCGAGTCCCGCGTTCACACACACCGAACTGCGGTTTCGTGCAGACGCGTGCGCCGAACCGCGACTCACACTGTCCGAACGCGGGACTCGCGGTGCCTGAACGCGGGACTCGCGGTGCCTGAACGCGAGACTCGCGATGTCTGAACGCGAGACTCGCGATGTCTGAACGCGAGACTCGCGATGTCTGAACGCGAGACTCGCGATGTCTGAACGCGAGACTCGCGCTGTTTGAA
>Ga0164298_10000110_pt1 | contig 33848 bp, 27 predicted proteins | sample Whisoiple_216_MG_FD_109713 | JGI IMG/M metagenome (GOLD analysis project Ga0164298, IMG submission 109713) | Unamended control soil microbial communities from upstate New York, USA - Whitman soil sample_216_MG | ecosystem: Environmental > Terrestrial > Soil > Agricultural land ...
ATCTTGGCCGCGCTGGAACAGGCCGGGTTGATCGCGTTGGGTGACAAGGGCTACCACGGCTATGACCAGGACCGGGAACGGGTGATCACCCCGTACGAAGGCAAGAACAAACCCGAGTCGCTGCAGGACGCCAACCGTGTCCATGCCCGGCTCCGCGGCCCGGGTGAACGCGCCAACGCCCAGCTCAACTACTGGCGCATCCCGCACAAGGTCCGAGTCAGCCCCCGCCGCGTCGGCCGACTCACCAAAGCCATCCACGTACCACAGAACTACGAAGTCACCGCCGGACGAAAAACACTCACTGCCCACGCAACCACCTGCGTTCGCGTTGATCAAGAAATGAGGCGGAGTCGCCGCCGCTGGCCCTCAGGTTCCGTGCCGTGCAAGGCCGAGAACGCTCCCATGCCCTGAAGCCCCTTCAAGGCCACCGAACGCGGCCGCCGCCTTCGAGACATCGCCCGAGCGGAACACCTCGTTGGTCAGGAAAGCTTGCGGGAGCGGCCTCGAGATGCGGTGCGGGCGGCGGTCGAGCCGCGGACGACCAACTCCGGTAGGAACACGAACTCCGCGTGTGGTGCCGGGGTGCCGCCGATCTCCTCGAGCAGGGCGTTCACCGCGGCCTGGCCCATTGCCTCGACCGGTTGGCGGAGCGTGGTGAGCGGTGGGTCCGCGAACACGATCAGTGGCGAGTCGTCGAACCCGACCACCGAGATGTCCGCCGGTACGGCCAGGCCGCGGTGGCGCGCCGCGCGCACGGCCCCGAACGCCATCAGGTCGCTCGCGCACACGATGGCCGTGCATTCCTTGTCCAGCAACGCCGTCGCCGCCGCCTGCCCACCCTCCACGGTGAACAGTGAGTGCTGCACCAGCTCCTCCGCCTGTTCCGCCGTGTACGGCAGCGCGGTCCGCATCTGCTGGACGAAGCCCTCCACCTTCCGCAGCACGGGCACGAACCGCCGCGGGCCGACCGCAAGGCCTATTCGTTCGTGGCCCAGCTCCACCAGATGCGACACGGCCAGGCGCATCGCGGCTCGGTCGTCCGTCGACACGAACGGGGCCGACACCTTCTCCGTGTAGCCGTTGATCATCACGAACGGGACGCCGCGGCCGGACAGTTTCACGTACCTGTCCATGTCGGCCGTCGAGTCAGCGTGCAGGCCCGACACGAAGATGATGCCGGTGACGCCCCGCTCCACCAGCAGCTCCGTCAGCTGGTCCTCCGTGGACCCACCGGGAGTCTGCGTGCACAGCACCGGCGTGTACCCGCGTGAGGTCAGGACCTGCTCGATCACCTGTGCCAGCGCGGGAAAGATCGGGTTCGACAGCTCGGGCGTGATCAACCCCACCAGTCCGGCACTGCGTTCCCGCAGTCTCGGCGGTCGCTCGTAGCCCAGCACGTCCATGGCCGCCACCACGGCCTGCCGCGTCGCCGCCGACACGCCCGCCTTGCCGTTCAGCACGCGACTCACCGTCGCCTCGCTGACCCCTGCCTGCGCGGCGATGTCACTCAGCCGGGCGTTCACGCCCACCACAACGCGGTGTCCGGCGGCAACAGGACCTCCCCACCCTCCAGGCCGTAGTACGACGACGCCATCAGCATCCGCCTGGAGCCGGCCAGCCGCACCACCGACGCGCCGAAGTTCACCACGCAGTGGAAGTCGCCGCGGCGGAAGCCGAGTACGTCCGGGGGTTGGTCCAGCCACTCGAAGTCGCCGAAGGGCAGGGTCCGCCGCAGTCGCAACACCGCGCGGTACAGCGAGAGCATCGAATCCGGGGACGCGCGCTGCTCGGCGACGGACAGCTTCGCCCAGTCCTCCGGCTGCGGCAGCCAACCGGTGCCCTCGCTGAATCCCAGTGACGGACCCGTGCTGGTCCACGGGATCGGCACCCGGCAGCCGTCACGGCCGCGGACCGTGTGGCCCGACCGCTCCCACGTCGGGTCCCGCAGCACCTCCTCGGGCAGATCGAGCACCTCCGGCAGGCCCAGTTCCTCACCCTGGTAGACGTACGCGGAACCGGGCAGCGCCAGCATCAGCATCGCCGCCGCCCGCGCCCGGCGCCGGCCGGTCTCGCCGCCGCCGTACCGCGTCACGTGCCGGTGCACGTCGTGGTTCGACAGCACCCACGTCGGTGGGGCTTCGCTCGCGGCCAGCGTCTCGTCGATGACGGTGCGGAACGACTCGGCCTGCCAGCTCGCCTTCAGGAAGTGGAAGTTGAACGCCTGGTGCAGCTCGTCCGGGCGGACGTACAGCGCGGTCCGCTCCGCGTTGGGCGCCCACGCCTCCGCGACACCCATCCGGTCGCCCGGGTACTCGTCGAGCACCTGGCGCCATGCCCGGTAGATGTCATGCACGCCGTCCTGGTCGAAGTACGGCAGCGGCTCCGCGCCCAGCAGCTCGCTCTGGGCGGGGTGGCCGACGTCCGGCAGGCCGGGCGCCTTCACCATGCCGTGCGCGACGTCCACGCGGAAACCGTCGACGCCCAGGTCCAGCCAGAACCGCAGGATGTCGAGGAACTCGGCGTGGACCTCGGGGTTGTCCCAGTTCAGGTCGGGCTGGTGCGGGTCGAACAGGTGCAGGTACCAGCTCCCGTCCGGCACCCGGGTCCACGCCGGGCCGCCGAAGAGCGACTCCCAGTCGTTGGGGGCGAACTCCCCTCCTTCTCCCCTGCCGGGGCGGAAGATGTACCGGTCACGGAGTCCCGCCCGGAACCACTCGTGCCGGTCGCTGGAGTGGTTGGGCACGATGTCGACGATCACGCGCAAGCCGAGCTCGTGCGCGTCGCTGATCAGGCTGGCCGCGTCGTTGAGCGTGCCGAACAGCGGGTCCACGTCGCGGTAGTCGGCCACGTCGTAGCCGCCGTCGGCCATCGGCGAGGTGTAGAACGGGGTGAGCCAGACGGCGTCCACGCCGAGGTCGGCCAGGTACGGCAGCCTGGACCGCGCGCCGGGCAGGTCACCGATCCCGTCGCCGTCGCCGTCCGCGAAGCTGCGCACGTACACCTGGTAGACGACGGCGTCACGCCACCACTCACGATTCATACCCGTATTGAAAGACCTTGCGTCGACTTTCAGCAAGCGAAGGCCATTGCCTTCCCGCTGTCGGCCTCCTACCCTTCATCGTCGAAGCGATTCGACGGCGCCGGACAGGCGCCGGGACAGGACGGGCGACGTGGCCAAGATCGAGGACGTGGCACGGCACGCGGGGGTCGCCCCGAGCACCGTGTCCTATGTCCTCAGTGGCAAGCGGTCCATCACCCAGGAGACCCGGGAGCGGGTTCTCGCCAGCATCAGGGCGCTCGGCTACCAACCGCATGCGGGCGCCCGCGCACTCGCGAGCAACCGCAGCAACGTCGTCGCCCTGGTGGTGCCGCTGCGCACCGGCATCCACGTGCCGGTGATCATGCAGTTCGCGACCTCGGTCGTCCTCACCGCCCGCGAGCACGACCACGACGTCCTCCTGCTCACCCAGAACGAGGGCGAGGCCGGACTGCGCCGGGTCGCGGGCACCTCGCTGGTCGACGCCATGATCGTCATGGACGTCGAGCTGCACGACCCGCGCATACCCGTACTGAAGGAGCTCGACCGGCCCGCCGTGCTGATCGGGTTCCCGGCGGAGACCGACGGCCTGACCTGCATCGACCTGGACTTCACCGCGGCCGGCGCGGCGTGTGTGGACCACCTGGCCGGGCTCGGTCACCGCAGGGTCGCGCTCGTGGGCTCCCCGCCCGAGGTCTACGAGCGGGAGACCGGCTTCGCGACCCGGACCACCGCCGGGTTCACCGAGGCCGCGGCCCGGCACGGGGTCGAGGTCAGCGTGCACCCCTGCGAGGCGACCCCGGCCGGCGCCAGGAAGGTCGCCGCGGAGCTGCTCTCCGACCATCCTGACCTGTCCGCGGTCGTCGTCCACAACGAACCGGTCGTCGCGCCGCTGCTGTCCGCCTTCCGCGAGGCGGGCCGGTCGGTGCCCGACGACCTGTCCGTGATGGCGATCTGCCCGGACGAGCTGGCCGAGCACACCATGCCCGCGCTGACCTCCGTGGCCATCCCCGCCGAGGAGGTCGGCCGCCAGGCCGTCGGCCTGCTCATGGCCAAGCTCGAGGGCCGGCAGGTGCCGGCCGCCACCCTGCTTTCCCCGCGGCTCACCGCGCGAGCCAGTACGAGCAGCCCGAAGTAGCCACCCGACCACCCGACGCACTCAGACAGCGCCATCGTCGAAGCGATTCGACAACCTCTCCAGGACCGGAGGAACAACGATGTTCAAGTCAGGAAAGGCCTTACTCGCGGTGTTCGCGGTAGCCGCGACCGCGATCACCGGGTGTGGCAGCGACTCGGGTGCGGGCAACCCCAACGAGCTGCGGCTGTGGCACTACGAAGGCCCGGACAGCGCGATGGGCAAGGCGTGGGACGAGGCGATCAAGGAGTTCGAGCAGGCCCATCCCGGCGTCAAGGTGAAGTTCGAGGAGAAGGGCTTCGAGCAGATCCAGAAGAGCGCGCAGATGGTGCTCAACTCCGACGAGGCGCCGGACATCATGGAGTACAACAAGGGCAACGCGACCGCTGGCCTGCTGTCCAAGCAGGGGCTGCTGACCGACATCTCCTCGGAGGTCACCAAGCGCGGCTGGGACAAGCTGCTCAGCCCGAGCCTGCAGACCACGTGCAAGTACGACGAGCGCGGCGTCATGGGTGGCGACAAGTGGTTCGGCGTGCCGAACTACGCCGAGTACACGATGGTCTACTACAACAAGAACCTGTTCGACCAGCACGGCGTCGCGATCCCGAAGACGTTCGCCGAGCTGGTGTCCGCGATGGACAAGTTCAAGGCCGCCGGTGTGACGCCGCTGGCGATGGGCGGCAAGGAGTACCCGGCGCAGCAGCTGCTCTACCAGCTCGCGCTGTCCAGGGCGGACAACGAGTGGGTGCAGAACCTCCAGCAGTACAAGGGAAAGGTCGACTTCCACGACGCCGCGTGGACCTACGGCGCGACGACCTTCGCCGACTGGGTGCGGAAGGGCTACATCGCGAAGGACTCCGCCGGGATCGACGCCGAGGGGATGGGTCTCGCGTTCATGAAGGGCCAGTTCCCGATGATGGTGTCCGGCAGCTGGTGGTACGGCCGCGTGCAGTCGACGGTGAAGGACTTCGAGTGGGGCTCGTTCCTGTTCCCCGGCAGTGACCTGGCGCTCGGGTCGAGCGGCAACCTCTGGGTCGTGCCGGAGAAGTCGAAGAACAAGGACCTGGCCTACGACTTCATCGACATCACGATGAAGAAGGCGAACCAGACCCTGCTCGGCAACTCGGGCGGGATCCCGGTCGCGGCCGACCCCTCGGCGATCACCGACCCAAAGAGCAAGGAGCTGATCGAGAACTACCAGACGCTCGTGGACCGCGACGGGCTCGCGTACTACCCGGACTGGCCCGCGCCCGGATACTACGACGTGCTGGTGTCCGCGACGCAGAAGCTGATCAACGGCACCGCGTCCCCCGGCCAGATGCTCGACGAGATCGCCGGCCCGTACGACGACAACCTCGCGAACATAGGCGGCTGACGTTGTTCTCGACCCGGTACCGGCGAACCGGCGGAGGTGACGCGCCTTGACACTGCACCAGGACGCGCCGGCGCCGCCGGCGGCCACCGCGGCACCTTCCCGGCCGCCGAGGCCGGCCGGGAAGGCGAACGAGCCGACCCGCGGGTACCTACCCTACCTCGTCCCCGGGGTCGTGCTGTTCGTCGCGGTGATCGCGGTGCCGCTCGTCATGAACATCGGCATCAGCTTCACGAAGTGGCAGGGGGTCGGGGATCCGGAATGGGTTGGCTGGCAGCAGTACCAGAAGCTGTTCAGCGACGGGACCTTCTGGCTCTCGTTCCGCAACAACCTCGCCCTGATCGTGGCCATGGCGGTCATCCCGACGATCCTCGGGCTGATCCTCGCCTCCGCGTTGTTCGACGTCGTGTCCAAGCACCACCCACGCACGACCACCACGTTGCGGGCCGCGTTCTACCTGCCGCAGGTCCTGCCCGCGGTCGTGGCCGGCATCGTGTGGGGCTGGATCCTGCATCCCGAGTACGGTGCCGCGAACGCCTTCCTGCGGCTGGTCGGCCTCGACTCCTGGGCGCAGAACTGGCTCGGCGACGAGAAGACGGCGCTGCTCAGTGTCATGGCCGTGCTCGTCTGGATCCAGATCGGCTACCCGCTGGTGATCTTCATGGCGGGCCTGCAGCGCGTGGACCCGCAGCTGTACGAGGCCGCCGCGCTCGACGGCGCCTCGTGGTGGCGGCGGCTGTGGTCGGTGACCGTGCCGCAGATCCGGCAGGAGATCTTCGTCGTGCTGCTCACCTGCACGATCGCGGGACTGAAGTCCTTCGACAAGATCTTCGTGCTCACCAGGGGCGGGCCGGGCGGGGCGACGCTCACCCCCTCGTACTTCTCGTTCCAGAACTTCTTCGAGAAGGCCAACGTCGGCTACGGCGCCGCCATCGCGACCATCCTCGCCGCGATCATCGTGACGCTCTCCTTCCTGTTCCTCCGCGCGCAGAACAAGGAGGACCGATGAGCGGAGCTTGCGGAGCCCGCGGAGCGTTCCTGCGCCGCGGCACGGGCGAGGGGGTGTCATGAGGCTGGGCCAACGTCTCGTCACCGGTGTGCTGGTCGTGCTCGCGGCCGTGACCGTCTTCCCGTTCCTGCTCGTGCTGATGAACGCGGTCAAGTCGCCGCAGGACTACACCGCCAGGGGACCGCTCGGCCTGCCCGGCGGCATCTACCTCAAGGGCATCACGGACTTCTGGCTGCGCGTCGACTTCGGCGAGAAGCTGTTCAACAGCACGGTGATAGCCGGTTCGGTGGCGGCGCTCGCCGTGCTGGTGTCGATCCTCATGGCCTACGCGCTCGGCATCGGCCGGGTCAAGGGGCGCGTGTGGATCATCGCGATCTTCCTGCTGGCCAACCTGATGCCACAGGAGACACTCGTCTATCCCCTGTACTACCTGGCGAAGGAGGCCGGCCTCTACGACACGAAGCTCGCGGTGATCATCATCTTCACCGCGATCCAGAGCGCGTTCGGCGTGTACCTGCTGTCCTCGGTGCTCTCCACGTTCCCCCGGGAGATCGTCGAGGCGGCGCGGATCGACGGCGCGAACCGGTGGCAGGTGCTGTGGCGGGTGGTCGTGCCGCTGTCCTGGCCGACGCTGTCGGTGCTGCTGGTGTTCTTCTTCATCTGGACGTGGAACGAGTTCTTCATCCCGATGATCATGCTGGTATCCAACGACAACCAGACGGTCCCGGTCGCGCTCGGCGTGCTCCAGGGCCAGCGACTCATGGACGTCACCGCGCAGAGCGCGTCCGCGCTGCTCGGCATCGCGCCGGCGGTGGTGTTCTTCCTTATCTTCCAACGGACACTGACGCGGGGTATCGCGGTGGGAGCGGTCAAATGAAGTTCACCGACGGGCACTGGATGATGCGCGCGGGCATCACCCCGACCTATGCCGTCGAGGTGCTCGACGTGGCGACGACGGCCGAGGGCATGCGTGTCCTCGCGCCGACGTATCCGGTGCGCAGCCGGCGCGACCTGCAGAGCGGGGCGGTGCTGACGATCGACGTCACCGCGCCGCTGCCGGACGTGATCGGCGTGCGGGTCACCCACCACGCAGGCACCGCCACGAGGTCGCCGCGGTTCGAGCTGTTCACGGCCGGCAGCACGGAGTTCACGGTGGACGAGGAGTCCGCGACGCTCACCTCGGGCGCGCTGTCCGTGCGGTTCACGGGGCAGCCGTGGCAGGTCGACTTCCTCGCCGGCGGCCGGACGCTGACGAGCGGCAGTGCCAAGGACACCGCGTTCATGTCCACTTCGGACGGTGGGCACCACCTCGTCCAGCGTCTCGGCCTGAACGTCGGGGACGCCGTGTACGGCATGGGCGAGCGCTTCGGCCCGCTCGTGAAGAACGGCCAGGCCGTCGACATCTGGATGGCCGACGGCGGCACGTGCACCGAGCAGGCGTACAAGAACGTGCCGTTCTTCCTGACCAACGCCGGCTACGGCGTGTTCGTGAACCACCCGGGGCTGGTGTCGTTCGAGGCCGGGTCCGAGGACGTGTCGAAGGTGCAGTTCAGCATCGAGGCGCAGTCCATGCAGTACTTCGTGATCTACGGCCCGACGCCGAAGGAGATCCTCGCGAAGTACACGGCGCTGACCGGCCGTCCCGCGCTGCCGCCTGCGTGGTCGTTCGGGCTGTGGCTGTCGACGTCGTTCAACACCGACTACGACGAGGCGACCGTGACCTCGTTCATCGAGGGCATGGCCGAACGGGACCTGCCGCTCTCGGTCTTCCACTTCGACTGCTTCTGGATGCGGGAGCTGTCGTGGTGCGACTTCGAGTGGGACCCGAAGGTCTTCCCGGACCCGCCCGGCATGCTGGCCCGGCTGAAGGCACGCGGGCTGCGCGTGTGCGTGTGGATCAACCCCTACATCGGACAGCGCTCGTCGCTGTTCGAGGAGGGCAAGGCACGCGGGTACTTCCTCAAGCGACCAAACGGCGATGTGTGGCAGTGGGACCTGTGGCAGCCGGGACTGGCCATCGTGGACTTCACCAACCCGGAGGCCCGCGAGTGGTACGCGTCCAAACTGGACGCGTTGCTGGACATGGGTGTCGACTGCTTCAAGTCGGACTTCGCAGAGCGGATTCCCACCGACGCCGTGTACTACGACGGCGCGGATCCGGCCGAGATGCACAACTACTACACCTACCTCTACAACAGGACCGTGTTCGACCTGCTGCGCAAGCGGCGCGGCGAGGGTGACGCCGTGGTGTTCGCCCGGTCGGCGACCGTTGGCGGGCAACAGTTCCCGGTGCACTGGGGTGGGGACAACCTGTCCACTCCGCAGTCCATGGCGGAGACGCTGCGGGGCGGGCTGTCGCTGACGATGTCGGGCTTCGGGTTCTGGAGCCACGACATCGGCGGCTTCGAGGGCACGCCGGAAGCCTGGCTGTTCAAGCGCTGGATCGCGTTCGGGCTGCTGTCCTCGCACAGCCGCCTGCACGCCAACTACTCCTACCGCGTGCCGTGGGCGTTCGACGAGGAGGCCGTCGACGTCCTGCGGAAGTTCACGAAGCTCAAGGCGACGCTGATGCCGTACCTGTACCAGGCGGCACGGGTCGCCCATCTCGACGGCGTCTCGGTGATGCGGGCCATGGTCGTCGAGTTCCCCGACGACCCGGCGTGCGTGCATCTGGACCGGCAGTACATGCTCGGCCCGGACCTGTTGGTGGCGCCCGTGTTCACCGAGGGCGGCGACGTCTCCTACTACGTGCCGGCCGGCGAGTGGACGCACTACCTGACCGGTGAGACGGTCACCGGACCCCGCTGGGTGCGGGAGGAGCACGGCTTCGGCAGCGTCCCGCTGCTCGTGCGGCCCGGCGCGGTGCTGCCGGTCGGCGCCGTCGACGACCGGCCCGACTACGACTACGCCGACGGCATCACCCTGCGCGTGTACGACCTGGCCGACGGCGCGACCGTCACGACCGAGCTCCCCACCACCGCGGGCACCGTCGCCTGCACCTTCACCACCACCCGGCGCGGCGGCGAGGTGCACGTCTCGTCCGACAACGCGCCCGCCAGCTGGCGGGTCCAGCTCGCCGGGTCGGAACCCGTCGCGGCAGAGGGTTCCTCGCTGACCGTCCAAATCTGACTCAACCGCAGCCCACTGGAGTGCTCATGAGTATCAGAAGACGAACGTTCCTGGCCGTCGCGGGTGTGCTGACCGCCGCCTTCGCCGCCCCGGTCGAAGCGGCGGCGGCGGTGGCCGGCGCCCCGTTCCGCGACCCCCGGCTCCCGCTCGCCGCCCGCGTCGACGACCTGCTCGGCCGCCTGACCCTGCCCGAGAAGGTCTCCCTGTTACACCAGTACCAACCGGCCATCCCGCGTCTCGGGATGGCGCTGTTCAAGACCGGAACCGAGGCACTGCACGGCATCGCGTGGTCCACCGACATCACGTCGACGCCCGATCCCGGCGCGGTGCGGACCGCCGTGGCGACGGTGTTCCCGCAGGCGGTCGGGCTCGGCTCGACCTGGGACCCTGAGCTGATCAGGCGGGTCGGTTCGGTGGTGGGCGACGAGATCCGCGGCTACCACTCGGACAACCCGGTGGTGTGGGGCCTCAACGCGTGGGCGCCGGTGGTGAACCTGCTGCGCGACCCGCGCTGGGGCCGCAACGAGGAGGGCTACTCGGAGGACCCGTACCTGACCGGGGTGATCTCCACGGCCTACGCGGGCGGCATGAGCGGCGGCGACCCGCGCCACCTGAAGACCGCGCCGACGCTGAAGCACTACCTGGCCAACAACAACGAGGTCCGGCGCGACCGGACGTCGTCGAACCTGCGGCCGCGGGTGCGCCACGAGTACGACGAGGCCGCGTTCCGGCCGGCCATCGCGGCCGACGCGGCGACGGGCGTGATGGCGTCGTACAACCTGGCCAACGGCCGGCCGATGACGGTCAGCCCGGACCTCGACGACGTGGTGCGGACGTGGACCGACCAGGTGCTGCTGAACGTCACGGACGCGGGCGCCCCGAACAACCTGCCGGTGACCGGCTCCCAGGCCTACCACGGCACGCTCGCCGAGGCGGACGCCGCCGCGCTCAGGGCCGGCATCGACAGCTTCACGACCGACAACACCAACGCCGGCCCCACTACCGACGCAGTGAACACCGCGCTGGCACAGGGCCTGCTCGCCGAGTCCGATGTGGACGAAGCGGTCCGGCACATCCTCACCATCCGGTTCCGGCTCGGCGAGTTCGACCCGAACGGCGGCCCGTACGGCGGCATCACGATGGCCGTCGTGAACAGCCCGGCGCACCAGCGCCTCGCCCGCGAGACGGCCGGCAAGGCGGTGGTACTGCTGAAGAACGCGGGCACACTGCCGCTGGCCCCGTCGACGAGGAAGGTCGCGGTGGTGGGGCCGCTCACCGACACGCTCTACACCGACTGGTACTCCGGCAGACCGCCGTACACGGTGACCCCGCGGGCGGGCATCGCCGAGCGAGGTGTCACGGTCACCGGCGACGAGGCCGTCGACCGAATCGCGTTGCGGGAGGCGAGAAGCGGCCGGTACGTCACCGCCGGGTCCGGTGCGGACGGCGCGCCGCTGACGGCGACCGCCGTCTCGGCCGGTGCCGCGGAGCGGTTCGACGTCTTCGACTGGGGCCAGGGCGTGCTGACGCTGCGCAGTGTGGCCAACGGCAAGTACGTCGAGCGGGCCGACTTCGGCGCGACCGCCTCGTTCGTGAACCGGGCGCCGCAGCCGCGCGACTGGTTCGTGCAGCAGCAGTTCACGTTCGAGGACGCCGGGAACGGCGCCATCGTGATCAAGTACGTCGGCTTCGAGACGCCCAACGACTGGGAGGGCCCGAACAACTACGTGACCGTGACCGCGGATGGTGGGCTGGTCCTCGGCTCCCCGGACGCGGCCGGCGCGACCAGGTTCACGAAGGAGACCCTCGCCCGCGGCGTCGACAGCGCGGTGGCGGCGGCGAAGGGCGCCGACGTGGCGGTGGTCGTGGTGGGCAGCATGCCGTTCATCAACGGCCGCGAGGACCACGACCGGACCACCATGGCACTGGCGGAAGGCCAGTCGGCGCTGGTCAGGGCGGTGTACGCGGCGAACCGGAACACCGTCGTGGTGGTGGAGAACAGCTACCCGACGACGCTCACCTGGGAGCAGGACAACATTCCGGCGATCGTGTGGACCACGCATGCCGGGCAGGAGACCGGGCATGCCATCGCGGACGTGCTGTTCGGCGACGTCAACCCGGCCGGCCGGGTCACGCAGACGTGGTACCGCTCGGAAGCGGACCTGCCGAGCATCCTCGAGTACGACATCATCAAGACCCGCCGGACCTACCAGTACTTCGACGGCAGGCCGCTCTACCCGTTCGGGCACGGCCTTTCCTACAGCGAGTTCCGCTACGGATCCCTCAGGGTGAGCCAGCAGCACGGCACGGTCGAGGTGCGGGTGCCGGTCACCAACACCTCCCGCAGGGCGGGTGACGAGGTGGTGCAGCTGTACACGCACCAGCGGACCTCACGCGACCCGCGGCCGAACCTGACGCTGCGCGCGTTCGACCGGGTGCACCTGCGTGCGGGCGAGACGAAGACGGTCACGCTGCGGGTTCCGGTCGGGGACCTGGCGCACTGGGACGTCACCCGCGGTAGGTGGGTGGTCGAGAGCAGCACGTACGACGTGCTGGTCGGCGCGTCTGCCGGGGACATCCGGCAGCGGTCGTCGGTTTCGGTCAGGGGCGAGACGATCCCGCCGCGCGACCTCTCGCGGACCACGCGTGCCATCGACTTCGACGACTACGCGGGCGTCGACCTGGTGGACACGTCGAAGGCCCGTGGCGAGGCCGTCGGCGCGTCCACCGGCGACTGGGTCTCCTTCCGGAACTCCTTGCTGCACAACGCGACGACGTTCACCGCCCGGGTGGCCGGCGGCGCCGGCACGGTCGAGGTCCGGCTGGCCGGTCCGACCGGTTTCCTGGCCGGCACGGCGAGCTTCGCCGGCACCGCGGACAAGTACACCTATGCCAGCGTCTCCGCCTCGCTCCGCGGGGCCACCGGCACGCACGACGTGTACCTCGTGTTCACGGGTGACCTGCGCATCGACACGTTCACGGTGAGGTGACCGGGACGATGAGGAAGGCAGTCATCGCCGCGACGCTCGCCGCGCTCGTTGCGGGCCTCGTCACGCCTGCCGAGGCCGCGCCCACCGAGGCCCGACCGGCTCACACGGTGAGCTACGACCGCTACTCGATGAAGGTCGACGGCAAGCGGGTTCTGTTGTGGGGCGGTGAGTTCCACTACTTCCGCCTGCCGAGCCCGTCGCTGTGGCGGGACGTGCTCGAGAAGATCAAGGCAGGCGGCTTCAACGGCGTCTCGCTGTACTTCGACTGGGCCTACCACTCCCCCGCGCCGGGAAGCTACGACTTCACCGGCGTGCGGGACGTCGACCTGCTGCTGCGCATGACCGAGGAGCTCGGCCTGTACGTGGTGGTGCGGCCCGGCCCGTACATCAACGCGGAGACGACCGGCGGCGGCTTTCCCGCATGGCTCAAGCAGGTTCCCGGCACCGCGCGGACCAGCGACCCCGACTACACGGCCGCGTACCGGGACTGGCTCGGTCACCTGAACCCGATCATCGCGCGGCACCAGCTGACCCGCGGCGGGTCGGTGATCGCGTACAACGTCGAGAACGAGTACGCGGCCAACACCGACGCGCGGTACATGCAGGACCTGCAGGACTTCGCGCGGGCGAGTGGGATCGACGTGCCGATCACGCACAACCAGTGCTGTGACGCGTCCTGGACACCGCACTGGGCGGAAGGCCTTGGCGCGGTGCAGATCCCCGGCGTGGACGACTACCCGCAGTCGTTCGAGTGCCAGGCGCCCGAGACCTGGGGCCCGTGGGGGGAGGGCGTCACCGAGCGGCTGTCCGAGACCGCGCCGGTGTACGCCGCCGAGTACCAGGCCGGCTCGATCGACGGGAACCGGGTCGGCTACGACGCCTGTCGCGAGAACCTGACCGGCCCGAGCTACATGAAGTACTTCTACAAGAACAACCTCATCGCGAGCGGCGCCACCATGTTCGGGTTCTACATGGCCTACGGCGGCACGAACTGGGGTTGGCTCGGCCAGCCGAACGACGTCTACACCTCGTACGACTACGGTTCGGCGATCACCGAGTCGCGGCAGCTCACCGCGAAGTACGACGAGTTCAAGCGGCAGGGCTACTTCGCGCACGCGGTGGCGCCGCTGACGAAGACGGACCCGGCGACCGCGCCGGCGTCCGGCAACCCGGCGCTGACGACCGTGGCACGCGCGAACCCCGACACCGGCACACAGTTCGTGCTGCTGCGGCACACCGACCGCGCGGCGACCACCGCCGACCGGTCCACACTGGACTGGTCGACACCGGACGGCCGGTACACCGTGCCGGTGTCACTGACCGGCCGGGACGCGCTCGTGCTGGTGGCCGGGTACGACCTGGGTGGTCAGCGGCTGGTGCTGTCGACGTCGGAGATCATGACGCACGAACGGATCGGCGGCCGGGACGTCGCCCTGCTGTACGGCCGCGCGGGCACGGCGGGCTCGACCGTGTTCCGGTACCGGTCGAAGCCGTCCGTACGGGTGCTGTCCGGCGACGTCCGTTCGTCCTATTCGGACGGTGACCTGCGGCTCGACTACACACACGACGGGCTGGCACGGGTGCTGGTGACCGGCGGCGGCCGGGCGCCGATGCTGCTGTTGCTGGGCACCGACGAGGAGGCCGCACGCTTCTGGCGGGCGGACACGGCGTCGGGTCCGGTGCTGGTGCGCGGCACCGCGCTGGTGCGGGACGCGCGGGTGTCCGGGTCGACCGTGACGCTGCGGGCGGACGTCGCCGAGGCGGGCGAGGTGGAGGTGTTCGCGCCGGCGCGGCGGCTCGTCATCGGCTCGACGCCGGTGGCGGTTCGCCCGACGGCAAGCGGTTCCCTGGTGGGTTCGGTGTCGAGCCCCACGCCCGTGCGGTTGCCGAAGCTGACGGACTGGCGGTCCCGCACGGAGTCCACGGTGGTGGACGACGCGAGCTGGACGGTGGCGTCGCACACCACGTCGGGGAGCCCGTTCCCGCCGGTGACCCGGCCGGTCCTGTACGCCGGTGACTACGGCGCCGACTACGGGCATGTCTGGTACCAGGGCAGGTTCACCGCGACGGGCGGCGAGACGGCGGTGTCGCTGAACGCGATCACCGGCAAGAACGGCGTGTACCAGGTGTGGCTCAACGGCAGGTACCTCGGCTGGGCCCGGGGCGGTGTGCAGGCCGACGCGGACGCGCCGGTCAACCCTCGGCCGGGGCCGGGGACGTTCCCCCTCCCGGGGCTCGCGCCCGGCACGCCGGCCGTGCTCTCGGTGCTGGTGGAGAACATGGGCCACAACGACGACTGGACCGTCGACGACAACCGGTTCAAGCAGCCACGAGGTCTGGTGGGCGCGGAGCTGGTCGGCACCGGCACGACGGAGCCGCCGCCGGTGACGTGGCGGTTGCAGGGCAACAGGCCGGATCCGTTGCGTGGCCCCCTGAACAGCGGGGGGCTGCATGGTGAACGCGCCGGCTGGCCGCTGCCGAACACCGCCGAGCGCGGGTGGGGCCGGCCGCCTGCCACGCTGGCGCCCGGGGTGACGTGGTACCGCACGGAGTTCGGGCTGGACCTGCCACGCGGACAGGACGTGCCGGTGGGCCTGCGTTTCGGCGGCACGGGCGCCTACCGGGTGCTGATCTTCCTGAACGGTTGGCAGCTGGGACAGTTCACCGCGGATGCCGGGCCGCAACGCGAGTTCGCGCTGCCGGCCGGAATCCTGCGCGAGCACGGGAAGAACAGCCTGGCGCTGGCCGTGATCGCACTGGACCAGGCGACGTTGGGCCCGGTCAGCCTGGTGGCACAGGGCAACGTCCGAGGCGGCGTGCCCATCGCGACCGTGCCCGCGTAACCCGAAGACGTGGTCCCGCGCCCGCCCGGTCCCGGGTGCGGGACCACCCCACGCTTTCCCGGAATCCTTGTGTGGGCTCCGAAGTGCGAGGCACACGAGGACTCACGTCACGGGCTCTGGTCGGGAATCGTCGCGGACTGGCCGGCCCGGCGGAGCGACTCCGCGACGAAGCCGCTCCGCTTCAGCTCCTCGACGAGCTCACGCAGGAAGCCCACCGTCTCCGGCCGGCGGTCCTTCGTCGTGCCAACCGCCTGCCGGATCGCCATGAAACGCTCCTCGACCACCCGCACGTCCGGGTGCGCCGCCGCGAACGCCGTGATCGGCTGCCGGATGCCGGCCGCCACCTCCAGCCCCTCGGCGCGGAACACGTCGATGCCCTCGTCGCCCCGCACGACAGTCGCATTCCGCAACGTGCGCGTCAGGAACAGGTCGTACGCCGACCCGCGCTTCACCCCCACCCGAACGCCGGGGCGGTCCACGTCGTCCGGCCCCCGCACCGGAGATCCCACGGGCACCGCGTAGACAGCCTCGATCACCACGTACGGCGCGGTGAACGCCACCTCGGCCTCCCGCGCCGGCTCGATCGCGAGAAAGCAGAGATCGGCCCGTCCGGAGGTCAGCGCCTCGAACGACCTGCGGGCCGCGTCGAAGCAGACCAGCTCCACCGGCAGCCCGAGCCGAGCGCCCACCTCCCGGGCGATGTCGACCGTGACGCCGGTCGGGCTGTCGGGAGACCCCTGAGCCAGCACGGGGTTCCCGAGGTTGATCGAGGCACGCAAAACGCCGGTGGGCGCAAGATCCGAAGCGGTCGTCATCAGCGAGTCCGCCGCACCCGTGTCTCGTCCCACACCGGTTCGTCCACTTCGGACACCTGGCCGTCCGAACGGAACACGACGAACCGGTCGAACGACCGCGCGAACCAGCGGTCGTGCGTGACCGCCAGCACCGTGCCCTCGAACGCCTCCAGCGCGTCCTGCAACGCCTCCGCCGACGTCAGGTCCAGGTTGTCCGTCGGCTCGTCCAGCAACAGCAGCGTCGCGCCCGACAGCTCCAGCAGCAGGATCTGGAACCGCGCCTGCTGCCCGCCGGACAGCGTCTCGAACCGCTGCGACCGCGCGCCGGCCAGCCCGTACCGGGACAGCCGGGACGACGCCGCGCCCTCGTCCAGCCCCTCACGGCCGTCCTCGCCGCGCCACAGCACGTCGAGCAGCGTCCGCCCGACCCACTCGGGGTGCTGGTGGGTCTGCGCGAACAGTCCCGGCACGACCCGCGCGCCGAGCTTCCACACGCCGTCGTGGGTCACCGGGTCACCGGCGAGAAGCCGCAGGAAGTGGCTCTTGCCCGACCCGTTCGACCCCAGCACCGCGACCCGGTCGCCGAAGAACACCTCCAGGTCGAAGGGCGCCATCAGCCCGGTCAGCTCCAGCGACGCGCACTGGATCGCCCGCAGCCCGGTCCGCCCGCCCCGCAACCGCGGCTTCACGTCCTCCTCACGCGGCGGCGGCGGGGGCGCGCCGGCCTCCTCGAACTTCCGCAGCCGGGTCTGCATCGCCCGGTACTTGGCGGCCATGGCCTCGCTGATCATGGCCTGCTGCTGCAGGGTGCGGACCAGCTCCCTGAGCCTGGCGTGCTCCTCGTCCCAGCGCCTGCGCAGCTCGGCCATGCGTTCCCACCGGGCCTCGCGTGCCGCGTGCCAGGTGCCGAACCCGCCGCCGTGCACCCACGTCGAGCCCCCTTCCAGGCTCACCACGTGAGTGGCGGCGTTCGCGAGCAACTCGCGGTCGTGGCTCACGAGCAGCACGGCCTTGCGGGTGGACGCCAGCCGGCCCTCCAGCCAGCGCTTGCCAGGAACGTCGAGGTAGTTGTCCGGCTCGTCGAGCAGCAGCACCTGCTCGCGCCCCTGCAACAACGCCTCCAGCACCAGGCGTTTCTGCTCGCCACCGGACAGCGTGGACACCGACCGGAACCGCGCCCGGTCATACGGCACCCCGAGCGCGGCGACCGTCACCGTGTCCCACAGGACCTCGGCGTCGTACCCGCCGGCCTCACCCCAGCCGGCCAGGGCAGTCGCATAACGCAACTGAGTCGGCTCGTCGTCGGTGTCCATCATGGCCAGCTCGGCGTCGTCCAGCTCCCCGGCGGCGGCACGCAGAGCGGCCGGCGAGACGGCCAGCAGGAGGTCCCGGACCGTGGTGTCGTCCCGCACCGACCCGATGAACTGCGGCATCACGCCGAGTCCGCCCTGGACCGTCACCCCACCCGCCAGCGGCGACAGCTCGCCGGACAGCATGCGCAGCAACGTCGTCTTGCCCGCGCCGTTCGCCCCGACGAGTGCCGTGACCTGCCCCGTACTGACGCGAAACGCCACGTCCGCGAACAGCTGCCGCCCGTCGTCGAGCCTGTGGGCAAGCCCGTTCGCCTCGAGATATCCCGCGCCCATACCGCAGATCTTCCGATATCGGGGCGTTTGTGGCGAACCGTTTTCTAACGCAACCCCCTTCGCCTCGATTTGGATGCGACGCTGTACGCTGCGTAGCCTGCGAGGGTTTGGCTGACGACGGGAGGATGGGTGACCTTGTCCGACACCCCGATCTACGACCAGATCCGCCAGGAACTCGAAGCTGGCGCCGGCCGCTCGGAGCCCACGATCGCCAGACGGGCACGTAGCGGCGACGAGGACAACAAGTCCGTATCCGTGTGGGCGCTGGTCAACCAGCATCGGAACAGCAAGCGTTGACCAAACCTGCTCCGGACCTGGGCATTGTCCTCGTCGCAGGTGGTGCCGGCGTGGCTGGCGAATGTATCGTCCACGCGCTGCTAGATCGCGGCGCGACGGTCGTCGTGCCATCGCGGAGCGAGGCTAGACTCGCGGCGTTGGCCGGAAGAGTCGATCCAACTGCCAGGGATCGCCTGCGCCTCCTAGTCGGTGACGTGGGGAGCGAGACGGGGATCACCCGAGTTCGCGACGAGGTGCTCAATCAGCACGGCCAACTGCGTGGGGTGGTGGCCTCACTCGGCGCCTGGTGGGAAGGCGAGCAGTTCGTTGACCTGTCGATGAGCACCTGGAGCCGGATCCTGAATGACAATCTCACCTCCCACTTCCTAGTAGCGCGCGGCCTCCTGCCGGTGCTCGCCCAGAGCGATGATCCGGTGTTCGTTACGCTCGCCGGCATCGCTGCCGACCACCCAGAACCGCATGCGGCGCCGATCTCGATAACTGGCGCCGCGCAGCGGATGATGCTGCGTACAATCGCGGTTAGCGACATCGGGCGACAAGTCCGACTACACGAGGTCACAATAATGACTCCGATCGTGACCGACGGGTGGACCGGCGAGCAGCCGGCGACCGACTGGCTCACGGGCCGGCAGGTCGGCGACTACGTGGCCGATGTCATCTCGCCCGACTTCGCGCGACGGGACACGCTTCTGCTCGAGCTACCAGCATAACGACGTACAGGTTTGTGGTTGATTACCAGCCGAAGCAGAACGAAGAACACTATGGCCCCTACCAACAATATCGACATTGACGCGAAATGCTGCCAAAATCCAATCGCACGAAAGACAATTACACCCGAGCCCGCCAAGAAGCCGACTAGGGCAATAAACAGGCCAAGAATTTCGACAATCTTGAGCAAACTGTCAGAAACCGCCCTCTGAGCGTCCTCCTGTTTCTGCACGAGTTCAGCCTTTGCGGATTCCAACTGCTGATGCAGCTCTTCGCGAAGGTCCTCCGAGACCTGTCGGGCGTGCTCGGCGACCTGAGAAAACAGGAGCCTCGATGTGGTGATCAATGCTCGTTCGCGAACATAGTCCTGGTGAACGATATTCATGCCGACTGGATGCAGCGAAATCGCCTGATCGATCGACTTCAAAGCGTCGTCGAACCTCTCCATCCGACGTAGTGCATATGCTCGCCAGAAATAGAGATTCGCACCATCCTCACCGCGATTGATGATCTCATCAGACAGCTGCACAATTCGTTCGGCCTGATCTTCAATATGATTGCCAAACCACAACGCGTGCAGGCACACATTGCGGGACACGGCGTCAGAGTTTGACGATCCCAACGAGGTCTCGACGGCACGTAGCGCCCCAGGTGCGCCGCGACCGAGCCCGGCGAACGCCGATAGCGCAAGCAGCAACGCATCCCCTGGATGGCCCCGCAACCATGCAGGCAGTTGCGCACCAAGCGCCTCGAACTTGAAGTCGAAACGCAGCCGGAATCCTTGCAGATACTGACGGCAGAGCTGCTTGAACACACTCCCAGCACTCAGCCGACCGCCGTTCTCACTGTCTGCCAGCAGAGGCTGACCTACCTCACGCGCCTGCCAGGCAAGATCGCTCACCGCTTGCCGGACCACGGGCAGTTCTAGGCGGCACTCCTCGGCGACATCCGCGAGATCGTCGATCCATGCCGTCGACTTCGACCGGGCACGCCGTATGAAATGCCTTTTGAGTAAGTCGATTTGCTCTTCCGGCGACGATGCCTTCGCGAGCCTGACCCGCACACCGGCATCCGCGTCGCGCCGCTCGTCCCGCTCAGTCATAAGTTGACTCCCCGTAGACCTCACCTAGTCTTAGTTCCGTTCGCCGAGTCGAATCGACCACCCTGCCAGGCAGAATGGAGGAAGAAACCCTCAGCATGAACACGTCCCTCAGCTTGTTTGCGTCCCCCGAGTTGCCAGGCCCGGGACCGGCCTCACGCAGAAGTCGGCGGACCCGGAGCATTCTCGCTGGTCGTCAAGTCCTGCCCGTGAATCCACCTCAGCAGCGCCATAGACCAGCACCCTCTCGCGAACCGACGACGTAGGAGCTCCTCTGGATACGAACGAATTTGCGCAGGCGAGGACAAAGTCGGTGCACGTGCATGGGGAACTCGTAGCGATCCGTCTAAGTCCGCCGCCCTTGGCAACGACATTACGTGTCGCGTACTCGGCCTTACCAGCACGCCGTCGCCAGTCACGAATATCGGCCGTTGGGCGATGTGGCGGGCAGCGGACCGGTCGAATGCAGCCGACGCCTACAAGACGCACGTCTGATATCCTCCGCATTATTCTCAGCGTGCACCAGTCCGCCAGTCTGCCTGGCCTCGCGGGCCAGCGCTCTTCACCGGTGACCAGAGCCATCGACACTCAATCGCCATGGCAAGTCGGCCCCAGGCATCCTCATGGCACCTGTCCTGAGAGCGTCGAGAAGGTCGATATCGGCGCGGTTGCCCAGCAGAAGGCTATGTGCACGGCCAGGCCAGGAGGTCCGAGGAGGCGAAGCAAAGGGGCTATTCCAGATCCTCACAGATGGACGACTCCACTCATGATGCCGGACCAGCTCAAGCGACGGTAGGTCCGTGGCCGCGTTTCAACCCGTTCACCTCAGCTCTTCTTCAAGGTCCGCGTTACACCTGATGCGCCAACACGCGAACCAGGATCAGCTTACTGGGAGCCGCCGTCCACATATGATCCAGGTCGTAGTGACCAGCGCAAAAAGGGCGGCGTGACGGTCTTGCGGAGTGTGCTGTGAGGAGCGCTCCCACTCTTCGGAGATCTTGTGGCCAACGGACGGTGGATGAGCTGTGCCTGACCATCTCGCCGAAGCTGGCCGGCGCCGGGGCGGTCCGGATCGCGACGGGGCTGCCCTCCGCCGCCCCGGTGGACCTCTCGCTCGAGTCCGTCCTGGCCGCTGACGAGGGTTTTTTGCTGCTTCGCTATCGCCGGGCGGGCGCTGACGAGTGAGAATGTCGGGCATGCAGCTGCCGATCATGCCGCCGGTCAAGCCGATGCTCGCCAAGCCCGTCAAGAAGATCCCCACGGGCGAGTTCAGCTACGAGCCGAAGTGGGACGGCTTCCGCTCGATCATCTTCCGCGACGGCGACGACGTGGAGATCGGCAGCCGCAACGAGAAGCCGATGACCAGGTACTTTCCCGAGCTGGTCGAGGCGGTGAAGGAGAACTTCCCGGAGCGGTGCGTGATCGACGGCGAGATCGTGGTCGTCGGGCCGACCGGGGACCGGCTGGACTTCGAGGTGCTCGCGCAGCGGATCCACCCGGCCGCGAGCCGGGTGAAGATGCTGTCGGAGACCACGCCGGCGAAGTTCGTCGGGTTCGACCTGCTCGCGCTGGGGGATGTGGACTACACGACGTCGCCCTTCGCCGAGCGCCGGGCCGCGTTGGAGGAAGCCCTGGCGCCGGCCAAGGCACCCGTTCATCTGACCAGGACGACCACCGACCCGGACGTCGCGCAGCAGTGGTTCTCACAGTTCGAAGGCGCTGGCCTCGACGGGGTGATCGCGAAACCACTCGATGGCGTGTACGAGCCGGACAAGCGCGTGATGTTCAAGATCAAGCATGAGCGGACGGCCGACTGCGTGGTCGCCGGGTACCGGGTGCACAAGAGCGCGCCGAACCGGATCGGGTCGCTGCTGCTCGGCCTGTACAACGACGAGGGCAGGCTGGCGAGCGTCGGCGTGATCGGGGCGTTTCCGCTGGCCAGGCGCGAGGAGCTGTTCGAGGAGATGCAGGAGCTGGTCACCACGTTCGACGACCACCCGTGGGCATGGGCACGCCAGGAGGAGGGCAACCGGACCCCACGCAACGCCGAGGGCAGCCGCTGGCAGGCGGGCAAGGACCTGTCGTTCGTGCCACTACGCCCCGAACGGGTGGTCGAGGTCCGGTACGACCACATGGAGGGCGTCCGCTTCCGCCACACCGCACAGTTCTCCCGCTGGCGCCCAGACCGCGACCCACACTCCTGCACGTACGAACAACTGGACGAACCAGTCCGTTTCGACCTGGCAGAAGTCCTAGCCTGACCCGCGAGTCCCGCATTCAAACCTACCGAGTCCCGCGTTCAGACATACCGAGTCCCGCGTTCACAGATGCCGAGTTGCGGTTTCGTGCACACGAGACCGGCCCGGCACTCCGGACCTGCACGAAACCGCAACTCCGTGTGCGCGAACACGCGACTCGCGGTGTTCGAACGCGCGACTCGCGGTGTCTGAACGCGGGACTCGCGAGGGGTGGGTGCGCTCACGGTCTCCTCACCTCCTGCGTGTCAGGCTGGCCGGCAGTCGGATGGACGGAGGGACTCTCGCGGTGACGGCCTGGCGAGTACGTGTGGCCATGCTGGTCGCCGGTGTGGGTGTCCTCTCCGGGTGCACGGCTGGTCCGTCCAGCCGGCCCGAGATCATCACCAACGACGGCGCGGCCGCGTCGACCACGCAGACGATCGCGCCCAACGAGGTACCGCCGCTCGAGAACGCCGACTCCGGGATCCTCTGGCGCAACTGTTCCGGCGAGATGGCGGACATCCTTGCCGCGCAGAAGCTTCCGGCGTGGCTGCCGGTCAAGTGCGGCAAGGTCAACGGGGTCCTCGACTCCCCGTACGCGCCCGACCGCGGCACGGTCCGCCTGCAGCTCGTCCGCGCCGGGAGCGGACCGGTGCCGATCGCCGTCGTGAACGACGTCGACGGGCTGCCGGGCACCGTCTACGCCGCACGGCTCGCTGCGGCGCTGCCCCAGGAGTTCTTCAAGAAGTTCCAGCTCATCGGCATGGACCGGCGCGGCACCGGCAACTCCGCGGCCGCCAACTGCGTGCCGGTCGAGGTGCGGCGGGCCATGTTCGAGCTGGACCCCACCGCCATGGACGTGGACGCCTGGTTCCAGGCCGCCCAGACCGCGGGGAAGCAGTGCTCGATCGTGCTGGAGAGCCAGCTGCCGGCCCTCGACACCTGGCGCACCGCCGCCGACCTCGACTCGCTGCGCACCGCGCTCGGCGTCAGCCGGCTGAACGCGGTCGGGCACGGCGAGGGGTCACGCGTAGTGAGCATGTTCGCCGACCGGTTCCCCGATCGGGTGGGGCGGCTCGTGCTCGACGGCGTGCCCGACCCGACGGCCGACGCGCTGCTCGCGTACGAGGGCGTCGCCAAGGGCGGGGAGGCGGCGTGGGACGCGTTCAGCGCGGACTGCGTGCAACGGAGCTGCCCGCTCGGGACGGACCCGGAGCGGACGCTGCTCGAGCTGCTCGGCCAGTTGCGCACGGACCCGCTCCCCACGGCGGCGCTCGACGTCACCGCGGGAGCGGCCATGCACGCCGTGCTGATCGGGCTTGCCGACCGCGGGACCTGGCCGGAGCTGGCCGACGCGCTGGCGGCGGCCAAGAACCGCGACCCCCGCGGGCTCGTCGGGATCCTGGACCCGTACGCCGTGGGCAGCGACGTCCAGGCCCCCGTACTCGACGGCACGCTCGTCACGACCTGCAACGACATGCATACCCGCCTGTCACCCGACCAGGTGAAGACAAGCTCGAACGAGTGGATGCAGAAGTACCCGCTCTTCGGCCCGGTCACGGCCCAGCGGGTCGCGTACTGCGCGCCGTGGAGCATCCCGGACCACCCGCTGCCGACGCCGACCGGCCGGGGCGCGCCGCCGATCTTGGTGCTGGGTACGGCGAGCGACGCGGTCACCCCGATGGAGGGGACCGAACGGGCCGCGCAGCAGCTGGACTCGGGCGTGCTCGTGACCTGGCAGGGCGCCGGACATGGTGCCCTGGGCTTCTCCCCGTGCGTGACCGACGCCGCGACCAAGTTCCTGACCGACGCGGCCGTTCCCCGCAACGGCACCGTCTGCCCGCCGTGATCCGAACGGGCCGCCGGCGTCCGAACTGAGTGGCGGAGCGCACCGAGGAAACCGCCGCCCGCGGCTCGTCGGGTCCGCAGGCCGGCGTCGCGAACAGGCACGAAGGCCACGACACCCTTACCTGCGCGAGCACGGCGAGCGTGCGCCCGACGGTCGTGAGCGGGGCGGATGAGGCGCCGAACACTGGCATCATTGGACACGTGCGACGTATCGGGGTTCTCGTCCTTGTCCTGCTGTCGTTCTTCGCGGTCGCACCCGCCTCGGCGGCGCCGCGACCCGTCACGCTGCGCGTGCTGAGCTACAACATCCACACCGGGATCGGGTCCGACGGCGTACTCGATCTCGAGCGGACCGCCGGCACGATCCGCGCCGCGCATCCCGATGTGGTGGCATTGCAGGAGGTGGACGTGCACTGGGCGGAGCGCAGCGAGTTCCGCGACCAGGCCCACGCCCTCGCCCGCCTGCTGCGGATGCGGGTGTTCTTCGCGCCGATCTACGACCTCGACCCCCTCACGCCCGGTGCGCCGCGGCGACAGTACGGGGTCGCGATCCTGAGCCGGCTTCCCATGCCGCACACTGAGAACCACGAGATCACCCGACTGTCCACACAGGAGCCAAATCCCGTGCCCGCGCCGGCGCCCGGCTTCGCGGAGGCCGTGGTTGTCGCGAGGGGCGTGGCGGTACACGTGTATGCCACGCACCTCGACTACCGCCCGGACCCGGCCGTGCGCGCGGCGCAGGTCGCGGACATGCTGCGGATCATGGGGCCCGGCCCTGCCCTGCTGCTGGGCGACTTCAACGCGACGCCGGACGCCCCGGAGCTGGCCCCGCTGTGGCGGAAGCTGACGCCGGCGCCGACCGGGCCGACCTATCCCGCGGGCGTGCCAGCGCAACGAATCGACTACGTGACGTTCTCGACCGGTATCCACGTGCGCTCGGCGACCGTGCCGGCGACGCTCGCGTCGGACCACCGGCCGGTGGTGGCGTCCCTGGTGGTGACCAGCGGATACCTCGGGTAGGCGCCGGACCGCTACTCGCGGACCCGGTACTCGCAGCCGTACTCGACCGCGTAGCAGAGGTCGTAGTGGTGGACGATCTTCGGGCCCTCGTGCAGGTGCACGTGGGTCACGGTGTCCTTGGGTTGTTCCGGCAGCTCGGACAGGGTGTCGACACGCCCGTCGAGGGGACCACCCACGTAGCGCACGACGTACTGCTGCGTCACCACGACCTCCTTTCCGTGCCCCGTCATATCGATGTTTCCCTGCGATCGACCCGAAATCAACCGCGACGGTCGCAGTCTGCTTGAAACATGAGTAGCAGCACATGTTCACCACATTGGATGTCGCGAAGACGTAACGGTTTAGACAATCATGACGAAGCCAGTGCATCAGCCGAAAGGAGCGGCACGTGCCGACGTCGAAGCCCCGCTGGCCACGGTGGCCGTGGGTGGTGATGACCGCGGCCGGGCTGGCCATCACGGCTGTCGCGGCGGTGGTCGGCATGGCTGTCGACTCCGAACGGGCCGGTGACCAGCCGCCGACGCGAGTCACGGTCACCGCCATCCAGTTCCAGACGACAACGGTCAACGTGACGGTCACCGTGCCCATTCCGCCCGACACGCCCGGCACGGCTCTGCTGGACGGGCTGCATCGCGTCGGCCCCGAGGTGGAGCCGGGCATCTACCAGACGACCGGGCCGAGCGGCACCAACACGGGCGGCTGCTACTGGACGAGAACGGACACTTCGGGCGGCCTCATCGCCAACGGCGTGATCACCGGGCCCGGCACCCTCACCATCCGGCCGGAAGAACTCGTGGAAACGGCCGGCTGCCAACCGTGGCAGAAGGTCGGCTGACCGCCTCCCGATCGCAAATCTTGATCAACGCGAACGCAGGTGGTCGCGTGGGCAGTCCCCCACCCAACCCAGGGGGCCGGCCCCGGTCCCATTGTACCGGCTGAGACGGACAAACCGGCTGGTCAGCGGGGGGGTGTGGATAGCTTTCACCCGGTGAGTGCGAGCGAAAGGGACATTCATCCGGTGCGTGCGGGCGGAAGGGACGTTCACCCAGTGAGTGGGGGCGGAGGGACATTCATCCGGCGAGTGCGGGCGGAGGGGACGTTCACCCGATGCGCGCGAGCGGAAGAGACCTTCACCCGATGCGCGCGGACGGAAGGAGACGTTCATCCGACCCAGAGCGCCCGGGATCGCGAGGACGGTTGGACGAATCGGCTCAGTCGCGATGGGCCCTGGGACCGCTGGACGAATCCGCTCAATCGTGGCGAACCTGGGACCGTCGCACGAATCCGCTCAGTCGTTCCGGGCCTTGGACGGTTGGACGCGTTTCGGCTCGCCGGCCATCTTGGGGTACTCCGGTGGGTACGGGAGGTCACCATCGCCGTTTGACTCGTCGCGTGCCACCAGCTCCAGCAGGGGCTCCAGTGAGTACGCCTTCGACGTGACCGCCGCATGCAGGTCGCCCAGCTTGGCGAACCGGTCGGGCATGGTGAGCACCGTGAAGTCGGCCGGGCTGACGTCCGCCAGCTCGTCCCAGGTCAGCGGCGTCGAGACCTGCGCGCGCGGGGTGGGCCGGATCGAGTAGGCGCACGCGATCGTGCGGTCCCGGGCCATCTGGTTGAAGTCGATGAAGATCCGCTTGCCGCGCTCCTCCTTCCACCAGCTCATCGTCACCTCGTCCGGCCGCCGGCGGGCCAGCTCCCGGCCCAGCGCGATCACCGCCCGCCTGGCCTCGACGAACGTCCAGCGTGGCTCGATCGGGACGTACACGTGCAGGCCGCGGCCACCCGACGTCTTCGGGAAGCCCTCCATGCCCAGCTCGGCCAGCAAATCCCGCAGCACGTACGCCACCCGCGCGGCGTCGCGGAAGTCCGTCCCGGGCTGCGGGTCCAAGTCGATGCGCAGCTGGTCGGGATGGTCGACCTCCGGGCGCCGGACCGGCCACGGGTGGAACGTCAGCGTCCCGAGGTTGACCGCCCACACGACCACCGCGAGCGACGTCGGGCAGACCTCGTCGGCGGGGCGGCCGCTGGGGAAGGTGATGCGTGCGGTCTCGACGAACGGGGGCGCGCCCTTGGGCACGCGCTTCTGGTAGAACGCGTCGCCCCGGTTGTCGGCGCGAGTGGCGAGCTTGGCGCCCTCGAACACCCCGCCCGGCCAGCGTTCGAGCGTCGTGGGGCGGTCGCGGAGCGCGCCGAGGATGCCGTCGCCGACCGACAGGAAGTACCGGACGACGTCGGACTTGGTGACGCCCAACTCGGCGAAGTACGGCTTGTCGGGACTGGACACACGCACCGCGTGCCCGTCCACCTCGAACTCTGTCGCATCGGCCACCGGGCCAGCCTAAATGGCTGGAGCAGGCCAAGTAGCGTATTGGGGGTGAAGATGGACCTCAACCCCGCGAGGGGAACCCGTGATCTGCTGCCCGCGACCGTCGCCCTGCGTGACCATGTCCTGGCGAAGATCACGGAGGTCTACGGCGGCTACGGCTACCAGCGCATCGAGACCCCGGCGCTGGAGAACATCGAGCGCCTGCGTGGCGGCCAGGGCGGCGAGAACCAGAAGCTGATCTACGAGGTCCTGCGCCGCGGCCTCGAGCCGACGGTCCCCGCCGGCACGCCGCTGGCCGACCTGGTCGACCTCGGGTTGCGCTTCGACCTGACCGTGCCGCTGTCCCGGTTCTACGGCGCCAACCGCGCGTCGCTCCCCCAGCCGTTCCGGTCGTTCCAGTTCGGGCCGGTGTGGCGGGCCGAACGGCCGGCGCGGGGCCGGTACCGGCAGTTCAACCAGTGCGACATCGACATCCTCGGCGAGCCGAGCGTGCTGGCCGAGGTCGAGCTGATCGAGGCGACGTCCGCCGCGCTGGCCGCGGCCGGGGTCGAGGGCACGACCGTGCGGGTGTCGGACCGGCGGTTCCTGTCCGCGGTCGCGGAGCGGTCCGGGGCGCCGGCCGAGTCGTGGGACCGCCTGTTCATCACGCTCGACAAGCTGGACAAGATCGGCTGGGAAGGCGTGCGCGCCGAGTTGGCGGAGCGCGCGGGCCTGGCGGCGGCGGCCATCGAGCGGATCGCCGAGATGATCACCGGCCTGCAGGGCCTCGACGCCGCGAAGCTCACCGACCAGCTGGCGAACACGGTGCCCAACCTGGACGAGGACGTGCTGTCGGACCTGTCGACCCTCGCCGGGGGACTACCCGAGGGCGTCGTGTGGGAGTTCGACCCGGCGCTCGTGCGCGGCATGGGGTACTACACGGGCCAGATCTTCGAGGTCACGCACCCGGCGTCCGGCGGCTCGGTGGCCGGTGGCGGACGGTACGACCGGCTGGTCGGCCGGTTCCTGGGCACCGACGTGCCGGCGTGCGGCTTCTCGATCGGGTTCGAGCGGATCGTGGACCTGCTGGGCACCGCGCCGGCCCGCGAGGCCGTGGCGGTGCTGTACGAGTCCGACACGCCGGCGCGGACGGTGCTGGCGGTCGCGCGGTCGCTGCGGGCGGGGGGCCGCACGGTGTCGCCGGTGCGGCGGTCGGGGAAGTTCGGCGCGCAGCTGTCCCGGCTCGAGGAGTGGGGCTACACGTCGTTCGTGCACCTGCGGGCCGACTCGGCGGAAGCCGGGGAGGAGCGCCAGCTCGGGGACAAGAGCCCGTAGACGGGTTACGGTGTCCTCATGACGACCGCGTCGTCTTTCCCCGACGAGCCGAACCCGTCGTCGCCGATCGATGACGAGCTGATCGGCCTCGACCCCGACGATCCCGAGACCAAGGCCTTCCGCGCGCACCTGGAGCGGCAGCACCGCGTGCACCCGAGCTTCACGGTCGAGGGCTACCTGTCAGGCGTGCGTGACTTCACCGAGTCGGCCAACCGGCTCGGCGGGCACCGCAAGCTGATGGCCGGGATCCTGGTGGTCCTGATCCTGCTCGGTGTGACGATCACCGCATGGGACGCCCTGGTCTACGTGTTCAACACGTTCACGCACTGACGCGTACTTTGGATGCCATGGAAACCGACCGGTCGCCGCATGTGGTGAAGTCCGAGCAGGAGTGGCGTCAGCAGCTGACGCCGGAGGAGTACGCGGTGCTGCGGCAGGCCGGCACCGAACGCCCGTGGGTCGGCGAGTACACCGACACCAAGACCGAGGGCGTGTACGAGTGCCGCGCGTGCGGCACGGAGCTCTTCCGGAGCGACACGAAGTTCGACTCGCACTGTGGCTGGCCGTCGTTCTTCAGCCCCCTGGTGGGCGACAAGGTCATCCTGCGTGAGGACCGGTCACTCGGCATGACCCGCGTCGAGGTCGTGTGCGCCAACTGCCACTCCCACCTCGGCCACGTCTTCGAGGGCGAGGGCTACGACACCCCCACCGACCAGCGCTACTGCATCAACTCCATCTCCCTGCGGCTCGTGCCCAAGGACTGAACGAGACCGTGCCCCGGGTCGGGCAACCTCTCGGTCAGCGGCTGAACTCGGGATGGCTCGATTGCGCCGCGTCAGCCGGCGACTGCACCGTCGAGATCGATGTCCTGATGCGGAGAGGAGAAGTGGCGTGCTCTAGCGGACCGATCTTCGGCAGGTAGAAGGCGCGGGCCTGCCGCGCCTGGCGGAGCCGTGATGCGCCGATCCGTCGACCATCACCACGCCCGAGGACACCAACACCACCCCTGACGCTCCAACTGACCGAGGCGGAGACGACCTCGGTGGCACGCGAGAGACGATCAAAGACGGCACGCCGATTACCTGTACCAGATCGAGCGCGGCAAAAGCTGCCGGCGCTGCCGGTGGCCATCCAGTTGGCCAAGGTACTGCGGGTGCCGCTGTCGACGTTGCTCGGCTAGGTGCCGGCGAACACCAAGGCTGTCCGACCGCTCGAAGCCGGTGCCGCCATTCATCGGGCCTTGATCTGGGCCCCCTCGACCGACGAGTCGCCGGACGTCGCCGCACTGTATCGGCAGGTCAAGGTGGATCGAGTCATCGCACGAGCCGCAAAGGGCTCGGCTTTTCGGACTCGCCCCAATGACAGCTAGTCCCTGCGCTCGGATGAAGATGCGTCTGGAGTAGCTTCTCGGACAGGGAGTACTCGGCGCTCTCGCCGCTGACGTACCTCGACGTGCATATCGACAGGTGTGCGCGATAGGACTGCGTCGATCAAGCTAGCCATGAATGTGTTTGCGCCGAGGTCGTCCGGCACGGCGTCGTCCAGGACGCGGACGTTTGTCGGCTCACTGCCGCTCCACTCGGCCACCACCAGGCAGGTTGTATCGTAGACGTCGCTTTCGGCCTTCAGCTTACGCATCATGTCGATGGCTCGCTCGAACGCGCTCTTCTCGTCTAGAACTGTCGAGCGAAGCAAAAAGAGAAAGCCCATAGCGGCAAGTGGGTATCGGCCTCGCAAATTTTTCGCGTCGCCGTAGGCTTCTTCAAAGCGGTTCGCCAAGTTCTTGCCAAAGGATGACGCCATACTCTTTGTCGATACGAGAAGTTCTGGCCCTCGGGCCCATTGAGCGATGAGGACATCAACCTGCTTTTCGTAGGCCCGGCCGAGTATCCGCGCATCCGCAGGTGCGACCGTCGCGTTACGAAGGAGATACGCGCGCGCGTCGGCCTGCATCCGACGCGGCAGCTTGTCGATGAAGATGGACACTTCACGTGGCACGACTCGCGGCGCCGTAAGTCGCGGCCAGACCTCGTCGTGTTCGAAGCCGGCGCGCCTCAATTCGTGTGCCACCCAGGCGTCAATGGTCTTGGCGAACCGTCCCGATTGGGTTCGTGCTCCTTCGGCTACGGGGATGGCAAGCATCTCTTCCAGTAGATCAAAGTTAGCCTGATACGCAATCGGGCCATCGTCATCGGGCTGCTGCCACGGGTTGGATGCCGGAAGAACGCGAATAAGCGGTTCTAAGAGCTCAAAGATGTCAATCGACTGATCCTGAGTCATCGGGGGATCCTCCGAAGACCATCTTTGCCGTTTGGCTCGTATGCATCGAAATTGCGCTCGAGAACAGCCGAAACGAGATCACCGAAAGCGTCATCGAGTGAGATCGTACGGGCGGGACTATCGGCAGCATAACATTCGAACGTCGACTGGAATCGATTGGCACCCACGAGCATTATATATAAACGCTCGAACTGCTCTTCAGGAGCCGAGGGTGCAGAACGACCAGTGAATGCCCGTAGCCTTGGAAAGGAATTATCAAATGTGCTATTTCGCCTACTGGTTCCATCATTACGGGCATCCTTGTCTAGGATGACGAATCCCGCAAGAACAGCGTACGGAAACCGTCGATGGAGAGTCAAAGCCTCAACTGCCAAGTCGCCCCGACGGTTGGTGAGGTTCTTCTGAAAGTTATTGGTACGACGATCGCGGAAGTTGATGCTCTTTATACTTATTCCAAGGAGCAGGCCAGCTTCTTCCGTAGTCCATGTAACGTCAATCTGTTTTGAGAAGAAGCCGCCCGCAATGCGTCGACGAGCACCCGATCGCCCCAGTTCTCCCTCACCCGCTGGTCGAGTGTTGGTCATGCCACGACGACGAAGCTCTTCTGCAAACGAGACAGACAGGACTCCCGACATCTGCTCTGAGTAGCGCTTCTTTTCAGTGTCCTTTGCGCTGGCTGGGGGTTTTTCGTTCAGTGTCTTGAGGGCTTCCTTGACCGAGTCTTCAATCCGCGTCACGTGCCTTGGCCCCCCGAGATGCTCGGCGTTCACGTAGTTCCATGTGCGCGTCGCGGAGTGCCTTGACTTGCGAGCGACTAAGGCCAGCATGTCCGACTAGCAGCTTGTCGTCAACAAGCTTGACTGCTTCGATAAGATTGCCACTTTGCAAGTGTTGTGCGACGTACGGCTGCACAGTCTCAAGGTCAGCCTGTGCAGCCCGAATGAGTTCCTTAGACGGTACCGGCAGAAGGTCGGCCTCTCTCGGCTCAACCTTGAGCATGCCGCCACCATATGCTCGTCCTACCGTCTCAGCGCCTAGTAGCGTCATCGAATTGAGGGTAGCTACAGGCAAGAACTTTTTCCCGAGTTGCTGGAAGCCTTTCCGGAGGTACACGCCGTGAACAGAGTTGAGGTTATTCACCTTCGCGACGTTTGCACAGAACCGAGCCGTATCGGCGTTCATGTACGTAAGGAACAGGTCGGCTTTTTCTACGAGCGGTACGCGCCACCAAGGGTTACGAACGCGGCATTTATATGCAAGGTGGACATCGTCGGCTTCTCCTTGATCAAAGTACGCCTTAGCAGCTACCGACCGTTCGCCCTTCGGGCGTAGAAGGTACGTAGCGAAGCCAGCGTCTCCGAGCTCACGCCATGCAGCCTCAGTAAAGGTCAATCCACGGAGATGACGGGAGCCTGGCGGTGACATGCGTACGAGTTCTCGTTCCGTGAGTCCAAGCTCGGCGGCACGTGCTGGGGTCATCATAAAGTACTTGTTGTTGCCGGTGACCATTCCGAGCGTAGTCTCGCCCCAGTCGTGCAACGTGCAGAACGACGGGCTCGCCGCGAGGGACTCATACGCCTCAACCGTCGCTGTGGTCAAGAGGGAAGGAGACCACTTGGCGTCCAGGTCGGTAGGCGTCCACCGCTGCCCGACGGCTTGCTCAAGGTCGGTTGTGTTGCGGGCCTGATAAATGTCGCAGTGCTTTGCCGCGCCGCGGTCGAAGCCGTCCGCCAAGACGAGGACGACCTCCTCCATGACGCCCGGGAAGACCCGCTCAGTGAACAGCACGAGTCGTACGTTACGAAATCGCTCCATGAGAAACCGTCTCACCGGAGCGGCGTAGTTGACCGTCATTAGCTCAGCAGGCAGTACGAGTCCGAGACGGCCACCGGGCTTGAGGAAGAGCGCTGCATGGACGGTGAACGCTGCCCAGGACGATGCAAGACCTGTGAGGGATACGCCTGCACGAAGAGCAGCCGCACGGGAGCGCAATCGCGCCTCGCCGGAAAAGTCCTGGTAACGGACGTACGGCGGATTGCCCACCACCACGTCATACAGGGGCTCAGGCTCGAACGTAAAGAAGTCGCCAACGTCGACCTGAACCTCGGAGCCCTGTTCCTGTACGACCGCCTCAGCGTGCTTGGCGCTACCGCGGTGGAGTTCAACACCGTGCAAAGGGGCGGGCGTTGAGCAACGATCGGCAGCGAGTTTAGCGAGTCGACGACCGGCTGGGAGCAGGAACGCCGCTTCACCACAGGCTGGCTCGAGTACACGATCATCCGGCGAGTTGACTGCCCACTCAACGATGTAGTCGCAGAGGACTGGCGGCGTGAAGAACGCTCCTCGGGCCTTGCGCAGCGCTGGGTTGTCCATCACCGGCTCAGAGGTGCTCACGTTGTCATCCTGTCGTACAGCTGTTCGAAGTGGTGGAGGCGCGCCGGTAAGATCTTAAGGGTAGGGAGCTTAGAGCGAGCGCTACCCGCCATGAACAGCCATGAGCTCAGTGCAACCAGTCAACTACTTATAGTTACGCAGTGAGCGACGCTCGGCGACTGCTATAGGCCCATCGCTGCGTGTCCCGCATTCGCACTCCCAGCGTCCACGTGCGGGCGTGCACCCGTAGGTTGGGTCGACCGCGAACTGCTCTGGCCGGGGCCGGCTAGATGCGTACTTCACGCCACCGGCGCGGCCGCATCCTCACACCCGCCCGTTTCAACACCTTAGCCACCGTGCTGGCGTTCAGCCCCAGCTCCCGTCCGATCTG